>OFFS01001147.1_pt1 | contig 12662 bp, 10 predicted proteins | sample 1521541 | NCBI WGS metagenome assembly OFFS01 (sample SAMEA3504127, study PRJEB24116) | mouse gut metagenome | biome: mouse gut; feature: mouse-associated habitat; material: faeces | place: Denmark | collected 2011 | reverse complement strand
TAAGTTGCAAATTGAAAAATATGAGATGTTTGGCTTAAATGTTTCCTATTACCGCCGAAAGTGCAAATTGACCCAGGACCAGCTTGCGCATACTAAGATGCCCGTGGGCGATTATTCCAAGGAAGAGATTCGCTCCATGGCAAAGGACATTGGTCTTCGCACGGCAGATAAGCCAGACAGCCAGGAAATTTGCTTTATTCCTGATCATGATTATGCGGGCTTTATTGACCGGGAAGCGAAAGGCAAAGTGCCTCCCGAAGGCAATTTTGTCACCAGGGAAGGCAAGATATTAGGGCGGCATAAAGGGATTACTCATTATACGGTGGGACAGCGGAAAGGACTTGGGATTGCGCTGGGAACGCCTCTGTTTGTGACTGAGATTCGTCCAGAGGCCAATGAGGTGGTGCTGGGCGGCGGCGAAGAAGTATTTGCAACAACGCTTGAGGCAGATCAGTTGAATTTCATGTCCATTCCTGACTTGGAAGCAGAGATGGAAGTGATGGCAAAGATCCGCTATAGTCATAAAGGAGCACCCTGCGTGATTCGCAAAATAGAAAAAGACAAGGTGCGCTGTGAGTTTTTGGAGCCTGTGCGGGCGATTACGCCGGGACAGGCAGTGGTATTTTATCAAGGAGATACGGTGGTCGTCGGCGGGACGATTGTTTGAGAGGTGCCAGGGCAGTTGCAAAATGCAGCTTGTATACAATATATGGATGAAAGCAGATAGGGAGAAAAACCAAAACTATGTTTAAGATTTGTGATTTTGTCCATAGAAATAACGAGCATTGGGGGTGTTGCTAAGATATTTACTTGGTCAAAAGGTTTGCAATGAAAACCTTTTGACCAAGTAAATATCTTAGTGCGACAGCCTCCATTCTACAGTTAGGAAATAAGAAAATTTTCCGTGAAGCGTGAGTTATATGATTTTCAAAAGAATTTCAGCCGGGGTAAGCACGGGAATGCCAAGGCCTTCAAAGTCTCCTTTATTTCGGGTGGCAATATAATCACAATGTATAGATTTGGCACAAGTAGCAACAAGACAATCCTCGAAATCCTTTGCCTTTTTCTGAAATGCAATAAGAACATCATTATTCGTAACGCTGCAAACTTTGACAATTTCCAATAGTTTTCCAACTGCCTTATATGCCTGCTGTGTGTTATGAGTATATTTTCTTACAAGATAGAAGATGTCGGTAACTGAAGATGCTGATACAAAACCGTCTATTTTATGTTCTTCGCAAAGCTTCAGAATCTTGTAAGAATCTTCTACAAAAGGTTCTCTTTCCAATAATACATCAATGATTATGTTCGTATCACACATTATTTTCATATTTTAACAAACGCTCCTCTCGTAAGGAATCCATATCAATACCAGAGGAGATGTCGCCAAGCATCCCACGCAGGGTATCCACAGCAGAAACCTGTGGATTTACTACTTTAGCGACCGTTTTTCCATTACGGGTTATAAAGATATCTTCCTTGGTAAGTAATTCAAGGTACTTTCCGAAATTAGCTTTAAATTCTGTTGCTGTAACAACCATGACGAATCCTCCTTTTATTTGAGATATCTTTATTATATGCGATTTTAGCAATAAAACCAATGAAATCGTACGAAACAAGAGATCGTAATGTTAAAATTTGTTCGATATGCTTATTCCCGATAACATGACTTTGATGCGTGATTCGATGATCACTGCAAAATGAACGTTAAAATTCTTTTTTAAATAATTCTTAAATTCATCGATAAGTTTTTTCACTTTTCCATCAGCAAAATAATCTAATGTATCAATATATAACCTATAATCTCTAACTTTGTCAATTTTTTTAAATCTTTTTCGTATGATTTTCCAAATGTAAATCTATTCTCAGCCCTATCAAAAACTTCTTTTTCATTCACCGGCAGCCACTCTGCTCCAATTATATAATCATTGACTTCCAAACCGTCTCTTATTGAAAAACCATATTGATAAACTTTGAGATTAGGAAGATTTTGATGCCTGTCAGCATTTCTTTCGTTAAGCTAAGAGAATGCTGACTGGCATCGAATGCTTCTTGTTTATTTATTTTCTACATATTTCATATCTACTTCCAGAATATGATTTACCAGCCATGTTACGAGAAAATTCAACAAAGATTCTACGGCGTCATTCTGCCTTTCGAAATCATTTTCAAGGGCGTCTAAGTCAACTGCCATCAGACGTTCTTCAAACGCTCGGTGCTGTGCGGCATGTTGTTTTAATTCGGCATAACCGATGCTCTTTTGATATTCTTCCTCATGCGAAAAATGTGTCCGGGTATAGTTGATTAATTCAGAAATCAGGTGTAGCAGGCTATCAGACTTATCCTGTAGAAAATCATTGTAAAGCAGGTCGTGCGTTTCCTGTGCAAGTTCAAACAGTCTGGCATGTTCCTGGTCAATCATCTCTATCCCAGTGTAATATTCAGGCTTCATTTCGTACATCATTGATCCTCCTCTATCTGTTTTTTGCGTTATCTTTCTATCAGGCAATTCGTGGAAGATAGAAAACTATTCACATTCTATATTACGTCTGTTTGGTAAATAAGTCAAGATTTGGCTTCTTTTTAAGTTTCCCCATTTTGCAATTCATAGCGTCAAAAGGCTTCCGTCACAAAGTGATGAAAACACTTTTTGTGCAAGATGTCTATGTTGCCAAAGGCAGCAAGACCTTTTGGCACTATGAATTGCAAAATGGGGAAACTCAAAGTTTTTTAAATTCTGTTCATAATCTGCAAGAACTTGTGCATACTAACCCACATGAAAAAAAATTTTTTACTTTGCGGCCTTGCCGGATGGTGCCTGGAAATTCTTTTTACAGCTTTCGGTTCTTACCGGAAACGTGAGTTGCAACTTGTGGGGCAGACCTCCCTGTGGATGTTCCCGATCTACGGCATGGCGGCTTTTCTAAAACCAATCTGCCGCCTGATCATACGTCTGCCTGCTGCAATCCGGGCAGCGTGTTACAGTTTATTTATTTTTGCAGGCGAATATGTCAGCGGAAGCATATTAAAAAAATATCAAGTCTGTCCCTGGGATTACAGCAAGGCACGGACAAATGTCAACGGGGTGATCCGCCTAGACTATGCCCCTTTCTGGATGGTCGCCGGACTGATCTTTGAAAGCCTGCTGATGCGCCCCAAACGGAATCCTGCATCTAGAAAAACTACCTAAAAATGTTGAATGACAGCAGGCAACTACAGGTCAAATGTCTACAAACCAGCAAACGGCATTATTTTTGCAAGCATAAAGCGGCTCCCATCACAGATTTTCTGTAGAAGGAACCGCTTTATAGATGTTTATCAATTAAAATTTACCCGCTCTTGCTGTCCAGTTCGAACCAGAATTTGACTCCGTGATCCTCATTGCTGACGCCGCATTGCCGATGAAAAGAGTCCATGATCGCTTTTACAATTGACAATCCGATGCCATTCCCTCCATACTCCCTAGTTCTAGCCTTGTCTACTTTATAGAATTTCTCCCATATATGGGACAGATCTTCTTCTGGAATCGGGGCGCCTGTATTGAACACTTCTATCCTCACCGTTTCTGGTCCCGGCAAGACGGATACCAGGATCTTCCTTTCTCCTGAAGCATAATGGATTGCATTGCTAACATAATTCATCAATACTTGCTCTGTTTTAAATTCATCCGCCCACACATATTCTGGCTGACGTCCTTTTATCTCCAAAGAAATGCCATTCTGCTCTCTTAAAATTGCCGTGGCATTGACCACGCCCCGAATTACCTCCATCACGTCAAAGCGCTCAAACACCACTTGCTCGCTGCCAGACTCCAACTGGTTCAATGTCAAAAGATTTTTCACAAGCTGATTCATCTTGTCAGCCTCGTCCATGATAACCTCGCAGTAGAAATCCCTGCTTTCTGCATCATCATTGATGCATTCCCTCAGCCCTTCGGAATACCCTTGGATCAGTGCGATAGGGGTTTTTAACTCATGAGAGACATTAGAGATGAACTCCTTGCGCATCTCGTCAATTTCTGTCTTGCGTTCAATGTCCATCTTTAGCTCATTGTTGGCGCTTTTCAATTCTGAAATCGTTTTTTCCAAAGTCTCGGACAACTGATTCATATGCTCTCCCAGCAGATCCACCTCATTCTTTCCTCTGCTTTGGAACTTGGCGTCAAAGTCCAGATTGGTCATACGTCTGGAAATATCTGCAAGATGCAAAATGGGATTGGTAATTCTCCTGGTAACCACATAGATAATGACTGCGCAGAAAATGACAGATGCCACCCCTACGTACATCAGAAAGCGGTTTGCAATCTCCACGCTCTCCTTAATGCTCTCCACGGCTGTGCGCATCAAGATCATATTACCGTCTTGCAGGCTGCCCCACAGCACAAGATAATCAGATTCCAGCCTGCTATCTTTTGTTTTCTCCACCATGTACTGGGGCGTATTCTTCAACACTTGGGTATTCTTGTCATTGGTGTAAAAAATCAAGTTTAAAAACTGCATCAGAAAATGTTCCTCGTCCGCCACGGTGGAAAGTATGACGCTGCGGTCAGCACGGATGATCATCAGGGAAACATTGCTGTTGGCACATTGCTTTTCGAGCTGTATCAAAAACTGGTCCCCGTCTGTACTGCCGCCCGCACTCTCCTCATCTACCATCTCAAATGTTTCCAGAAGCGTTTTCTGCTTATGTTCAATATAATAAGATTCTAAAAGGGTAGAATTGATAAACCAGCACAGCAAAATGGTCCCTGCCACGATGCTAATCATGATTGCCGTAATCTTTCCGGTTATCGAATGTCTCATATGCCATTGCCTCCGACTGTCATACATGTGAAAGAGTGATCTGGTTTCCGCCCAGCAAGTCAGCAATTGCCGGATCACAAGTAGCGGCAATCACCTGATGATTCTCTGCAAACTCTTTTAAAAGCCTTGCCGCTTGGTTCCTTCTGCCCGGATCCAGATCCAGCAGGTCGTCATCCAGCACCATAAGCCCTCCTCCTTCTGGGAAAAAATATTCAAGCACTGCCAAACGAAATGCCAGCAAAATGGTCTTCTTTGTGCCTTCCGAGAGCAGACGCTGATCTGATATCTGGTTGTTTTTGCTTTTCAGTTCCAAACCTGATGCAGGAATCATCGATAATGTGTTTCCTGTGATGGCGCCAAGATAATTGTCAAATTTCTGGTTAAACTTTGCAAATTTATCCCCGCTCTCCTCTTGCAGTTTCTTTATATCTGCCTTAATTTGCTGATACCCCTGGTATTTTTTCTTTTCATTTTGCCAGGCCTCTCTATATTTTTCAACCTCTCTCTTCCATTCCGAAATCTCTGACAAGTCTTTTTGAGACACTTGCAGCGTTATAATATCTTTCTGCAGCTGTCTTGTTGTTTCTTCTGTCTCTTTCAGAGACTTTTGCAGCCCTGCAGCCTTGCTTTGATATTCTTCTGGACTCAGAGTTTGAAATTCATCCATCTGCGCAAGCTGTCTTTGATATTTTAGAAGCTCTTTGTGGGCATCTTGCTCTCGCTGCGCCGCCTGATCCAAAACACCATATTCTGATTCAAAGTTGTCAATCTGGGCTTTCATTGCCGCTACGCACGCCTCCAAGGATGGCTGGCAATGCGTCTTAAGGAATGCCGCGATCTCATCTTCCAGACTGTCTGGCATCTCTATCGTCAAGTCAAGTTCCAACCGATCTATTTCAGCCTGCAGCTCTGTAACCGTAAGAACTTGTTTTTTCTGCATCTGAATCTTACCATTTAAAAGTATTGCCGTTCTCTGATGCTCATTCTTCGCTGTCTCAAGATCTTCCAAGGAAGCCGCGCCATATTTTTTTAATATCTGCTGCAGTTGCTGATCCTCTTCTTGCATCTTATCGATGAGGCTGTCGACATCTAGATCCTGCGGGGAGATGCGAAATGCGCCTACATTAGGAATCACCACTTGAAACACTCCGTCTATATCCATCGTTTCTAAGCCTTCCACTGTCCTAATAGAACCATCTGCCAGATGCAGACTGGCAGAATAAGGACGTATGATTTCGATATCTGCATGAAGCTTTGCTGATCCGAGAATTGCCCTATATTTGTCAAGGGCTCTCGAAAGCCTGTCCGCCTTTTGATAGTCCTCCAATATATCATTATTTTTATGCACTTTTTCTGACAAGGCAGCAATTTCTTTTTGCAGTTTCTGCGCTTCTTCTCTCTGAGAGAGCCATGCTTGCTTTCTTTTTCGCCGCTCCGATTCCGCCTGCTGCCGCAGCAACATTTGCGCCTTTTTGATCTCCCCGGCAAGTCCAGGCCATTCTTCTTGCGCCCGTATTGCTTCTGCTTTCACTTTTCCCACAACTTCCAGCAGCTTTTGTATCTGGATTCGGCTTTGCATCGTTTCCTGCTGCTTTTGCAGATTCTTCTGTTGCTCTTCTAATCTCACTCTTTGGACTGTAAGTTGTGCGTAGCGCTGGTTTTTTACCGCTAGCTCCTCCTCGACGCAAACCGCCTCTGCGTATTCCTGCTCGGCGCTCTTAAATGCGTAATAAGCCTCTAAAATACTGCCTTTCCCATTTGACCAGGGTCTTTCAATCCCTCTGCCGCCCTCTGGTTGATCTTTCTCAAAATCCCATCTTCCAGACATGCTTTTCATACGGCTCTCCAGCGCAGATGCAAGCTTGTCTTCTGAAATTCCTCCTGCCGCCGAAAATGCAGCCGCAATCACATTTCTAACCTCGGCTGCGTCTTCTCCTCTGGATGCAAAAAAATCAAAACACCAGGCAAGAATTTCTTTGATGTAATTTTGCCTTCCAAAGATCAGATTTCCATATACAGCCGCCCCATATTGAAGAATCTCTTTCAATTTTGACTCTGCCTCTGTGCCCCTGCTTACTGCCCCGCCAGCCTGTGTTAACTTTACAGCGCTTTCTGTACCGTTTCTATCCCACACCCTGGTGAGAGAGTACTCTTTCCCCTGATGCGAAAACTCCAAAGTTGCGTCGATGGTCGCCGCATGGCTTGAGGGAAAAAACAACTCCATAAAGTCCTTGTTTTTTCTCTTATCAAGCTTGGACGGCACGAAAAGAATGCTGTATATGGCAGATATCATCGTACTTTTTCCCGCCTCGTTGCTACCAAGAATCACATTCATTCCATCGGAAAAAGAAACGTCCGCCTCACGCATCCCTGCAAACTGCTCTGCAAGATAATGTTTCAGTCTCATATCATCTGTCCTCTCTGCAGTCCTGGACCAGCGCAAATGCCAGATGAAGCAACTCTGGATCGTCCAGATACCGCCTCAGTAGACGGTTCTCCAAGGAGCCCTCCACCGTCTCCGTATTGATGGCGTCCATGGTAATCTCCTGGCGCAACTTTCCGTCCTCTATCTCCAGCTTCAAAAAATCTACCCTGGCTCGTTCGTAGATCTCATGCTTTCTCTGATACTCTTCTGCCAGGGCAATGCCAGAAATAGTCACTCGTAACGACGTGTTTTCTTTGTCATAACTTGCTATCACCGCAGCCAGCTTTTCTTCCAGGCTCTCTCCGTGAAGCAGGACGATCTCTTTCTTCGCAAAATGAATCACGCTGGTAAATATTTGTTCCGCAATGATCTGATTTTTGTCAATTGCCTCAATTAGAAACACAGAACCAGGCGCATTGTCTGCAAAATCCGTCTGCTGATGCGTGCCCGCGTTAAAAATACGCTGATCCCTGATCTTTTGACCCTTTGGCTCTGGAACATGCGTATGCCCCAGCAGCCATAAATCCATGTCACAACGATTTAGCTGCTCTTTTGTCATATAATAATATTTTTTTTCCTGATCATAAGAAAGTCCTTCTAGGGCGCCATGGGCAATGCCGATATTCCATTTAGCAGAATCCCTTCCCTGACATCTTTTGAGCCAAGACAGAGCGTTATCCTTGGAGTAACGGTCTTTACAGATACAGGGATAAAAAACTGCTTTTCCGCTTTCTTTCACATAGGGCTGCTGCTCTGTAAGCAGAACGGTATTTTCTCTGGCATGACTTCGGAACGTATTCCACAGATGGTCCTCATCTCCCTCATAATAGTCATGATTACCAGGAATTACTAGAACCGGACATGCACATTCGCCAAGTATGCCGCAGACCATCTCCTGCAATTTCACAGAAATAGCCTTCTTGTCATACAAATCTCCCGCCACTACAAAGTAATCACAGTTTCTTTCATTCGCCAGGCGGACCGCGTATACTAGCGCATCCAGCCTCGCCTGCCGGTATCGTTTTGCAATTTGGGGATTTTCCTGCTCCTGCTTGCTATATTCACGCCCAATATGAAGATCGCCCGTATGCAGTATTTTCAGCATCACTCATTCCTCACGCTTTCCTTAAGACAAATTATGATCCAGCTTTTTTTCAAACTCCGCCTCTGGCACAGGCCTGGCATAGCGATAACCCTGTGCAACATAAGCGCCGATTTCCTGCATCAGTTCCACATCCTTGTCGGTCTCCACTCCTTCGCACACAATCTGAGCATCTAGTTCCTGCGCCAAATTAACGATGCTTTTCATAATTTTAATCTGGCGCCCTCTGTCCTTTTGGTTTAAAAGAAAAGAACGGTCCAGCTTGATAACAGAAGCCGGAATCTGCTCAAAAATGCCCAAAGAAGAATATCCAGAGCCAAAATCATCAATGGAGAGACGGACCCCGCGGTCACGCAGCATGTCAAGCGTGCCCTTGACCAACTGCTGTTGTAATTCTTCCACTACAATCGTCTCCGTAATCTCAACTTCGATCAATTCCTTGGGAATCTGATACTTCTGAAGAACCGCTTCAAACTTCTCTGGAAAATCTGGTTTGATGAAATGCATTCTCGAAAAATTGCACGAGACGGTGACTACCCTCTTTCCTGCATCCATTCTCCGCCGCAGCATTCGGCAGGCGCAGTCCAATACGAAGAAATCAATCTCCGTCACCCTGCCAGTCTGTTCGTAGTAGGGCACAAAAAATCCTGGAGACCTCACAGCTTTGTCAGCCGAAGGATCTAGGAATCTCACCAAGGCCTCCGCTCCAATGACCTGCTCGCTGCGGATATCTACTTTGGCCTGGTAGTAAGTCACAAAATCCTGATCTATATCTGCCGATTCCAAAAGCTTTTCTCGCTCGTGGCGCTGTTTTAACATATTCTTTAAACTCTCATCATAAAATATTACATCGCTGAGACGGCTTTCTTTTACAAACTCCAGCGCCTGCGTCGCATAGTTCACTGCCAGCCTCAAATCATCGCTATCCTGCGGGACCAGATAAACCCCCATTTGAATCGTCATATGATTATCCGTCTCCAGATAAATATGTTCCTCAATCGTGCTCTCTATCTCCCGAAGCCTCTGAAAAAACTCCTCCGGCTCCTGATAGGCGAGCAAAAGCACAAAACGGTCGCCCTGGCTTCTGGCACATATTTCCGTATTTTTATCCAAATTCTCTTTTAGGTGCCTGGCAGACGCCCCCAACAATTTCTGTCCGGCATTCCATCCATAAATGATATTATAGCGCCGGAATTGCGAGATATTCAAACATGCTACTGCATACCGCTTCTCTTTGCGTTCTGGCAAAAGCTTCATCATCCCATGATAAATCAGGTAATTCAGATTCCAAATATCCATTTCAGTGTCTTTATACATCAGCTTTTGAATCTTTTTGCTATCCTTGATCATATGGAAAGCTGCTAGCAGGACGACTACCACCACGACCACGAGCAACAAGATAATTTCAAGGCTGTGATTCCGTAAAAAACGGTCAAAGCTCATCACCGCATAGACATTGCTCTCCAGAATATATTCGCTGACTCTTCTGGCATCAATTTTTTCTATAATTTTACTTAATATTCCGCCAAGACAAACGTTGTCGCTGCGCACCGCAATTGAAATATAATGTTCGCCGCTTAATACGCCTTTGACCTCCATATCGCTGTATGAAAGTTCTGTTCCCATCAAATATTCTGACAAATAACCATCGCACAATACTGCGTCTGCCTTTCCTTTTGAGACAGCATCCAGACATTCCTGCTGCGTCTCATAAATAATCAGCGATACCCGTTCTAAATCAAAGTCCCTGTCCGCCTCCTCCTCTAAATAAGCTACGGTTGCCAGCGTTTCCACCTTGCTTAAGTTTCCTTCTTCTTTCATCGCCACAATCAAAGGAATTTCTGCATACTCCCGAATCATGGTAAATCCCTGCTGGTTTAATTGTTCCTTGGTATCCGTGCAATAAGAGAGCACGTCCACAGTTCCCTCTTTCAAAGCGTCGCTTGCGTCCTTGGAATTGTCAAATTTTTGATACTCAAGGCATAGCCCTGTGGATTTCAATCCATTGTCTAGCAGCTCTCTTGTAAGCCCTTTGCACGCCCCATTCTCCTCATAGCAAAATGGATAGTGACCGTCAAGATAACCCACTACAATCTTTTTCACATCTGCAATATAAGATTTTTCCTCTGTCGTGAAAACCACGGTCTTGTCCAGCTTGCTCTGATAAAATTGATTCATCAACTTTGTTTCCAGCTCAGGCTGGCTGATTTTCAAATCTGCAATTGCCTGATTGAGCTCCCTGGTTACATCGTCGTTGCCTTGATATGTAATATAGTAAAACGGCATCGGGGCAAAGCGCCCAATCAGGCGCTGCCCCTCCCTAATCTCTGTAAACGTATGAATATACGCGTCAATTTTCCCGCTCTCTAACGCTTCTTGAAGATCTGCCGTGGTATCATAAATGACAATATCTGGATCACTGACCCCATGATCTCTAAGATACTGCAGAAATTCGTTTTTACGCACATAAGTCTTCACCATTCCAAACGTAGCGTCTTTCATGGCTTCAAAATCCTCATAAGCCAAATCACTGTCACTCTTAGAGGCGATCACCCCAAACGTATACCCGCTGGGAAGCGATGCATACTGATATACCTTTGAACGCTCCTCAGAAAACTGTGCAGACCCCACCAGATCCACCTTTTTTTCCGCCAAAAGCGCCAATGCCGCATCCCAGCTGTCGCATTCGACATATTCTATCTTCCAGTTCGCAAACTCGCATAATGCTTTCAGATACTGCACATCCATGCCGTCATAGCTTTGCGCTCCTGTCTTAACATGGTAGCCATCCATGGGGAAGAACGCAACCTTCACTGTCCGCTTATCCGCTGCTTGCGCCAGCGTCGAGAGGCAGGACCATGCCGCACAGAGCATCACAAGGCTTAAGAGAGCAGCCAAGAACTTTTTTCCTTTGTGTATAGATTGACTTTTGATATCACCACGCCCCATTCCATTTTCAAACCCTGATATCGTTGTTTTTTGAAGCGGCTATCTTTCTGCTATGACATCTTGCATCTCATATCTTCCAGCAGATCTTCCAGCAAGATATTTTGCTGCTTCCACTGCCCCTTTGGCAAATACAGCTTTAGAATATGCGGTATGTTTAAACTCTATCACCTCGTCTGTTCCTGCAAAAATCACTTCATGCTCTCCCACGATGCTGCCGCCGCGCACCGCCTGAATTCCAATCTCATATTGTTCACGCTTTTTTCTGTCTGGGGTCCTATCGTACTTATAAGAGTATGCATTCTCCAATGCCTCATTGATAGAGTCAGCAAGGGCAAGGGCTGTTCCGCTAGGTGCGTCCACTTTCTGGTTATGGTGCTTTTCTACAATCTCCATGTCAAATCCTGCCGGAGCTAATATTTTAGCGGCTTTTTGAAGCAATTCCATCAACATATTGATTCCCAGAGACATATTGGCAGACTTTAATATCGCAGTCTTTCTGCTGGCTTCCTCCACTCTGGCAAGCTGTTCTTGGCTCAGGCCCGTGGTACACAACACCACTGGAAGTTCATGAGCAACACAGTAATCCAGCAACCCGTCTACTGCCGATGCTGACGCAAAATCTACCACTACGTCCGCTTCCACATCACACTCTGTGATATTCGAAAATACGGGATAATCGTTCTCAATGCCCTGATAAGGATCCACTCCCGCTATAATCTCGATTGCATCATCTTCTTTACAAATGGCGCTAATCACTCTGCCCATTTTCCCATTACAGCCATGCATAATCATCTTTATCATTTCCGCTTCCTCCTCTGGCGTATTAAACCGGCATTGGCACAGAAATGCCAAAATCCTGCATAGCCTTGGCAAGCCTCTTTAAATTCTCAGGTTCCATTTCGCTAAGCGGAGCCCTGAGGGGACCTGTCTTCCATCCCATTAAGTTCATAGCTGCTTTTACCGGAATAGGGTTCACCTCGCAAAACAGCGCATCCACCATCGGTATTGCTTTCCACTGCATCGCAAGCGCTTCCTTTTGCTTGCCGTTAAGATAATTCATCACCATGTCGTGCATGAATTTGGGCGCCACGTTAGAAAGTACGGAAATCACGCCGATTCCGCCACAGGCAAGCAGCGGTATCACCTGTCCGTCCTCGCCGGAATACAATTCAAAATCACCCTGGGTCTGCTCCATCAGCCTCAATGTATAGGAAATATCTCCCACCGCGTCTTTCATTCCCACAATATGTTCCACATCTCTTGCCAAAACTGCCGCCGTATCCGCTGCAATTTTACAGCCGGTCCTGCCTGGGACATTGTATAGGATGATCGGAATGTCCACGCACTTAGCAATCTGTGTATAATGGCTAATCAATCCTTTCTA
>OFFS01001143.1_pt1 | contig 12674 bp, 14 predicted proteins | sample 1521541 | NCBI WGS metagenome assembly OFFS01 (sample SAMEA3504127, study PRJEB24116) | mouse gut metagenome | biome: mouse gut; feature: mouse-associated habitat; material: faeces | place: Denmark | collected 2011 | reverse complement strand
ATGCAAGAAGCCCCCGCAGCCTTGACAAGCTGCCTGTGGTCATTATAGCACAGGCAGCTCCCAGAAAGCAAGCACAATCGCCGGGCGTGAGCCTCGCCGCCTACATATGGGACCCGTCCTGCTGGACCTTCGGTATACCCCGCACTTGATGATTGGCGGGGCCACCAACTCGGGCAAGTCCGTGACCTTGAAGCTCCTTCTGCATCAGTGTGCAATGCACGGCATGAAAGTGACCATTGCCGACTTCAAGGGCGGTGTTGATTTCTGCGCCCCGTGGTGGCGGGACAATGTGCGCCTCGTCTATGACCTGGACGGGCTGGTACAACTGCTGGACACATTCATGGAGGCCCTGAACGAGCGCAAAAAGCTGTTCCGGGAGGCTGGCTGTTCTGACATCGAGCAGTACATCGCCAAGACCGACAAGGCCCAGATACCGTGCTCCACAGCGCCTTGCAACAGGCTGTGGCGGTGGGCTATCTCCGTTTCAATCCCTCCGATGCCTGTATACTGCCCCGCATGGTGAAGAAGGATATCAAGCCCATGGACGAGGAAGATTGCAAAGCCTTTCTCGCCGCCATCCAGGGCCACCCCCTGGAGGCGCTGTTCACCTTCACCCTGTTCACGGGTCTGCGCAAGGGGAGGTCATGGGGCTGTGCTGGGATTGCATCGACTTCGCCCGTGGGACCATCCTCATTGACAAACAGCTCCAGTTGGAGCGGAAGAAGGGCGGCAAGTACGTTTTCGCCCCGCTGAAAAACGACAGGGCGCGTACCATCACCCCCGCCCCCTTTGTGATGAAGCTCTTGAAGCGCCACCGGGCCAAGCAAGCAGAACAGCGGTTGAAGCTGGGGCCGATGTGGGAGGACAGCGGGCTGGTGTTCACCACCGAGACGGGGCGACACCTGGACCTGCACACCATCCAGCGGGCATACAAGCCCATTGTGGCCTCTATCGGCTGTCCCGAGGCCCGGTTCCATGACCTGCGGCACCCATATGTCAAGCCCACGACAAAAATTTTTACAATTTTTTTGAGGAATGTTTATGACGAAATGACGCAGAAAAATTGTATCTGAACATTTCCGTAAATAGGGATTGCATATCCAAATATATCTCTCCCTCGGTCGCAGTATAGAGATGAATATGATGTTTCTGAAGGAGCCGCCAGTATTGAAGCACTTCCTCCAGATCCCGCCCCAGGCGGGACAGCTTAGCCAGCAGAAGGATATCGACCTCGCCTCCCTCCATGGCTGCGTGGAACTCCATCAGCCCCGGACGGTTCATCGTCAAGCCGCTCCCCACGTCGCTGGAACAGCCCACAATTTCAAGACCATGCTCTTTTGCGTAGTCCTCTAAAATCTGTTTCTGTACCGCCAGCAGCTCCACGCTGTTTTCCCGGCTGGCCACACGGCAGTACAGCCACACCCGTTTCCCGTTCATTCCGAACCCTCCCCGCAAAAATCCTTCATCTTCCACACGATCTCCACCTGATTTCCCGGACTGATATACACCCGGTCGATCAGCGCGTCCGCCAGCTCCGCCGTCAGGCCGCTGGCCCCGGAGACCTCCCGCGCCAGTTCTGTCCTGGCGCGTTTTGTTTTTTCATCCCCTCGCGTCCGCTCCACCTGGGCGGTGACGGCGGCGTGGACCTGTTTCAACCGGGCCAGCTCACCGTCCAGCACGGCCTTCTCCGCCTTAAACGCATCCGCGCCGATCTCCTTCAGCACAAACCGCTCATAGAGTGCCCGCTTCCGTTCCAGGCAGGCTTCCACCTGTCCGCTGCTCTCCTTCTGCTGGGCAAGCTGGACCTCCAGATTTCCGGCGTGGGAGATATCGTCCACATTCAAAATGGCCTTCGCCTGTTTGGACATGACCTCATAGATCATGCCCTCCAGCTCCGCCTCGTCAATCCGCAATCCATGGCAGGGGGTGCTATTGTCCACGGCGGTGTACTGGCAGGCAAAATAGCGGCCCCGTATCCGGGTCATAGCGTGTCGGCAGCATCCGCAGAACACCTTCCCCCGCAGGGGATAGGAATGGGCCGTTTTTGTCCCGCATTTGACGCGGGCCAATTTATCCTGCACTTCCTCAAACATCTCCCGGCTGACGATGGCGGGATGGTGGCCGGGGATCTTCACCCACTGGCTTTCCTCCTTCAGCCGAACGTGATGCCCGCCCACCTCCGTCACCTCCCGCTTCCCCATAATGTAGACGCCGGTGTACCGCTCATCCTCCAAAATGCGCCGGACGGTGGTCTTATGCCAGATATGACAACACCGGGAGATGTCATAGCCGTGGCTCCCATTGGCCGCTTTGTACTCGGCAGGGGTGAGGACGCCTCGCTCAAACAGCGCCCCCACGATCTCCCCGGCGCTGTGCCCCGCTTGAGCCAGCTCAAAGATCAGCCGCACATTGTCGGCGGCCTCGCCGTCCGGCTCCATCCGACCGTCCGTCCCCTTGCGGTAGCCGTAGGGGCACTTGACGCTCTGATACTCGCCCCGGCGGAACTTCACATACTTGGCGCTTTTGTACTTCACGGACAGGTCCCGGCTGTAGAATTCGCTGATGAGGTATTTGAACGCCACGTTCACCCCGCCCGTGTCCCCATGGTAGTCGTCGCTGTCAAATTCATCCCCCAGGGAGATGAACCGGATGTGGTACAGCGGGAACACCATTTCCATAAAGTAGCCGATCTCAATGGCGTTGCGCCCAAACCGGGTGAAGTCCTTCACGATGATGCAGTTCACGCCCCCGGACCGCACCAGCTCAAGCAGCTCCTGGACGGCGGGCCGCTCGAAGTTGGTCCCGCTGTAGCCGTTATCCACGAACTCCAAAACGTTGGGGTCAGAAACGCCCTCTATATTTTCCACGTACTTGTGGAGGATGCGCTTCTGCCCCTCGATGCTGTAGCTGCCCACCTTGCTGTCCTCGGAGGACAGCCGGATATAGAGGGCGATGGTGTACGCCCCGCTATCCATGCAGGGACCTCGCCAGCCGGAGGAAGCTGTCCTCGAACCGAAATTGGATTGCCACATCGCCGGGGCCGCTGACGGTGACGCGCTCGATCACCTGCTCCACCAGACGGGCGGTGAGGGCCTTATACTTCTCCGCTGCCGCCAGCTTGTCCGCCAGGGAAGCGCAGTCCTTCACCAGGGCTTCCAGCTCGCTTTGCCGCGCCTGGAGCTCCCGGACCCGCTCCACCGCCGCCCGAACTTTGCCGCTGTAGTCCTCTTTCAGCTCCAGGTACTCCGCCCTGGTGAGGATGCCGGTGACGAAGTTTTCATAGAGCCCCTTCAACAGCGCCTGGTTTTTCTCCGTTTCCCCGCGAAGCTGGCCGATCTCCCGGTCCACCGCCGCCTTTTTTGCCGCGATCTTTGCATCCTGCCGCTTCAGATACAGCCCGCTGCCCATCACCGCCCCTGCCTTCTGCCGGATGACGGTCAGGATGGTATCAAACAGGTCGGCCTCCTTCAAATAGCGGATATCGCCGGGGCAGGTGCCCTTCCCCAAGCGGTCATTGGTGATACAGCGGTAAAAATAGCATCCATGGCTATTCTGGCGGTGGAGGTTCTTCCCACAGCACCCGCAGAACACCCGGCCCCGCAGGATATTCTCCGTGTAGGGCCGCTTTTCCGTGGCGGTGTACTTCACCGCCGCGCCCTGCCGGACGGCCTGGACCAGCTCAAACATCTCCCGGCTCACCAGGGCCTCATGGGTGTCCCGCGCCACGATCCAATCCGCCGGGGCGGTGGGGACCTGCTTCCGGCCCACGGTCCGGCTCTTGCCCTGCACCATGTCCCCGGTATACACCTCGTCCTCCAGAATTTTGCCCACCGTCCTGGTTTGCCATTTTCCACTGCCCATAATCTTATTATTACTAATTAGTCCGATACTGGCCAAGTAGTGGCTGGGCGTCGGTACACTGGCCTCGTTCAGTTTCTTAACGATGGCATTAAGAGCTACGCCATCTGCGGCCCAGCGAAAAATCTGACGCACGACCGGGGCGGTATCAGTGTTGACCAGCAGCCTGTGACAGTTGGCAGGGTCCTTGCGGTATCCATACGGCGGGCGAGACCCGATAAATTCTCCAGCCCGCATCGCCTGATGCTGCTGTGCCCGGACTTTGCGGCTGATATCGAGGGCATAAGCCTCATTCATGAGGTTTTTGAGGGGCAAGGCGATCTGTCCAGTCCCGTTGTTTTCGTCCTCGCTGTCATATTGGTCATTGATGGCCAGGAATCTGACACCATGCAACGGGAAATACTTTTCAACATAATATCCAGAATCAATGGCGCTGCGGCCCAACCGGGATAAGTCTTTCACCGCAACGCAGTTAATTTTCCCAGCCTCCACATCAGCCAGCAGACGCTGGAAGGAGGGCCGTTCAAAAGTTTGGCCCGAAACACCATTATCTATATAGACCTCCACAACCTCAATGTCAGGGCACAGGGCGAGGTGCGCCTCCATGATTTGCTGCTGAGTTTCCAACGAGTCGCCACGGCTTCCGTTGTCCTCTACTGACAGTCTGATGTAGAGTCCGGCCCACCAAACCTTCATATGAGGTGTTTGGGAAAGTAAAAATGTTTCTTTGTTCTTTCTGCTCTTTCGTGCCATTGTTAAACCGCCTCCTTACACGAAGACAACATTTTCAGAGCGTCTTTGTATTCATCCTCAAATCGGAAATTGATTTTTAACTCCGTTTTACTGATGACCCGGACGGATTGGATAAGGGTAACCACCGCCCGACGATCCAACGTAGACATTGTCTCAAACTCCCGGAACTGCTTTACCCATTTTAGACGGTCGTTGCTATTGTTCAAGGCCTGCTCCATTTCATGCCGCAGTGATGAAATGGCATCCCGGAGTTGTTCCGCCTGCGTTGTATAGTGGCGGCTCAGCGACTTATATTCGGATTTGTCAATGATTCCACTAGCGAAGTTTTCATACAAGGAAGTTTTAAAACGGGTGATTTGTGCCAACTGCACTTCGGTTTCTGCAATTTGAGCCTTATAGCCCTCAACCAAATTGCGATTGATTCGTTCTTCGCTAATATTAGCCAGTAATTCCCCAAGAGAAATCACACTTTTAATATGTGCCTGCAAACAGGCCAGGACACATTGAACCAAGACATCCTCACGAATCATGGCGGGTGGCTGCAGCCGTGGGCCTTGCCCGTGGGACAGCGATAATAGACGTATTTCCGTCCTTTATAAGTATTGACTTTGCGCGTCATACGTCCGCCACAGCAGCCGCAAACCAATATCCCTGAGAACAAATAGACAGAATCCTTACCTGCCGCGGCCCGAGTATCCAACTGAGCCAGCTTTTGCACCAGGTCAAAATCTTGCCTCGAAATGATTGCTTCATGGGCATTCTCAGTGCGAACCCACTCTTCCGGTAATTTTTTGATTTGATTTTTTAACTTATAGTTATGAGTTGTCTGCCGTCCTTGGACCAGAGTTCCGGTGTAAGTCTCGTCTTGCAGGATGCGGATGACCGTCACCGCGGACCATTTAGCGCCCGGGTGGTCGGCACACCCGCCGGTGGGGTGCGGGAGTCCCTTGCTGATTTTGTAAGCTAAGGGTGACAGCACCCCCAGCCGGTTTAGCTCCGTTGCGATTCGGTCCGCGCTGGCCCCGTTGATACGAAGCCGATAGATGTCCCGCACGACTTGAGCAGCGTATTCGTCAGGGACTAGATGATTTTTGTTCTCGGGATCACGCCTGTAGCCATAGATGGGACAGGCACCCACATAGTCCCCATTTTGCCGTTTAGCCTGCAAAGCACTTCGTGTTTTAATGGAGATATCCCTACAATAGTTGTCGTTCAGAATACTTTTAATTGAAACAACCAAGTCATCGCCAGTATGTTCATCCTCCGAGTCTATGTGATCCGTCACCGCGATGAAGCGGACCCCTAAAGCGGGGAAAATCTGACGCAAGTAACGACTGGTGTCGACGTGCTCGCGGCCCAAGCGCGAAAGGTCCTTGACAATGACGCAATTCACCGTTCCATTTTTGATATCAGACAGCATTGCCTGGAAGGCTGGCCGGTTAAAAAGAATACCGCTGTAGCCGTCATCTATCTGTTCCGATACCAGTTCGATATCGGGATGCAGAACCAAAAAGTCTTGAATTAGCTTTCTTTGAGTGGATATGCTGTCACTCTCTGCGCTACGGTCGTCTGTATACGAAAGCCTCAGGTATGCAGCAGCCTTGTATTTTTTGGACACAAAAAACACTCCTTGTACGGGAAATCCCCATCAAAGAGCGAGTCGGCTGTCCGTATTTAGTTCTTTTTCCGGGGAACATCATATCATTGCCGCTGAGGGCAGAACCATAAACCATTGGGCTGATTTAGTCGATTAGCTGTTTCAGACATTCCATCAGCGTGGGTCCATCCACCGAATAACAAGTGTGGACTTCAATTTGACCACATTTAAAATGATATGGATTTTTGATTTGCGACAAATATGCAGCAATTCGCTCCTCCTTGGATTGGGAGGGGTCAATAGTAACAGAGTTGATATCGACCAGTTCATCTTCTCCTGAGGGTAAATGTTTTATCCTATTCCCCATAGCATCCTCCGGGCATGAAAAAAGCCAGGCCCGCTTTAACAGCAGGTCTGGCTCTTCGTGCTATTTATTATTGTAGATGCTACTATTATATCATGTTTCGGTTCCAAATCAAGAACATCTTTATACTGGCAGATTCCATCTTTGTACCTGTTAGGACGTATGTCCCGGACAAAGTACTACCTCCCGGCAGATGGGGCACCCTCCCATACAGGCCGACCGATGTTCACAATCGGGACAACTCTGCCTGAAATATCTTCTGAAATCCTCAAAAACAGAGCTGTCCCACGCCTCTTGGATCGTGTGGCTTCTCAGGTCCACCGCCCATCTTTTGGACTGGTTGTCAAAACTGCACGGGAGCATCAACATATCAGAGGTGATGTAGGCCGACCAGCGGGCACCTTCGCAGGTATCGACGCTGTCTTGGTTGACATCGATTGATTGCGAAATCAGCCCCGGAATGGAGCAGGAGTCAAATCCTATCTTATACCCATGGTTACCGCCACAGGCAAGTTCAAGAAACTCCTTCACTCGAAGGTCATCACATTTCAGAACCTGTGCCTGGCTCCCCAGTCCAACCGGCTTGTGAAGCAAAAACACAATGGCATTGACACCAACTGGAAAACTGCGCTCCTTCAGGCGGGTCACCGCTTCTTCGATGGTGCTATTGCTGACAACGTAATGGATATTGGTTTTCACGTCAGCTTGGAACAGCAAGTCAATGGCTCGCAGTGTGTAGGTGCTTCTGTACCAACTCACCGCCACGGCCCCGCAGTGTTTTTTACAAAGTTGGGCGAGTTCAGAATTTAACCCAAGGCCCGAGGTGGTGAAGTTCGGCACGATGCCAGCCTGATGACAGGTCTCTAAAATGTCCGCAAAGTGCTCGTGTTGGTCGGGGTCTCCACAGCCGCCCAAGGCGATTTGATACGTTTTTCCCCTGCACTGTCGGACGATTTCCTCAAAATCCTCTAACGCCATATTGGGAGCATTCGCATGGAGTCCGTCCTGGTAGCACTCCACACCGGCCTGTAGGCACAGTCCGCTCTGACCATGCCGGCAATGGCCCATGATGCCGACATCTAGCAATTCGGGAAAAGATGCCATGAAGGGGTCTTCCGCTGACTCAACTCCATTTTTAATAATACCTGACCGCACATAATGGCCGGTAGTCTCATTGAAAAATGAAATGAAGTCCTTATCTTTCCGCATTTTCATATGTAAAGCGGCCTCCTGGCTTAGTAGTTCAAGTCACCGTCTAAAATTGAGAAAGTATCCGGGGCCGCATTCTCCAAGACCTTCCACAGCCGCTCAAAGAGTTCGGCATATGTGTCCTCACAGCATTCAAAGTCAACATCGCCATGGCGGATCGTTTTCCCTTCTGCCAGAGCCTGACGAATGGCTGCCTGCTCATCGTCATCCCTTATATAGTTCTCTTTGAATGCTTTATGGATTTCTTCTTCTGAGCTCTCCGGGGTCAGAATGGCTTCTCCCAACATATTGTCCATGACATATTTAAGGATAGTCTCTTTCTGAGCCTCGCTGAACTCTCCTTCTTGTGCTAAAATGAAACTGCTGCTACTGGAATTGGTGACAAAGTCGGTTCTGATTTTCATGTTGCTGCATCTCCTTTATAGTTTTATTTTGAAGATGGCGTTTACCTGGGTACCGCCCGCTATAAAATATACCTGCTGTGGCCCAGGCTGTACAGAATCCGACAGGATAACGTATGTCCATCAGTATAGAAAATCGCTGGGTTTTTGTATTGAACGCAAAAAAGTGCCAGACCCACTGGCCGGCTGTGGGTCTGGCGCTATCTCTTTATGGCGGATGGCTCAACTTGTGGGTCCGGATGCTTCGTTTCGCCGCACAAACAATTTCCGTAAGGACGACTCGCTCCAAAACGGAGCAGTCGGCCAAAAGTTCCTGAACCTCCGGAAAAAATGCGACCGTATCCTTTTCCTGATTTCCGCTGAGCAGCCGGTCCACCGTAACATCCAGGCTATCAGCCAGCCGTACCAGTACCGCCAGACTGGGCTTTTTGGTACCTCGTTCTAGGTGGCTGATGTAGGGTACGGACAGGTCCGCAAGCTCCGCCAATTTTTCTTGCGTTAGATTTCTTTTCCTGCGAAGTTCCCGAATTTCTTTGCCTAACGCTATATAATCCATATCTGTCAACCTCCTATCATGCGGCACATTCTTGATATGCATGGGTTTTAGTGACCAACATGGAGCGGCGAGGCGGAGTCTCACGCTGGAGCGCCGTGGCCAGCGCATCCGGATCGCCGACAATAACGACCCGCCGCTTTGCTCTGGATATGGCGGTATAGAGCAAATTCCGATGGAGCATGCTGGCAAAACTCTTTGATAGGGGCAGCACAACGGTGTCATATTCACTCCCCTGAGCCTTATGGATGGTAATGGTATATGCCAGTCGTAGCCGGGACAGCGGATTTGCTTTCTCACCACCCCAGGCAGCTATGCGGTCTCGGTTACACGCCACGCCGTACAGGAGCATCCCGTCTGCTGCCTTGTGGTAATATGTTCCGATATCGCCGTTACAAACTTCTTGTGCCCAATCATTCTGCAAAATTATGACCCGGTCTCCTGAGCGGAAAAATACATCTTTTATGGTATTCTCCGCTGTGGCAGGGTTGAGCTGTTCACGAAATACCACATTGAGCCCATCACTGGACAACAAACCGCTGCGGTTATAAGGGGAGAGAATCTGGACGTCAGCACCGAGCCGATAGAGGTTGATACCGCCCCGGCAGATGCAGTTTCGGATGGCCCCGTCTTCCGTGAGCGGAATGAACTGAAAACTCTTGTCAAAGTGCAGGTCGTTCAATGACCAGCAGGTCCCAAACTCCCGCACATTGTGGGCTAGAGCACTCTCCCTATCGGCTTGCCGATGGAAGCTGCTAAGCCGGATATTTGGCACGTCTAGCGCCAGAAGGTCGGGCAGCACATTACCTGGGCCGACGGAGAGCAGCTGGTGAGGATCGCCAATCAGGACTACTCGGCAGGCGGGATGAACGACAGCCAGGATGCCTGCCAACATCTCCAAAGTCAACATACTCGCCTCGTCCACAACCACAAGGTCGGTATAACTCCAGTTGATTTTCTCATCCAGAAAATCATCATCTGGAACCTTGCCAAGGGCACTATGGACAGTGCGGGCCCGCAGGCCGGTGCGGTCCGTCAGGTTGCAGGCCGCCTTGCCTGTCGGCGCACACACGACCACACCAAAACTTTTTACCGGGCGGTGCTCCGCTAGCGCCCGGATCAGCGTGGTCTTGCCACTGCCGGCGCCGCCCAGGATGATGGACAGCCTGTGGCTCAGCGCCAGCTGTACAGCTTCTCGTTGTTCTTCAGTGAGCTGGATATCCAGTACGGTCAGTTTCTCCGGCAGGAACACCTCGTCCAAATCATTGTGGGCCAGGATTTCAGCCAGGGCTTTCGCCGCAGCATTCTCGTATTCCCAGATATTTGTCTGGTAGAGCCGGGTCCCCTCCAGACGCAGGAAACCTTCCTTTAATAGAAACGCCCTGTCTGACCGGAACTGGTCATAGGTCATGGCCTTGTGACTGCGCTTGGCGAAGCGGTAGAGCTGGTCACTGGAAACGTAGGCGTCCCCGTTCATGGTCATCTCCTCCATGGCATTCAGCAGATACTGCCCCCGAAGGTCTTTTTCATATGTTTTCTTCACTGTGTCTCTTCCTTTCTCGCGGGAAAACAAAACACCGTGCAGGTACAAGGGCCTACACGGTGTCAGGGAGGACACAGGATGGACCGGTCCAACCGCAGGATTTTTCTTGCGTATTTCCCTGAAAAAGGGTATACTGGTCCTGCGGTGTGGACGCTGTCCATTGTGTAGGTGGGCATTTCACCTGCGCAGGTGCAAGGGAACGGCAATTCCTTTGCACTGCCGTATTTTGTTTTCGGTTCCAGTAGGTACGTGCTCCTGGTTTGGCAAATTTTGCTTTGTCTCTTACGTAACATCTCCTTTCTGACCGCAGTCTCAGCGGCCTTATTTTGCTTGGGATATGGTTGGAAAAAGAATAAGGACAAGCCGCCGGCAGAGACGGTGAGCGGCCATCTGGAGAAAGGAGAGATCCCCCAGCTCCTCCAGTGGGATGAGAGATGGGGGCATGCGTCCTACGGAACCGGGTTTATCGCCAACTGCGGCTGCGGGCCGACAGCTATGTCCATGGTAATAGCGGGGCTTACGGGGGATGTCACGGTGACGCCGGTGAAAGTGGCGGCATACAGTGAGAAAAAAGGATATATTGATGAAGATAATAACACTTACTGGGCACTTATGAGCGAGGGAGGGGAGCATTGGGGCATAAAAACTTACGGGGGAGATGTTTCGGAAGATTTTGTGGCAAAAGAGCTGAAAGCAGGCCATCCCATGATATGCAGCGTAGGGCCTGGAGATTTTACGAAGAAAGGGCATTTTATCGTCCTGGCAGGGTATGAGGACGGGAAAGTAAAGGTTCACGATCCCTTCAGCCAGAAAAACAGTGATAAAGTCTGGGAATATTCAAAAATCAAGGATCAGATAAAATCTATCTGGGTATATAAGGCGGACTGACAGGAAAAGCTATATTATAAGAAAAGGGCAGACATGCTGCAATGTCTGCTCTTACTTATGTGAAAAAATATGTGAGGATATTTATTCAAAGTCAATTTCATGATTTAAAAAGAACTTCTTTACGTAGGAATCCCAGATGCCGTCCAGCGTTTTGTCCATTACGAAACTTTTGAAAGAGATGCCGGTGGCGCATTGGAGAAGGCTTCCGCTGTACCTGATATTTATGTACATTCCCTGGATGTCGGAGGAGACTATGCCGGTTACACCCTGCCCGGAAAGAAAATCCTCAAAACGCTCTTTCGGAAGGGAAAGGACAAACTTGAATGCAAGGGGCGTCCTTTTCCCTCGAATGATCTGAAAACAGAAGTCTCTCAAATCTGCCCAGAGGGAATACTCTGCCGGAGGGGCATCCTCGAAAAAGTTTTTGTGGATATAGCCGTCTATTTTAAAAGTATTGTAAGTAGTAACTTCTCCCTCTATAAGAGAAAATGCATCGAAAGTGGGTTTCAGAAGAAGATGCTGCATGAAATTTTTTGTTTTTAAGTTTAAGATAATCATAGTCGTTGCTCCTTTCGTAAAATTATAACAGGATTCTGGTTAAATTGCATCATAATTTGACTTTTGCCTGAGGAAACAGTACAATATCTTGTATGATGGAGAAAAAGATATGGCGGTAAATACAGGAAAGAAAAAACAAAAAAGAAATAAAAACGGTAATAAAAGTTACAATAATGAAGACAGAGTCCTAAAAATGGCAATCATACTTGTCCTTCTGCTTTTTGTCATGGGAGCATCGCTTGTAGGGATAAAATCTATGAATCCCCGCCCGGACATCACAAAAGGCGTGGCGAAACTTGAGGCGATGGAAAAGGCAAGCGTAAAAGAGGCGGAAAAAAAGATAGAGGCGCTTGAGGCGGAAGAGGCGCGTGCCATAGAGGAGAGGAATAAACGGCCTATTAATGAAAAATTTGAAAATACTATTATTTTCGGGGATTTTCTGGCGCAGGGAGTCTATGAGCAGGAACTTCTCGGGGAATCTTTTGTGCTGGCGAGAGAATCTGCCTGCGTCCATGACATGGACGGAACCGGAGTGACGGAAAACCTTCAGGCCGCGGCGGCGAGAAAGCCGGAGGTGCTCTTTTTGCAGATCGGCTCAAATGACGTGGCGCTGGAAGAGGGAAGCGCAGATATCTTTGAGGAGGATTATAGGAATTTCCTGGAAAAAGTGAAAGAGGCGCTGCCGGATACAAAGATTTATGTAAACAGCATCCTCCCTGTGCAGCAGAAAGCGATCGCAGAGACGGAAACACTGGCAGACATCCCGGAGTTTAATAAAAGGCTGGACTCCGTCTGTAAGGAGGCAGGGGTAGTATTCCTTGATAACAGCGATCTGGTTACGGAGGACTGTTACAAGGATGACGGCAAGAGGATGAGAAGGAAATATTATACCGCATGGATAAACCGTGCGGTGGAGACGGCGAATCTTTAAGGAGCATTACGTATGGCAT
>OFFS01001142.1_pt1 | contig 12676 bp, 7 predicted proteins | sample 1521541 | NCBI WGS metagenome assembly OFFS01 (sample SAMEA3504127, study PRJEB24116) | mouse gut metagenome | biome: mouse gut; feature: mouse-associated habitat; material: faeces | place: Denmark | collected 2011 | reverse complement strand
CATGGGGAGCCGTGAACCCACTGGCTCCTACCACCAGACGGACGGCACCATCTACAGCCTGCACTTCGGCTCCAATTACGCCAATGACGGGGCGAGGGCTGCTTACGACCAGATTGTGTCCCTCATGGCGAACCACAACACCATACCGAGCTTTATGTCGGGCGGTGAGAATGACATCACGAGGGAGCTTGCCTACAAGGACGGGAAATACACCCTCACCCTCAACGACAGCAACGGCGTACTCTCCGATTTCAGCTTTGCAAGCTCCGATGCCAGCGTGGGCGTCACAAGGTCTGGGGACACGCTGACCATCAGCTCCGCCAGAGCCATCGGCGGCACGGTACGCATCACCGCCACCAAGGACGGCGTACCCACGGTAGACAGTGGGGCGAAGATGATTGCCTACGGCGACCCGAACCTGCAGGATGTGGTGACGGGCGTGGAGAACGTGGGCGGCGTGAGGGCGTATCTCAACATTGAGACCCCCACCGGCACGATTGCCCTCAAAAAGACTTCCGAGGACGGCGTTGTTTCGGGCATCTCTTTCCACATCAAGGGTGACGGCTTCGACAAGACCGTAAAGACGGACGCAGAGGGCAACCTCACCGTGGAGGGCTTGTTCCCCGCCACCTACACCATCACCGAGCAGTCCATTGACCGCTATGAGCCGCAGCAGACCCAGACCGTGACCCTAATCGGCGGCAGGACGACCACCGTGAACTTCAACAACGTCTTGAAGCGTGGCAGTCTGGAGGTGGTAAAGACTTCCGAGGACGGCATCGTGGAGGGCATGAAGTTCCACCTCTTCGGCACGTCTTTAAGCGGTCTCCCCGTGGACGAGTATGCCGTCACCAACGCAGACGGCGTGGCAAGGTTTGAGAACGTGCTTATCAGCGGCGACACCCCCTATGTACTGGAGGAAGTGGATACCGCCATCCGCTATGTGGTGCCTGCGACCCAGACCGCCCCGATTGAATGGAAAAAGGTCACGAGCCGCAGCTTCGTGAACGTGCTGAAGAAGTTCAACGTCACCGTGGCAAAGACGGACGTGGAGACGGGAACGCCGCAGGGGGACGCTTCCCTTGCAGGTGCGGTCTACGGCATCTATAAGGGCGAGGAACTGATTGACAGCTATACCACCGATGAAAACGGGCAGTTCACCACCAAGTATTATGTCTGCGGCAATGACTGGAGCATCCGTGAGATTTCCCCGTCCGAGGGCTATCTTCTGGACGGCACAATCCACCATGTAGGCGCAGAAGCCGAGCTTTATACCGTGGAATACAATTCCGCAAAGAATGATGTAAACGAGCAGGTCATCAAGGGCAATATTGCCATCATCAAGCACACCGACAACGGCGAGACCCAGATTGAAACACCCGAAACGGGAGCAGTTTTTGAGGTCTACCTCAAATCCGCAGGCAGCTATGAAGCCGCCAAGGAAACCGAGCGTGACATCTTAACCTGCGATGAGAACGGCTTCGCCCAGACCAAGGACATGCCCTACGGCATCTACACCGTGGAGCAGACCTCTGGATGGGAGGGACGAGAGCTGATGAAGCCCTTTGACGTGTTCATCAACAAGGACGGAAACACCTACCGTTACCTCATCAACAACGCCAACTTTGAGAGCTATATCAAGGTGGTGAAGAAAGATGCGGAGACGGGGAACACCATCCCCTACGCAGGAGTAGGTTTCCAGATTTACGACCCCAACGGTGAGCTTGTCACCATGACATTCACCTACCCCGAAGTGACCACCATCGACACCTTTTACACCACGGCGGACGGCGACCTCATCACGCCCCAGACTTTGGAATACGGCACGGGCTATTCCCTTGTGGAAGTGCAGGCTCCGTATGGCTATGTCCTAAACTCCGAGCCAGTCTATTTTGACGTGGTGCAGGAGAACTCCGAGGAAGAAAGCGGCATCACCGTCATCGAGGTGGTACGCTCCAACACCGCACAGAAAGGCACCATCACCGTAGGGAAGTCTGGCGAGGTATTCAGCACCGTGTCTGGCACAAAGGGGCTGTACCAGCCGATTTTCTCCGTGGCAGGTCTTGAGGGTGCGGTCTATGAGATTACCGCCGCCGAGGACATCATTACTCTGGACGGCACTCTCCGAGCGTCCAAGGGCGAAGTGGTTGACACCGTTACCACGGGTGTGGACGGCACGGCGAAGTCCAAGGAACTGTATCTTGGAAAATATGAGGTTAAGGAAATCACTGCCCCGTTTGGCTTTGTGCTGAATGGCGAGGTACACGCCGTTGAGCTTGTGTACGCAGGGCAGGAAATCGCCGTAACCGAAACCACCACAGACTTCTATAATGAGCGTCAGCGTGTGGAGATTGACCTTGTAAAGAGCCTTGAGACAGACGAAGCCTACGGCGTAGGGAGGAACGGCGAAATCCGGGATGTGAGCTTCGGTCTCTACACGGCAGAGGGGCTGACCGCCGCAGACGGCACGGAAATCCCCGCCGACAGCCTGCTTGAAGTGCTTTCCCTTGACGGGAACGGTCATGGGAAGTCGGTCATCGACCTGCCCCTTGGCAGCTACTATGTGCAGGAAATCAGCACCAACGCCGCCTATCTCACAAGCGACACCAAGTACCCCGTTGTCTTTGCGTATGCAGGGCAGGACGCGGCACTCGTCCACATCTCCGCAAACGAGGGCAACGCCATTGAGAACAAGCTCATCTACGGCTCTGTCAGCGGGAAGAAATCAGACGAGGACGGCAAGGCTCTGGGCGGTGCCTTAATCGGCATCTTCAAGACTGGAACAACTGAATTTACCAAGGAGACAGCGATTGCGACTACCGTATCCGCAGAGGACGGTAGTTTTTCTTTTACCAAAGTACCCTACGGCACATGGGTAATCCGTGAGATTGAAAGCCCCAAAGGATATGTACTCTCCGAGGAAGAAATCGCCGTCACAATCAGCGAAGTGGACGAGATTGTAGAAATCTCCCTTGTGAACTACTTCATCCGTGGCAGCATCTCCCTCACAAAAGTGGATAAGGACTACCCCGACAACAAGCTCACGGGGGCAGTGTTCGAGGTCTACTCCGATACCAACGGTGACGGCAAGTTAGATAAGGACGATGCGCTGCTCGGCACTATGACCGAGATGGAGGGCGGCGTCTACCAGATGAAAGAACTCCGCTACGGCAAGTACCTTGTCCGTGAAAAGACCGCCCCGACAGGCTTTGTGCTTGATGAGAATGTTTACGCCGTATCCATCGAGGAAAACGGCAAGACCTACACCGTGGAGAATGAAGCAGGAAAAGGCTTCTTGAACGAAGCCCAGAAAGGAAACCTCAAAATCGTCAAGACATCCTCGGACGGCAAAGTGGAGGGCTTCTCGTTCCGCATCACGGGCGTGAACTACGACCAGACCTTTAAGACCGACAGGAACGGCGAAATCTCCATCGAGGGCTTGCGGATTGGCGAATACACCGTTTCCGAGGTGAGCGACAAGGCATCCGCAGGCTATATCCTGCCCGCCGACAAACAGGCTGCCGTGCAGACGGGGGCGACTACCATCGTCCAGATGCACAACGAGCTGCGGGACACCTCGAAAACGGGCGATGACTTCAACCCCGCCCTCTGGGTGAGCCTTGCGGCGGCATTCACCATCGGTGCGGGCGTTCTGGGATTCCTTGGGATTAAGGGGAAGAAGAAAAAAGAGGACTGATGACCGAATCACGGGCAGCGTGAAGCCCCTGCGGTCAGAAATCGGAAAGGAGGTCTTATGAGAATGGACGCAAAGACCATCATCGCCATCGTGCTTGTGGCATTCATTGGCGGCGGAGCCTTGTGGCTCAACATCCGCCACAGAAAGAATAAGTAACCCAAGTATGCAGGGATGGGGCGGCTGAAAATGCCGCCCCTACCCTTTATGGAGGTACGCTATGCACAATCTGAAAACCATTGAGGGCAAGGTCAGACGGATTCTGGAAAAGGACGAGGATGCCAGAAACGATGACATGACCCTTTACCTTGCGGTCTGCAATTCCTGTCTGAAAGGCGCAGGGGCGATGCCCTTTGCCGAGGTCATGGCACAGCATAAATATCTGGGCTTGCCGAGCTTTGAAAGCGTCAGCAGGACACGGCGCAGATTGCAGGAGAAGCACCCCGAACTGCTTGGGAGCCTGCGGATGCAGAAGCTCCGAGCCAGAGGGGAAAAGGCATACCGCAGATATGCAAAAAGCGACTGAACGGAGGTCTGATTATGGAGGAAGAAAAACGCTCCAACCAAGGATATGAAATCATCGAGAGCTGTACCATCGGGAGTACAGAGCTTGTCATCGGGCATAACCCCAAAGCCCCCAACCCCTATGTGTGCTGGTACTGCAAGGGCGGGGACAACTATTTCTGGGGGCATTACTGTAACGAGCTGTCGGCGGCACGGGAGAAGCTCAATGAGCGATACCAGTCCGAAAGCCGTATGCCCTACAACAATCCCCCTGCCCCGAAACAGAGGAACGGCGATGACCGTGAACGATAAGAATACGGCTGCCAAGGACAGCCAGAAAAGATACGACTGTACGACCTGCCCTTATCCCCGATATAAGGACAAATACACCATCTTCTGCGATGTCTGTATCCGAAAGATTTTAGACGAGCAGCGAGAAAAGAAACAGAGAAAGGAGAATCCCGATGGAGAATGAGGATAAAAGGAGGATAAGCTCTTACGAGGTCACGCAGAGTATCCACATCGGCAGAAAGGAAGTGGTGTTCGGCTTGGACGAAAAAGCGGAATATCCCTTTTTAGTCTGCCACTGCACCTACGACAACCCGCTGTCCGCAGAATGGGTGACGGATGCTGTCGGCTCGGATGACTATCTGGAAGCCATGCAGATTTTCACGGAGCGTGTGCAGGAACAGATAGGGCTTGTGCGAGCCGAGCAGGAGCAGTTCAAGTTTGATTTGAAGCCGTTCACCATAGACGACTGCATCCCCGACAACAAGAGCGGCAGCATCGTGGGAAAAGTTGTCGTCATCAATGCCGAGGTCAACCGCTACGAATACCGCCACTCCGCCTATCAGCTTGTGCTTGCGGACGGCGGAAACGGTGCGACTGGCGGCAGGGGGCAGGCGGTGTTCGGCACATGCCTTGCCACAGGCGAGCATCGCAGGTGGGAAAGGTACGATGTCCTTGGGGAAATCAAGCCCGACCACATGCCCCAATGGGCAAAGGAAGCCCTTGCCAGAATCAAGGCGCAGGAGAAAGAGAAAAAATCTAAAAGCAGGGAGGAACGCTGATGGAGGTACGAGCTTTGACACAGCCCGAACAGAAATACACCTATTCCCAGAGTACGCAGATAGCGGGACAGACGGGCTGCATCGGACATCTGCGTGGAGATTTCGACAGCTCTGGGAACGGCTTTTTTACCTCGTGGGATGACCATAGGGCGCAATGGAAAACGGACGAGTTCAAGGCGGAGCTTGACGAGGTTATCAATACGCTCCGTGAGGGCAAGGGGCTTCTGCACAACCGCTATGACATGGCGGCGTTTGCGAGGGAGAATCCCGAAAGTGCTTTTAAGGGTAATTACTGTACCGAGTACGGCTTCCGTGTGGATACGGAAAAGCACGCTTTCCTGCTCCGCTGCAACCCCACTAAAGGCGACTATAACTTTTACTGCTACTGCTACGTCAAGGACTGGCTTGACGGTCACATCCAGAAAGCCCAGCAGGGCATCCGCTTCATCGACCCCCATTATAATGAAAGGTTCCGCATCCCAGACGGCGGCAGAATCATCATCAGCTATGCGTGGGGAGAAAAGACGGAAAAGACCTGCCGTTTCATTGACGAGTACCACACAGAGATAGGGAGCAGCCTTTACCACATCTGCGAATTTGCGGAGAAGATGAAGATGAACGGACACAGCTATGAGCCGAAGCCCGAAGAACCGCCGTCTCCCAAGAAAGCACCGAAGCACAGAGACCATGAACGATAAGGAGGAATGGAACTATGGCAGTAAACCAGAAAGCCGTCAAGGTCTTGAACAAGATTTTAGACGCAGGCTTTACCGAGGAAAAAGCCATCGCCGCCATGACGATGGACGACATCCTCTCCATGCAGGGCATCACGGTGGCGGACATCACCCTCATCAACGACCTGCAAAAGAGCATCAGGGCGAACAAGGTCATCTCCTTTTTGGGCGGTGGCATGGAATAAGGGACAAAAGGAAACAGAAAATTTCACCATAAGGAGGTGTGAGAATGGCTGCAAAGTACCAGCTCATCACGGAGCTGTATCAGCGGACGGGCGTTACCGTCACGAGGAACCCGCAGGCGTGGCAGGGCTTCCTGTCCTCTGCCTGCCGCAATTACAAGTGCCGCTTTGACGAGCAGCTCCTCATTTACGCCCAACGCCCCGATGCTGTTGCCGTTACCACCATAGAGGTATGGAACAAGCTCTTTAAGCGGTGGGTGAACAAGGACAGCAAAGGCATCGCCGTATTCGACACCAAGGGGCGCAGGAACACCCTCAAATACTACTTCGACGTGTCGGACACCCATGAGGGCTACTACGGGAGCAGAGCCGTCCCCATATGGCAGATGGACGGGCGGTACGAGCAGGCAGTCATGGAACGGCTCTCCGACAGGTTTGGCGAAGTGGAAAGAGACGGGCTTGCCGAGGTGCTGATGGAGACGGCAAAGAACGCCGTGGAGGACAACTTGCAGGACTACACGGCACAGCTTAAGGACTGTACCGAGGGGAGCTTTCTGGAGGGGCTTGACGATTATAATATAGAAGTGATGTACCGTGAGCTTGCCGCTAACAGCGTAGCCTATATGCTGATGACCCGCTGCGGCATAGATGCGGCGGAGTATTTTGACCGTGAGGACTTCGGGGCAATCGTCAACTTCAACACGCCCCAGACCCTTAACGCCATCGGCATCGCCACAAGCGACATTGCGGAGATGGCTCTGCGTGAAATCTCCCAGACGATAAGAAATGTGCAAATGGCGGAGAAAGACCAGAAACGCACCTTTGCACGTCAGTACCAGATTCGCTATGATAGTGGCAGGAAACAACCCGAAAGGAGCGAGAACAATGAGCGAAATCACTTACACGAAGCAGGACGATTACCTTATACCCGACCTCACATTACCGACAGAGCCAGAGCTTCCGCTTGGCAGGTACGCTTTGATGCACAGGGACTATCTGGAGAAGCACAAGAGGGTGACGTTCCTCAACCTGCTGACATCGGGCAGGCTGAACGCACACCTGCACCAGACCGAGCAGGCGGCACTCTCCAGACGGGAGCTGCTAACGAAGCAGCTCTCCAAGGAGCAGGGAGTGACGGAGGAACTGAAAGAGAAAGCGCCCATGCAGTGGGTGCAGGCGATGAACGCCATCCGCAGCCAGGCGGAGGAAATGATTCTGGACGAGCTGATTTATCAGTAGAGCCAGAGCCTGCCGAGGGCAGACGGCACAGCATTGCCACCGAGGATGAAGTGAGGGCGAATCTCCCCACCGTAGACGAACAGATTGAGATGATGGTTGAAGCAGAGGATATGCGGAATGAATCCGCAGGCAAGTCCTCTGCTTCTCCGTCTTTAGGGGGCGATTATTCGCAGGAGGATATTGACAGCATCCTCACCAAAGGCAGCGGCTTCCAAGACAGCAAGTACCGCATCTACCGCCAGCTCAAGAAGCAGGCAGACAGCAAGAGCAACATCGACTTTCTCAAACGGGAGTACGGCACGGGAAGCGGCAATTATCATTTTTCAGACGGGAGAAGCGGTCACTTTGAGTTTGGCAGCAAGGGCTTCTCCATAGACCGTGAGACGGTTTTAACTTGGTCTAAGGCAGAAAAACGCCTGCGGGAGCTGATAAAGAACAACCGCTATTTCAGCCCGAAAGAGAAAGACCGCTACGCCGATTATCTGGAGGGCATCTCTGCCCCGCAGTACGAAATCGACAGCCAGAGGAAAGCGGCAAGGCAGCGTTTCATAGACGCCCACCGTGACCTGCCCCCTGCCGACAAGCGGGACACGCTCCCCCTGCGGCTCTCCGACTTCATCCGTGACTTGGACGGCTACGAAAAAAATCTGCTTGAAAACGTGGGGCGTACCGACTTTGGCGGCATGACAACCGAGCAGATGGAGCAGGCTCTCTCCGACCCTGCCGCCGTGCAGCAGCTCATAGACTTTCTGGCTCTGGTGCAGGGAAAGACCTCAAGCGTCTACAGCCGCAGCAATGCGTGGCGTTTCACGCAGAAGCTTACGGAGCTTTACCCTCTTTGCTACCTCTATCACGAGGGCGATGTGGTGTATATCGGTGCGGACAAATATGAGATTTCCGACTTCAATGAAGATGCCGTCTCCCTGCGGAATCCAGAGTTCCCTTTGTTCGGCACGGAAATGAGCCGTGCCGACTTTGAGGAAAAGCTCCGTGAGAACCCCATGAACGACCATCTGAAAACGGTCATCACCGAGAAGCAGGAAACACGGTCTCCCGCCGAGGGAAAGGAAAACGCCGAGAAAAAGGAAACGGAAGCACCCGCCGAGGAAAAGCCCGACAGCATCACGTTCTCCATCGGCTTCTCCGAGCATCCCGCCTTTTACGACAGGCAGTTAAATGACCGATATACCGCTCCCAGCTTTGCCCTTGGGAACAAGCTCCTTGGCGTTCTGGACGAAAAGCAGCACCGTGAAAGGCTGGATAAGAGCAAGGGCGTGGGATGGTACAAAAAGACCGACTTTGCCATCCATGCAGTTATCGGCGGCGAGGAATTCAACTACGAGGGACGGTTTGACATCGGTGACGGCGAGGGCGACTTGATTGCCCATATCAAAAATTTTTACGACTACTCCCTCTCCCCGAACTGCCCGTTTATCCCAGAGTGGAAACGGCAGGGCGAGGACTACTACCGTGAGAAGATAGAAAGCCTGCGCTTCGGGCATGACACGCTGCTCCCGTTCCTCATGCAGAATACGGAGCTGACCCCAGAGGACGAGAAACTCCTAGCGGAGATAATGGCTACCGAAGCCGACTGGAACAGGAAAGCCGAGGACAAGGCACAGCCCGAAGAAACAAAAGCCGTTGAAGAAATCCCCATTGAAGCAACTCCCGCTGAACAAGCTCCCGCCGAGGTAGAATCCGCTGTCGATGAAATGCTTGCCTTTGCGGAGAGGATTGCGGCACAATACGAGACCGAGCCGCCAGAGGAACGCTTTGAGGTTATTATAACTTCCGATGCGTTCCCAGACCCCGAAGATGCCTTTGCCATCTGGGACAACATCCGAGAGGAATATTATGCGGACACGGACGGCAGGGTGCTGACCTACCCCACCGAGGAAGCAGCCACGGCAGGGCTTCTGAAAGTGCGGAAAGCCGTATCCGACAAAGAAGCCGGGGAATGGCTTTATGCAGAGCGTGTCAAGCAGGGCGTAATCCCTGCCCCGTCCGAGCCTGCAAAGCAGGACAATTCAGACCTTATCGGAACGGAACTTACCATCGACAACCGCCGCTACCTCATTGAGAGAATCAGTGAAATCAGTGGCGATGTCTCCCTGCGTGACATCACGTTCCAGAACAATGTAGGTTTCCCCATAAACCGAGTGGAGAAAATCGCCTATGTCCGCAGGCTCTTGGAGCAGGGGCAGAAAGAATTACCACCCGAAAAAGGAAACGCTGAAGTCCCCGCACCGACCACGACAAAGCTCCCTGCCCTTTCCGCTGAACGCCGCAACTACCGCATCACGGACGATGCCCTTGCCGTTGATGCGGCGAGGGCGAACGCAGGCTTTTCACCCAAAGAGAAATTCCGAAACAACATGGCGGCGGTCAATCTCCTGCACGAACTGGAGATTGAGAGCCGCCTTGCCACGCCCGAAGAACAGGAGACCCTCGCCAAGTATGTGGGATGGGGCGGACTGTCTATGGCATTTGACAGCAATAATGCAGCATGGGCGAATGAGTACAAGGAGCTGAAATCCGTCCTCTCCGATGAGGAATACCGTGCGGCGATGGAATCCACCTTGACGGCGTTCTATACCCCGCCCGTTGTCATCAAGGCAATGTACGAAGCTCTTGACCGCCTTGGCTTCTCCAAGGGGAACATTCTGGAGCCGTCCTGCGGCGTGGGCAACTTCTTGGGCTTGCTTCCCGACAGCATGGCGGACAGCCGGCTCTACGGCGTGGAGATTGACCCTCTCTCTGGGAAGATAGCAAGGCAGCTCTACCAGAGGGCGAGCATCGCCATCGAGGGCTTTGAGGACACCAAGCTCCCAGACAGCCACTTTGACGTGGTGCTGGGTAACGTGCCGTTCGGGGAGTTCAAGGTGGACGACAGCCGCTACAACGCCCAGAAGTTCCTAATCCACGACTATTTTATTGCAAAGGCTCTGGATAAGGTGCGGGCAGGCGGCGTTGTGATGTTCATCACCTCTAAGGGGACGATGGACAAGGCAAGCCCAGAGGTGCGGAAATATATCGCCCAGAGAGCCGAGCTGTTAGGCGCAATCCGTCTGCCAGACAACACGTTCCGAGCCAACGCAGGCACGGAGGTCACAAGCGACATCCTCATCCTGCAAAAACGTGACCGCATCATCGACACCGAGCCAGACTGGATTTACCTTGATACCAATGAAAACGGCATCACAATGAACAGCTACTTTGTGCAGCATCCAGAGATGGTGCTTGGCACGATGCAGATGGAAAGCACACGCTTCGGCATGGATACTGCCTGCAAAGCGGATAAGGAAAGACCCCTCTCCGAGCTGCTGCAGGAAGCCGTGGGACGGATAAGCGGCGAAATCCCAGAGTACGAAAACGAAATCGACCAGATTTCCGATGAGCAGGACAAGTCCATCCCCGCCGCCCCCAACGTGCGGAACTTCTCCTATGCCCTTGTGGACGGGAAGATTTATTTTCGGGAGAATGACCGCATGACCCCCGCCAGCGCATCCATGACGGCGGAGAACCGCATCAAGGGCTTGCTTGGCATACGGGACAGCGTACGCAGCCTTATCGAGTACCAGACCAATGACTACCCCGAAGAAATGATAAAAATCGAGCAGGAGAACCTTAACCGTCTGTACGATGCCTTTACCCAGAAATACGGTCTTATCAACAGCCGGGGGAATTATCTTGCCTTTGCCGCTGATGAAAGCTACTTCCTCTTATGCTCCCTTGAGGTGCTTGACGATGAGGGGAAATTCAAGCGCAAGGCAGATATGTTCACCAAACGGACGATAAAGCCCCACCGAGAAGTAACGTCCGTGGAGACCGCAAGCGAAGCACTGGCACTCTCCATCGGGGAGAAAGCCCGTGTTGACCTTGGCTATATGGCACAGCTCACGGGCAGGACGCAGGAGGAAATCGTCACGGAATTGCAGGGCGTAATCTTCCGTGTGCCGAATACGGAGCCTGCACGGTACGCCGCCGCAGACGAATACCTCTCTGGAAACGTGAGGGAGAAATTGAAAGTTGCGGAGATAGCTGCGAAGTCCGACCCTGCTCTCTCCCTCAACGTGGAAGCACTAAGGCAGGTCATCCCCAAGGACTTAAGTGCCGCCGAAATCGCCGTCCGTTTAGGCACCACATGGATACCAGAATCGGATATACAGCAGTTCGTGATGGAGCTTTTAACCCCGTCAAGCCACGCCGCAGGCAGGCTAAAGGTACGCTACACCCCCTACAACGGCGACTGGTTTATCGAGAACAAGACTTCCGATTTCGGGAATGTCAAGGCGGACAGCACCTACGGCACGAAAAGGGCAAGTGCCTACCGTATCATCGAGGACACCCTAAATCTAAAGGACACCCGCATTTTCGACTATGTTCACGATGAACACGGCAACAAAAAGGCAGTGTTCAACGCCAAGGAGACCACGGCGGCGCAGGCAAAGCAGGAAGTCATCAAGCAGGCGTTTGGGGACTGGATATGGAAAGACCCGGAACGCAGGAACCGCCTTGTCCGCTACTACAACGATACCTTTAACTCCGTGCGCCCCCGTGAATATGACGGGCGGCACATCACATTTGGGGGCATCAGCCCGGAAATCAAGCTGCGCCCCCACCAAGTCAATGCCATCGCCCACATCCTCTACGGCGGCAACACACTCCTTGCCCACAAGGTAGGGGCAGGCAAGACCTTTGAGATGGTAGCCGCCGCACAGGAAAGCAAGCGGTTAGGCTTGTGCCAGAAATCCATGTTTGTCGTACCCAACCACCTTGTGGGGCAATGGGCTTCCGAGTACCTGCGGCTCTATCCAAGTGCCAATATCCTCGTCACCACCAAGCAGGATTTTGAGACCGCCAACCGCAAGAAGTTCTGCGGCAGGATTGCCACGGGCGATTATGATGCCGTGATTATCGGACACTCTCAATTCGAGAAAATCCAGATGAGCGAGGAACGCCAGAGGGAACAGCTCCAACGGCAGCTTGACGATATAGAGATGGGCATTGACGAGATACAGAAGTCCCACGGCGAGCAGTTCACGGTGAAGCAGCTCATGAAAACCAGAAAGGCTATCGAAGCCAAGCTAAAGAAGCTCAACGATACGAAAAGAAAGGATACGGTGATTGACTTTGAGCAGTTGGGCGTAGACAGGCTCTTTATAGATGAGAGCCATTTTTACAAGAACCTGTACCTCTACACCAAGATGCGGAACGTGGGCGGCATCGCCCAGACCGAAGCCCAGAAAAGCT
>OFFS01001139.1_pt1 | contig 12711 bp, 7 predicted proteins | sample 1521541 | NCBI WGS metagenome assembly OFFS01 (sample SAMEA3504127, study PRJEB24116) | mouse gut metagenome | biome: mouse gut; feature: mouse-associated habitat; material: faeces | place: Denmark | collected 2011 | reverse complement strand
TGTAGGCCGCGTTGTTACCCTTGACAGGCTGCGACAGCGCGCCTGCGGTGCGGGTCGCTGCGATAGCGCCGATAAGACGCGCCTCGCCGTCGCCGCCCTCCAACAGCATGTCGCTGAACTTCACGCCGTCGAACGATTTGACCTCGACATCGTATGCGGCCTCGGCGGCCTCGAACGACGAGAGGTTGGCTGCTATCTGTGCGAACTTCTTGTCGCGCAGTACGTCGCGGCGGCACTGCATGTCGTTGCGGGGAGTATACTCGTCGTTGTCGACGGCCGTAACCATAGCGACGATGATGTTGCTGCCGGTGTTGAACAGCTTGGATTCGCCTACGTTGGCTCCGTAAGCCCATACGGCTACGTTGCGCGAGTTATCCACGCCGCGTATGCCGCGCTCGCCGGTCTGGTAGTTGCGGTCAGAACGGCTTATGACGGCCATGCGGGGGATAAGCGCCATTTCGTCGGCAGCGTTCTGGAACGCCTCGGCCGAGCCGCGCGACTTGTTGTCGAAAGTCGAGGCGCGACGCGATACGGCGTCGACGGTGGCGTCGCTGGGCTTGATCTGCTTGACGATCTGAGCCACCTGCACGAACTGCGTTTTGTCGCCTGCTTCGACGACCTTGGCCACGAGCACCTTGCCCGATTCGTTGAATGTGATTATGTCGCCGGCCTTAGCGTCGATGAACGACTTGGCGCGGTACTCGTCCATGCCGTTGAAGTCGACCTGTTCGTCGAAAGTGTCTACGGCCGTCGATAGCTTCGTGAAGTCGCCGTCTACCGTCGCCAGCTCGGCTGCGATCTTGTCGGCCTGCTGCTTGTCGTCGAATACGGCATATTCCAGACGGAACGTCGAGGGAACGTCGGCCTTAGCCACGATACGGCTCATGACCCATGCGTTGTCGAGCTTCTCGGGGCCGTACATGGCGCCGCTCTTCAACGTCTCGGTCTGTGCCGCGGGTATGCGGTCGAAGGTTATGAAAGGGCTGACCTCGCCGGCGAACGAGCGGGCTACGCTCTTTGCCTGAGCCATGTCGGCTGCCGACAACTGCTCGGCCGCCTGCTTGACCTCGGCCTCGACAGAGGCCAGATCATCCTCGGTGGGGGCGATCTCGAAGAGCATATAGCGGATCGTGCGGTTGCCAAGAGAGGGGTTCTTCTGCTTGCCGGCCTCGTAGCATGCCGCCAGATCCTGCTCGCTTACCTCGATATCGGCGTCGGCGATTACCGAGTAGGGAACCTCGACGTATTTGCCGCTGAACGCAGCGCCCATGTTACGGATATTGTCGGCCACTTCGAGTTTGTTGGTATACGCGCCCAGAGCATACAGTGCACCGAACTTCTCGCCGAGCATCTGCTGCGCTATGGTCTGCTGCTCTACGTACCACGTGTTGTCGATCAGAGAGGCGATCTGCTCCTGCGGGAAGCCTGCGGCCTCGAACTGCTGTCCCCACTGTACGCCGTACATGTTGGCCACGCGGTCCATCTCGGCCTGCGTGACGACGATGCCGGCCTGTGCGCATGCCGGAGATATGTAGTTGTCGAAGACGATGGTGCGCCATGCCAAGTCGGCAGCCTGATCGGCCGAGAGATTCTTGCGCTCGTCGGCGGGTTGTTTGGCCTTGGCGTATTCGGCAGAGTATATGGTCTTGCCGGCTATCTGAGCAACGGCGAAGTCCTCGTACTGCTGCGGACCCTGGCGGTTGTTGAGCTGGTCGCCGAGTATGAACGCCAAAAGTACGACAGCGATGACGATCGAAAGCACGATGCCGTATTTGGTTCGTAGTGTGTTTAATGTTGCCATAAAAAACTTTATTTGTTTATCGTATTGTTCGAATTAGCCTTCAAAGATAGTAAATTTTTCTAAAAGAGGGTCAACCTGATACCATATAATTTCAATTCAGCCGCTTCATGCGCACCAGATCGATGCGCGACCCTGTGCGGCGCAGCACCCTGCAACGGTATCCTCCCACGGTAAACGCCTCTCCCTGAGCCGGTATGCCGTCGTGATTGTAGATTATATATCCTGCCAGAGTGTCGTACTCGTCGCTTTCGTCGATGCCCAGGCCGTAATGCTCGTTCAGGTAGTCCACTTCGAGACGGCACGAGAACACCCATTCGTGCTCCGATATCTGCTTTTCTACCATTTCGTGCACGTCATGCTCGTCCTCGATCTCGCCGAATATCTGTTCCAGAACATCTTCGAGCGATATGATGCCGGCCGTACCGCCGAACTCGTCGATGACTACGGCGATCGAGGCCTTGCGCTTCATGAAGGTCTCCAACATGGTCTGCAACGGCAGGGTCTCGGCCACGTATATGACCTTCATCAACATGTCATCGATCGATCGGGGTTTGAGGAACAGACTCTTGGAGTTGACGTAGCCCACGATGTTGTCGATGCTTTCGCGCCAGACGAATATGCGGGAGAAGTGGCTGTCGACGAAAAGCTGGGTCAGCTGCTCGATATCGGTCGATTCGATGTCGACCGCCTCGACGTCGACGCGCGGCACCATGCAGTCCCTCACGCGCAGGTCGGCGAAGTCGAGCGCATTCTGGAACAGACGTATGTCGTCCTCGTCGTCCTGCTGTACTTCTACGTTTTCGGCCTCGACCAGACCCGCCAGGTCGTCGCGGTTGAATGCCGTCTGCATGCTGCGTGCCTCGACCCGGCGGCCTCCCAGACGCAGCAGCCCGTAGGAGAGCAGCGTGGTAAGGCGAGCAATGGGGTAGAGCAGTATGTAGAATGCGAATATGACCGGCGCGAGCAGCGAGTAGTAGAAATTGGGGTTGCGCTTGAATACCGACTTGGGCAGATACTCGGCCGCGAACAGCACGATGACCGTCGAGACGACGCTGACAAGCACTACGTTCCTCAGCCCCAGCGACGCGGCCAGCAGCATCTCCATGCAGAGCGAGTAGACCACCAGCGAGATGTTGTTGCCTACCAGTATCGTCGTTATGTAGTTGCCCGGGTTGCGCGAGAAGACGTCGCTTATGTATCTGAACATCGAGCTCTGCTTGCGGTCGATCTCTTCGCGCAGGCGGTTCTTGCTCAGAAAGGCGATCTCCATGCCCGAGAAAAATGCCGAAAGGATCAGCATCGTTATTACCAACACTATGTATGTTATCATCGTTTCAGGTGTGTTTGCCGTTCTATTGTCGTGCGGGTTGCGACTCCTGCCGTGTCGGCTGCGTCATTCTGACCCGCTCGGGACGCGCCGCAGTCGAAACCGCCGCCTCGGAGCGCTGGCCTATATCGAGCCTCGTGCGCGTGTCGGTATTTGCCGGTGTGCCGATATCGCCCGGTGTGCCGGGGGACGACATCGATTCCGCCGGCTCCTTGGCCGGCTTCGCGGCCGGTTTGGCGGCCGGCTTCGAAGCAGACCGCTTCGTCGCGTCGCTCTTCTTGTCGTCGTCGCTGCCGTGCGCTTCGCGCCGTGTGCCGCTGCCGGCGGCATCGCCCTCCATTTCGAACTCCATTTCGCTCATATACTTGCGGAAATGGATGTTCTTCAACGACTCGTCGGCATCGAAGCCCACGCCGAAGTGCCAGCCGTCGCTCTGCAATACCTTGGTGTCGACGTTAGAGTATATCTGTTTGGTCTTGGCGTTCCAGAACAGCTGCTGCGTGTAGACCTCGGTGCGGCTGACGACGGTCGTGTCGCCCTCCTTGCGGTTGAACTTGTATATGACGACGTTGCCCTTGGCCTCCCAGAGTTTCTGGTTCTCGTAGTATATTGCATAGTTGGCGCGCAGCGTGGCGTCGGTCAGCGGCAGCGTATCCGATGTAAAGGTCTTGATGTCGACCCCGCGGCGAAACTCGCGGTAGGGGTTGGTCGCCATGCCGTAGCCCTCGACCAGCGGCGTTGTGAACTCGTAGGAGACGCACCCGTTCTCGGACATTATGACAGTGCGGTTTTCGCTCGACTCGGTCATAAGGGTCTCGGGGTCGTATTGTGTGTCGGACATCTTGTGCCCGCACGAGAATAGCAATGTAGCACTCCCCGCCAAGGAGAGTGCTACTGCGAGATATCGTGTTACCGGTCGCTGCGACATACTTCGAGTCGTATCGCTTTGCGAGCCGTTAGCGGTAGCGTACCGTGGTAACCTGACCTGCCGCCAGACCGCACTGTACGGTGTAGCGCGAACCGGCCGTAAGGTCGGCGAAGAAGCAGGTCTCCTGCTGCGGGAATGCGGCGCGGTAGGCGTTCATCATCTGCTGAGCGGCCTTCTGCGTCTCGGGCTCGTCTTTGAGCAGCGAGGCGGCCTGACTCATGGCGTCGTATGCAGCCCAGTAGACCGATGCTCCGCCTAACTTGTCCTCGCACGACGAAGCGGCATAGCACTGTCCGAGGATGAAGTATGCGTAACCGTTGTCGGGGTTGATGCCGCGTACCTGACGTGCAGCCTCGGCTGCCGCAGAGTAGTGCTTGTCGCCGATCTCGATAAGACCTATGCGCACGTAGAGCAGCTCCTTCTCGGCCGGGTCGGTCTCGACGGCCAGAGCCTCGCGCAGATACTTCAAAGCCTTCTCCGACTCGCCCTTGTTCTGGAATCCCTGAGCGAGGAACAATGCCGTCTCAGACGAGGGCTTGATCGTGTAGTAACGCTCGGTAATGTCGAAGAAGAAGTCGCTCGAACAGTTGGCGCGCGACATCAGAGCCACGGCCTGGCCGAGCAACTTCTCGTCGTCGGGCGTCTCGGCGAGCTTCTTCGAGAAGAGCGCTTCGAGGTTCTCGCAGCTGGCTGCGCCGCTCATGCCGAAGCTCGTCTCGAACGTATCCTTATACTGCTCGTCCTCGCCCGTAACGCCTGCGAACAGCGGCGAGAGACGCTCGTACTCGTCGAGGATGATATCGGCCGTGATGTTGTCGTCATAGCTGAAGTCCTCGCAGAGGTTCTTGTAGTAGATCGCAACGATGTCGATATTGGTCTTGCCCGTCTCGATGCCGGCGTCGATAGCCTCTTTGAGCGATGCGAGAAGCGCCGGACGATCCGACTCGCGGTAGCGGAGCATGTCGCGCGCCTTCATGTCGAGGATGTAGTCGCGGCCGTTCTTCGGGTGGTCGCCGAAGTACTTGATGCGCAGGTCGTGCAGAAGCATGATCGAGTCGATGTACATGTTCTTCTCTGCCAGGCTCTTGGCGCGAGCCGCCTTGTTCTTGTAGAGCGTCACGCCGCGGGCGAATGTCTGCTGCTGTGCCGAGGGGCAGTTGTTGAGGAGCTGTTGCAGATAGCCCGTAGCCGAGACGTAGTCCTTGCTGTCGAGCGCCTCTTTGAGGTAGTTGCTCGCGCCGAGGTTAGACTGACGCTCCTCGACCGTCTCGCCCCAGACGGCGAACTTGGGATCGTTCAGATCCAACTGCGCCATGGCTTCGGAGCCGAACATGGCCGCAGCGGCGATAAGAATTGTTGAGATCTTTTTCATGTCGTTTTATTTTTTGCTTTTACTGTTTTTTTAGGTTCCGTCTGATGCGATGCCGCTAATCGTATTTCTGGCGGACGAACCAGTAGTCCGACGTATCGGCGCTGAACAGGTTGAATCCGAGCGACAGCTTGTAGTATTTCTGGTTGACCAGTCCGATGCGTCGGGCGTCGATTGCGACCGAGTCGGGAGCTCTCATGCACCCGAATTCGAATCCGAGATTGATCGACGACGAGCCCCACAGCCTGACGGGGAATCCCAGACCGGCCGTTACGGCGAAGCAGGCGATGCGCTGTCCGGCGAATGTCTGGTAATAGTTGCCCACGCGGGCGCCTATGCGGTAGGTCATGCGGTTGAGGTAGTTGCGCGCATCCAGCATTCGCGGCGTTATGGCGAAGCCGGCCTTGATCGTGTGCGTGTCGCTGTAAGCTACGCGGATGCCCTTCGTGGCGTTCTCGGCGAAAGAGCCGTTGTCGCCGCCCCAGTTGGCATATACGTAGTCGACGCCCCATGCTATGGTTCTGTCCTGATAGTATACGCCGATACCGGCCTGATGCGGCAGCCGAAGCTCGACGGCGTCGATGCGGTCGCGTACGGGGAACGGATGCAGCTGGTTGAATATGTTGTTGGTATACACGTAGCTCGTCTTGTCGGGATTGAGCTTGCCGCCCAGATCGTATGTCGCACCGAAGGTAAGGATGCGCTTGTTGTCGAGTATGGCGTTCCACTGCACGCCGGCCTGAAACTTGAAGTTCGACACCTGATACTTGTCTACGCCCACGGTCGAGGCCACCTCGCCGCTGCCGGTAATGATGTTGACCGCCGTGGCCGAGTAGTTGCGCTCGATGTTGCCCCAGTAGTATTTGGCCGCTACGCCTATCGAGAAGTTGCGCGCCACCTCCCAGCCTATGCTGAGCTTGACTTCGGTTATGTCGCCGTCGCCGTCGTATCCGTACATGACGCGTCCCACGTCGGCCCATATGTCCTTATTATCCTCCGTATTCTTGACCTTGTAGCCGACGCTGCTGTAAGGCGCGACGCTGACGGCGCCGCCCAGTCCGCGGGCTATCGGGAATGCTATCGACAGGTTGTGGAAGTTGACTGTGTTGTATGCCGTTTTAGCCTTATACGCTGCCGCCCCGTCGGCGGTATATTTCTGCTGGTTGTTGCGGAAGTGCGTGCCGTCGACGCCGAAGTCCATGAGGAAGCTCTTCGACGGAGCCACGCTCAGTGCTGCCGGATTCAACGTATTGATCTGACCGGTGTTGCGAAGACCCAGACCCACGCCGCCCATAGACCGCATGGCGACGTTGCCCGGCGTCGACAGCTCGCCCGGCCCGTACATCGAGTAGGGCGAATAGGCGTTTATGCTGCTCGTCTGCGCCGAGGCTTCGAATCCCATAGCCGCGAGGGCCGCAGTCAGGCAAAGTATCAGTTTACTCTTTATTTGCATTGTAGTCCAAAATTCTGTTCAATCCGCAAACCACCAATTCACAGTCTGCAAATATCGCATTTTTAATTCTCTTTACAAAGCGTTTTGCGTCGCCGCCTGTAAAAATAGTGGATATTTCGCGATTTTTTTTCGAAAACGATTCGATATATCCCTCTATTTCGTTGACGATGCCTTGCATGACACCCTGCCCGACAGCAGTCGAGGTGGTGTTGCCCAGCGTCATTATCTCGTCCGTGGCCGATTCCAGTGGCAGACGCGCCGTGTAGTCGTGCAGTGCCCGGAAGCGCATATTCATGCCAGGCGATATGTTGCCGCCGCGGTATACTCCGCCCTCGACCAGATCGATCGTTATGGCTGTGCCCATGTCCACTATCAGCAGATCGCGTCCGGGGTAGAGCGTGGTCGCCCCGACGGCTGCGGCGAGGCGGTCGGCGCCGAGCGTCTCGGGCGTCAGGTAGTCGTTGCCGATCGGTACGGCAACGCGCGAGGGGACGAATCGCAGCACGAGGCCGACCGATCCTTCGAGGTGCTGCGCCAGCTCCTCCGTATCGCCTGCCGTCGAGCATATTATGGCCTTGTCGATAGCGCCGCAGCGTCCGACGAACTGGTCGAGACGGCGCATGTCGAGCCGCTCGAAGCTCTGCATCGATACTATGCGTCCCCGGTCGACGACAGCCGCTTTGGTCAGGGTATTGCCCCTATCTATTATCAGGTTCATCTATCTTGTCCGTATATCATCTCAAAGTGCCCTCAGCACTTCGACCCCCTGCGCTATGTTGCGTACCTTCCTAACGGTCATCGCAAGCCGGTTATTGTGTTGTTTGAGCACGAATCGTTCGGCGTCGGCCGTGACCTTGCGCAGAAGCCCCATGAAGGTGTCGCTCTTGTAATAGGGCGACGAGTCGTCGCCGACGAACCACACTATCATCAGCCCGTTCTTGACCTTGACGCGCTCCATGCCCAGACGCACCGCCTCGCGGCGCAGACGCACCACGTTCATCAGCTCGACCGTCGCCTCGGGCAGCGCACCGAAGCGGTCTTCGAGACGCGCGGCGAACGAGGTCAGCTGCTCCTCCGATTGCAGCGAGTCCAGCTCGCGGTACAGGCGCAGTTTCTCGGACTGCGAATGGACGTAGCTGTCGGGCAGCGAGGCCTCGACGTCGATATCGATCGTGGCGTCGTCGATGAAGCCGATGCTCTGCATGGCATCGTTCTCGGCCTGCGTCAGACCCGATACGTCGAGCCCCTCGGAGCGCAGCTCCGATATCGCCTGCTGCATGATCTTCTGGTATGTCTCGACGCCTATGTCGGCTATGAAGCCGCTCTGCTCGGCTCCCAGCAGATTGCCCGCACCGCGTATGTCGAGGTCCTGCATGGCTATATGTATTCCGCTACCGAGGTCGCTGAAGCTCTCTATTGCCTGCAATCGCCGACGGGATGTGGGCGACAATGGCACATGCGGCGGTACGGTAAGATAACAGAAAGCCTTACGCGAACTCCGTCCCACACGACCACGCAGCTGATGCAGTTCGCTCAACCCGAAATTCTGGGCGTTGTTGATTATTATGGTATTGACATTCGGCATATCTATACCGCTTTCTATTATAGTGGTTGCCAGCAGTATATCGTAGTCATGATTGGCAAAGTCAAGGATTGCCTTCTCCAATTTTTCCGGTGGCATCTGACCATGCCCTATCACCACCCTCGCATCAGGCACAAGGCGTTTCACCATCGCTTCAAGCTCATTGAGCCCCTCTATGCGGTTGTTGACTATAAATACCTGTCCGTTGCGCGACATCTCGAAATTGATAGCCTCGGCGAGAATATCGTCATTGAGCGTATTCACGGAGGTGACTATGGGATAACGGTTTGCAGGTGGTGTAGTTATTGCCGAAAGGTCGCGGGCGCCCATCAGGGAGAACTGAAGCGTACGTGGAATGGGGGTGGCACTCATGGTCAAGGTATCCACATTTGTCTTCATCTGCTTTAGCTTCTCCTTTACAGCTACACCGAACTTCTGTTCCTCATCCACCACAAGCAGTCCCAAATCCTTGAATTTAACCCCCTTGCCTATTAATTTATGAGTACCTATGAGTATATCTATCTTCCCTTCGGCAAGGTCGGAAAGCACTTCTTTCACCTGCTTTGGGGTGCGTGCGCGCGACAGATAGTCCACCCTTACAGGGAAGTCCTTTAGACGACGCGAGAATGTATTGTAATGCTGGTAGGCGAGCACCGTTGTAGGCACGAGCACGGCAGTCTGTTTATTATCGGCTGCCGCCTTGAATGCCGCACGTATAGCCACTTCCGTTTTTCCGAATCCTACATCACCGCATATCAGTCGGTCCATGGGACGGTCACTCTCCATATCGGACTTCACTGCCTTGGTCGCGGTAAGCTGGTCGGGGGTATCCTCGTAGATAAACGATGCTTCCAACTCATTCTGCATATAGGTGTCAGGGGAAAATCCAAACCCTTTTTCCTGCTTACGCGCTGCATAGAGTTTAATCAGGTCTCGGGCTATATCCTTGAGCTTCGACTTAGTCCGTTCCTTGACACGGTTCCAGGCTCCGGTACCGAGTTTGTTGATTTTTGGCGGCACTCCCTCTTTGCCACGATATTTGGCTAACTTGTGAAGCGCATGTATCGACACGAATATTATATCGTCGTTGGCATACGTGAGTTTTATCATCTCCTGTGTACGCCCCGACACATTGGTTCGGTACAGACCGGCGAAACGCCCTACACCGTGGTCCACATGCACTATATAGTCGCCCGGCTCGATGGAACTTAATTCCTTGAGCGACAATGCGAGCTTACCCGAACGTGCCTTATCGCTCTTGAGATTGTATTTATGGAAACGGTCGAAAATCTGATGATCGGTGAAAACACACTTTTTCGACTGGTGATCCACAAATCCCTCATGCAGTGTGGCATCTACGGGTGTAAAGGTTATGTCATCGCCACGGTCGGCAAATATCGCACGCAAACGCTCTATCTGTTTATCGCTGTCACTCAGTATATATATCCCGTAGCCATCCGATTCAAACTTCTTGAACGACTCGGATATCAGGTCGAAATTTTTATGGTACAGCACTTGCGGCGAGCATCGGAAGTCTATAGTGGTTCTCGCTTCTCCATCGGGATTGGCACCGGCTGTAAACCGCAGTTGGCTGAACTCACGGAAGCGTGCGGCAAAGGCATCGGCATCCACCACCTGCTTCATGGCATGACGGTCTCCCTCATCGGCTATCAACGCGCTCTCCGAGAATGTCTCGGAAGCTACAGCCGCTATGCGTTGCAATGTGTAACCGGCATCGCGCACGGCTATAAGGGTTCCGCCGCTTATGAAATCGAGAAGCGATGCACCGCGCGATTGCGTCACCACGTTGGAGGTTATGGACATCTCCTCTATGTGTTGTTCCGACAATTGCGTCTCGATATTGAACGTGCGCATAGAGTCTATCTCATCGCCGAAGAAATCCACCCTATACGGCAGCTCGTGGCTGTAACTGAATATATCGAGAATGGAACCACGCAAAGCAAACTGACCGGGTTCATACACATAGTCCTCCTCCTTGAATCCGTTTTCACGCAACCACTTCACCGTTTCCATAATGTCGGTCTCCTTGCTCTTGCTCAGATGCAGCGTGTGCGACGATATCGTGTCGCGCGACGCCACACGCTCGGCAAGTGCTTCGGGATATGTTACCACAAACCGAAGCTTGGCATCGCTGTGCCAGCGGCTCAGAGCCTCGGTGCGCAATATCTGCGATGGAGGGTCGACCTGTCCATACTTGATATCGCGCTTGTATGCCGACGGCAACATAGCCACACTATCCTCCCCAAGCAGACGCGACAAGTCATGATACAGATAGCCTGCATCATCGAGCGAATCGCCCACCACAAGCACCGGTTCATCACGGCGCGGCAATAATGCAAGCATTACCGCTACCGACGAACCGGCTAAATTATATACACTGACAATAGCGGCATCCGCACCGGAAAACGCTTTTGCCAACGCTTTCCCGCGCGGACCCGACAAAAATGATTCGGTAAGTTCGCTTACGGTCATCTATGTTATATCATTTTTATTTTTTCGGAGCGAGCAACGATTTGTAGCGCACCGGATCTTTAAGCAATGTCACCGCAGAGTCTATCGCTACATCATGTCGCAGCACACTCTGCACCTCCCCCTTACGGTGGAAATAACGCTCGGCAATCTCACGCTCCAGATAAGGAGCTATGGCATCGCGGTGAGTATCGAGGTCCTTATCAAGCGGATGTTTCATCATCCCTTCAAGCACGCCTATCTGCGCCATCAGGCTATCCGACATATAACCCTCGATTTTGGCAGCCTCTTTAAGGCGGTCGAGAATAGTCTCGCACACCTTATCATAGTTAAACTTAGCCGGATCTATGGAGCGTTTGAAGTCGGCATATATCGAATCGTCAATCTCAAACTCGCCTATCGGCAGTATCTTTTCATGCTCGGCGGCATACTTATTGGCGAAGTCAAACGCCCAATTATCGCTTACCACATTGTAAGTTATACGGCTTATATCAGGATACTCCACAGTCACGTCCGGAGTTATGCCACCACCGTCGCGCACCTTGCGGCCACCGGCAGTGGTAAATTCCGTTGTCAGGCTGTCGGGGATACGCCCCACGGTTCCGTCGGCATTGCGGTGCGAGTAGTCTATGGCTTGAATCAGACGTCCGCTCGGGATATAGTACTTGGCAACGGTGACCTTGAGCAATCCGTCGTAAGGCAGATCGCGGGTAGTCTGCACCAATCCTTTGCCGAATGAACGTGATCCCATTATCACCGCACGGTCCAGGTCTTGCAATGCGCCCGAGGTAATCTCGGATGCAGAAGCCGTACCACCGTCAGTGAGCACCACCAGAGGTATGTCGCCGGCTATAGGTTTGGAAGTGGTCTTGTACACCTTTTCGTCAAGCACACCTTTGCCACGCGTGCGTAGCACCTCAGTACCCTTAGGCAGGAAATAGCCCAATATCTTCACTGCGCTCTCCAGAAACCCGCCGCCATTGTCACGCAAGTCAAAAATCAATCCCTCGGCACTGCGTTCCTTTATGAGATAGTCCAACGCCGCCTTCACCTCATCGGCGGATTTATCGGTGAATTGCGACAGAAGTATATACCCTATATTGTCACGCACTATACCATAGTAAGGCACCGACGGTATCTGAATCTTATCACGGACCATCTCCACGCTTATTATGGAATCTGCCACATACGGACGTTTCACCGTCACTTTCACCACCGACCCTTTGGGGCCCTTGAGACGTTCGCTTACCTTATCGGTCGACATACCGAGCACGGTATCGCCATCCACCGTCATGATGAGGTCACCGTGACGCAATCCCGCACGGTCGGCAGGCGAACCTTCATGAGGACCGCTTATATACACATTGCCGTTACGAGCCATTATGTATGAGCCTATTCCGGCATATTCACCGGTATTGCGGCTACGGAACTCATCCTGGGCGCTACGAGGTATGTACTCAGTGTACGGGTCAAGCTGACCAAGCATCGCATTGATAGCCGTAGTCACCGACTTTTCCACATCTATGGAATCCACATAATTGGTCTGCAACTCCTTTACCACGGAATTGAATACATCCAGATTCGCCGCCACGTCCGCTTTTTTGCTGCGTGTGGCGCCTTGGGCTATGAGGGTAGCCACAAACAAAGCAGCTACGGTGTAAAATAATTTCTTCATGAATAGTGGAATGTGTTTGTGAAACGGGCGACCAAAGTTAGTCAATTATTATAACAATCAAAAACAGGATATTTGTTTTATAAGCC
>OFFS01001137.1_pt1 | contig 12722 bp, 29 predicted proteins | sample 1521541 | NCBI WGS metagenome assembly OFFS01 (sample SAMEA3504127, study PRJEB24116) | mouse gut metagenome | biome: mouse gut; feature: mouse-associated habitat; material: faeces | place: Denmark | collected 2011 | reverse complement strand
CTGCCTGGAGCAGGCAGGTGTCCCGGGATCCCGCCAGCTCCGGCAGGTAGGCCACGCCGTCAAAGACGCTGGAGCCGCCGTTGCAGTCCGGGACGGAGTCCGGATAGTTGCAGGTGGCGACGGCCAGCATGTTCTCGAAGGCTCTGGCCCGCAGCTGGGACAGGCGGTTCAGCTCCATGGGGCAGGCGTTGGGGGTCAGGATCAGCTCCGCACCTTTGAGCATCAGGAGACGGGCGCTCTCCGGGAACTCCCGGTCGTAGCAGATCATGGCACCCACCCGGACCTTGCCACGGGCGGTGTCCAGGTCCGTCACATAGAAGTCCTCGCCGGGGGTCAGATTCCGTTCCACGTCGAAATCGCAGGTGTGGAACTTGGCGTAGGTCAGCTTCCGTTCCCCGAAGCGGTCGAAGAGGACCAGCGTATTCCGGGGGCCGCCCTCCCAGGCTTCCAGCAGCGTGACGCCCACGGCCATGTCCAGCTCTCCGGCCAGACGGCCGAAGGCACGGACAAACTCACTTTCGGCGGAGATCGCCTCGGCCTTCCACTCCTCCACGGGGCGGTCGTAGATGCGGTATCCGTTGCTCCACATCTCAGGGAACAGGGCGATGTCCGCTCCCAGCTCCTTCGCTTGGCGGCAGGCGGCGGTCCCCTTCTCCAGGTTTCCCTCCAGGCTGTCTGTGGGCGCGATCTGGAGCAGGGCGATTTTCAGCAGATTCATAGAGACCTCCCTTGTCCGGAATATAAATAAAGGTTCTTACAGCAGCTGCACTCCCGCCGCTTCGCAGGCGTCCAGGGTCTCCTGATCCCAGAGGCTCACCTGGACTTCCCCGATGTGGCAGCAGCCGATCATCAACATACACAGGCGGCTCTGGCCGATGCCGCCGCCCATGGTCAGGGGCAGCTCACCGTTTAAGAGCATCCTGTGGAAGGGCAGCGCCCGGCGCTCCTCGCAGCCGGCCAGCTTGAGCTGGCGCTCCAGGCTCTCCTCGTCCACCCGGATGCCCATGGAGGACAGCTCGAAAGACCGCCGGCCCACGCTGTCCCACACCAGCAGGTCGCCGTTCAGGCCCCAGTCGTCGTAGTCGGGGGCCCGGCCGTCGTGGGGCCTGCCGGACCTCAGCGCCCCGCCGATGCCCATGAGGAAGGTGGTGGGGTGGTCCTTCACATAGGCGTCCTCCCGCTCCTTGGGGGTCAGGCCGGGGAACAGGTCCTCCAGCTCCTGGGCGGTGATAAAGGCCACGTCGGTGGACACCTGGGGCAGCACGTTCAACTGGGGGAATACCGTGCGCAGAAAAGACTGGGTCTCAAAGAGGGCGCCCACAATGGAAGAGACCGTTTTTTTCAAAAAGTCAACGTTCCGCTCCTCCCGAGTGATGATTTTCTCCCAGTCCCACTGGTCCACATAGGCGGAGTGGAGGGAATCCAGATCCTCGTCCCGGCGGATGGCGTTCATGTTGGTGTACAGCCCCTCCCCCGCATGGAACTGGTAGCGTTTCAGAGCGAACCGCTTCCACTTGGCCAGGGAATGGACCACGGCGGCGTCACTCTCCACGCCGTTGATATCAAAGGCCACCGCCCGCTCCACGCCGTTCAGGTCGTCGTTCAGGCCGGAGGACACCGCCACAAACAGGGGGGCGGACACCCGGTGCAGGCGCAGAGCCCCGGCCAGCTTGTCGGCGAATAGCCGGTTGCCCAGGTCGATGGCCCGCTGGGTCTCATAGATGGACAACAGGGGCTTATACCCCTGGGGCAGTCTCATGTCTTTCATGCTGAAAACTCCTTTTCTTCTCGGATTTTCTCATTATACTCGCCGCAGACGGGAAATGCAATCATAAATATCCCCCGGCAAAGCCGGGGGACGCAAAAAGCTATTCCTCCATATCTCCGATGAACATGGCGTCCCCGATAACCACGGGAGACCTGATACCAAACCGGCAACCTCCCGTGAAAAGTGCTGGAATCAGCCTCTTAAAAGCCCCTGAGAGCCGCAGGACGCCGCCCAACGCTTTCGGGTGGGTAATTTGATGTCTACGCAGAAACTCGCCCTGTGAGGGCTTTATTACAGCTTATTCTCCCATAGCCTCATTGATGGAGTCGATGGCCGCCGAGATGCTGTCCACGGCCTCGGAGAGCGAATCGCAGGCGGATTCCGCCTGCTCATACCGCTCGCTTCCCTGCATATTCTCAGGGATGTTGTCACGGTATTCCTCTTCCTCTTCCTGAAGGCTCTCGACATCCCCCATCAGTCCTTCGAGCTTGTCGATGACTTCTTGCAGGCTCTTCCTTCTCGCTTTGTTCATGACACGTTCCTCTTCTTTCTGCGCTTATGCGCTCATTTTACCAAAGCACGGCTCAGGTGTCAATCCTGAGCCGATGCTCCCCCGCCGAGGGTGATTCCGGCGAAGTCTCTCTGCTCGATGACCACCTCGCCGTTCTCCCACATCGCCCGAACCCGGCCCTCGGCTTCCGCCCAGCTTGCCGCCAGCGTCGGCACGACCTTCTTCCGATGCTCAACGATGACCACATCGTACCGGCGGATGGTCGGCGGGATGACCTGCTGCGCCCTCTCCAGCATGGCCTCCAGAATGAGCGTGTCCTTCCGAAGTTCGAGCTGGTCGTCATAGTCCGGGGACTCTTCGGAATAGCTGTCCATCAGCATCTCTTCATTTAGCTCTTTGCACAGCTCCACGATGTCCCGGATAGTCTGCTTGCTGTCGCCGACGTGATTCTCGCCCTCGCTCTCATCGTGGAGGTACAGCTTGAAGTCGTCATCCGTCAGCAGTTCATACCCATGAACTTTGACATAGCTGAGGACAATCTCCGCTTCCGTACCGCAGATGGTCACGCCCTGACGGGCGGAGGAGGCCACCAGTTCCTCGGTTCTCTCGATTTTTTCCATCAGTCCGCCTCCTTTTGATGTCCCTCGAAGCCTGCATACGTCTTCTTGCGGGAAGCAATTTCAGCATCCTCTTTCGTGAAGAAAAACTCGTGTTTGGGGATGTAGTGCTGGTGCTTCTTCCCGTGCCATCCAGAGCGTTCAACAAGAAAAGCCTTCCCGTTTCTGCTTTCTCCCACGATGTCATAAGGAACCGCAATATACTCAGGCTCATTGTTCCAGTCATTGCTGCGTGGATTGACGCAGACTCTCCATGCTCTTCTGCTCATACCCGTCTCCTTCCTGCTCGTTATCGGCCACGCCGTCCTCCACCGGCATATCGCAGGTGTTGCAGTAGCCGTCGTAGAATCGGGCGGCCCACCCCTTATTCGGGCGCAGTTCTCCGCCGCATACCGGGCAGGTCATTTGGTGTCCTCCTTTCCGTCTTTCCGTGGACGGTATCGTTCCAGTTTGCATCCTCCGGGGTGTGCGCCATCATCGTCCACATCCGGGAAGTCGTAAAACGGGCAGGGCGGGATTCCGACCGAACAGTCTCCGGCGCACATTTCGTCGCAGATTTCGAGATACTGCACCGCTACCTCTTCCGTTGTCAGAATCCCTTCTTTTTTCTCTTCGATTCGTCTGAATAGGTCGAACCCTCCGAGGTCGTATGCGCTGTGGAGGGCTTCACATATCGGGTCGCTGACAGCCGTGCAGAACCCTCCTGCTGGCTGGCAATTTCCATTGTCCGGGTGCCTCATGGGGCAGCCACTTCGCTCAATCATCGCCCTCGCCCCCCGTCAGGAAGAAGCCCACGTTGTCCTCGAACTCGTCCACCGCATCCGGCAGATACCGGCGGTAGACCGGGCCGTTGTTCTTAAACCAGACGTGCGTGGCAAGGAAGTTGAAGTCTCCTTCGATGTCATCGTCCGGCTTCAGACGGCGGAGTGCCTCCAGCTCCTCGGCCTCCTCCGGCTCCAGCATACCGTGGATGTTCTCTGCGGCCTCCAGCACCAGAATCTTCTCATCCACCGACTCTTTCAGCTTGATGATGCCGACGCTGACGGCGCCCCTCAGCACATCGTTGAAGTCGAGGCCCTCACGGGGCCAATCCATCTGGTCAAGAATCTCCTCCCAGCCGTAGCCGATGCGGTCGAGCATCTCCAAATCGGAGCTGCCGCAGGACAGCATCTCGCACAGCAGGCTTTGCGCTCCGCTCATAGCATTTCCCTCCTCATACCAAATACTTGCACATGAACAGCTCGAAGCTGTCGAAGTCGGACCAGTCCGGCGTTTCCTTCTCAAACCTCTCCATGGTGCGCCACAGCTCCGACAAATAGCAGTCGTAGACGTGGGTATCAGCGTCGAGGCCGTGGTGGATGCAGAACGCTGTCCACAGCATCCGCAGCCGGTCTCGGCAGATTTCCTCATCGAAACAGCTCTCGACGGCATAGTCCATCAGGAACTCGAACTCAGCAGTAATATCAATCATGCTCCCGCTCCCTCTTTGCACCGTGCTTTCCAGTAGTCATCGTACTGGAAATGGCAGTCGTACATCTGTTTGCCGGTCACGTTGCCCCTGAACATGGGACAGTGCCAGCGCCTATCGAACCCGTTCTCGCTGCACCACGCTTCCACCACTTGCTTCGTGAGCGGCGTCACGAAAACGTAGAGGTCGGACTCGTGGCTGAACATCTGGTCTCTCGGATAACCGGCGGCCAGCAGCCTGTCCATCAGGGTCATGTCTCTATCCCTCCTTCTCGGCCGAACACGGGAGTCCGCCCCACGGTGCATCGACGTATTCAGGGCTGTTCCCCACAATGAAGCCGTATAGGTTGTCCCTGAACTCTTTCATGGCAAGCCGGAGTGGGTCTTTGAAGGTGGCATCTTCCGCCGTCTGGTAGAGCCAGCAGTCGAGGAGCTTTGCGAGCTGGAAGTGCCACGGGCGGACGGCGAATCCGTGTTCCCGGTACTCCGGCGGGTGGTGGATGACGTACTTGCTGCCGTCGATTGTCGGGGCCTCTTCGTCCTCCGGCTCCTCATGGTCTGCGTAGCGCCCGTTGTAGGCCCGGACGTTGACTGTGTAGAGCTTGCGGTAGATGTCCTCGGCGAAGTAGGTACAGGACGTTTTGCAGTCCGCCAGCGAATCGTAGAGGCTGGACGGGGCATCGAATCCCCAGAAGTTGTAGTCGCAGTTGAGACGGGTCTCGACAGCGTTCGCCAGAGCCGCCAGCGACTCGCTGTTCATCACAAAGCAGGACATTTATGACGCCTCCCTTCCGTAAATCTCCGTGACAGCCTTCTCGATGCCCCGCTTCAGGCACGGGCTTTCGAGAACCTGCTCCGCCGTGTAGCCGAGAGCCTCCAGCGTGTCCGACGTGTCCCCGGTGTAGCCGTACTCGTGGTTGTCCAGCTCGCACAGGAACATCTGGTAGATGAAACCCTCCCCGGTCTTATCCCCGGCGATGGCCACCTCCATCTCTTCCTTGTGCCTCTTGCTGGTCTGGCGCAGCAGCTCCACGTCCTTCTTCTGGATGTAGCCCCCGGCGCCGATGGAGCAAATCTTGCCGGTGTCCTTCTCCGGGTCGAGGCCCCAGCTCCTCATCATCTCCTCGAACTGCTTCTGCCCGAAGGCGAAGCCCAGCGGTAGGGCGTCGAACTCCTTCTGCTGGCGGTCACGCATTTCCATGTACTCGTTCATCTTTGCTTTCTCCTCTCACTGAAATTCCGGCATGGAGCCGATAGTCTTACGAATCCGGGCCTCGCTGACCCGGTAGGGCTTCTTGCGGGTGCTGTTGTCCAGCATAATCTGGGTGTAGACCATCATGGGAAGCTCGAAAAGGGCTACGCACTTCGGGTACAGACGAACAGCCTGATTCCTGATTTCGAGGTCGATTTCCTCATTCCGTGTCATCGTCGTCCTCCACTTCCGCCAGCGCAGCGGCCAGCTCTTGCAGCATCTTGTCGATTGCTTCGGCGTCTTCCACCAGTTCACGGATTCTGGAAGGGACGCCATTCTTCCCACGTCCGTTCACCCACAGCTCAACGTGTTCGTCCACGTCGAAGTAGGCGGCGTACATCTTGACCTCCTCCACGAAGTTCTCCGAGCTGACCCCGAAGCTGAAGTCCTCCCCGGCCGGGGACTGTTTCGCAACGTCCACCGACCCATCCTTGTACTCGTGGACGCTCCAGTCGAGGCGCTCACAGACCTCGATGTACTTTTCTTTCATGTACTCACCCTCCTATGCGATATACCCGAACAGGTCTTGCAGCTCTTTCAAGCTCTTGTCGTGCCAGTCGGCCCGGTAGCTCTGGAACTCGGCGCTCGGCAGCAGGCCGTAGCCGGTGCTTTCTGTATCAATCTGCTTTCCGTTGCACCACAGGCTGTAAAGGCGAACCGAACCGTAGTTCACGTCCCGTTCGAGCTTCAACTGCCAAGTGTTCCCGCACGGGCTGATGTGGGTGTAGACTGCCGGGCCGATGCAAGCCTTCTCGCTCATGCCCCGGATAAAGGCAGCGGCGGGGATGATGTTGTCCATCACCCACGCCAGCTCGTCCTTCCGTGCCTTCTTCAGTTTCGCCTCATGCTGGGCTACCGTCTCAACCTTCGCCATGCGGTAGACATCTTCCTTGGTCATGCCATCGCAGGCCATGTAGAACGCCTCGACCCGCTTGTATTCGTCGTAGGACGCCTGATTGTCAACGGCGCCGGTGCCTTCCAGAAACTCGTGATACAGCATATTTTATACCTCCAAAAACTGACCGTCTGGGTAACTTTCCTGCCTACATTCTCATTCTAACTTACCGGCACGGTAATGTCAAGTCAAAATCGAATATTCCAGAAAAATTTTTTATCATCAGCGAAACGCTTGATTCCGGCTACTTTTGGAGGTTCTCGGTGTGGTTCTGACTCCGAACTGTCACGGCTTCAGGCTGACCAAAGCGGTCACTTCATCTCGCTCTCAGGAAGTCCGCTGTAACGGCCCCAGAACTTCGCTGAGGCGCTCTTGGTCATGGGGGATATGGAATTATAGCCGCCCTCCCAAAGCTGGAAATAGGCACCTGACGGGTCTTTGAACAGCTCCATGTAGAACTCATCGCCGGTGGCCTCCCGGCTGGAGCAAAGGGACTCGGCCCGGCTGGTGTCGTAGGTCACACCGTCCACCATCTGCACCAGACGGGGGCTGCTGCTGTTCCCCAGCTCCGGCAGTTCCTCGCCGGTGGCCTCGACCATCTTGACCTCGTACCCGGCGAAGCTCAGGGCCTTCGCCAGCTCATCGAAGGTGAGCGTCCCGGCTTTCAGCCGGTAGCTGAGGTTCTGCTGGCTCCAGCCCATGAACTCGGCCAGCTCCTTCTGCGTCCGCTTCTTGGCGGACAGGGCGGCCCGAACCATATCGCTTGCGTTCATGCTGTACCTCCTCTCACACGCTCTTGATGACCCTGCTCAGGAGGGCCTCGTACATCGACTGGAGCATCTCACACTTGGCGTTAGCTGCGGCCAGCTCGTTCAGCAGACCGGCATCCTCCGGCCCCACCGGGCGAACGGCGGCCGGGGCTTCCACCGGCGCCTCTTCCACGACCTCCGCCGCCTGCTCTTTGGGCGTTCCCATCTGAAGGTCGAGCGACACCAGCATGGCAATCTCAATGTTCATCATCTCAGCGTCCGTCACCCGGTCCTTACAGTCGCCGATGCGCTCAGTCGCCACCGTCGTAATCTGCTCACAGATTGCCGTGCTTTCACGGCTCAGGCTGCGGATGAGAACGTGCGTCGGCAGGTTGGCCTTCGGCTGAGTGGTCAGGTAGACCACCTCGACGGTCGTGCTGTGTGCGTTGTTCTTATCGTTGGACACGATGACCGCCGGGCGGCCGGGCCTCTGCTCGCTGCCGGTGGTGTAGAAGCTGTTCTCGACGTAGTAAATCTCGCCTCTCTTGAAGCTCATGGGTTTCTTTCTCCTTTCTTCCCGTTCGATGTTCCTCATGGCATAGTAGGCCGTTGGGTCGCTGTACCTCTCAGCGTTCAGCTTATCCGCCATTTCTATCTTCCTTACTGCCCTTACCCGGAACAGGGATAAACCGGCACGTTTCCGGGTTTGCCGACACATACCGCAGAGCAATCAGGGCAAGCGTGGCGTCGGCCATGAACTCCTCGGCGTCCTGCTGGCCCATGCCGTCCTTGTTCACTCGCAGAAGATTGGAGGCGAACATCTGGAACACCTGCTCCAGATTGTCCGCAGCCTCAGCCCATCGTTCCCCCGGCAACGACTGGCCGAGCTTAATATTCACGATTTTGCTCATAGTCACAACTCCCCAACAAGGCCGGACATCTTGCCGTAGGAAACAAGTTCACGGACGAGGGCTTCTGTCAGTTCCGACCGCTTCTCTTCCGTCTCGGCCACGGATGCCGCTTTCGCTCTACACACAAGGTTCACCATCTGGGCCTTCATAGAGATATACGCATGATGTTCGTCTGCTGCCCCGGCTGCCATTCTGAGGGCGTCGGCCAGCTCTTCGTTGCGGCGGTAGGTGCTACCGTAACGGCTCATGCCGGTATCCTGATAATTCTCGAAGGCGGCATCGGCCTTCTTCTGAAAGCTGTCTGCCAGTTTCATCAGACTTTTCTTATCCATCGTCTTCCACTCCTTCTGGCAGGGCCTTGTTACGGCTCCTGCGCTCGATTCCGCCCATCATGGCTTGCAACTTTTCGAGGCGAACCAAATCAATCTCGCCGGAATCGTCGATTTCCCCGGCCAGTTCAGGAGGCGGAAACAGCCTGTTCTTGTTGATGAACGCCGTGTAGAACAGCTCCATCTCTTCCTCCAGCGCCGCCCGGTAGAACTCGAAGTCTGCCTCAATCTCGATGTACTGAGCCGGGGTGCAGTTGATTCCGACCTTTTTCCTGCTCCTGCCGGTGTACGTCCCGACACAGCCGTGGGCGTGGCCGGAGCCTGTGTACTTGTAGGCGAGCTGGTACAGCAGTTTGCGCTCGTACTCGGTCTTGTACCGAATCCAGTAGAGCCGGACACCTGAATCTTCCAAGTCCGTCTCTGTGATGCCGTACTTCTGCATCATGTACTGGAGGCGCTTCTCGGCAGCCTCTTTCTCCCCAGCGACGCCCCGGTCAGCCAGGGCTTTCATGGCGGCCAGCTTCTCCAGCAGGCGCTCTCGTTCTGTCATTTCTCTACCTCCTTCACATACACTTCAAGTCCATAGCCGCCGCTCCTAATCTCGGTAATCTGGAGCTTAAACCACGGAGGCGTAGCCTTGTACTTCCTCAGCTCGTAGCTGTCCCACTTACCGCCGATTCTACGTCCCCTGCTATCATATCTCGGTTTCGCATAGCCAAATCCCTTGATTTTCTCACCGAGTTCTCTTCCTCTTTCTGTCAGGACGTGATAGCGTGGCATCAGCGGGTCGATGTCGGACACTGTGATTACCCTTTCCGGCATCTTGTCGCTCATCCATCTCCCTCCTGATAGTCATAGTCGATGCAGCCGTCCGTATCATTGATGCGAGGCTTCCGCTCATGCACCAGAGCGAACCGGCATTCGCCGCCGTGATTGTACTGGCAGGTGGAGGACTCGCACTCAATGCAGAGCTGCTTCAGGTACACCATCTTGGCGAACTGGTCTGTGCGGTCAATGCCGTCCCCGTACAGCAGGTAGGCGACGCCCTTGCTGTGCCGCCGGTCGAACCAGTGCCAGATTTCCTCCCGGCTGATTCCCACGCCCCAGCCCATGAACGGCTCCTCGATGCACTCGGTCTCAGGGTTCATGGGAACATCGGCGAACTGCGCCCACAGCTCCTCCAGTTCTTCGTCCCGGTCCCGCAGGGTATCTATCTCGTCCAGCCCATCGTGGATGTCGCAGTAGTCCCGGTAGTCGATGCGGTTCTCTTGGTGCAGGCGGTCGAGAATCTCAATCGCCTGCTGCTTATACTCACTCATCAGGTTCAACCTCCTCCGTGTTATCTTGGCGCTCCCATGAAATCTCAACGTGGCCGCACCGCAGGCAGCGCATGACATGGACGGTCACGTTCTTGTAGCACTCGACCTCTTCGTAGACGCAAGGGTCCAACTCGTTCACCCCGTCCGGCTTCACGATGACGCCGGGCGGGAAGCAGCATTTCTCCATCAGCCGAACACCACCTCTCCGAAGACGGCGAACTGGACGATGCAGTCGGCGTCGCTGGCGTCGATGTCGCAGGCGTCGATGGCGTTGTCCTCGACCTGCACATGGCAGCCCTGCTCGAAATAGAGCTTCACCCCGTTCAGGAACTTCTCCAGTGTCAGCTCCCACGTCTGGGCGCTCTCGGCATCGTGGAGGATGAGGGCGCCGCCACGGGAAATCTGGTCGCTCGCACACTCTCCGAGGTACTCACCAACCACTTCAGCCTTCCGGCACCAGTAGCAGATGCCGCCCTCCAGAGCCGCCACCATGATGTCGTCGATGTCCTGCTGGGTCAGGTTTACCTCGACCTCCGCCCGGACGGTGAACTTCTTCTCGTTCATACCAAACACTCCTCTCTTTTGATTCTGCCGGATGTCCATGCCCCGGAGTATGTCCCGATACCGGGCAGGCGGTTCAGTAGGGCCTTCTTCATGCCTTCGAGGTACTTCTGGTAAAGCCGGCTCTGGAGGTTCTCCATCCACGGAAGGCCCCACGGTTCCTCCTTCTGAATCAGCTCCACCGCCAGCGACCACTCGTTGTCCTCCACGCAGATGTAGAACAGCTTGCTTTCCAAAATGACCCGGCGGCTGCGGTCGCCATACGGCCCGTTCCTGAGCCATTCATTCGGCCCGGCCCTCTCGAAGCTGGGGAACATCTGGCAGAAGTCATACACGAAGCACTCCAGCACGTCGTCTTCCTCGTTGCCGGTGCCTTCCTCATCGTAGGCCCACTCTCCGCCGGTCAGCTCGGCGTAGTCCAACTCCCCCATCAGCCGTGTCTCCGGGTAATCGCTCAGGTCATCCACCCGGCGGTAGACGTGGAAGTCATCGTTGTCGATGTAGTACAGCCCCTCGCAGGAGCCGGTCACGCAGACGTTGCCTCGTCCCATCATTCTCCCTCCCCAAAGTCCATGTCGGACAGAATCTCGTTCCCGTGTTCGACCATCAGGTCTTGGAATCGGCGCTCGTTCCGCTTCCACCACTCAACCGCCTGCGCCTCAGTCATGGTCACGCCCCGCTCTTCAGCGGCGGCCACAACGTCTCCGGCGTACCATCTGGTTACGGCGAACCACTGAGGCGTCTCCACCTCGGCCTCCATCCTGTTGTACTCCAGAATGGCCGTCATGCTGTCAATCCGATGCTGCATGACGCACTCCCTCAGCAGCTTCCTCCCGCTGTCCAGCCGAACCGTGTACTCATAGTCCTGCGCCGGGTGGAACAGCACGATTTTCTCCACACTGTCTCCCAACGTGCTGACCTGCATCTTCCAATCGAGCTGGCGCATCAGGTTACTGGCCTTCTCATATCCGATTGCCATATCATCGCCTCCTAATCCCCGATGCTGAAGTAGTTCGAGTAGACCTTGCCGTCTTCCTCGCAGAAGTAGTAGCTCCTGTCGCCATAGGCTTCTTGGTCACAGTAAAGGAACGTCAGGGTTTTCCCGGCCCTCCTCGCTTCGGAAGCCCCGTTCAGCGTAAGGCTGACCTCATGGCTGTCAAGGAACTCTCTGAGAGCCTGCCTGTTCGGTAGGCCACCAGTCGGAATATCAATACTCATGTTCTACCTCCTATGCTTTCCGGGCCTGTTCAGCCCACGCTTCCGCCTCTTCATAGGTCTCGAAGTAGTCAACGTACTCGTCACACATCTTGTTCTCGGTCATCCCGTTCTCAGGTTTGGTCTCAGCTTCCGCCGAGAAGATGTTGACCTTGACCTTGCCGCTGTCGAAATACTTCTGGCTGACACCCCAGAACTGCCGCTTCTTTGGCGGGTTCACCAGCAGGTCATGGATGAGGTACTCCCGGCCCTCGCTGTCTCTAAACTTCATCGGAGTGAGGCGTTCCGGCTCAGGAACACGGCTCCCAACAAACCACTGTGCATCTTCTATGCTGCTGTACGCCTCTTGTGATACGCTGACCTCTTTGTTCGGTGCTACGACCACAACTACATACGCTCTCATCGCTTTTTCTCCTCTCGTCATAAAATACGGCACCCGGCTTTCCGGGACTATTGCCCCGGCTACCGGGCGGTAATCTTGCTGGCAAACACGGCCAGCATCTCCAGCGTCGGATTGAGACGCCGAGTAGACAGGGGCTTGGTCACAATCAGCTTGCCACGGGCATTGGTCACGATGTACCGAACACCGTTCTCGCTCACGAAGTAGCACCACTTCCCGCAGCTCAGGGCAATCTCGCTTACCCGCTCACCGTTTCTGGTCTCAATCATCGTTGTCATCCTCTCTGCCCTGCCATCGTCAGGCCGGGTAGGGCATCTCCCGGCGACGCCCCACAGGGCGTTTCGGCTTTACTCAGCGTTCTTCAGAATGTGTTCCAGCAGCGCAATCTGGTCACGGAGGCTCTTGACCTCCTCGACCTCCCGGCCTATCTGGTCGATGTCGCTCTCCAGCCAGCCGTGTGCAATCTCAACGGCCGAGCATTTGCTGACCCTCTCCGCGAGGCACAGGCGGCTCTTCTCCAGCTCATCTTCCTTCCAGTTAAGGGTCTTCTTTAGGTTCTCGATGCAGTTCTCGATGTACTCTTTCATTCTGCGCTCTCCTTTCTCAGATGTCATCCCGACCGTCAATCTCAAAGGTGGTCATCACGGCGTCCCGCTCCAGCAGGAACATGACATTCGTGACGGTCTGGTCTTTGCTGTGCTTCTGGATGTCCTCAGCGATGAAGTACA
>OFFS01001136.1_pt1 | contig 12729 bp, 15 predicted proteins | sample 1521541 | NCBI WGS metagenome assembly OFFS01 (sample SAMEA3504127, study PRJEB24116) | mouse gut metagenome | biome: mouse gut; feature: mouse-associated habitat; material: faeces | place: Denmark | collected 2011 | reverse complement strand
CTCCAACAGCGCCGGGGAGTGCGGGAGCATGACGCTGACGGTCGGCTCCGCCGCCTCCGCCGCGCCGGAAGCCCCCGCCAGCGGGGACAGCGCCAACCTGACGGACAATCTGGAGATACGGCAAGAGATGATCCGGCTCATCAACCAGACCCGCAAGGCCAATGGGGTGCCGGAGCTGCCGGTCAGCGAGGCCCTGATGGACGCCGCCCAAGCCTGCTCCGACCGGCGCTACACCTGGCATCACGCTCCGGAGGAGAGCCAGGCCGCTGTGGACGCTGGCTACCCCTACGGTTTCGGCTCCAATCTCACCGTGTTCACCGGCACCACCGACGCCGCCCAACGCGCCGTCGACAACTGGATCAACTCCCCCGGTCACTTCGAGACGATGATCGACCAGCGATGCGACTGCATCGGCGTAGGCGTGACCCAGTACGATGGCATCACCTACTGCTACATGTTCGTCGGGATACCCAACAGCGTCAATTTCTACAGCTGAAAACACCGCCTATGCGGTACCAGGGGGCAGGCACTCTGCAAATTGCGGAGTGCCTGCCGATATTTTCCACGATAACTCGTACGGTCAGTGGGGCAATCCCTTGTCAAACATTGCGTAGAAATACAAAAAATAAAACTTTCTGGTGTTCTCTTGATTAATTCGACCCGCTCACCCGAGAAAAGATTTCTCATTGAATTCAGGACAAGATTATGGTAAAATTGACAGTATAAAGTTCCGATAATATCGGTTTATCAGAAGCACTACCAAGCTTAGGAGGACATATATGAAGTCTAACTTTGAATTCCTCAAAAAATACTGGCCCGTACTTGCTCAAATTGGTGCGGCAGCAGAGAGCTATGTGTATTCTGATGCCAACGCCTGCCTGTATAAACTGGGTATGTTCGGTGAACGACTGATTCTTGAGATTTTTGCTTTTGAGCATATCAAGGAGCCAGCTATTGACAATACGCACGCCAACCGGATTCGTTTGCTGAAACGGGAGGGACTGATTCCAAAGAAGATTGACGATATCCTGTTTGTGTTGCGGAAGACTCGTAACGATGCCGTACATGCTGGCGCTGATTCCGTAGAGGACGCAAAAACGCTGCTTTCCATGACTTACAATCTTGCGGTTTGGTTCATGGAGGTATACGGTGACTGGGGGTATATTGCCCCTGCTTTTATCATGCCTGAAAATATGACCAAACCGGATTACGCTGCCATCATCAAGGAGCAGGAGGAGAAGATAACCGCACTCTCCAAACAGATTGAGGCAGTATCTACTGCGGCATCCTCCAAAACCTCCAAAGAACGTGCAGAAAAGGGCGAAACTGCATCCGAGAGCATGGAACTTTCCGAAGCTGAAACCCGTTATCTGATTGACGAACAGCTCCGCAAATTCGGCTGGGAAGCCGACACCAACAATCTTCGCTATTCCAAGGGAACTCGTCCGCAAAAAGGCAGAAATCTTGCCATTGCTGAGTGGCCCACTGATTCTACTGTGGGAAAAAACGGTTATGCAGATTATGCACTGTTTGTTGGATTGAAGCTCGTAGGCATTGTGGAAGCAAAGAAAGCCGCAGTTGACATTCCCTCTGCAATCGACTATCAGTGCAAGGAATATGCTAAGGGAATTAAGGCTGAACACAAGGAGTATATCATCAGCCAGTGGGGTGCATATAAAGTTCCTTTTGCCTTTGCCACCAATGGCCGTAAATATCTAAAGCAAATCGACACCAAATCCGGCATCTGGTGTCTGGATCTGCGCAGTGGAACAAGTGCCCCCAAGGCCCTGCAAGGCTGGATCAGCCCTCAGGGGCTGATGGAGCAACTTGAAAAGGACATTGCCACGGCCAATTCTGTGCTCCAGAACACCCCTTTCGATTTATTGCGTGATCCCGATGGATTGAATTTACGCAAATATCAGATCAATGCTATTGAAGCTGCGGAGCGGGCTATCATTGACGGGAAACAGACTGTTTTGCTTTCCATGGCCACCGGAACCGGCAAAACACGGACCATCCTCGGCATGATCTACCGCTTTATTAAGAGTGACCGGTTTAAGCGCGTTCTGTTCCTTGTAGACCGTACCGCACTTGGGGAACAGGCTGAAGATGTTTTTAAGGAAGTAAAGATCGAAGAATTGATGACCTTAGATTCTATTTACAACATCAAGGGTTTGGATGAAAAGGAGATCGACAAAGAAACCAAGATACATATCGCAACAGTTCAGAGCCTCGTAAAGCGCATTCTTTATCCCGAAAGTGACACCATGCCATCTGTTACCGACTATGATTTGATTGTAGTCGATGAGGCACATCGTGGATACATTCTGGATAGGGAAATGAGCGAAACGGAGATGCTCTATCGCAACCAAGATGACTATATCAGTAAATACCGTACTGTCATCGAGTATTTCGATGCTGTGAAGATTGCTTTGACCGCAACCCCGGCGCTCCATACTACTGAGATTTTCGGAAAACCTGTTTTCAACTACTCATACCGTGAAGCTGTCATAGACGGTTACCTGGTCGACCATGATGCGCCTCATAATATCCGCACTAAACTGCGTATTGAGGGTATCAACTATCAGAAAGGCGATCAGCTTGCTATTTATGACCCGATTACTGGCGAAGTTCTCAACAGCGCCGAGCTGGAAGATGACATGAAATTTGAAATTGACAGCTTTAACCGGCAGGTAATCACGGAGAATTTTAATCGGACAGTCCTTGAGGAAATCGCTTGGGATCTCAATCCAGACGGCCAGGGTAAAACCCTCATCTATGCTGTTGATGACAACCACGCTGACCTCATCGTAAAGATTTTGAAAGAAATCTATGCTGAGGGCTGCGTTGACAATGATGCTGTTATGAAGATTACGGGAAGCGTAGCGGGCGGCAATAAGAAAAAAATCTCCGAAGCAATCAAGCGTTTCAAGAATGAGTCCCTACCCAAGATTGTGGTTACTGTTGATCTTTTAACCACCTGCATGGGGTTCGTGACCTCCTTGCCCTGGTTACTGATAATGGGCTTGTTCTCCCGGTAGGGGAGGGTGAAGGTGATACCGGGTTCCTCCGGGTTGTCGGTGTTGAGGACGGTCATGGAAGCAGTCTCGCCGTTGAAGTCCGTAAAGCTGGTCAGGCCCACGTTGGCGAAGATACGGATAGCCACAGGCACAATGTCCTCCAACTCGAAGTATTTGAACTCCAAGTGCATATTCTTCCCGCTCTTGGCAACCTTGCGGTTGAGGAAGTACAGGCGGGCTTTCGCCAGCTTTTGGCGCACGTTCATATCCTTGTAGATGTTAGCCATTGCTAAATTCCTCCTTATGAATGGTTGATGGTCTGGGCCGTTTAGCCCTGCTCACGGAAGCACCGCAGGAAGCTATGGGAACTGCGGTACTCGTTCTGCTTGGCCCGCTTCTTGCCCGCAGCCCGCTTGTTCTTGAAGTACAGGTTGCGCCGCTCCTTACGTCCGGGGTTCTTCTTCATGGTCTTATCCTCCTTAATCGAATAATGCCAGGGATGGGTGTTCCTCCAATCGTAATCTTTTCCGTGTTTCTGCTTGTACCAGTCCTCAAACTCTTTTCGGTGTACCGGGTCTTGGAAGTATGCTTTCACCCGCTTCACCAGAAGGGAACACAAAGCACTTTCTTCCAGACTCCCGTTCATCACCCGGTAGTAACGAGGACGGAACCCTGCTCATAGCTGTCCAGGACAGCGGCAGCGGTCTGGATAATGCGTTCCGCTTTCGGCCCGCTTCTGGCCCCGGAAATCACGGAACTCATTTCCGTTTTGTCCGTAACCACACCCCGCAAACGCAACTGAGAAATCAGCCAGACGTAAGAGAGGTTATGCTTTTGCAGCCGAAAGCGAATGTCAGTACGTTCCACCACGTTCTTGCCCTCCTTCCTGTCTAAATTTTCGTAAACAATAGTTGACAAGGAGGACTTCAAAGGTTATAATGAAGCTGCCACACCCATAAAACCATTGAAAACCCCTTGGGCAAAAAATCAGCCCCGGAGGGGCGGGATTTCTGCGCCCTTAAACAACCCTTGTTGACAGCACCTATGTTATCATAGTCCTCTAAGATTGTCAATGGGTATTTCATACTTTTCTAAGATTTATTTTTGGAGGTACTATTTATGACTTTTTGGGAGCGTTTTGAGGAACTTTGCAACGAAAAGGGTCTAAAGCCACAGAATAAGAAGATTTTTGAAGTTGCGGGTGTCACCACAGGTTCAGTGACAGGATGGAAAAACGGTTCTTTGCCGAAAGGGGATACTCTATGCCGTCTGGCTGAGTATTTTGACGTGACCACAGATTATCTTCTGGGTCTTAGTAAAGTAAGAAAGCCTGGGCCTGCTCTGACTGAGGAAGAAATCCTTCTGCTGGAAGCATACCGTAGCGCAAATGCCCAGGGCCGCTTCCATATCATCCAGGTCTGCATGAATGAGAAACAGGAAAAGGGGCAATCCGTAATTGCCGGGTGATTGATATACGGGACGCTTTAAGGAGGGACTGCCATGTATGAGGACATTAAAACTGCCTGCCTATATTTGAGATATTCCAGCAGCAACCAGACTGAACAATCCATTGAGGGGCAAATGCGGGTCTGCCGGGACTTCTGTGACCGTCACCATATCCGGGTTGTGGAGGTATACATTGACCGGGCCACGTCTGCCAGCAAGAACCTTGAGAAGCGGGTGAACTTTCTCAAGATGATACGGGACTCTGAGAAGGGAACATTCCAGGCGGTCATCGTCTACAAACTGGACAGGTTTGCCCGTTCCCGCTATGACTCAGCAACCTACAAATACCGCCTGAAACGGAACGGAGTGCAAGTCATCTCAGCCACGGAGAATATCAGCAATGACCCGGAAGGCATTATCCTGGAATCCGTCCTGGAAGGTATGGCTGAGTTCTACAGTGCTGAACTCTCCCAGAAGATAAACCGGGGCATGAGGGAATCGGCCTACAAGCATAACTCCATTGGTGGGCAGCTTCCTCTTGGATATAAGACTGAGGGGAAGAAGTTGGTCATAGATGAAAAAACCGCTCCCATAGTCCGGGAAGCGTTTGAAATGTACGCTGACGGGACTACGATAGCGGAAATCTGCCGGATATTCAATTCCAGAGGGTACAAGACCTCCAAGGGAACCAAGTTTGGGAAAAGTTCCTTCACCAAGATTTTCAAGAATGAGCGGTATATCGGTGTCTACTCATACCATGAGTACCGGGCAGAGGACGTTATACCACCCATCATTGACCGGGAGTTGTGGGACAGAGTACAGCTTCGGGTGAAGAAAACCAAAAGCGCACCTGCCCGGAACAAGGCCCGTCATGTCTACCTGCTCTCCGGGAAGCTGTTCTGCGGGCATTGTGGGGAGCATATGAACGGGAACACCAATGGGGTCAACTACGCTTACTATGAGTGCTACGGGAAAAGGAATATGCACCAGGACTGTCATAAAAGGAATCTGCGGAAGGACTATATTGAAAACCTGGTAGCCCAGGACGCTATCTCCCTTTTGACGGATGAAAACATTGACCTCCTTGCGGAAGTGGCCTGCCACAAAAACGCTATGGAGAACTCAGAGGGAAGCCCCATTCCCCTTATCAAAGACCGGGTTCATGAGGTGGAGTTGTCCTTGACCAATCTCACCAGGGCTATTGAATCTGGACAGGCCCCGGACGCTCTTGTGCGGCGCATGATGGAGTTGGAGAAAGAGAAGAAGGACTTGGAGGGCCAGATTAAAAAAGAGGAAGCCAGCCTGCTCACACTGGACAAGGAACAGGTGGTCTACTGGCTGAACAAATTCAAGGACGGCAGTATTGAGGATGAAGAATTTTGCCGCATGGTGATTGACCTGTTCGTGAACTCCGTCACGGTCTGGGATGAAGATGACGATTATCTCAAAGTGACGATTGCCTACAATCTGACCTCTTTACCGACAAAAACCTACCGCCTTGGGAAAGACGGTAGGTTGTCGGATTTCAAATCCAATGCTGGCCCTTGGTGCTTCCACTACCTATCTGCGGCGGTATCTCTGGATGATGGCCCTGGATATTACGGAGCCTGACGAGGTGGACGCTAACTTGGGTTCGGATGACCAGGAAGTGGAGCCGGAAATTCCTTCTCCCGCTGCGGAACCCAAACCCAAGGAGAAATCCAAGGCCCCGGCTACGTCTGCGGAGCGGAAAGCTGCCAAGAAGGACATGACCGATACGAACGGCCCCGCTGACGAGTTGCAGGTGACGGCCCTCAAGACCGCCTGCAAGAAGCTGATGGAGATGGATGAAACCCAGGAGGATTTTGTCCAGCAGATTGCCATGAAAACCAAGGGGTTCACGGAAATCACCCGGTCTGCCTGTGAGCAGTTGGTCAACAACATCGGTGAGATGATTGCGGCCTACAACCAGGAGGGGTAAGTCATGGATAAGCTGAAAATCCATGCGGGGATTTGTGACGGTATCGAAGACCTGTACCGCCGCAAGAACGCTGACTATGGTGACAGCTTTGCCAAGGCCAGACGGGAAGTTCCCTGCTACACCCTGGGCGATAAGGAACCCTGTGACGGCTTTGATGACGCTCCTGCGGCCCCTGCCCCGGCCCCCGAGGAGAAGCCCGCCAAGGCCGATTCTGCGGCCCCTGCGGGCGGCAGCAAGCCCAAGTTTGACCTGGACAGTCTGCTGGGCAGCTAACACCTGAGAAACGGCCTGCGGAGAGTTAGGGGCATATCCTCTAACCCTCCAATGGTTGTTTTAGGAGAAAATGAACCTTGAAACCAATGAAGGAGGTATAGTCCCATGACTGGAAAAGAGTATCAGGAGTTGGCTATCCGCACTTGCAGTATCCCCTATGACCGTCCGGCTGATAGGCTGTCCCACGCCGTTTACGGCCTGAACTCCGAAGCCGGGGAGGTTGCGGGTATCATGCAGCGGATGTTCTGTTTTCCCTGGCGCACAAGGGGTTTGGGGAGTGTAGCTCCCCATCGCGTCCGCAAGGACGCAACAGCCCCCGGCAGGGCGCACGACACCGGAACGGTGTATAAGTGCGCCGTTAAGAACGGACTTTAGTTTGTGGGGGCGATTTTTTGCGCCTTTTCCGCCGTTTCCTCTGCTCCCGGCAGACGGGAAAGGTCAATCAGAAACGCCTTGAGCGATTCGCCGTCCATGCTGGCGGTGAAGGGAAACACGCCCTCCATGATTGCGCCATGCACGATCAGGCGGTGGTTCCGGGCGTGGCGCTCTGCGTCCCTCTGCTTGTTCAGCAAAATCTTTACCTGGTTCTCGTATTGGGCGGCTTCCTTTTTTGCTTCGTCACGTTGCTTCAACAGGGATTCTTTTTTATCCATTGACATTGCTCCATTTCTGTAAAATTGATTTGAGAGAAAAAGTGGAAAACAGGATTTAATCAGGCAACAGTGACTTTCATGTCGAACAAAAAATGACCGCTATCCCGTTTCTTGGGATAGCGGTCATTCGCTGCTTGTTCAAAATTGGAGGCGGTGTCCTCATGTGAATACTCCTTTCCTGTATGATGGAAGTATTCTACAATACAAGCCCTACAGAACTCCTACAAAAGTCCTACAGAACTACTACAATCATCGCAAGTTTCGTCACGATACGCAGTAAAGCGGTAACCAATACGGGGAATCGTTTCGATGTAACAAGGATTCGATATGTCTGGTTCAATGCCCTTTCGTAAAAGAGCAATCGGGCCAGAAACACCCCGGTTATAGCTGCCCTCCATTTCCCATGCGTGTTCACATATCTGCTCTGCGGTCAGCACGATTTTGGGGTTTTGCATAAAGTATAGCAACAAAGAAAATTCGCGGGGACGGAGATCTACAGATCGTCCTTGAACCATTACAATGCGTCGTGCTGGGTCTATGAAAATATCACCTACTTGGAAGGGAGATATTTCAGCTCCACCGGGATCTCTGTAATGATTATATTCTGTGTAACGCCGCAGCTGAGCGTAAGCTAAATCTGCTATCATGGAGTAGGGCCATTTTCCAGAAACACACATATCCGCTCCAAGTTCTATCATTCCCTTCATATCTTTTTCTGGTGTGTCCGAGATGATAATGACTGGCACAAAACTGATACGCCGTATTCCTATCAACCAGTCCGTTTGCTGGATGCTTCGTAGATATTCCAGGTTAACCATCAGCAAATGAAAAGGCTGGTGACTTAACATCTGGCCTGCCGCATGAACTGTGGGGGACATAATAAAGCGCAGACGGTATTGGACTATCAGCTTTTTCAAATTAGAAAATAACTCATCGGGTATTCCGATAGTCAATACACTGTACTCCATTCAAATCTCCTTTAGGATAGCTACAGAAAAGCGACGGATAAACTTTTGTGCTTCTCGCTTATATTTAAGTTGCGGTTTTCTGCGTTCAAGACGGTACCCCCTTAGTATTGATACCGCTTCCGATATTTCACGAGCATTAACACCGATAATACCATCGCCATCGTCTCTGCTACTGGTGTAGCCAGCCAGATGCCAGTTACACCCAAAACTGCGGGAAGAATCAGCATGGTAATCAGCATGAATACAAAGGAGCGAGAGAAGGCGAGGATTGCGGAGACAATACCGTTGGACAATGCGGTAAACATCCCGCTGGCAAAGATATTAAAACCGATAAAGAACAACGCCAGGGTACAGATTCGATTTCCAGTGATAGCCAGATCGTAGACTGGATTATCCGGTCGGGCAAAAATAGATACCAGGGGCTTTGTTGCGGCAAAGGACGCTGCCACTGTCACAAGAGAAATGACAGCAATCACTTTCAGACTGGTGGAAACCAGCTTTTTTAGCTTCCCGTAGTTCTCCTCACCATAGTAGTAACTGAGCATAGGAGCGATGCCATAGGAATACCCCGTGTAAAGGGAACTTGCGAATACCAGTATATATGTGATGATGGTCACGGCGGCAACTCCATCTTCACCAACATAATAGAGCATGGCCCCATTGATCATCATTGTAATGATTCCCATGACCAAAGTGGTCGCCATTTCTGAGCATCCGTTTGTAGCTGCACTTGCAAGAACCCTTAATCGGAAAGCGGGCCTTGTAAAGTGAAGGAGGCTTTGTTTGTTTCCGGACACAACCAGACCTACAACGGCAGTCACAGAGTAGCCCAGGCCCGTGGCGATGGCCGCACCGCCGATTCCCATGTCCAAAAGGCCGATAAATACATAGTCAAGCACGATGTTCAGTACGCCACCTGTCACGGAACAAATCAGGGACAGGGTTGCTTTTTCAGAGGCGATCATATACAGAGCAAAATTGTTCATCAGCAGGATTGGGATTGTAAAGAGAAGATAGCGGCTGAGATACGAGGTACAATAGCCTGCGACCTCCGGGGACAGCCCCATGCTCCCAAAAATAGTTTCCATCAGAGAGTACCCAAGCACCGTCATGACCAGGCCAACAACCACATTCACTAAAATCAAGAACGTGAAATCTTCCCTTGCCTCTTTTTGCTTTTGCTCCCCCATCTTTTTCATGATGACCGCACTTCCGCCAGTTGCCAGCATAGTGGAAATTGCTGTAATCACTTGAATCACAGGGGCTGTCAGATTGATTGCAGACAGTGCGGTTGTACCGATCAGATTTGATACAAACAGGCCGTCAACCATAGTGTAAAAAGACATAAAGACAGCCATTGCAATGGTGGGGACTGCGAATTTGAGGATGTTCCCCAACGTAACCGGCTTGTTATAGGCGTTTTCATTTTCCATTATTTTTCTCCTTTTTTCTTGTGTTTCTCCGGCATATGCGATATAATAACCCGTACAGTAACTGTACAGTCAAGAGGTATTTTGAAAAATGGAGAAAAATAAAAAATTGCTCACAATCGGTCAATTTGCGTCCCTGCATAGCATAAACAAAAAAACTCTGATGTGGTATGATGAAATTGGCCTTTTCCATCCAGCGTTTATCCATCCCCAAAATGGATACAGGTATTATAGCTACGAGCAAAGTCCTGTTTTGGAAACAATTCTGCTGCTACGGGAGCTGAATTTGCCAATTAGCGAAATTCAGGATTTTATGAAAAAACGTTGCGCCTCCAGCATGGAGCAGCTTATGCAAGAGAAAATTGAAGATATAGACCGCAATATAGCCCATCTAAAGGCACTGCGGAAAACGTTGTCCTACCATTGCCAGAATATGCAGACATTATTGACAATGGATTTATCGAAAATCGGTATTGTGCAGAAAAAGGCGCGCAGTTTAGTTACCGTGGACATCAATCGAAACACTACGTTCGATAAACAAGTGGAGATAATTTCAGCCGAAAGGAAAAAGTACCAATTATGCAACTTGCATGATTTTTCTTATGGGACAATGATTACGGTAGATAGCCTGAAAAATGGAAGATTCGAGGATTATTCTAAACTTTTTGTTGAAATTCCGTCTCCCACAAAAAGCGATGAATTACACATCCAACCAGCCGGGAATTATGTGCGGGCGTTTTATAGAGACGCGGCGGAAAGCCCTGAGCTGTGTTACCAAAGGATATTTGATTATGTTAAAGAACATGGTCTTGTTTTATCAGGATTCTCTTATGAAGCCGTTATCAATATAAACGTAATCGACCAGATTGAGGACTCTCTCGTGCAGATTGAAATACCTGTGAAATCAAAATGACTCATTTAGCGCAGACAATAAGAGGTCGCTACTCAAAATAAGCAACGACCTTTTATTGTTAAAATTGTAAATTCAGAGGATTTCAAATATATATCAGTTCTGTGAAAATAATTTCTTCGGCCCTGGCCCTGCAATTATTTACCAACCCTAACCACGCCATCTGGTCGCGGGCTTTCAGTTCCTCAGTTGCACCAGCGACCTCCATCATCTGCGGTAGCATCTTGTCCATCCTAATTTCCGCCAGCCGCTCGATTGTGGTCAGGTGATCGTCTAGTCTGCCGCTGTTCACCAGGGATGCCCACAGCGCGGTCCGATGCTCCCGGATGTACTCTCGGCGCAGATCGCCGTACTTGCCATAGAATTTCTCTGCTTCTGGTTCGGGGTCAAGTAGCAGATTGGGGATGTAGTAGTCTCCAACTCTCGTATAAGTCAATTCAGCCATTTCCCTCATTCCTTTCACCAGTCATATCATTCTGCCGCAAATGAGCTGACTGTACGTTGTATTTGATGCATTTGAAATACATCGCTTACAGCATACATCGTCGTGGAGGTTGTTCCGCTCCACCAGCAGTTGAATGAGTTCGTAGGTCGCAACAAAGGTCAGGACCAGTCCGGCAATCGGCAATATCACCGTCTCGGAAAGCCGCCGGATCAGGGAGAAAACCCCGGCGTTCCATTGCGCCGGGGCTGTCCCCACTTGTACCGCGATCTCCCCGACACGGGCGTTTACTGTATCAAAGAGCCCCGACAGGTTGTCCATGATCCCGCCAATCAGCAGCTCCTTCAGCCAGTTCGTGATCCAGTCGGTGAGAAATCCCATGAAGCGCCGCCCTTAGAACAGGCCGGACAGCAGGGGAATGAGGGTCGTGCCCAGCAGGATAAGCGGCGGGCTTCAAATGATAAATTTCTGATAACTGTGGCCGAGGGGTGTGGCTATTTCCCCGGAGTTAAGGTATTGTGTATCGCAGGAGGTGACCGTTATGGCAAAACGCAGAGCAAACGGCGAAGGAAGTATCCGCAAACGAAGTGATGGCCGCTGGGAAGGCCGCTACACCGCTGGCCGTAATCCCGAAACAGGAAAAGTGATCTACAAAAATGTACTGGGCAAAACCCAGACGGAGGTCAAGGCCAAACTCAAAGCAGCCATCGAAGAATCTGCAAATCTTGATATGCTGAAAGCGGAGCAGTATACCACAGGGCAGTGGATGGATGTCTGGATTGAAAACTGCGCCAAAATCAAGGTGCGCCCATCCTCTCATCAGACCTATCGCGGATACATTGACAACCACATCAAGCCGAACATCGGGGATGTCCCGCTGAACAAATTATCTTCTCTGCACTTGCAGAAGCTCTACAAAAAGCTGCTGGCTGGCGGCAGAGTAGATCGGGTCGAGTCAAAAGGCCAGCCCAAAGGATTGAGCGCCAAGACCGTACGGAATATCAATCAGGTGATTTCCTCCGCGATGGATTTTGCTAAAGATCAGAAACTCGTCCGCAGCAATCCAACAGACGGATGTGCCCTGCCAAAGCTGGAGCATAAGGAAATGAAGACCCTGCCAATGGAGCAGCTAACCTCCTTCCTGCGAGAAGCGAAAGAGAGCGGCGTATTTGAGCTGTACTACATTGAACTGGCTACCGGTCTTCGGAGGGGCGAACTACTGGGGCTAAAGTGGGAGGATATTGATTTGGCCCAAGGCAGCCTTCGGGTACAGCGGCAAATCGCCAGGATTAACGGAGAGGTCATCGGAGCCCCTCTGAAGACGAAGAATGCCTACCGCACCCTGCCTCTGTCGGCAGATGCGGTGGGCGTTTTGCAGGAGCAGCGGAAGAAAAGCGGCAACAGCCCATACGTGTTCCCCTCGCCCACAGGAGGCCCCGTTTCGCCGGACAGCGTACTCCACATGCTGCACCGGGTACTAAAACGGGCAGGGCTGGCCCAAGTGAGGTTCCACGATTTGAGACATACGTTCGCTACACTGGCTCTACAGAACGGGGTAGACATCAAAACCGTTTCCGGGATGCTGGGCCACTACAGCGCGGGGTTTACGCTGGACACCTACACCCAC
>OFFS01001134.1_pt1 | contig 12762 bp, 9 predicted proteins | sample 1521541 | NCBI WGS metagenome assembly OFFS01 (sample SAMEA3504127, study PRJEB24116) | mouse gut metagenome | biome: mouse gut; feature: mouse-associated habitat; material: faeces | place: Denmark | collected 2011 | reverse complement strand
AGGGCAGGAACTGCCTGTCCCTGCGGCTGATTTCCGCTTTCCAGCGGTATGGATATTTAATGCGCCAACTGGTGGCGCGGGACTTCAAAACCAAGTACAAGCGCTCTGTACTGGGCATACTGTGGAGTTTCCTCAACCCACTGCTGACCATGATGGTCCAGTATATTGTGTTCTCCACCCTGTTCAAGTCGGACATCCCCAACTTCCGGCTGTATCTGCTCTCCGGTATCGTGTGCTTCAACTTCTTCAGCGAGGCCACTACCATGGGTCTGCAGGCCATCGTGGGCAACGCCGCGCTGATTACCAAGGTATATGTGCCCAAGTATATATACCCGGTGTCCAGGGTATTTTCCTCTGCCATCAATCTGTTGCTGTCCCTCATCCCCCTGCTGGCGGTGATGCTGCTGACGGGTACGCCCATTCGGCCGGCCATCCTGTTGCTGCCCTTTGGACTGATCTGTCTGGTGGGTTTCTGCATCGGGATGGGCTTCATCCTGTCCACATTGATGGTGTTCTTCCGGGACACCCAGTTTTTGTGGGGCGTGGTCAGTATGCTGTGGATGTACGCCACGCCGATTTTCTACCCGGAGAGCATCATCCCGGCCCAGTACATGGCGGTCTACAAGTGCAATCCCATGTACCACATCATCCGGTTTGTCCGTATTGTGCTGATTGACGGCGTATCGCCGGAGCCGAAGGCCTACGCGCTGTGCCTGATTGCGTCCTTTGTGCCCCTGATATTCGGCGCAATCATCTTTAAGAAAAACCAGGATAAGTTCATTTTGAACCTGTGAGGAAGACATGATAAAAGCGAAAAATGTATCGGTAAAGTACCTGATGACCTACGATCGGATCAAGAGCATGAAGGAATATCTGGTGCAGCTGGTGAAGGGGAAGATCCAGTATGAGGAGTTCTGGGCGCTGAAGGGTGTGAGCTTCGAGGTAAAGAAGGGGGAAGTTCTGGGGATCATCGGGCACAACGGCGCGGGGAAGTCCACGCTGTTGAAAGTGATCTCTGGGATACTCAAGCCCACCACCGGGAGCGTGCAGGTGAACGGGGCGATTGTGCCTATGCTGGAGCTGGGGAGTGGGTTTGACTTTGACCTGACAGGCCGGGAGAATGTGTTCCTCAACGGGGCGATTCTGGGGTATTCTGAGCAGTTCCTCAAGGAGAAATATGAGGAGATTGTGGCGTTTTCGGAGCTGGGGCAGTTCATTGACGTGCCGCTGCGGAACTACTCCTCCGGTATGGTGATGCGGCTGGCGTTCTCCATTGCCACGGTGGTGCAGCCGGATATCCTCATTGTGGATGAGATTTTGGCTGTGGGGGATGCGGAGTTTCAGGAAAAAAGCAAACGCAGGATGCTGCAACTCATGGGCGGCGGGACTACCGTGCTGTTTGTGTCGCATAGTATCCAGCAGATTCGGGAGATGTGCAATCGGGTGATTTGGCTGGAGCGCGGCGAGGTAGTTATGACTGGAGATACTAAAAGCGGTTGCGACGCATATGAGGCGTCAGCAAATTGATGTTGGAGGGAACGAGATATGGGGCGGGCGAAGATGCTGTGGGAAAAGAGCATAGCAACCCTGAAAAACGATGGACTGCGGGCGTTTGCCCTAAAGTCGATGAATTATGTGAAGAAAAACGTGAAGAAGGAGGATAACGCCAATTCTCCGGAAACGATGTTTATGGATGTCCTGTTCATCAATGGTTGTTTTCTGCCTCATCCGTCCAGGTACCGGGTGACCCACCAGCGCGAGCAGCTTTTTGCCAATGGTGTGAGCAGCAACGAGGTTTTCTACGAAAAATTGAGCCTTGATTTGGTTAAAAGGTACCGCGTGTTCATCTTTTTCCGCTGCCCTTATACGGATGTGGTGGGCGAGTTCATTCAACTGGCGAAGTCAATGAATAAGCGAGTTCTCTTTGACATTGATGATCTGGTCATTGATAGAAAATATACGGATCAGATTCCCTATGTTCAGAACATGCCGCCGGAAGAAAAGGCAAATTATGACAGCGGCGTGGAAAGGATGCAGCGGACGTTGCGCCTCTGCGATGGTGCGATTACAACAACAGAGGGACTGGCAGATGAACTGCGAAACTATGTTCCGGAGGTGTATATCAACCGAAACGTAGTCTCCGACCGGATGATTGAACTGTCTAAATGGGCGGTATTTGACCGGGATCAACTGCCATATTTATCTCCCGATCAGGCAGATTCCCGCAGAGATCGGAAAAAAATCCTTAAAGCGAAAAAGGAGATGGAGAATCGCAAGGCCAGCAGAGTTGTGCGAATTGGATATTTCAGCGGGAGTATAACACACAACGATGATATCCAGATGATCCTGCCTGTCTTGGCAAAAATTATGAGGCAGTTCCCAAATGTTGAACTGCATATCGTGGGTGAGTTAGATATCCCGGAAGAGCTGAACCATGTCCAAGAGAGAATTACAGCAAAGCCGTTTGTCTCTTGGGAGGAACTTCCCAGACTGATTGCATCTGTTGATATCAATATTGCTCCGCTCTGTAACACAATCTTTAATGCGGCTAAGTCAGAGAATAAGTGGACGGAGGCATCCTTGGTGAAGGTCCCCACAGTTGCTAGCAAGGTTGGCGCGATGACGCGGATGATAGAAAACGGGATAACGGGATTCCTCTGCGAAAACAATGAGGAATGGCTTATGACTCTGGAAAAGCTGATCCTTGATTCCACGCTACGCAAGCAAGTGGGGGAACGGGCCTACCAGTATGTAAGTAAGCATGGTGTTACGCTCTACACGGGGTATTCCTTTTCAAAATACATCAAGGGGAAAATGACAAAGAATATTGCCTTCGTACTGCCATCTACACAGATAAGCGGGGGTATCCTTGTCGCCTTAAAGCACGCGTCTGTTTTAAGAAACGCTGGCTATGACGTCCTGATTTTAAGCGAGGGATTTTCAGAGAAAGATGTTACATATTTAGGCGAAACTTTCCCTGTTATATCTACCAATATGTCACAAATACACGGCAGCTTTGACCAAGCTGTGGCAACACTGTGGTCCACCACCAATTTTATCCGGATGTATCCTGCAATCTCAACAAGAAGCTATTTAGTACAAGGCTTTGAGACTGATTTTTCTGCACCTGGGAGTATTTTTCGCTTCAGCGCAAATCAAACATATTCTTTAGATGATATACGGTACCTCACAATTTCCAAATGGTGTGAGAAATGGCTACACGATGATTTCGGTCGCCGTTCTACATACATTCCGAATGGAATCGAGCTCTCGCGCTTTAAATCTCAGAAACGAATATTCGGAAAAAAGAAGATACGCATTTTGATAGAGGGCAATAGCGATGACTACTATAAAAATGTAGACGAGGCATTTAAAGTAGTCGGGAGGCTCAATAGACAAAAATACGAAATCTGGTTTATGTCTTACCAAGGAAAGCCAAAGGAATGGTATCAACTGGACAAGTTCCTACATCAAGTGGCTTACGATGATGTGCCGGATATCTATTTACAATGCGACATACTCCTGAAAACAACTATTTTGGAGAGCTTCTCCTATCCTCCCCTGGAGATGATGGCCACAGGCGGATATGTGGTGGCCGTATCAAATGATGGAAATGCGGAGTATTTGAAAGACGGCGAAAATTGTTTGCTTTATGAACAAGGCGATATTGACGCGGCTGTAAAGGCGATTGAGAGAATTTGCTCTGATTGTGAACTAAGGGAAAAACTTTATTGCAGTGGCCTATATACAGCGGATAGTAGAAATTGGCGGAGTATAGAGTCTAAGATCCTGGAGATATATGGCGGATAATACGGAGAGGTATATATGGAGAGAGCAGAACGGATTGGGTGGGTGGATGTAGCCAAGGGATTTGCAATGGTTTTCGTCTATTTAGGCCATTGGAGTACCGCCAGAGTAACCACGCTGGCGTATAGTTTTCATTTACAGCTGTTTTTTATCATTGCAGGATTCTTTTGTATACAGCCTCAAAAAAAACTTACCCGTTTTACGAGAGAAAAAGTATGTGCGATTGCTGTCCCAATGCTTATGTGGGGGTGCATTAGCTTTGTTATAAGCAGATTAGATGCGGAGACTTTTGAGATTAGCGAATTAGCGGTATTAGTTCAGAATCCGGCCTCTATTCAGCCCAATTATTGGTTTTTTCCGGCTATGTTCAGTGCCATTTTGCTGGGAATTTTTTGGGTAACGCATCTGCTGTTTGGTGAGAATCCTGTTATCCCAGAGAGGTATAATGCGATTTTGAAATTCAGTCAATTACCGGGTATAAAAATAGTCAATAATTGGTTTAGTTTAGGCGGAGCGGCGCAGTACCTGTTTTGGTATGCTTTAGGTGCGCTCGTATATGATTATTTAAATAAATATGCGTCTTTGCGGAAGATACATCCAATCCATTTCCACACATGTGGTCTGTTGGCAACCGTCACATCATTGATTTTGTTCTTGGGCAAGGTGACAGAAATCGGGAACATCTCCCATATTATTTATTCCAACATCGTTATATTGGAGTTTTACCGCACAATTACCACAATAATCATTTGTTTTGGCGTGATATATCTAAGTATTTTACTCGAGAGATCGTCTTTTCTTAGTGGGATTGGTAGGAACGGCGTGTCATTGATGGGGTTGGAATTTATTACCCACAGTTTTATTCCACTTAGTCTCCTGCCTATGCTCAACATGGGAATACCTTCGATTGCTTCGACTGTTGACGTGATAACAATCACACTTGCCACACTATGGTTAAACTGTAGAATTGCACGCGATATAGACCGGTATTTCCCGGTTTTAAATGGAAGATGGAGAGTGAAAGAGCACCACAGCCATACGGAAACGGGGCTTAAGGGATAGACGCTTGGATATACAGAGCCGGCATAATGGAGCCTTCCCAATAATTAGGAACTGGAGAAATTTAAAACTATGAAAAGTAAGCAGAAGGTTGGAAAATATATTATCCCTGTATTACTAGCGACGTGGTTGCTTATCTCTCTTTTATTCTCGGAGAAACTGGGCACCTATCTTGCCAGCTTCTCGCCTCAGATATCAGAGGGGGAGGCATCTATCGACTATTACAGCGAAGATAACAACCAGCGCTATGCGCTAAATTCGGGGGAGATTTTGTCCCTACCTGTCCAGCTGGAAAAGCGGCTGGCGCGGATTGGTATATATATTGGTGCGCAGAGCGATAGCACTGGAAACTATATTTTCCAGCTTGAGGATGACTTCGGTTCCATCTTAGGAAAGACCTCTGTAGCTCTTGCAGATATCAAAGAGAACCAATTTGTGTATATCACATCAAGGAGCATTATTAGCAATGAGGGTGTCTATTATATAAAGATTTTTTCTGAAACATCCACCCAAAGTCCGCTCTATCTGAATACATCTTTGGCCAGTGCTTTCCAGACAGCACCATTCCAAATTGAGGGAATACCGGGGGAGAATACTCTGATTCTGGATAAAAGATATGAAGGCATTAATAGTAAACGGATTATCCTATACGTGGATTTAGTACTTATTGGGGCGGTGCTCCTCGTTTGGATTATAGGGACTGCTAGAGCTCGGGCTTCAAGGGGCGAAAAGAAGCGGGCCTGGGATGTAGTAAAAAGGTTGCCCTGGAAAAGAGTCCTTTTGCTATTTATGATTGCGATGACTATAGCAGAAATTGTGGCAATTTGTGCGAAAAAGACGGAATATCTAATACAATTTGGAAATGGAAGAACCAGAGATATAAATGAGTTTTCAGTTCCTTTGCAAAGGGGAACGGTCCTTGAGCAATATTTGGCAACCAATGAGGGAACAGTAGACTCTTTTTCCCTTTTTTTTGCCACATACAAACAGAACACAGAAGATGGTGTGGTCTGTGTGGAGCTGTGGAATGATACAGATGCAACTAAGATTTACAGTGGGCACCTGAACACAGAATCGTTGCTAGACAACACGTATCAATATTTTCAGCTTGATACCCCCCAGCAGCTGAGTGGAAAAGCGCTTCGGATTCGGGTATGGGCTGAATATGCTGGAGAAGAGGACTGTATTGCTGTATACGCGAATAAAAACGTTACCCAAACTATGTTTGCAGAAGAGAATGGCAAAAGACTGGATGGGAGTTTGATTTTTGATCTTTCCAGGCGAGTGAGATCATACCGTACAGGCATCGCTATAGTGCTCAATAGTTTGTTGCTGGCAGCAAGCATTCTGTATATTTGGAGGTTTGCCCAATTTAAGAAGGAAATTTTCCGATATAGTGTGAGCGCTATTTTGGCATCAGTCCTATTCCTTGCTCCGGTATTATCCTTCGTAAATTACCGAGAAGTATCTGTGAATAGTATGAAATCGTCCCTGATGGATCTTAGCAAATGGGAGAGCAACTTAAAGTTTGGCGAAAGCGAACTTTCAAACCGTGTATCCCGAGAAACAGAATATGATTTTAAGGGGGATCCGCTCATCGCCTATGAACGAACAGAGCTTCCGATCAATGGGGCAGTGTCAAATATTGAGATGCACTTCCGTGGAAGCGACATGGTTAAAAAGGATTATGATATTCAAATATATTGGAATACAGGCGGCGGCTATAGTGATTCGCAGTCTTATACCTATAAGTATGTTCATCAGGACAAAAATAAACTAACCTTTCCAATTCCATGCAGCCAGCCGGTGCGGAGCATTATGCTCAATGTTGGTATGACGGGAGATCGTTTTACTGGAGTTGAGCTGCCTGATCGGATTCTGCCGTTGACAAGTGCAGAGATAAATACCCATACACAAGATACATCTCCTTTCTCAGCGAAGATTTTAACTGTGTTTCTTGGTATTTTCTGTTTTTTCATGGTGGCTCATCTGTGGAAATATTTTGATTTGGACAAGAAGTTATCGTCCTTTTGCGTCCGAAAGAGGATATCTATTTCCACTGTCTTTGCGGTGATTGCACTGATAATGGGTACAAGCATGTCTTTCCTAATTCCCACTTTGCAGGTGCCTGATGAAAGGGCCCACATTAATGGCGTATACAGTGATAGTGGAAATAGCGGCACAGAGCAACGATTACTGGATGCATTAGGAAATCAAGGGCTTCAGGGGGTTATGCTCAATGCCGGGGAGATTGTCGATGTTTCAGCTTATATTGACGCTTCTTCACGCCGATTGGATGATTACCATTTTGGCGGAGGGAGTCCGTCACTCCGCATGATAAGACGGCCCGGCCAAGTATTAGGCGTCACGATAGGGCAGTTGCTGCATCTACCTGCCTATTGGATATTGCAGTTAGGAGAACTGGGGGCCCTTGCGCTCTATATTGCAATTGGTGCGCTTACACTAAAGGTAATTCCATTTAAGAAGAATTTGATGATGATGATTATGCTCCTCCCAGTCGCGATGCAGGAGGCAGGCTCGTTATCATATGATAGCTTTAATAATGCGCTGTCTTTCTTTACAATTGCGTATATTCTTCATCTGAAAGTAAGGGCAGAAAAAGTATCATGGAAGCAGCTAGCGGTCTTAGCAATATTGGCCATAGGACTTTTGATCGGAAAGGTAATTTATGTATTGTTACTGGGATTGGTATTTATTATACCGATCCATAAGTTGGAAATAAAACTAGGTGGAGTCAAACAGATTACCATCAATGCAGCATGGATTAAACATCATCGCGTTGCTGTGATTTCATTTGTATTAGCCGGTATCTGCGCCTGTGCAGCAGTTAGTTTTACACTTCTTGACAACCTAGGATATGGGGAAATCAATAAAATGCTGTGGGGATATATTATGTCCTTGCCGCAATTAATCAGGCTCTGCGTGTCAACTTGTGCTGTGCATTGGCAGGGTTGGCTGCGTGGGCTGGCTGCAGCTTTGGGGAATTATGATGTTCCCGTGAATGAGATTATTACGTGGATCGGTTTGATATCTTTGTTTGTAATAGCAATGATACATCATGAAAAATCTTCAGTTCAAAAGGTACCTTCCAAGCATATAGCAGTTGTTTCTTTTTCGCGCAGAGATCTGCTGGTTTGGTACGGGGTATTGGTTATTCTCTTTATTTCGGTACTTATGACTATGATCAGTTGGGGATTCTTTATTTACGGCATTGATAGCAGCTTGCCTTACTCAGTGAGTATGCGGCTTCTACCGAGAATTGAGGGTGTGCAGGGACGTTATTTTTACCCGATATTGCCGTTGCTGTTTATTCCCATGCATACAAAGAAAGATTTCCTCGGGTTTATTCCTGCTGGGCTTTATAAAATTTGTTATTATGCCATAATGACTATTTATCCAATATTTCTTCTTTTGGTGCGATATTGGGGGATCGGAAGCTGGTGATAAGCAGGAGAGCACGAGATAATCGCATTAGAGAGGATGTGGAAAAGTGAAAAAAGTTGCCGTATTAATCCCATGCTACAATGAGGCGCAGACAATAGGCAAGGTGGTAGCAGACTATAGAAACGCATTACCTGAGGCAGATATCTATGTCTATGACAACAATTCTACAGATGGGACTGCGAAGATTGCGCGTGAAGCTGGTGCGATTGTTCGTATGGAACGAAAGCAGGGAAAAGGAAATGTCATACGAACAATGTTCAGGGAGATAGAGGCGGACTGCTATTTGATGATTGATGGCGATGATACATATCCCGCATCAGACGCAAAGAAAATGATAGCTAAAGTTCTGGATGAAGGATATGAGATGGTCATTGGAGACCGGCTCTCGTCTACATACTTTACAGAGAATAAACGCCGTTTCCATAATACTGGAAATATATTGGTAAGAAAGCTGGTGAACAATTTTTTTAAAGGTAACGTAACGGATATTATGACCGGGTATCGAGCCTTCAGCCGAATATTTGTAAAAAGCTTTCCTGTATTATCTAAAGGCTTCGAGATTGAGACGGAAATGACCATTCATGCCTTAGATAAGAACTTTTCTATTACTTCTGTACCGGTGGGATACCGGGACCGTCCGCAGGGAAGTGTGTCAAAATTAAATACCCTTTCAGATGGGTTTAAAGTACTCCTTACCATCGCGCGTTTATTCAAGGACTATAAGCCGTTTGCCTTTTTTGGAAGTTTATCCATAGTTATGATGGCAATTGCTTTCATATTGCTATTTCCCATCATCGGAGAATACCAGCGTAGTGGTATGGTCCCGCGGCTGCCAACTTTCATCGCGGCTTGTTTTATGGCACTGTTCTCACTACAAACATTTGTCTGTGGATTAATTTTGGATACAGAGGGAAAGAAGAGCCGGCAGAGTTTTGAAATACAGATGAATATGCTCCAGAAGCAAGTGGATAAGCATTAGAGTACGTTTCATCAAAGAGGCAGTTGCAAGAGAAATTATGGACAATAAAACGGTTGGGCGCAATATCATATGGAATACAACTGGCAACATTTTTTATTTAGGCTGCCAGTGGCTTTTAAGCGTTGCAGTTGTGCGTATCTCCGGGAGCTATGCGGATGCAGGTGTCCTGACCCTGGCGATCTCCGCAACGAACATCTTTGCAACCCTTGCAGCCTTTAGTGTGAGAAACTATCAGGTATCGGACCTGTCGGAGAAATACAGCCAGTCGGACTATATATCCCATAGGTTCATCACATGCTCTGTTGCCTTCATTCTATGTATCGCTTTTACTATGATAAGTAGCTATCGTCTAGACGTTGCCATAAGCATTGTTGCTTATATGCTTATGAAAACAGTAGAAGCGTTTGCGGATGTTTTCCATGGCATCCTGCAAAAGCAGTGGCGGCTGGATATTGTTGGGCGGTCATGCATCTACAGAGGGGTTATCCTGATCGCATCGTTTACTTTGGTATACAAACTCTCGGGCCAACTTCCTTTTGCACTGCTTATCATGGCTATACTGACAGCAGTGATATTTTTCTTGTATGACTTCCGCACGGTTCGCAAACTTACGGATATTTCATGTGAGGTTAATAGACACAGTTTGTTCTATCTCTCCAAAGACTGCCTGCCAGTCCTAGGCTATAGTCTGCTTCTCAACTCCATTGTCCTCACCGCCCGTTTTTTTATCGAACGGTACCTCGGGGAGGAGATGCTGGGATACTATGGAAGCGTATCTACGATTGCGGTTATTGTTCAGATGGCCTCAAATCTCATCCTAACGCCATTAAATGGAGCAATCAGTGACTATTATACACATGGGAAGTACCGAAAGATTTTAACCCTGTTTGGAAAGGTTGTCCTACTTCTAGCAACCTTGACAGGTGTGGCGCTTGCGGGGGCGTTTTTGCTGGGTAAATTCGTATTGATGTTGCTGTTTGGAGAGTCTATAGAACCATACACATACCTACTTATCCCCACCATATTTGCCAGTTGTCTGACAGGCTTTGTATGTTTCTTATGGATGAGTTTTAATAGGAACACTGTAATATCAAGGCTTTTCGGAGCCAGCAACCACAAAAAAATATTATTTGAGCTATCACATTACGCAAAAAGCCGTCCGGCAAGAAAGGGCAGGGGCCGTAAAACAGTATTTTTGAAAAAGCTGAAAACGTAGTATTTTCAAGGGACGGCGTGGCTTCGGTCACGCCGTTTCCCCTTTCATCAATTCATCCAGAGGGATAAATCCCAAGCCGTCATACTTGATGTGGATATTCTGCCGCCGCTTGCCGCTGGACTTGTCCGGGACCTCCACATAGATCGCCTGCACCAGTTCCCGGAGGGCGTACGGGTCAAGCGTATCAATAGATACATACTTCTGCGCCGTCTGGATGAACTTTTCAATATTCTCGCTCTGTCTCGCCTGTACCTCAATCTCCTGCCGCAGACTGACAACCTCAGCCTCAAGCTGCTTCTGCTCCGTCTCGTAGCTTTGACTCAACATATCAAACCGCTCGTCACTCAGGCGTCCGCTGGCGTTGTCCTCGTAAATCTTGATGAACAGCCGATTCAGCTCGGCAATACGTTTTTCGTCCCGGTTGAGTTTCTTCCTGCTGGTCAAAATTTTCTCGGCGCTTTCCAGCTTCATTTGCTGTTCCATGACCATACGGAAGTGGGTCTCGTACCGCAGAATGTAACCCGCCACCAGTTGGATATGCTTCAAAACCATACGTTCCAGAACCTTGGTCCGGATGAAGTGCCCGCCGCATTTCTCCCTGTTCTTCTTGTGAAGGGAACAGTCAAAGAAATCCTGGTCGAAGTCGCCGTTGTTGGAAGAACCGTACTGCATCTTGGAGCCGCAGTCGGCGCAGTAGACCAGACCGGAAAAAATACTGCTTCTGCCAGTGCGGGTCATGCGGTGTCTTTGCTGACGGATCACTTGAACCTTCTCAAACACATCATCTTCAATGATACGCTCATGAGTGCCGGGGAAGATTGCCTGCTTCTCTACCGGATTTTTCCTCTGCTTCTTGTCCCAGATGGAGTTGGAGTAGGACTTGAAGTTGACAGTACAGCCCGTGTACTCCCGGCGTTCCAGAATTTTGACAACTGAGCTGTCACCCCAGCCATAGGGATTTTCCGGGTCCGGGTTCGGAGTGCTGCGGCCCTGCTGCTTTTTGTAGGCGGTCGGAGTCAACACCTTGTCGGCCCGAAGCTGATTGGCAATTTGCTGGGGGCCTCGCCCCTCCATGCACATCTGGAAAATGCGCTGTACTACCTGAGCGGCCTCCGGGTCAATCAGCCAGCGTCTTGGATTCTCCGGGTCCTTCACGTAGCCATAAGGGACATTGACCGTCAGCGGTACACCCCGTTCCCCCTTCGCTTTCTGAACGGCCCGGATTTTGCGGCTGGTATCCCTGGCATAAAATTCGTTGAACCAGTTCTTTATCCCGGCAAAATCATTGTTTACGCTGTTGGGGTCAATGGTATCATAGTTGTCGTTGATGGCGATAAACCGGACGCCGTTCTGCGGGAAGGTGAAGTTAGTGTAGAGCCCGGTCAATGCGGAGTTCCGGCCCAGCCGGGAGAGGTCCTTGGTGATAGCGACAGCCACATTCCCCGCTTCAATCTCCGCCAACATTGCCTGGAAGCCGGGGCGGTCATAGGTCACACCACTTACACCGTCATCCACAAAAAACACCGGGTTTGGAAAATGGTGGTCTTTAACGTATTGGAGTAAGATGGCCTTTTGATTCTCAATCGACAAGGATTCCCCTGACCGCTCATCCTCTTGAGACAGCCGGCAGTAGAGGGCGGTGATTTTATTCGTTGCTCCAAACATTTCTGTATCCTCCTTCAAGGGAGCAACTGTCAGTACAGGATTGGTTGACTTCATTATAGCAGAGGCAGGGGCGTTTGTCATTCAGAATCCTCCAGCTTTTTGGCAAAATTTTTGGTGGTAATGCGCTCCAGCTTGCGCAGAAAGCTCTCGGTCCCCTCATAGCTACCCGTGACCGTATAGAGCGTTCCGGCGATGACCTCTGCGGCGGTTAGTTCAGGAATCCAATAGGCTGAAAGGTTTTTCACATGAATATGTCCGTTTTTATTGATTTTTAAAGCGTCATTGCTCATAGGCTCTCCTTTCAAATCTTCAAAATTGTTGTGAAATCAAAAGTGCATTTTGCACTTTTGATTTCATGGATACAAACGTGGGGTGCAAAATGAACTTGGCGTTAAAATCAGAATTGCAAAGTGCAAGTCTGATTGAAATTTTGGCGGTGACGTTAATGCGACCCGGTGGCCGGCGGCATTCTGACGCAGACCAGAACGAAAAGTTTTCGTTCTGGTTTCAAGATTGCAAAATGCAATCTTGAAATTGACTGTATCAGCATACGCAAAATCAAAGGCGCATT
>OFFS01001133.1_pt1 | contig 12772 bp, 7 predicted proteins | sample 1521541 | NCBI WGS metagenome assembly OFFS01 (sample SAMEA3504127, study PRJEB24116) | mouse gut metagenome | biome: mouse gut; feature: mouse-associated habitat; material: faeces | place: Denmark | collected 2011 | reverse complement strand
CATCTCCATCTGAAGATGATATTTTTCCAGCAAAATTCGGGAAAGGTCCCTCCCCGTAAGTCCTGTATTTCCCGCAGAAATCACCAATTTAGAAGGATCATACCGATTCGTATGCACCAATTTCAGCCTCCTAAGCCCCGCCAGCTCTTCCCTGAGTCTTTGCAGATTCTTTGCATAAGGCACAAACAGCTCATCTCTTCTATTTTCGAGAAGAGCAATACAGGAATCTATACTTGCCATCAACACATAAGAAGGGCTGCTGCTCTGGAGCATATGAAGATATCTGCGAACCCTCTCCCGCCTGACAAGACTTCCATTCATATGCAGAAGGGCAGTCTGGGTCAATGACGGAAGCGTCTTATGCAGGCTGTGAATCACGATATCCGCACCTTTCCGGTTAGAATTCTCCGGAAAATATGGATGAAATCCAAAATGCGCTCCATGGGCTTCATCAACAATAACTGGAATTCCCTTCTCATGGACCGCTTCCGATATTGCTTCCACATCCGACACCACCCCTTCATAAGTCGGCGACACAATCACGGCTGCCCGAATCTTAGGATTCTTCTCCAAAGCGATCCTGACATCTTCCGCGGAAATCTCCGTATTCATATACTCAGACACATGAAATCCCGGCGCCAGATACACCGGGTTCAATCCATTCATCTCTATGGCATGATACACAGACTTGTGGCAATTTCTTGCCACAAGTATGGTATCCCCTTTTTCCGTCGCTCCGCATACAGCGCTCAGTATCCCGGCAGTGCTGCCGTTCACAAGAAAATGCGTCTCGTCTGCGCCGAACACTCTTGCCGCCCGCTCCTGGGCTTCTTTTAATATCCCGCAGGCATGATGGAGATCGTCAAACCCCTCAATCTCCGTAATGTCCATCCTGTAGGGGAGCTCTGCGCCTGCCTGTTTTCCCACCAGGCGCCTCTTATGCCCGGGCATATGGAAACCATAATAGTCCGAACACCCGTACATTTCAAGTTTTTCATACAATCCGCTCATTACAGCCTCTTGAGAAGCTCTTCCCTCTCACTTTCAAAGCCCGGCTTGCCAAGCAGTGCAAACATATTTCTCTTGTAACTTTCGACTCCCGGCTGGTTAAACGGGTTCACGCCCAGTATATATCCGCTCACGCCGCACGCAAACTCAAACATATAGAACAGCTGCCCAAGAGAGTACTCATCCTGCGCCGGAATGTTGATGAGAAGGTTCGGCACATTGCCGTCCGTGTGGGCAAGTATTGTTCCGTTCATAGCGCTCTTATTTACAAAGTCTACATTCTTTCCTGCAAGGTAGTTCAGCCCGTCAAGGTCTACCGGTTCCTTACCGATAATAATCTCTTCTGATGATTCCTCCACGCAAAGCACCGTCTCATACATGATGCGGCTGCCGTCCTGGATAAACTGCCCCATGGAGTGAAGGTCTGTCGTAAGGTCTACGGATGCCGGAAAGATGCCCTTCTGGTCTTTTCCTTCGCTCTCGCCGTAGAGCTGTTTCCACCACTCGGACACATAATGCAGGCTTGGCTCATAATTGGCCAGAATCTCCACTCCTTTGCCCTTCCTGAGGAGAATGTTGCGAATCGCCGCATATTTCAGTGCATCGTTGTCCTCAAACGCATTGTTAATCGCCATCTCTCTTCCCGATGCCGCGCCTGCCATCAGCTCGTCAATATCAGCGCCGCTTACCGCGATTGGAAGAAGGCCTACCGCCGTCAGTACGGAGAAACGTCCTCCCACGTCGTCCGGCACTACAAACTCTTCATACCCCTCTTCGTCCGCCAGTCCTTTAAGCGCTCCCCTTGCTTTATCCGTAGTCGCGTAAATCCTCTTTGCAGCGCCTTCTTTTCCATATTTCTCCTCAAGCATAGCCTTGAACACTCGGAAAGCAATTGCCGGCTCCGTAGTGGTTCCGGATTTGGAAATGATGTTTACCGAGAAATCCCTGTCACCGATCACGTCGATGAGATGTTTCAAGTATGTGCTGCTGATGCTGTTCTCCACCATAGTGGATTATACCCATGGGCGTCTCCTGGAACGGGCCAGGGGGAAGGGCAGAGCCAGACTGATTCTGCTGTCCTCGGTATGTATCAACCTGGCAGTGCTGTGTTTTTTTAAATATGCGGATTTTCTCATAGGAACCGTAAACGCCCTGGCGGGCACTTCCCTGCCCCTCTTTCACCTTCCTCTGCCCATAGGAATCTCGTTCTATACCTTTCAGACCATGTCCTACACCATTGACGTGTACCGGGGGGAAGCCCGGGTGCAGAAGAATCTGCTGGACTTCGGGGTGTATGTGGCAATGTTCCCCCAGCTGATCGCAGGGCCCATTGTTAAGTACCGGGATGTGGAAGAATGCCTCCACAATCGCAGGAGCGGGGTGCTGGAGATCAGTCAGGGGTTAAAACGGTTCTGTGCGGGTCTGGCCAAGAAGGTTCTGCTGGCCAACAACCTTGGGGAGCTTTGGTCCCTGATCCAGAAGCAGGATCTGGGCCAGATGAGCGCCCTGACGGCATGGGTGGGCATTGTGGCCTTTGCCTTCCAGATTTATTTTGATTTTTCCGGCTATTCCGACATGGCCCTGGGCCTGGGGAAAATGATGGGATTCAGTTTTCCGGAGAACTTTAACTACCCCTATATCTCCGCCTCCATAACGGAGTTCTGGCGCAGATGGCATATCTCACTGGGGAGCTGGTTCAGAGAATATGTGTACATTCCCCTGGGGGGAAACCGCAAAGGGCTTCCCAGGCAGCTTCTGAATATTCTGGCGGTGTGGCTGCTGACAGGAATCTGGCATGGGGCGGGATGGAATTTTCTGTTCTGGGGGCTTTTGTTCGCCGTTGCTCTGATGCTGGAGAAGCTGTTTCTTGGAAAGGTCCTCTCCTGGCTGCCCCGTCCTGTGGGCATGGTTTACACTGCCTTGGTGGTATTGCTTGGGTGGGTGCTGTTCTCTCTGGAGATGCCCTCCCAGATTTCCGGTTTCCTTCAGGCGATGGCAGGGGCCGCAGGGGGGCTGGCCGATGAGAGGGGACTTTATCTGGGACGGCAGTATCTCTGTCTTTTTGTGGTGGCGGCAGTGGGCTCCACCCCTATTCCCCAGGAGATTGCCGCCCGTCTGAAGGCTTCCCGGACAGGGCTGGGGATGGCGCTGTACCGCCTGGGGGAGAAAGTGATTCCCGGGGCATTGCTGATACTGTCCATTGCGGGGATTGTGGACGCGTCCTACAATCCGTTTCTTTATTTTCGGTTTTAAGGGGCGGGCTTCGTTTCCTGGCAGGAGGGTGAAGGCATGAATGAGAAGAGAAGTGCGTTTTTTTCGGTGTTTATCATAGCGGCGGTGATCTTAAGCTTTACCGCGGCGGATCTGGTGCAGGAGGACAGGCTGTATTCTGAGGCGGAGAACAGGGTGCTGGCCTCCCGCCCCAAGCTGACAGTGGAGTCCCTTTTCAGCGGGGATTTTACCAAGGAGTATGAGACATATGTGACGGACCAGTTTGTGGGCAGGGACAAGTGGATCCTGGTGAAGACCTACACGGATCTGGCACTGCAGAAAAAGGAAGTGGGCGGCGTCTACCTGGGGGCTCAGGGCTACCTGATTGAACAGCATCTGCCCGAGAATTACACCGCCCAACAGGTGGAAGAAAAACTTCAGCTTCTGGAAAAATTTGTGGAGAAGTGGGACGCCAGGGTGATGCTGGTGCCCACGGCGGACAATATCCTGGAGGAGAAGATGCCGGCCCATGCGCCCCGGGTGGATGAGAAGGCGCTGCTTTCCCAGGTGGAGAACCGCATTGGGGCCCACAGCTGCATTGACGTGTATTCTGTACTTATGGAGCATGCGGATCAGGAGATCTACTACCATACGGACCACCACTGGACCAGTCTGGGAGCGTATTACGGCTACCTGGCCTGGGCAGAGGCTCAAGGGTTTCAGCCGGCATTTAGCCCGGAGGATATGGAAACAGTGGCGGAGGGCTTCCGGGGGACTTTGTACGCCAAGGCAAAACTCAGTCCCAGGACGGACACCATCCATTATTTCCCCAGGACCATGGAGCACATCAGGAAAGTGACCTACGACCTGAAAAAAACCTCGGACACCTGTTATGAGTGGTCCCATCTGGACACCAGGAACAAATATGCGTTTTTCCTGGACGACAACCATGCACTGGTGGAGATTGACACAGGCAGCCAGGAAGGGGGGACGCTTTTTGTGGTCAAAGACTCCTATGCCAACTGTCTTGTGCCCTTGCTGGCGGCTCACTATGAGAAGATCTATGTGATGGATCTGCGGTATTTTAACGGCAGGCTGTTTACGTTTATGGAGAGCTGCCTTCCGGAAGAGGGGGAGATGGATGTGCTTCTGCTGTACAACTGCATCCATTTTCTGGAAGAGTTTAAATATGTGCAGTGACCGGAATGTGTGCATCACCTGGAAAAGTTATGCGCAGTCAGGGAAGATTATGTATTATGTATGATCTGTGAAAAATATGCATGAAGTGAGAAAAAAGCGTGACCTGCAAGAATATGCAGGGGGGAGAATAGAATGAAGGCAGTGGTATTTGACATGGACGGAGTGCTCTTTGACACGGAGGTGCTCTGCATGAAAAGCTGGGTGACGGCGGCCCGTGAGTGGGGGCTGCCGGGGATGGAGGAAGTTTTCCCCCAGTGCATCGGTCTGAACGCAAATGACAGCAGGCGTATTGTGCTGGGGGCATACGGGGAGGATTTCGACTATCCCCGCTTCCGCCAGGAGACAGCGGACTGGTTTAAGGCATACGTGGAGGAAAAGGGCCTTCCCATAAAACCCGGGGCGGGGGAGATCCTGGAATGGCTCAATTCTTCCGGGTATGCGGTGGGGCTTGCCTCCTCCACCAGGGAGGAAGCGGTCCGGAGCCATCTGGAGCGGTCCGGCTTCGGGAAGTATTTTTCCGTGGTGGTAACAGGGAATATGGTGGAGCACTCCAAACCCCTGCCGGATATCTATCTACTGGCCTGCCGTAGGCTTGGGGTGGATCCCGCCGGAACTTACGCTGTGGAGGATTCTCCCAACGGAATCCGCTCTGCCCACAGGGCGGGCATGTGCCCCCTGATGGTGCCGGACATGATACCGCCGGACGAGGAGATGCGCAGGCTCAGCGCCCGTATTTTCAGCAGTCTGCAGGAGGTGCAGACATATCTGCAGGAGGTGGAGCAGTGACGGATCTGGGAATTCCGGCCAGTACTATTGAGGTGCTGCGCAGGCATCAATTTACCATTCAGAAAAAATACGGGCAGAATTTTCTGATCGACAAAAATGTCCTGGAAAAGATCCTGCGGGCTGCGGAGATTACCCAGGAGGACTGCGTGCTGGAGATAGGGCCGGGCATCGGAACCCTGACCCAGTGTCTGGCCCGAAAGGCGGGAAAAGTGATCGCGGTGGAGATTGACAGGAACCTGATCCCCATCCTGGAGGAGACTCTGGCCGACTGTCCCAATGTAGCCCTGGTCCAGGGAGACATTTTGAAGGTGGATGTGGCGGAGCTGCTCCAGAGGGAAAGCGGGGGCAGGTCTGTGAAAGTGGCGGCGAATCTTCCTTATTACATAACCACCCCCATTGTGATGGGGCTCCTGGAGAGCAGGGTGCCGGTGGAGAGCATTACCATTATGGTGCAGAAGGAGGTGGCGGAGCGGATGCAGGCAGGCCCGGGGACCAAGGACTATGGAGCGCTGTCCCTGGCGGTGCAGTACTATGCCAGGCCGGAGATTGTGGCCGCCGTGCCTCCCAACTGCTTTATCCCCAGACCTGCGGTGGGAAGCGCCGTGATCCGGCTCACCAGGCATGAAAATCCGCCGGTGCAGGCTGCGGATGAGAGGAAGATGTTTGCCCTGATCCGGGCGGCCTTCAACCAGCGCAGGAAAACCCTGGCAAACAGCCTTGGGAACGCCCCGGGGCTGTCGGTGTCCAAGGAGCAGGCGGCCCAGGCCCTTGAGAAGATGGGACTGTCTCCGGGGGTCCGGGGTGAGGTTCTCACCCTGAAGGAATTTGCGGAACTCAGCGATTTGCTTCAGGGCGTAAAAATTTTGTGAGGGAATGGCGGATTCTGCGACAAAATATTGTTTATTTTTACAAATTTCTCCTTTTTATTTTTGACATATGTGCAGTGGCTGTGGTAAACTAGGGGATAATGGTGGGAGTTTTATGTGGGCGTGTTTCCCATAGTTTTCACTTGGACAGGGAGTGAGTTACTTTGGATAAATATGAATATAAAATAAAAGCGGATGAGATAAAGGAACTGATCGGAGATGGGGAATACGGCCTGGCTGCGGACATTGCGGATGGCATTGACTGGCGGCGGGTGAAGAGTGTCACCATGCTCTGCACCATCAGTGACCTGTACAAGATAAACAGGCGTTACGAAGACGCCAAGAATATGCTTCTCCTTGCCTATGACAGAAGACCAGGGGGAAGAATCATTCTCTATTCTCTCTGTGAATTGTGTATTAAAACCGGGGATCTGGTGCGGGCTCTGAGCTGCTACAAGGAGTTTGTCCAGGCGGCCCCAAAGGACTCGGGGCGCTATGTTCTGCAGTACAAGATCTATGCGGCGCAGAATGTGGGGCTGAAAGAGCGCATTGGAGTTCTGGAAGAGCTGAAGAAGAAGGACTACAGGGAAAAATGGGGATACGAACTGGCATATCTCTATCACTGTGCGGAGATGTCCTCCAAGTGTGTGGAAGAATGCGACCAGGTAGTTACGTACTTTGGCTATGGAAAATATGTGATGAAGGCTCTGGAGCTGAAAATGCAGCACCAGGATCTTTCCCCCATGCAGCAGGAGATATATGAGCAGGGGATGGAGGGAGCGGCCCGGCGGCAGGCGGAAATTCCGGAGGCCGGGTATGCCGGAGACTATGGGGAGGCATCCGGTCAGGAAGGCTACGGCGCTTATGGCGAACAGGGCTATGGCCAGGAGGCATCCGGCCAGGAAGGCTACGGTGCCTATGGCGAGCAGGGCTATGTCCAGGAAGCTGCTGTCCAGGAGGGCTACGGCGGAGATTATGGAGCGGAAGGCAGCGCCGGGTACGGGGAGACATCCGTCCAGGAAGGCTATGGGAGCTATGGAGAGCAGGACTATGGCCAGGAAATACCCGCCCAGGAGGGCTATGGCGCTGGATACGAGGAGCAGGGCTATGTCCAGGAGGGCCATGGAGGTTACAGCCCGGAAGGGGATTATGTAGAGCAGGGTTATGGTCAGGAAGTTCCCGTCCAGGAGGGCGGCGAGCCGGAAGAGAACTATGCGCAGCAGGGCATTGCTCAGGGGGATCCCGCTCAGGAAGGCTATGAAGGCGGAGCGTATGGCCGGCAGGACTATGTTGAGGGAGCGTCTGTCCAGGACAATTATGAAGGCGGGGACTATGGCGACCAGGGCTATGGCCAGGGCGTGCCTGTTCAGGACGCATATGCCCAAAACTATGCCTCAGAAGGCGGTTACGGCGGCGAGGACGCTTACAGCCAGGGGGGCTATGCTCCAGAGGGAGGTTACGTCCAGGAAGGCTTTGTCCAGGAGGGGTATGATGTAGGCGCATATGATCAGTCGGAGGACTATGCGCAGTATGATCAGGCTGGGGAAGATCCGGAGGATGAGATGGACATCCATGTGAAGACAGTGGATGTGGGGAGATTTAACACCATCAATCTTCAGGCAGAGCTGGCGGCAGGTCTCCAGGAGGTACTGGGGGATGAGAGTTCAGGCTCTGATCTGTTGGAGAGCGACCAGGAAGATTTGTCCGAAACGGTGCAGGAAGCCACGCCGGAAGAAGTGCAGGAGCCTCAGGAGGATGCTCTTACCGAAAGGGAACCTGCGGCTCTTCCGGAGAGCGCTCAGGAGGCGCTGGAAGATATAAAGTCCGACAATGCTGTGGGACCTGTGGTACAGGAATCTTTCGCCGGGCAGGAGGAAGTGATAGAGGGAACGGAAGTATTCTTTGGCGAAACCGGAGAGCTTTCAGGGGTACAGCTAGCCCTTGCGCTTGCCGTTGTCTCGGACGGAAGCGGCGGAGCCAAGGAGCCGCGGCGGCGGGAACAGGCCCCGGCCAAGAAGGCGCCCCCGGCAAAACAGCAGGTGAAGGATATAACCGCAGAGCTGGTTATGGAGGAGATGCGCCAGGAGCTTGCCCGGCAGGCACAGCTTCGGAAGGAAGCGGAGAGAAGGGCCAGTATGCAGGAGGAGGCGCCTTCGGAGGCGGAGCCGTTGACAGGAGCGGCTGCAGTGGAGCAGCTGTTTAAAGAGGCAGGTGCCGGAAGTGTCCGTCAGCCCTCCCATCCTGTGGCGGAAGCAGAGCCTTCCATGGATGTCCGACAGCAGCCGGAGCACGTACAGCGTCAACCCTCCCATCCTGTGGCGGAAGCAGAGCCTTCCATGGATGTAAGACAGCAGCCGGAGCACGTACAGCGTCAGACTGCCCATTCTGGGCCTGCAGAGTATTCCGCAGGTGCAAGACAGCAGCCGGTGAACCTACAGCAGCCCTTCCGTTCTGGGCCTGCGGCGGAGCCCCCGGTGGGTAGGTGGCAGCAGCAACCGTCCCGTCCGGCAGCCCCGACTGCGGAGCATCCGTCTGGCATGGGGCAGCAGCCGCTGTCCGGCCAGGCCGGCAGAGCGTTTTCCGGAGCAGCCGTCATAGGGAGTGAAATGGTTCAACCCAGATCCTATTCTCAGGAGCAGGTCACGCTCCCACCCCAGTCAGGGGGCACAGAGGGTCAGGCTGAATTCTCACTGCCGGATAAAATGGCTGTGGAAAAGCAGATCACAGGGCAGTTAAAAATAGAAGATATTCTGGCCGAGTGGGAGAGGAAAAAGAAAGAAAACGAGGAGAGATGTAAGGAAGAGGTAAGGCAGAAGGTCCTGCGCAATACAGGCCCTATGTTTACAGAGTTTGAGGCTTCTATCAGGGACAGCCTTCTGGAACGGCTGGAGGGGGAAAGAGGCCGCACCGACGCCGGCAATGTCTCCCCGCCTCAAAAAGCGGACCCATGGAGAAAGAGATTAGAGAGGACAAAAGCTCAGAGAGAATCCCGGAGGCAGGAGCCTGAGAGGGCGAAAGTCCAGGAGGGCCCCTGGGGACAGGAGCCTGAGAGGGCAAAGATCCAGGAGGGGCCCTGGGGGCAGGAACCTGAGAGGGCAAAAGTCCAGAGGGGGCCCTGGGAGCAGGCCGGGGAAGAGTCCTGGCAGCCGGAAAAGGCAGGAAGCCAGGAGAATTCCCGCGAGACTGCGGACAGAGAGGCAGAGGAATTTTGGGATCTGGTGGAAGACGGTGAAAGCGGCGGGGACTTGGAGGATTTGATGCAGGCCACGGCTGCTTCCGCAGGAAAGACAGTTCAGCCCGCCGGAGTCCCTCAGGAGACGGCAGAACCGGCTGCCCTGGCAGCGGAAGAAACTCTGGATTCTGCCCGGGAGCCTTTGGCCCCCCGGGAGGACGAAGGCCAGGAACCCCTGGCCGGGGAAGAGACCATGGAATCCGTTTCTCAGCAGGAAGATGGGGAGCCCGTGCCGGAAAAGGGCAGGCGTAAAAAAGTCAGGAACAAAGGAAAGAAAAGCAGGAAAAAGGTCAGAGCCGCCGAGGAAGAAACCCAAAATGGCAGGGAGCCTGAGGAGACAGCGTCTCAAATTTCGGCAGCACCGGAGAAGGGAATCAGCCCGCCTTCAGAGTGCGACAAAGAGAAAACCAGAATTCTGACCAGGGAGGAGAAGGAACTGTTTGCTCCTTTCATCCAGAGCCGCCATTCCAGAGAACAGCTTGTGAAAGCCATCGACAGCATCAGCATGGCCCCCTATACCGGCAATATCGTTGTCACAGGGGATGAAGGAATGGACACATTGACCCTGGTGAAAAATATGATCCGGGAAATTAAAATGACGGACAGAAATTTTTCCGGGAAAGTGGCCAAAATCACAGGACAGGGGCTGAATCAGAAAGAGATGCAGGGGACCCTGGAAGAGCTGAGAAACGGAGCGCTGATTATTGAGGACGCGGGAGGTATGAACCGGGAGACGGCAATAAGCCTGTACCGTTCTCTTCAGCAGGAAAAAATGGGAATCATTGTGGCCATGGAAGACACCAAAAAAGCCATGCAGAAGCTGTTCCTGGGAACCCCGGAACTGTACGGCTGCTTTAACGCCCGCATGGATCTGGAAGCTTTCAGCAATGACACCTTAGTCTCTTTCGGCAGACGCTATGCCAGAGAGATGGAGTTCTCTATTGACGAGCTGGGAATTCTTGCGCTTCACACCAGGATAGAGGAACTGCAGACCATAGATCATGTGGTTACGGTGATAGAGGTAAAGAAGATCGTGGATGATGCAATACGTCATGCCAAAAGGAAGACTCTGGGGCATTTCCTGGATATACTACTGGCCAAAAGGTATGATGATGAAGATATGATTATTTTAACAGAAAAAGACTTTGTTGCATGAAAGGCGGTATGGACATGAAAGGTGAGATGCAGAAGGTTTTCATTTCGGAGGCTGACCAGTACCTCTTCTCCCAGGCGACCCACTATGATATCTACAAGAAACTTGGCGCACACCTGTCCTGTGAGGACGGGCAGGAGGGTATGTTTTTCGGCGTGTGGGCGCCCAACGCCAGCCAGGTGCATGTGATCGGCAGTTTCAACGGCTGGGACGAGAGCGCACATCCCATGGAAAAATTGGGGCCTGTGGGAATCTGGGGAAAGTTTATCCCCGGAGTGGGTACGGGCGAAATGTATAAATTCCTGATCACTGCCCAGGACGGAAGGAAGCTCTACAAGGCGGATCCCTTTGCCAACTTTGCAGAGTACAGACCGGGAACGGCTTCCATCACCACGGATCTGAACGGCTTTGTCTGGGAGGACGGGAAGTGGATGGAGGCCCGGGACGGGAAGGACATGAAAAAAGAACCCATGGCAATCTATGAGTGCCATGTGGGCTCCTTTATGAAACATCCCGACGGAAAAGAAGGCTTCTACAATTACCGCCTTTTTGCAGACCGGCTTGTGGAATATCTGAAGGAGATGAAGTATACCCATGTGGAGCTGATGGGCATTCTGGAGCACCCCTTCGACGGATCCTGGGGGTATCAGGTGACAGGATATTACGCTCCCACATCCAGGTACGGGGAGCCCAAGGATTTTATGTATCTGGTGAATGAGCTCCACAAGGCAGGCGTGGGCGTTATTCTGGACTGGGTTCCCGCCCATTTTGCCACCGATGCCCACGGCCTGGCGGAGTTTGACGGCCAGTGTATTTTTGAGCATCCGGATCCCCGTCTGGGCTCCCATCCTGACTGGGGAACCAAGATCTTTAACTATGGCAAACTTGAGGTGAAGAACTTCCTCATTGCCAATGTGCTGTTCTGGCTCAGAGAGTTCCATGTGGACGGCATTCGGGTGGACGCCGTGGCTTCCATGCTGTACCTGGATTACGGCAAGCAGGACGGCCAGTGGGTGCCCAACAAGTTCGGCGGCAGGGAGAATCTGGAGGCCATTGAATTCTTTAAGCATCTGAACTCTGTGGTAAGGGGCACATACCCCGGCTTTCTCACCATAGCCGAGGAGTCCACGGCCTGGCCCAATGTGTCCGGGGAGATCGGCGGCGAGGGACTTGGCTTCACTTTTAAGTGGAATATGGGCTGGATGCACGATTTCTGCGAGTACATGAAGCTGGATCCCATCTACAGGAAGGGCAGCCACAATACCATGACCTTTGCCATGAGCTACAACGAGTATGAGAACTACATTCTGCCCCTGTCCCATGACGAGGTGGTGCATTTGAAGTGTTCCATGGTGAACAAAATGCCGGGATACAGTGTGGACAAATATGCCAACCTGCGGGTGGGATACACATATATGTTCGGCCACAGCGGCAAGAAGCTGCTGTTCATGGGACAGGACTTCGGCCAGGAGCGGGAGTGGAGCGAGGCCAGGGAGCTGGACTGGTTCCTGCTTGGAGAGAAGAACAACCAGGGTATGAAGGCGTATGTGAAGGAACTGCTGGAGCTGTACCGGGCTTATCCTGCGCTCTACGAAATCGACGACGACTGGGCAGGTTTTGAGTGGATGAACGCCGACGACGCGGAGTACAGTGTATATTCCTTTGTGAGAAGGGCATCCAAAGGAAACAAATGCCTTCTGTTTGTGCTGAACATGACGCCTGTGAAGCGGGAAGAGTACAGGGTTCCCGTGCCCGACGGAGCCAGGAAGAAGAAGTTCAGGCTTCTGCTGAACAGCGACGAGGAGAGGTTCGGCGGATTTGGAAATGAGATTTCTAAAGAGATCGCCCCGGAAGAGGAGGCCTGCCAGGGCCATGACTACTCTATCGCCCTGGATCTGCCGCCTCTGGGAGCCGCTGTGTTTGTGTTTGAGGAAGCGGCCGAAAAAGAGCAGGGCTCTCGCAAGAAAGAAAAAGCAGCGGGACAGTCTGGCGTGGAAGAAAAGTCCAATGCCAAAAAAGGGAACTGAAGCTGCTCAGTATGCATTTTAGTCAAGGGGGAGGCATCCTGCGGGAAGCCTTCCCCTGTGTGTTTTGGGGTAAAGGTTTCAGCCCCTTGGACCGAAATAAAAGATAAGTGCAGAAGGAGTGCTTATTTTTACATAATAAGTATATTTATAGTTAGGAGAATATTATTTTGAAAGTATCTTTACAGCAGTCAGTATCGGAGTCAGAGAAAGAAAAACAGCGTGTGGAGAGAAGCCGGACAGCCCAGGGCAACGGCGTTGTGGCTGCCGGGCAGGCGGAGTTTGCAGCCAT
>OFFS01001130.1_pt1 | contig 12788 bp, 8 predicted proteins | sample 1521541 | NCBI WGS metagenome assembly OFFS01 (sample SAMEA3504127, study PRJEB24116) | mouse gut metagenome | biome: mouse gut; feature: mouse-associated habitat; material: faeces | place: Denmark | collected 2011 | reverse complement strand
GAGCATCCGCTTGACGTGCGGGAGGTCACAGGTTCAAGTCCTGTATCGTCCACCATTTGTATAAAATCCGCTATTCCTTGTACTGCAAGGAGTAGCGGATTTTTTATGTTCTCATTTTTTAGTGGTCTGGTCGTTGTTTGGTCGTTATTCCTCACAGATACGTCCTCTTCGCCGCCGCTGCCGGGTCGGGGATGAAGCCGGCAAGGGTTGCGTCCTTCTCATCGGTCAGGGGCGCGTCAAGGCTGACAGCGTTCTGGAGCGGGTCAAGCCTGGTTGTTTTGCGGTTTCACCCCGTGGCCGCTGACAGCTCCGCCCCTCCGGACAGGTCGTAGCTGTCCATATATCTCCTTATCCTTGCAGAAAAGCAACAAAAAGATAGGTTATTGGTTATATGTTGAATATCTACGGATATATTGCTATAATGCGTTTTAAGAATTGGAGTTAGGAGAGAACATATGACGCTACAACAATTAAAATATGTTATAACGGTTGCCGAACAAGGTTCTATTACAGAGTCTGCAAAAGAACTCTATATCTCCCAACCCAGCCTTTCCGGTGCAATCAAAGAAGTAGAAAAGGAAGCAAAGCTCACGATTTTCAACCGTTGCCGCGCAGGTGTCGCTTTAACAACCGAGGGCATGGAATTTTTGGGATATGCCCGACAGGTCGTACAGCAGATGGAACTTCTGGAATCCAGATACATCGACAATCGGCCAGAAAAAATACGCTTTTGCGTATCTACCCAACACTATACATTCGCGGCCAATGCCTTTGTAGAGTTGGTACAGCATTTCGGACAGGAGCGATATGAGTTTATCCTGAACGAAACACAGACGCACCAGATTATTGAGGATGTCAGAAACCGTTTCAGTGATTTGGGTGTTCTCTACCTTAGCCAGAGCAACGAAAGTGTATTGCGAAAAAGTTTCGAGGAGTTCGGTCTGGACTTTCACGAGTTGTTCACAGCGGCCCCACACGTCTTTTTGCGACGGGAGCATCCCCTGGCAAGCTATGAAAAAATCACGTTAAAAGACTTACAGCCTTATCCCAGATTGAGTTTTGTGCAGGGGGCCTTTGAATCCTCTAACTTTGCGGAAGAATTGTTTAACAACGAAATTGCAGACAAGAGTATTAAGATCAGTGACCGCGCCGCTATCGTCAATTTCATGGTCGGGCTGGACGGCTACACTATTTCAAGTGGCATATTTCCAAAGTATTTGCATGGCGATTCTATTGTTTCTATTCCCCTTGCTAAAAATGAAACGATGCGAATTGGGTATCCTCTGAACAAAGACCGGGAGTTATCCGAACTGGGCAAAATTTATATCGAAGCCTTGATGCAGTACCAATAAGACATAGGTTCATCCTATGCTTTAGCATAAAGAACCAATATTACCTATCCCATAGCGTTCCGCTGTATAATGATGAGCGGAAGGAGGCGTTACTATGCCTGGCTATGTGATAGGTAATTTTTTTGTATATTCGGTCATCAATGCGTTCACCCCAGGGTCAGGAAATATCCTTGCTCTGAACACTGTAACAACCTACGGATGGAAGAAAGGGAATCCTCTGTTCCTGGGTATTTTCGCCGGTTACTATGTTGTTCAACTGATTTGTGCGGTGTTTGTTTTTGGTGTCAGCGCCTTTTTACCTGGGGTGCTGGACGTGATGAAATATGTCGGTGCAGCCTATATCCTCTGGCTGGCCGTTCATATTGCGTTCAGCCGACCAGATGGGGACAGCGGAGAAAAATCGGCGTCCTTTTGGAAAGGTTTCATGCTGCAATTTGTCAATGTGAAAATATATCTGTTCGGCATTACGGCTTTAACTGGGTATATCACCAATTACAGTACCGCATTGTGGGTGTTGATTCTCTTTGAACTTATCATCGCCACCATAGGAACGATTGCTACAACGTGTTGGATCGGAGCGGGGATGGCTATTCAGAAAGTCTATCTCCAATACTACCGGCCAATCAATATCATTCTGGCCTTGACCCTGCTGGAATGTGTATATAGCATCCTGACATCATAAAATGCGGAGTTGATTATGGAAAAACAAGATATTTTCGACAAAGACAAAACCTATAGAGTCGTTTGCAAATCTTGAAGGTAAGATCAAGATTTCATAAGTGCAAAAAAAGAGAGCGCACCAAGGGTTTCCCTCTGGCGCACTCTCTTAAATCGTGGGGTAGAAAAATCAAATTGGGTAGTGCTGGGGTACTATAGGAGCACTGAGAATTACAATACAGCTTTTACCCGACAAAAATCAAGATAACATTCGACATTATCAAGATTTTTAAACTATTTCAAAAGTCACTCTCCAAGCGGTTTCATGGTGGGGAACAGGATCACTTCCCGGATTGAGTCGGAGCCGGTGAGTAGCATGACGCACCTGTCGATGCCGATGCCCAGGCCGCCCGTGGGGGGCAGTCCGTACTCCAGGGCTGTCACATAGTCCTCGTCCATCATGCCGGCCTCGTCGTCTCCCCGCTCCCGCTGCTCCACCTGCTTCTGGAAGCGCTGGCGCTGGTCGATGGGGTCGTTGAGCTCGGAGAAGGCGTTGCCCATCTCGCTGCGGCAGATGAACAGCTCGAACCGCTCGGTAAGCCGGGGGTCCTTGGGGGACCGCTTGGCCAGCGGGGACACGTCCACCGGGTGCATGGTGATGAAGGTGGGCTGGATCAGCTTCTCCTCCACCCGCTGGTCGAAGGCCTCGTACAACGCGGTGCCCCAGGTGCGCTCGCAGCCCTCCATGTCAATGCCCCTGGCCTCCACGGCCTTACAGGCCTCCTCATTGTCGCTGATGGCGTCGAAGTCCACGCCCACATACTCCTTTACGGCGTCGATCATGGTAAGCCGCTTCCAGCCGGGGGTCAGGTCGATGTCCACCCCCAGCCACTGGACCTGGTAGCTGCCCAGGATGTCCTTGGCGGCGGAGGAGAGAATCCCCTCGGCGATGTCCATCATGTCGTGGAAGTCGGCGTAGGCCTCGTAGAGCTCAATGGTGGTGAACTCCGGATTGTGCTTGGGGTCCATACCCTCGTTGCGGAAGATGCGGCCGATCTCATACACCCGCTCAAATCCGCCCACGGTCAGTCGCTTGAGGTGCAGCTCCGTGGCAATGCGCATATACATATCGATGTTCAGCGTATTGTGGTGGGTGACAAAGGGCCGGGCGGTGGCGCCGCCCTGGATGGTGCCCAGAATGGGGGTCTCCACCTCCAGGTAATCCCGCTCGTCCAGGTACTTGCGCACGTGCTTGATGAAGGCGGTGCGGATCTGGAAGGTGCGGCGCACATCCTCGTTCATAATGAGGTCCACATACCGCTGGCGGTAGCGGGTCTCCTTGTCGGTGAGGCCGTGGAACTTCTCCGGCAGGGGCAGCAGGGACTTGGACAGCAGGGTGATGGTCTTGGCCTTGATGGAGATCTCCCCCCGCTTGGTGCGGAACACCTCGCCTTCCGCCCCCACGATGTCGCCAATGTCGTACTTCTTGAACACGGCCAGGGCTTCCTCGCCCACATCGTCAATACGCACGTAGAGCTGAATCCGTCCCGCGCCGTCCTGAAGGTCGGCAAATACGGCCTTGCCCATGCCGCGCTTGCTCATCAGGCGGCCGGCCAGACGGACCGTCTGCCCCTCCATCTCGTCAAAGCGGTCCTTCACCTCGTCGCTGTGGTGGGTCACGTCAAATTTTGTGATCTGAAACGGGTCCTGCCCGCGATTTTGGAGGTCTGCCAGCTTATCCCGGCGGACCTGAAGCAGCTCGGACAGCGAGGGCTCCTCCTGAACGGTCTGGTTGTCGTTTCTCTGCTCAGACATAACTGTCTCTCCTTTATTTCATCGGAAGGGCCGCCGCTCATCGCTGAATGGCCACTACCTCATACTCAATATTGCCGGCGGGGGCCTCCACCACCGCCACCTCGCCCACAGCCTTGCCCAGCAGGGCCTTGCCGAAGGGGGATTCCTCGGAGATGCGCCCGTTCATGGGGTCCGCCTCCTGGGAGCCCACCACCTGATAGGTCTCCTCCTCGCCGGTGGCCACATCCTTTACTGTAATCCGGCTCCCGGTGCGCACCGCGTTGAGGTCCGTGGCGTGCTCCTCAATGACCACGCAGTTTGACAAAATATTCTCCAGCTCGGCAATGCGGGAGTATAGCTTGCCCTGTTCGTTTTTTGCCTCGTCATATTCGCTGTTCTCCGACAGATCGCCAAAGGACCTGGCCTCCTTGATCTGGTCGGCCACCTCTTTTTCCCGCACGGTTTTGAGATAGGTCAGCTCGCTTTTCAGTTCCTCCAAACGCTCCGCGCTCAGTTTGTATTCCTTGGCCATGTCGGTCCCATCCTTTCTTCTGCCCGCGCCGGATTTCCCACGCGGCAGCATCAAAAACATACGGCGGGAAACGCTGCCTCTCCCGCTTGATACAGTGGTTCTATGGAATTATAGTTACTTTATTCCCTTTTGTCAAGAGGTTCCAGCCGTTCCGGCGGTATTTGTCCTGTTTTTGCCATGCTCGGAGCGGCAATACCCAGCGGGCACAATAAATTTCCCAAATCCCGCAGCAAAACCCTCCTGCTTCCCTGCCAAAAGGGGAGCGCCATAGCCGAACGCGGTAAGCCGCTCATGGCTTACCGCGTCCCCTTCTCTCTTACGCCTTATTTCAAATATTTTTTCAGCTTGTAGGTGACGGCCTGGATATCAATCGGCTTCGCCAAATGGTCGTTCATGCCGCACTCCAAACACTTTTGAATGTCCTCCGAAAACGCGTCCGCCGTCATTGCGATAATGGGAATATCCGCGTCCTCCCGCTTCAGTCCCCGGATGGCCGCAGTCGCCTCGTAGCCGTCCATAACGGGCATACGCACGTCCATAATAATCGCGTCATAATACCCCACGGGGGACTTCTCAAACCGTTCGACACAGATTTTTCCGTTTTCCGCCCAATCCAAATCCAGCTCAAGGACGGAAAGCAGCTCCCTCGCCACCTCCCAGTTGAGCTCGTTATCCTCCGCCAATAGGATATGCTTCCCCTGAAGTACCAGCTCTACCGCTCCCCTGGCGTCGGCAGTTTCCTCATCCGCAGCGCCGGCAAGTCCCTTCAGCGCGTCGAACAGGGTGGATCTGAACAGCGGCCTGGAGATAAACCTGGAAATCCCCGCTTCTCTGGCCTCCTCCTCCATCCCGCTCCAGTCGTAGGCCGAGAGCAGCAGCGCCGGGCCGTCCTCCCCACTGCTCAGGCGTATGGCCCGGGCCGCCTCAATCCCATTCATGTCCGGCAGCTTCCATCCCAGCACAACCGCCTGATAGCCGTCCTCCCGGGAACGGCATTCCTCAATTCGTTCCAGCGCCCGCTCTCCGCTCAGACACCATTCGGAACGGATTCCAATAGCCTCCAGCTCGCGAACCGCATTGGCACATAACCGTTCGTCGCCATCCACTACCAGTACCTTCCAGCCGGGAAGCGCCGCATCCTGCTCCCGCTCCTCCGCCTTTGCCAGATCGACCACCACATGGAACTCGCTGCCGCAGCCCTGCTCGCTGCGGACGGAAATAGCGCCGCCCATGGCGTCCACAATACACTTGGTGATTGCCATTCCCAGCCCGGACCCCTCTGTCTTCCGTACGCGGGTGTTGTCCTCCCGGCTGAAGGATTCAAATATCATCGTTTGATACTCTTCCGACATACCGATTCCCGTATCGCTCACCAGGAAATGGGTGCGGACACGGGAGGCGTCCTCCGGCAGCGCCTCCTGATACACTACCACCTGAACAGAGCCCTTCTCCGGCGTAAATTTGACGGCATTCCCCAGCAGGTTGATCAGCACCTGGTTCAGCCGCACGCTGTCGCAGTACACCTTCTCTGAGAGAATTTCGTAGGCCGCCGCGTTGAACTGCTGATTTTTCGCCTTAACCTGGGGCTGCATGATATTGACGATGCTGTCCATCACCTCTCTCAACGACACCGGCTCCATATTCAGCGTCATTTTGCCGCTTTCAATCTTGGAGATGTCCAATACGTCGTTGATCAGCCCCAGCAGATGCTTGCTGGACAGCGCAATTTTACTCAGATAATCCTGAACCTGTTCCGGATTGCCCGTATTGTCCAGGGCCAAGGAGGTCATCCCGATGATGGCATTCATGGGGGTGCGTATATCGTGGCTCATGCTGGAGAGAAAATCCTGCTTTGCCGCGTTGGCGTGCTCCGCCTCCTTCCGCGCCCGTTCAGCGTCCTCCCGCGCCAGAACCATTTCTGTGTTCACGCGCTGCAATTCAGATACCTGCAGCTTGAAAAATTTCAGGTACTGAAAGAATATGTAGAGAAGCATGGCAATCACTGCAAAGGAGGCGCCGTAAACGAGGGCAAGCCAGCAGCTGCCCATGCCGGAAATCGTGCGATCCAGCCCCTCAAAGGGGAGCACCGTCACCAGATACCATTCGCAGTAAGGCAGATCGGTGCAGTACAGGTGGTGGCGCGACTCCCCATTTTTCAGAATCATGGAATAGTCTTCGCTTGCATCCATGGCCGCCATGAGCTGCTCAATATAGGAAGCCGACTCCCCATTTTGGCCCTCAAAAATGCTGGAGAGCCTGTCAAAATAATTATTGTGGACATCCCTCTCGTTCCCGACGACATAGCTGCCATCCTCTCGTATAACAAACGAATACATCAGCGAACTGTCCTCATCCAGAAAGAGGACCTCGCCCATATATTTGGTAGAAAGCCCCACCACCATGGCAAGGCTGTCGCTTCCATCGGACATGGGATATTCACAGGGAACGCCAAACACAATCACACCGTCCCCGCCGCTGTTCACTGCGGACGCCGCTTTGCGCTCCCCGTTCCGCAGGCTCTCCAAAAAGGGCTCAGGGTGGTTCAGCTCCACAGAATCGCCGTAAATCATCTCAATTTCACCGTCGGGCGAATACAGGGCGGCGCACAAAAATTGTCTTGCCCGCGCACCATACTCAATCTCCTCCTTGGAGCCGTAACCCGAAGCTCCGTCCCCTGCCGCGATGCGCGCGATGGACTCCGCCATTGTCAGGCGAAGCTCAATAATCGTCTCAAAGTGGAGGGACACCTGCTCATTCATTCCGGACATATAAGCGGTGCCTATCTCCTCAATCGTGCTTTCACTCATATTGTGAATGGATATTCCGAGGAAGGAAAACACGAAAGCAGTTAAACAAATGATTACCGCTATGCTGATTTTCAAGGAACGCGGCAAAGCCTTGTTTTTCATACTTTTTCCATCTCCACAGTTTTTTCATATTTGCGCCGTCTGCCCTCCGGGCATCAGCCGCTCCCCTGGCCTAACAGCCTTTCAGCCGGCTCATGACCTGGAACATTTTGCGGATATCCACCGGCTTCGCCAGATGTTCGTTCATCCCGGCATCCTTCGCCATCGCCACATCCTCCTCAAACGCATTCGCTGACAGCGCTATGATCGGCACGGCTTCCGCGTCCGGCCGCTTCATGCCGCGGATCACGCGGGCCGCTTCATATCCGCTCATCACCGGCATCATCAAATCCATCAGTATGCAGTCAAATGTCCCCGGCCCGGACGCGGCAAACGCATCCACGGCGGCCTTCCCGTCGTTGGCAGTCACAACCTCCGCGCCCGCCTCCCTGAGAATGTACTCTACGATCTCACAGTTGATCTCATTGTCCTCCACCAGCAGCACACGCATCCCGGCAACATCGCCCTGCACGTCCCAGTTATCGCCCGCGGGCGCTCCGCTCCGGGCCTCGTCAACGCGAAGGGGCAGAGTAATCCGAACCACGCTCCCCCTGCCGAGCTGGCTGTCCACCTCAACCGTCCCCTTCATTTGGTCAACCAGCTTCTTCACAATGGACATACCCAGCCCAACGCCATGATAGTTTGTCCTCGCATCCTGATGCTCCTGGGTAAACGGCTCGAAAATATGCTCCTTGAAATCCTCCCCAATGCCGATGCCGGTATCTTCAATGACAAAGCGGCAGCTTGCGGTCCCATCCCGGAAGGCAGCCTCCTCCGCCCGGACAAATACGGAGCCGTGGGGGCGGTTATATTTCAGCGCGTTGTCAATGACATTGATCAGGATCTGCCTCAAATGAAGCGGATTTCCAATCACTCTGCCATGCCGCAGGCCGGACTTCTCCAGCTCCAGACGGATTCCCCGCTCCTCCGCCAAGGGGGACAGGACCGCGATGCAGTCCTCCACCGCACCATGAAGGTCAAACGGCTCCTCCACTGCCGCCGGCCTCCCGCTCTCCAGCTTGCTGACCTGGAGAACGTCGTTCACCAGGGACAGCAGGTGCTCCGTTGACACACGGATTTTATTCCGGCACTCTCTCTGCCGCTCCAGGTCATCCTGACTCTTTTCCAAAATGGCCAGCATCCCCAAAATCCCGTTGATGGGCGTGCGCAGGTCGTGGGACATATGGGAAAGAAATTCACTTTTTGCCGAGTTTGCCTGTCTCACCCGCTCCAGAAGCTCCATGATGGACTGCTCCTGTTTCTTCCTTGTCACCATGGTGTCCGTGATGTCCTGATGGTATCCGTTCAGGCAGGCCCCCGGCTTTTTAAATGTTTTATCCGGCACACCGCCGCAGCGGACATAGATTTTTCCCAGCGTTGGATGATTCCAGGGGTAGATCACCTCAGAGCGCCCGGTTTCCAAAATCTCCCGCACCGCCTCCTGCGCCATCTCCACATAGTCCGGCTCAATGCGCTCAAACCAGTGGCGGTAGCACTCCTCCGGCCCGATCTCGTCCGGCACGCCCAGGAGAATCCGCATGGTTCGATCCGCGTACATTCTCGGCTGGCAGCCCTCCTCCAGCTCAATCGTCCAGATGCCGGTCCTGGCCCCCTCCAGAATGTCCTCCAGGCTCCGCCTTGCCTCCTGCTTGTATTTTTCCTCTTGCTCCACCAGGGCGTTGATATCTCGCTGGGCAAAAATTGCGCAGTTCTCCCCCTCTGTCTTCTCGGTGGCGGAAAAATGAATCTCCAGGTATTTCAATCCTAAGAGATTATCCCTTACCTGATGCCGGATAGAAAACTTTTTCTTTTCCCTGAGCTGAGCCAGCACATAGTCCTTTTTTGTCATGGCGCGAAGCCGTTCCTGGTCCTGTGGAACCACGCACTTGGAAATGTACCGCTCCATCGCCACCTGATAGCCGTCCTGAAAATGGGTGGCCCAATCCAAACCGCTCTGTTCGCTGCTCCGGTATATCTCGCATTCCCCCGTGTCCAGGTTTACCTGATAGATGCCCAGATAGTCCACACTGAGGGCATGGAGAACATTATAGCTCCGCTTTTGCAGCTCCCGGAACAGATTCCGCCGTTTTAGGGAGGATACGATGAAATGCGCCGCCGTCTGGAGCATATTCGAGGCATATTCCAACGATTTCACAGGGGGATTGTCCACGCCGTAAAACCCGATAATATTTTCGCCGTTATATAAGGGAGCCACCACAAGGGAATGAATGCCCTGACGCTTCAGATTCTCGTACTGAAGGGGAGCGTCCTCCCGGATGTCTTCCAGCCTCTCGATGACAATATGCTTGCCGGTGCTGAAATTCCGGTACCAGCTGGCGCACACCTCAGCGGGAACATTTTGAAGGTTTTCCTTTTCCGGCTCCACCCCATCGGCCACCCATTCATAGGTGTTGTCATCGCCGCCCAGCTCGTTCTGTTCAAATATGTAGGTCCGCTCCCCGTTCAGCGCCTTTCCCAAATGCATCAGGAGCACATTCAGCGAATCATCCGGAGTCTCCTCCAGCAAGGCCACCCGAAGGCCCTCGTTGATGACAACCTCCAAATTCTGAACGCTCCACATATCACTGTGCCGCTCATGGGCCTCCATGGCTGGGACGCCTTCTCCCACCCGTTCAACCAGTTTCTCTGAATATTCCATGTGTCCGTCCTCCATATAGGCCGCTTTCCGGCTAAAACCGCCGCGGCAAATTCCAGTGCGCAGAGAGTTTCCCCAAAAACCGCTGTTTTGGAATATTTTGTATCATCCTGCTTCGCTCCCACAGCTTCGCCGTAAAGGTCAGAAAATCCTTGCTATAATACCATATGCCCCCAATCACGTCAATAATAAGTGGCAGAAAACCGTTCACACCGGCGCCAAAAAAAGTTCTTCCCATAATAGGCAATCTGTGTTATATTGATTGCAAAGCTGATTACCCACCAGCTCGGCTGGATTCCCAATTCCGGATTGGTGGATTGAACGGCTTTTATTCTGTCCATTGACAGAAAACTATCCAAAAAAGGAGCGACAGGAACGTGACAGGAAAGCAAGCGGACTCCGGTACCAGCCGGGAGATAAAACGGAGCCTGAATGGGCGGATATTGAGAAATACCACTCTTAATATCTTGATTTTGGTGGTCATATGCTGCGTGATTATGGCTGCTTCCTTGCAATCCCTCGCCAACAACATCTTGTTGGACAGCCTTCAGCCCATGGCCCGGCAGTCGGCTAAGACCGTGGAGGCCAACATTCATATGCTGGCCGACCGTATGATGGGCATTGCCGGCGATCCCCGGATGAACACGGTATCCGCCGCCGGCCTGGGCGAAACGGAAGCGTCCCGCCCGGATGCCGCGGCGACGGCGGCAAACCGCATGGTGGTATTGAAAGAAGCGGCGGAGCTGTACGAGCTTTACACCATCGCCCTGTATGACCTGGATGGGCGGCTGGTGCAGGGAATCGACGGCGCGCCGGAAAGCCTGGGCAGCGATTTTTTTGCGCTGCTGAAGGAGACAGACAATCTGACCATCGACGCTTCCACCATCTTCCAAGACAAGCTGGGCATTACGATGGGAATTCCTGTGAAGGAGAACGGCGAGACCGCTCTCTACGTGATGGGCGCCTATAAATATGATTTGCTGAACGATGTCATCAGCGGCATCAATCTGGGAAACACCGGAATGGCCTATATGGTCAACCGTGAGGGCGTCGTCACCGGCCACCCCAACCAGTCCCTTGCCCTCAGACAGACCTCGCTGGATGAGCTCAGCGGCGGCAACAAGGGCGCTGTGGAGCGGGTGACCACCGGGGAAACGGGAGCGACGGAATATTCCTTCGCCGGGGAAAAGATGCTCGTGGCCTTCTCTCCCATCCGAGGGACCCAGTGGTCGCTGGTCATCCAGATTCCCAAATCGGACTACAGCCATTTTATCACCGGAGCTATGCTGGTATCAATCCTAGCCACCCTGGCCGGTTTGACAATCTCCATCCTGCTGATTCTGCGGTTTGCCCGCTCCATCTCCCATCCGGTGAAGTGCGTCACGGACCGGATGGTGGCCCTCTCCAACGGCGACCTGCACACGGAGGTGCTGCCTGTCAGCACTGGAGATGAACTGGAGGTCATGACGCAGACGCTGGACGCCACCTTAGAAAGCGTAAACCGGTACATATCCGACATCCAGCAGGTACTGACCCGTGTTGCGGACGGCGACCTGCGCACCGGGCCCCAGGTGGACTATAAGGGCGATTTTGTGTTGATTCGCGGCAGCCTGCACACCATCACCCAATCCATGAACGAGACCCTCCTCGGATTCCGTTCCGCAGCGAATCGGCTTACCGCTATGGCGGAACAGCTGAGCGGGCAGTCCGCACGGCTGCTCCAGGCCTCCATGGATCAGAATCAATCCACCGAGGCGCTGGTCCACGAGGTCACTCATGTGAAGGAGCGGCTGGCCGACGTTACGGAAAGCACCGGGCAGACCCGCTCCCAGACAGAGGAGATCAGCCAGCGCATTCAAACCGCCAATGAACAGATGCGCACCCTGTCCTCCGCTATGGATGACATCAGCGCCGACGCACAGCAGATTACAAAAATCGCAAAGGATATCGAGGATATCGCATTCCAGACCAATATTCTCTCCCTCAACGCCTCTGTGGAGGCCGCCCGGGCCGGAGCAGCCGGAAAGGGCTTCGCGGTGGTCGCCGACGAGGTAAAACAGCTGGCCACCAAGAGCGCCCAGGCCGCGCGGAGCGCCACGGAAATGGTCAACAACACCAAGTCCATCATCCAAACCGGCGTGGCGCTGACTGCGGATACCGCCGGCTCCCTCCGCGCGATTTCCGATGTATCCGCCCAGATTAGCACCATTTCGGATCAGCTGACGGCTGCGGTGCAGGGGCAGGAGACCGCCCTCACCGTCATGGAGGAGCGGATTGCCGCCATTTCGGCCATCGCAGACCGCAATCTGCAAAATGCCGGGGAAACGGAGCAGTCCAGCGGTTCGCTGGCGAGAGAGGCCGAGGCCCTTCAGTCCCAGGTTCAAAAATTTATTTTAAAGGAGAAGCACAGCGGATGAAACGGATTTTTGCCATGCTTTTAAGCCTGCTGCTGATCGCGCCGCTGCTGACAGCCTGCGGCAGTCAGACCGGGCTTCAAGACGGATATTATACCGCCCAAGCATCCGAATTCAGCCACGGCTGGAAGGAATATATCACCATTCTGGTGAAGGGCGGGAGCATTGTCTCCGTGGAGTATAACGCGGAGAACGCCAGCGGCTTCATCAAGAGCTGGGACAACGCCTATATGCAGACCATGCTCCACACCAACGGCACCTATCCCAACGAGTACACCCGGTATTACGCGAACCAGCTTCTGGAGGGACAGGGCGAGGGCGGCATTGACGCCATCACCGGGGCCACGTCCTCCCACTCCTCCTTCCAGATCCTGGCCCAGGCCGTGCTGGAGCAGGCCCGGAAGGGAGATTCCAGCATCGCGATTGTCAATACGGAGCACTGAGGGGCGTGGGGCAAGGGCCGCTTCCCCGGACGGC
>OFFS01001118.1_pt1 | contig 12875 bp, 9 predicted proteins | sample 1521541 | NCBI WGS metagenome assembly OFFS01 (sample SAMEA3504127, study PRJEB24116) | mouse gut metagenome | biome: mouse gut; feature: mouse-associated habitat; material: faeces | place: Denmark | collected 2011 | reverse complement strand
GGGCCCGCTCCACCAAGGGAGGGCTGCGGTTTTATACCGGCATCTTCCTGCAAATGGAGGAGCGGGTGAGCCTCTATTGCTGCCGGTGTGTTCCAGAGGACGGGGAGGCGGAGCTGCTGCGCAGCGAAAACCTCTCCCTCCGGGATAGTATGCAAAAGCTGATGCTGCGCTTTACCGACGGGGCCGCCGCCTTCCGGGTGGCGGGTGGGATGGTCACCCCCCTCTACGCCAGCGACAACGTCTGCGGCTTTTTCGGCTTTACGCGGGAGGAATGGCTGCCCCTGATGGAAAAAAGCACCCCCATCCGGGAGTTCATCGCCCACAGCCAGGCCTCGGAGCAGGATTTTATGGAGCTGCTGCGGGACGGGGAGGCGGAGTTTAGCTACCTGGACCTGGGGAGCGGCGCCCGCAGGCGGATTCGGGCCGTCTGCTCCCAGCGCGCCCCCGGCGGCGCCGCCCCACGGTATATTATGCTCTACAATGTGGAAGAGGCGCTCCCCCCGGAGGAAGGGAGCGCCCTGGCGTCCATCCGTACCTTTGGATACTTCGATGTTTTTGTAGGGGGCAGGCCCATCGCCTTCCGGAACAAGAAATCCAAGGAGCTGTTTGCCCTGCTGGTGGACCGCAGGGGCGGCTACATCACCTCGGAGGAGGCCATCGCCTTCCTGTGGGAGGATGAGGAGACCAGCCCGGTGACGCTGGCCCGGTACCGCAAGGTGGCCCTGCGCCTGAAGAACCTTCTGGAGGAGTACGGCATCCCGGAGGTGATGGAATCGGTGGACGGAAAGCGCCGCATCGTCCCGGAACGGGTGCGGTGCGACCTTTACGACTACCTTTCCGGCCGGGAGGAGTACGCCCAGCTCTTTAAGGGGAGCTATCTCACCAACTACAGCTGGGGAGAAAACACCCTGGCGGAGCTGCAGCTGGCAAGGCCGGGGGTATAAAGAAGATTTTTGCTTGACAAGGGAATCACAACAGGTATATAATGCCACTGAAAAGTAAATACCCGTATCCAGTGCTCCTGCGTCGTATGACGGTGGGAGATAATAGGGAATCAGGTGCAATTCCTGAGCGATCCGGTCACTGTAAGCGAGGAGTCCGCCGCGAATGCCATTGCGAAAGCGAGAAGGCGCAGCGGGCAAGGATGCGCAAGCCAGGAAACCTGCTGGATATGGCGTGGGTAGGGTTCTTCCGCAGAAAGAGGCCTGTCCGGCGTACGGTCCCGCTTGTTGGCGGTGGCCTTGTTTTGGTACGCTTGCGGCTTGCCTTCCCTGGAGGGCAGGTCTTTTTTTGTGGCGGCATATTGAAAAAAGGAGACGACGTCCATGAAAAAGACCATTTCCCTGCTGCTGGCCCTGGGCCTTGCCCTGGCGCTGGCAGCCTGCGGGGGCACAGCCCCCGGCAGCGCCCCCCAGTCCCCTTCGGATAGCAGCCAGGTTCCCGGTACTTTGGCAGGCAGCCACTACCCGGTCACCATCACCAACTACGATTACGCTGGCAACCCGGTGGAATACACCTACCGGAAGGCCCCGGAGCGGGTAATTTGTGTCTACCAGGGCTGCATCGAAACGATGATCGCCCTGGGGCTGGAAGACCATGTTTTGGCCGCCTATGGACTGGACAACGAGGTAAAGGACGAGTGGAAGGATGGCTTTGGGAGGATGAATTATGACAGCTCTGTCTTTGCTCCGGATAAGGAAACAGTTACCCTGCTGGAGCCAGATATGATCTTCTCCTGGGATTCTTACTTTGGGGAAAAGAAGCTGGGTGATGTGTACGAATGGAACCGGAAGGGGGTGGCCACTTACATCAGTGCCAACAGCGGCGCGGCGAAGATTCGTACGCTGGAAAATGAATACAACGATATCCTAAACATCGGCCGGATTTTTGATGCAGAGGAAAAAGCAAAGGAGCTGGTGGACAAGATGAAGCAACAGGTGGAGGATACCCTGGCAGCGGCGAAGGGACAGGAGGCGGTCCGGGTAGCGGTTCTGGAACCCATCAGTGGAAAGATAACCAACTATGCTGCCAACTCCTTGGCTGGGGATATGGTGACGCAGCTGGGTGGCCAGTTGGTGAAGCCAGAAGGGAATGAAATGGGCAAGGAGGACCTGGTGGCTGGGGACCCGGATGTGATTTTTGTAGTGTATATGGCTTACGCCGGCGACGATCCCGAAACGGTGAAAGCCCAGCAGCTTTCGGCGATTCAAGATGACCCTGCACTGGCCAGTCTTTCCGCTATCCAGAGCGGGCGGGTCTATCCTGTTATGCTAGGGGATATGTACGCCAGTGGTCCCCGCACCGGGGACGGTATCGGGGTTTTTGCACAGGGGATGTATCCCCGGCTGGCCGGGTAGGCCGCTCGCTATGAACTTGGACAGCATCAAGCGGGACCTGCTCCAAAGAAAGACCTGCTATTCTTTTACTATTTTTGTATTACTGATCCTCCTGCCTTTGTCTATCCTGGCGGCGGTGTGTTTCGGCACTATGCGCTTGCCCATAAGGGAGGTGTACCAGGTTGTCCGTTGGGAGCTGGCGCGCATATTTCTCTGCCAACCTATCCCGGAAAAATGGGCGCCGGGGACAGCGCTCCATGATGTGGTTTGGCTGATTCGCCTACCCCGGCTGGTGCTGGCGGCGACAGTGGGGGCAGGGCTGTCCATCAGCGGTGCAGTTATGCAGGCTATTGTAAAGAATCCACTGGCAGATCCTTATATTCTGGGCATATCCTCAGGCGCTTCCCTGGGGGCGACGGTGGCGGTGACGCTTGGGGTAGGGATTGCTTTAGGTCCCAACTACATCGGCTTTATGGCTTTCCTTGGCGCCTTTGGCGCGGCTATTGCGGTCATCGCCCTGGCTAACGCGGGCGGGCGAACTACACCGGTCAAGCTGTTGCTGGCGGGCTCTGCTCTATCAGCCGTGTGCGGGGCCTTCTCCAATTTTATCATCTATGCCGCGCACAATGACCATTCCACCAGCAGGATTGTTAATTGGACGATGGGTAGTCTTGCCGCTGCCACTTGGGAAAACAACGCTGTTATCTTGGGGATGACCCTGGCAGGGACCCTCTTCTTCCTTACGCAGCGCCGCACTTTGAACCTGATGCTGCTGGGGGATGAGGGTGCTGTCACTTTGGGGACCGAACTGCACCGCTGGCGGATAGCTTATCTGGTGGTTTCCGCTTTGATGGTGGGCTTTGCAGTGTATAACGCAGGGGTGATAGGATTTGTTGGACTGGTGATTCCCCACAGCGCGCGGATGCTCTTTGGAACCGACCACAAAAGGCTGCTTCCTGTCTCCGCCCTGGGGGGAGGGATATTTCTGGTGTGGGCGGATGTGCTGTGCCGGACAGTTCTGCCAGGAAACGAGCTCCCCATCGGTATTCTCACATCTGTTTTGGGCGCGCCGGTATTTATCTATTTGATGGCCCGGAAGAAATATGGTTTTGGAGGCGGGGAGAGATGAAGATTGAGGCAAAAGCTGTAGAAGCCCTGCTGGGAGGAAACCATATTCTCCGGGGCGTCGACCTGGAAACTGGGGATAGGGAATTGGTTGGGATTATTGGACCGAACGGCAGTGGAAAGTCCACCCTCTTAAAGTGCATTTACCGGGTTCTGAAGCCTTCTGCTGGCGCGGTGTATTTGGATGGCCAACCGCTGAAACAGTTCAGCTGCCGGGAATCTGCTAAGCGTGTGGCAGTGGTAGCCCAGCACAATCATTACAGCTTTGATTTTTCGGTGAGGGAGATGGTTCTGATGGGCCGTTCCCCTCACAAGCGGGCTTTGGACCGGGACAGTGGGGAGGATAACCGTATCGCAGCGGAGGCATTGAAAATGGTGGGAATGTGGACCTTTGCAGACCGGTCCTTTGCCACCCTCTCCGGCGGAGAGCAGCAACGGGTAATCTTAGCCCGCGCATTGGCCCAACAGACCCCATGCCTGATTTTGGACGAACCCACGAATCATCTGGATATCAAGTACCAACTCCAGCTGATGGATCTGGTACGGACGCTGGATCGAACCGTGATTGCCGCTATCCACGACTTGAATATCGCTGCCCTGTACTGTCACCGGCTCTATGCCTTGAAGGACGGCAGGCTTCTGGGACAGGGCAGCCCCAAAGAACTGCTCACCCCAAAGTTCATTCGGAAACTCTACGGGGTGAACACCCAGCGGGTAGTGGACAGCAGCGGACATCTTCATATTCTCTATTGCCCCGGTGCGCAGGAAGATTTTGAGTAGACACAAAGCCCCCATCGCCACCCCAGGATTCCACCCGACGGGAAGATAAGCCCAATTGCAGCGGTCGAAATTTATCCCGCCTCCAGCAGCTCCTGGCAGAGGGGGACCAGCTCCCCGCCAAAGCAGAAGAGAAAGGGCTGCCCGGAGGAATAGGTGTCGTAGACCTGGATGGATTCGTTGGCATAGACCACCAGCCGCAGTTGGTCCAGCCCCTCCGAACTGCGCACCTGGATGGTGTACCGGGGGGGCGGTCCCCCCACCAGCTGCTCCACCTCCTGGCTGTCCTCCACCAGCGCCCCTTCTTCGATGGCCCGGCGCAGCAGACCCATGCTCTCCGAAGAGAGGGCGAGGGACGCCTCCCCGTCGGAAAGGGTCACCAGCTGGCTAGGGTAGAAGAAGGAGGCCAGGTTTTCCAGGGTGTAAAGGTGGGAAGCCAGCAACTGACGGATGTTTTCCAGCTGGGTTTGGGCCTCCGGGCTGTAGTACACCCTCTGGCCGATGGTGAGAACGGTGCTGATGGAAAAATCCTCCTGGGTGCCGTCGGCAAAGGCCATCTGCCCGGAGAGCTTTCCAGGGGCCTCCCCCGGAAATTGTCCCTTTACCCGCGGGATGGCGTTCATCTGCTGGGTGAGGGAAAAGAGAAGCTCGCGGCCGGTAATCTCCACCGCCGGCCAGCAGGGGTCGTCGATGGTGAGACGGGTGAGGACGCTGGAGGTGCGCCGGCGCATTACCGCCTCCTGGTCGTCAATCTGCACCATCTCCCCGGCGGCGAAGGTCCGCCCCAGGATAAAAAGGCTGGCGGCGCTCATAACCAGCAGGTAGAGGGCCAAAAAGACCCTGCGCCACAGGGTGGACGACATAAAACCCTCCTTTATCTGTTTAAATCCTCCGGGCCATGGTGCCGTACCAGTCCTGAGGCTGCTGGCGGTCCTGGAAGTAGAGAACCACCCGCGTGCCGGAGCCAGGGGTGGAAAGGACCTCAATATCCCCGCCCTGGGCGCTCATAATCTCCTTGCAGATGGAAAGCCCCAGACCGCTGCCGCCGGGGGCGGAGGAGCCGGGCCGGTAGAAGGGCTGGAACAACCGCTCCAGCTGCTCCGCAGGGATGCCTTCGCCGTTGTCCTCCACCGTCAGGCGCACCGGCAGGGTGGCGGAGGTGATGGAGATGCAGGTGCAGCCGCTGTGAAGGATGCAGTTATCCAAAAGGTTCAAAAGCACCTCCCGCACCCGCTCCCGGTCAAAGTATACCTCGGTGGCGGCGCAGCTGCACCCCAGGGCGATGCCGCTGCGCTCCAGACGGGGCAGCAGCAGGGTGCGGCACTCCTGGCAAAGCTCCTCCAGGTGGAACCAGGAGGGGGAAAATTCGTACTCGGTGCGCTGGAAGCGGGAGATGTTGATGACATTTTCCACCACCGAAAGAAGATGCTGCCCCGCCTCCTGGATGTACTGGGCACTGAGGGTGATGTCCTCGTCCTGGCTCATCCGCTGGATAATCTCCGAATAGCCGATGATGGAGGTGAGGGGGGTCTTCAGCTCGTGGACAAAGCTGCCGGTGAAGTCCTCCTGCCGCCGGGCCGCGTCCTCCAGCTCCTGGACGTTTTTGGCAATGGCGCCGGCCATGCGGTTGAAGCTGGCGGCCAGCTCGCCGATCTCGTCGTCCCCGGACACCTGGGCCCTGGGGGTGTAGTCCCCCTGGGCCAGCTGGGTGGCCACCCGGCCCAAGGCGCGGATGGGGGTGGTCAGCCAGTAGGCGAAGGCGAAAATCAGCGCCGCGCTGACCCCCACCACCAGCAGGGCCACCCAGCGGTAGACCTGGTAGTGGATCTCCCGGTCGGAGAAGAGGGAGGAGATGTCCCGGACGGTCTCCATGTACAGGGCCCCGTCGGGCAGGGATATGGCCCCGGCGCAGTGGACCAGATGGCGGCCGGTGCGCTGGTCAAAGCGGAGGATGTAGCCTGAGGAGCGCTCGTCGATGCTGTTGAGCAGCTCCTGGTCGCTGGAGGAGGAGAGGGTGGAGTGGACCTGGATCCCCTCCTGGGTGCTGACCCGGAACTGACGGTCCGCAAAGTAGGGGTCCTCCCCCAGGGTGCGCCTGAGGCTGGCGGACTTGCCGTCCAGATTCTCCAGGGTGATGCCCCGGGCGGAGCAGACGGCCTCGTAGGTGATGCGCAGCATCTGCATCTCCTCCCGGGCCACGTCGATCTCCCGCTCCAGGGCGGACTGGAAGGAGAGGGAGATAAGCAGGTAGCTGCCCACGCTGGTGGAGAGCATGAGGATGCACAGCGCGGCCAGGGTCACCTTCCAGGCGAACTTCATTCCCTGACCTCCAGCCGGTAGCCCACCTTGTAGACGGCGGCAATCCGCTCCTGCCAGCCCAGCTTTTTCCGCAGGCGCTGGACGTGGAGGTCCACGGTGCGGCTGTCGCCCATGTACTCGTTCTCCCACACCCGCTCGTAGATGGTCTCCCGGAAGAGGGCGATGTTCTTGTTCTGGAGGAAGAGCATGAGCAGGCTGTACTCCTTGGCCGTGAGGGGGACGGTCTCGCCGCCTTTGGTGACCACCCGGGACTGGGTGTCCACCGCCACGTCGTCCACCACGATGCGGGTGTCGGTCTTGTGGTAGCGGCGCAGAACGGTCTCCACCCGGGCCAGGAGCTCGGCGATCTCAAAGGGCTTGACGATGTAGTCGTCCGCCCCCAGCTTCAGGCCCTTGATCCGGTCCTTCACCGTGCTGCGGGCGGTGATGAAGATGACGGGGATCTCCAGAGGGGCCAAGTACTCCATGAGCTCAAAGCCGTCGATGCCCGGGAGCATCACGTCCAGCAGGATGAGGTCATAGCGCCTGGACTCCACGGCGTCCGCCGCCGCAGCGCCGTTGTCCAGACAGTCGCAGCTGTAGCCGGCGGAGGTGAGGGACATGTCCAGCAGATCCGCGATGGGCTTTTCGTCCTCAACGATCAAAATTCTTATCATGGAAGATACCTCTTTACAGGGAGGCGGGAGAGCGGAATGCCGATCCGGGCCGCGCCGCCCGCCTGCGCTTCAATATGCCTGTTTTCTTAGAATAACAAATCTCCGCGAAAAATACAACCGTGGGAAAGGGGAAAATTGCGGCGGAGAGGAACAGGGGGAGCGTATTCCTGCGTTTGTTGTGAAGAAGGGCGAGAAACCTCTTGCCGCAGGGGAAAAAGTCTGCTATACTATACGGTGGTTGTTTGCCGGTTGAACGATCCGGCCTCCCAATCAATACAACACGTCAGGCTTTGCTTTTGACAGGAAAGGACGTGAAGCCTATGAACAGTCCCGAACAGCGCCGCAGGCAGCGGATCCTCATCGCCGACGACTCCGAGATGAACCGCTCCATCCTGGCCGACATGCTGGGGGAGGAGTACGATATCCTGGAGGCGGAGGACGGCGTGAAGGCCGTGGCCGCGCTGCAGAAGTACCGCGCAGAGATCGATCTGGTCCTGCTGGACATCGTCATGCCGGAGATGGACGGCTTTGAGGTGCTCACGCTGATGAATCAGCAGGGGTGGATCGAGGACATCCCCGTTATCATGATTACCGCTGAGACCGCTCCCGCCCACGTGGAGCGGGCCTACAACCTGGGAGCCACCGACTTCATCAACCGTCCCTTCAACGCTATTGTGGTCCACCGCAGGGTGGTCAACACCACCCTGCTCTACGCCAAGCAGAAGAAGCTGGTGGGCATGGTTGCCGATCAGATCTATGAGAAGGAGCGCCAGTCCAGCCTCATGATCGACATCCTCAGCCACACCGTGGAGTTCCGCAACGGGGAGAGCGGCCAGCATGTGCTCCATATCCGCACCCTCACGGAGCTGTTTTTGCAGCATCTGGCGCTCAAGACGGACCGCTACCCCCTCACCCAGGCGGACATCCGTCTCATCAGCACCGCCTCCACCCTCCACGACATCGGCAAAATCTCCATCCCCGGCGCGGTCATCAACAAGCCCGGCCGCCTCACCCAGGAGGAGTTCGAGATCATGAAGACCCACACCACCGTGGGCTCCGACATGATGGACAACCTCCCCAGCCACCAGCAGGACCCCCTGGTCAAGGTGGCCAGATCCATCTGCCGCTGGCACCACGAGCGCTGGGACGGCCGGGGCTACCCCGACGGCCTGAAGGGGGACGAGATTCCCATATCCGCCCAGATCGTCGCCCTGGCCGACGTGTACGACGCCCTCACCAGCCCCCGGGTCTACAAGCCCGCCATCCCCCACAGCAAGGCTGTGGAGATGATCCTGGACGGCCAGTGCGGCGTCTTCAACCCCCTGCTCATGGAGTGCCTCACCGAGATGGCGCCCAAGCTGCCCGAGGAGATGGGGGGCGACACCGGCGATCGGGTCAGCCGCATGGAGATGCGATCCGTGGCCGACGAGCTCCACCGCCATGAGGAGCTCTCCGCCTCCGAGCGGACCCTCCAGCTCCTGGAGCACGAGCGGATGAAGTTCAGCTTCTTCGCCGCCATGAGCAAGGAGATTCAGTTTGAATACACCGTCGTCCCCCCCATGATTACCCTCAACACCTGGGGGGCCAACCGGCTGGGCCTGAAGGAGACCGTCATGGACCCCATCCACAGCGAGAGCGTCCTGCACATCATGGACGCCGGGACCATGGCCAGCCTCTCCCAGGCTCTGCAGGCCACCAGCCCCGCCCAGCCCGTGGTCAAGTTCGACTGCCGGACCCGGATCGGCGAGGAGGACCGCTGGACCCGGATTATCGCCCGGGCCACCTGGTCCAGCGACGAGCCCCCCCAGTACACCGGGGCCATCGGCAAGGCCATCGACGTCCACGACTCCCGCATGAAGCTGGACGCCCTGGAGCGCATGGCCTCCCACGACAACCTCACCGGCCTTCTCAACCACGCCAGCGCCAGGGAGCGGATCATCGCCCGCATGGAGGATGAGCCGGGCAGCCGCTTCGCCATGGCCATCATTGACCTGGACTACTTCAAGTCCGCCAACGACACCTACGGCCACATCTTCGGGGACAACGTGCTCCGGTTCCTGGCCGCCAAGCTGTGCGAGAGCATCCGGGGCGGGGACATCGCCGCGCGGGTGGGCGGGGACGAGTTCCTGCTGTTTCTGGAGTACCGGGGGGACGCGAGGCCCATCATCTCCCGCATCTTCAACGCCCTGTCCGCCTGCTCCTTCGAGAAGTTCCCCATCTCCATCAGCATGGGCGTGGCCCGCACCGCCGTGGTGGGCACGGATTACGAGACCCTGTTCAACGCCGCGGATCAGGCCCTCTACGCGGTCAAGCGCTCCGGACGGGGACGCTACCGCTTTTATGACGAGGGTATGCGCAAGATGTTTTCCGCCATCTCGCCCATTGACGGCGCGGAGGGCGGCGACGAATACAAAGGAGAGGACGGTATACTGCTATGACCCTTCAGGAGTGCTACGCCGCTCTGGACGGCGACTTCGCCGGCGTCTCCGGACGTCTGCCCAGCGAGAAATTCATCCAGAAGTACGTACTCAAGTTTCTGGACGACGGCAGCTTTGACCTGCTGCTCCAGTCCATGGAGACCGAGAACTGGGAGGAGGCCTTCCGGGCCGCCCACACCATCAAGGGCATGTGTCAGAACCTGGACTTCACCCGGCTCTACCGCTCCAGCAGCGCCCTGAGCGAGGCCCTGCGCCACGGCGTGACGCCCGAGGCCCCCGGCCTGCTGGAGCAGGTGTGCGCGGACTACGGACAGACGGTGGAGGCCATCCGGGCCTTCCGGGAGGGTCTGGGCGCGTGAAAATGATCCCCGAGGCTCCAAGGAGGTGCTGACAGATGAGCAAGCTGAAAATCCAGACCCCCCGGTTTCTGACCGTCAGCCTGATTCTGGCGTCTATCCTGACGGTGTGCATCTTTACCTTCCTGGGCGTATATATGACCCGGCGGAGCGCCAACACCATCGGCGAGGTGGGCAAGTTCTACATGAACGGCATGAGCGAACAGATTTCTCTCCACTTTGCCACCACCATTGACCTGCGCCTGGGCCAGGTGGAGGCCATGGTGCAGACCTATGAGCCGGGCACGGCCAGCCGCCAGAAGCTGGCCAGCGATTTGATCTTCAGCGCCCAGGTCCGGGACTTCAACTGCCTGGGCTACTACAACGGCGAGGGCGGCTTTGAGATGCTCTACGGCGGAGACATCCAGATCACAGACCCGGCACCCTTCCTCTCCTCCCTGCGCGAGGGGGAGAAAAAAGTGGCTGTGGGCACCAGCGTGTCGGGGGAGAAGCTGGTGCTCATGGGCGTACCTGCGGCCTACGACATGGAGGATGGTGAGAAGTCCATCGCCCTGGTGGCGGGCATTCCGGTGGAGTACATCAGCGACACCCTCTCCCTCAACACCACCGACTCCGTGGTCTACTCCTACATCATCCGCAAGGACGGCTCCTTTGTCATCCGCTCCTCGGATGGCTTCCAGGACACCTACTTTGAGCAGATCCGCGCCGTGTTTGAGGAGGCGGGCAGCTCCGGCGGGGAGCGGTACATCCGCGAGCTCCAGGCCAGCATGGACAATAACGAGGACTACTCCACGGTACTGGAGATCGGCAAGGAGCGCCGCCATCTCCACTGCACCCGGCTGGCCTACTCGGAGTGGCATCTGGTCATCGTCATGCCCTACGGCAGCCTGGACGAGGAGATATCCACCCTTACCAGCCAGTGGATCTTCATGACCCTGACAGGCAGCGCCATCATCCTGACCGCGCTGGCGCTGATCTTCGCCAGATACATGAAGATGACCCGGGAGCAGATGGTGGAGCTGGACAACGCCCGGCGGGAGGCCATTCACGCCAACCGGGCCAAGAGCGAGTTCCTCTCCAACATGAGCCACGACATCCGCACCCCCATGAACGCCATCGTGGGCATGACGGCCATCGCCACCGCCAACATCGGAGATATGCAGCAGGTGCAGAACTGCCTGAAAAAGATCTCCCTGTCCGGCAAGCACCTGCTGGGGCTCATCAACGACGTGCTGGATATGAGCAAGATCGAGAGCGGCAAGATGACCCTCAACGAGGATCAGGTCTCCCTGCGGGAGGTGATGGACAGTCTGGTAAGCATTGTCCAGCCCCAGGTGCGCTCCAAGCGCCAGCGCTTCGACGTGTGCATCCACGACATCTCCACGGAGAATGTGCGCTGCGACAGCGTGCGGCTCAATCAGGTGCTGCTGAATATCTTGGGCAACGCGGTGAAGTTCACCCCCGAGGAGGGGGAGATCCACGTGTCCATGTACGAGGAGGACTCAGACAAGGGCGAGGAGTATGTGCGCATCCACTTTCGCATTAAGGACTCCGGCATTGGCATGACCCCGGAGTTCAAGGCCAAAATCTTCGAATCCTTTGTCCGGGAGGACAACGCCCGGGTCCGCCGCACCGAGGGCTCCGGACTGGGCATGACCATCACCAAGTACATTGTGGACGCCATGGGCGGCTCCATTGAGGTGGAGAGCGAGCTGGGCCAGGGGACGGAGTTCCACGTGTGCGTGGACCTGCTCAAGGCCGTGATCCAGGAGGCGGACATGGTCCTGCCGGACTGGAATATGCTGGTGGTAGACGACGATCAGCAGCTGTGTGAGAGCACGGTGGAGTCCCTGAAGGCTATCGGCGTCCACGCGGAGTGGACCATGGACGCCCAGAGCGCCTTCAGGATGGTGGAGGAGCGGCACAACACGCCCCGGGAGTACCAGGTCATCCTGCTGGACTGGAAGCTGCCGGATATGGACGGCATCAAGGCGGCCCGGGAGATCCGCCGCCGGTTTGGCAGCGAGGTGCCCATCCTGCTCATCTCCGCCTACGACTGGAGCGAGATTGAGGCGGAGGCCAAGGACGCGGGGATCACCGGCTTCATCTCCAAGCCCCTCTTCAAGTCCACCCTGTTCTACGGCCTGAAGCCCTATCTGGCCCCGGACCAGGATGGCGGGCCCCAGAAGATGGAGACTGCCACGGACTTTACCGGACGGCGGGTCCTGCTGGCGGAGGACAACGAGCTCAACTGGGAGATCGCCGAGGAGCTGCTCAGCAGTCAGGGTCTGGCCCTGGACTGGGCGGAGGACGGCCACGTCTGCGTGGACATGTTCCAGGCCAAGGACCCGGGGTACTACGACGCGGTGCTCATGGATCTGCGGATGCCCATCATGAACGGCTACGAAGCCACGGAGGCCATCCGGGGGCTGGAACAGAGATGCAGGGAGCTTATGTCATAGGGCAGAATGAATAGGAGGAGCGTATGGAACTGATTTGGCGGGGGCACTCCTGCTTTGTGCTGCAGGTGGGCGGCTTTCGGCTGATGCTGGCGATGGCACGGCGGATGTCCCTTCAGAAGTTCGGGACCATAAAGGGCCTGGACCGGAGAGCGTGTCTGGAAGGGGTCTTCACTATGCAGATGGGGAACATGGGCGTATCCATCAGCCCGGACTTGGGAATGAGCGGGTGCATCATGATCTGCGCCGGACTGTGTACAGCGAGCCATACCTGCATCGGCTACTTCAACCGGGAGACGCTGGAGCCGGACTTTGACGTGATGGACAAGTACGACCGGAAGGAGAAGCGCGAGGCGCTGGAGCAGTGGGTGTACGGCGGCGGGCCGGAGCCGTGCCACAAGCTCATTGA
>OFFS01001115.1_pt1 | contig 12900 bp, 8 predicted proteins | sample 1521541 | NCBI WGS metagenome assembly OFFS01 (sample SAMEA3504127, study PRJEB24116) | mouse gut metagenome | biome: mouse gut; feature: mouse-associated habitat; material: faeces | place: Denmark | collected 2011 | reverse complement strand
CCGGCAACCTCCATCTGTGTCCTCCCTTCAAAAAAGCGCAGCTGTATAATATGCCGCTCCCGGTCGCTCAGATGCTCCATCGCCGCCTCGAGGGAGAGGTTTTCCACCCATTTTTCCTCTTTGTTCTTTGTATCGCTCAGCTGATCCATGACGTAGAGCGCATCCCCGCCGTCATTGTAAACAGGTTCCTGCAGGCTCATAGGCGCCTGTATGGCGTCCAGGGCAAACACAATGTCTTCTTTCGATATCCCGATCTCCTGGGCAATTTCCTGCACCGTAGGCTCTTTCTGGTGCTGTTTCACATAGTTTTCCTTGGCATAGATTGCCTTATACGCCGTGTCACGCAGGGAACGGCTCACCCGTATACTGTTGTTATCCCGCATGTAACGCCTGATCTCCCCTATGATCATTGGCACGGCGTAGGTACTGAATTTCACATCCAGTTCCGTATTGAAATTATTGATTGCTTTGATAAGCCCGATGCAGCCGATCTGGAACAGGTCGTCCGGATTTTCATTGCTTGCCCCGAATCTCTTGATGACGCTCAGAACGAGCCTTAAATTCCCTTTGATATACTCTTCCTTTGCCTGCCGGTCTCCCTTTTTTATCCTCGCAAACAAAGCTTCCTTGTCCTCTTCCCTGAGGACCGGAAGCTTTGCTGTATTCACGCCGCATATTTCTACTTTTCCCTGTGCCATAATGAGAACCTCCTACCAGATAAATTTCATCTAGTAGGATTTTCTCCATCTGGACATGACTTATTCCCCATACAAGGAAAATAAAAAAACTTTTACTCCTTGACATTCTATCTGTCCCACTTGTCCGCAAGGTTATGTATCTGCGTCTCAAACTTGGCAAGCTCCTTGTTCGCAAGCCCTTCGTTGCGGTACACAACGTCAAGCAGCCGTTTCGCCGCTGCGATAACCCGCTGGAATGTCGTCTTTTTCCGCATATCCGCCGGTTTCTCCGCCGCTTTCTTCGGAGCCGGGATGCCTGCCGAGAGAATCTCTCCCGTGGCAAGGTCCACACATCCCCCGGAATACGGGGCCATGGCGGGATATCCGAACTTTTCTGTGATCGTCTGGGCAAATTCATCCGTCACATGGTCTTCCCCGTGTACGACAAACACATGCTCCGGTTTCATCGTGAACCCTGACAGCCAGTCCAGAAGGCCGTTCATATCCGCATGTCCGCTTATTCCCTTGAGTGTCACGATCTTTGCGTTGACCTCTACATTCTCACCGAACAGTTTCACGCTTTCCGCCCCTTCGATCAGTTTCCTTCCAAGTGTTCCCACCGCCTGGTACCCTACAAAGCAGATGGTGCTCTCGCTCCTCCACAGGTTATGTTTCAGATGGTGGCGGATACGCCCTGCCTCGCACATTCCCGACGCGGAGAGGATGACTTTCGGTTTCTCGTCAAAATTGATCATCCTGGAATCATCGCTTGTGATCGACGTCTTAAGACCCGGGAAGAGCAGGGGGTTGATTCCCTTATGGATAAGCTCCATCGCATCCTCGTCAAAGCAGGACTGGACGTTTTTATTAAATACCCTGGTTGCCTCCACTGCCAGCGGGCTGTCTACATAAACCTCAAATCCGGGATATTCCGGCACAAGATTCTTTTCTTTGATCTCCCGGATAAAGTACAAAAGCTCCTGGGTGCGCCCCACCGCAAAAGACGGAACGACCACGTTTCCTCCCTTTGCGAAAGTCTCCCTTAGGATTTTTGTAAATTCCCCTACGTAATCCGGCTTTTCCGCGGAATGAATCCGATTCCCGTAGGTGGACTCGATGACGATATAGTCCGCCATCTCCACTTTCTGAGGCTCTTTGATGATCGGCTGGGTCGTATTCCCCCCGTCTCCAGAAAATACAATCTTTTTCGTGATCTGTTTCTCCGTCACCCACACCTCAATTGACGATGAGCCAAGAAGATGCCCCATGTCATTGAACCGCACTTCTATCCCGTCGCACAGCGTCCCCCTCTGGTTATAGTCCAGCGGGTGCAGCAGGCGGATCGCCGCGTCTGCGTGTTCCATGCTGTAAAGCGGCTCATACTCCGGAGCGCCGCTCCTCCTTGCCTTACGGTTGCGCCATTCCGCCTCAAATTCCTGAATGTGAGCACTGTCACGCAGCATGATGCTGCTCAAATCCGAGGTGGCGAACGTAGTGATGATCTCCCCCTCAAACCCATGCTTGCAAAGCAGGGGTATAAGGCCCGAATGGCCAATATGCGCGTGGGTCAAAAGCACATAGTCAATATCCCCCGCAGTGACAGGTATCTCCTGATTCTCATAGAGATCCGGCCCCTGCTCCATGCCATAGTCAACCAGGATGTTTTTATTGCACGCCTGAAGAAGATGGCAGCTCCCTGTTACCTCGTGGTCCGCTCCAATAAAAGTAAGTTTCATACCCACAACTCCTTTTTCTTTTATTGTAGCACTTTTTTAAGAATATTTCACCATTTCGCGCTTAAGTCTTTGCATAATCTTTTTCTCCAGCCGTGAGATATACGACTGGGAGATTCCCAGGATATCAGCCACCTCTTTCTGCGTCTTCTCCTCTCCGTCCGGCATCCCAAGCCCAAACCGCATCTGGACGATCTTGCGCTCTCTTCCCGACAGCCTCCCGATAGCCTTTATAAGAAGTTTCTGCTCCACTTCATTTTCCAGATTGCGGTAGATGGTATCCTCCTCCGTGCCGAGAATGTCCGACAGGAGCAGCTCGTTCCCGTCCCAGTCCACATTCAGCGGCTCGTCTATGGACACCTCCAGTTTTGTCTTGTTATTCCTCCTCAAATACATAAGGATCTCATTCTCGATGCATCTTGACGCATACGTGGCAAGCTTTATATTTTTCTCCGGGTTAAATGTATTGATTGCCTTGATAAGCCCAATTGTTCCGATGGAGATCAAATCCTCTACCCCCACCCCGGTATTGTCGAATTTTTTTGCTATGTATACCACCAGGCGCAAGTTATGTTCAATCAATACGCTTCTCGCCTTTTCAGATTCCTCTCCATCCAGCATCTGGATATATCGGTTCTCTTCTCTTGCCTCTAAGGGCGGGGGCAAGATCTCTGCTCCTCCGATATAGTGGATATCCCCCTTGCGCAGCAACAACAGGTTGTGCAGCTTGGGAATAAGCTTTAATTGAAAATGCTGCGGTATTGTTATTTTAATATACATGTCTGTTCTCCTTTCCTGTTACCCCCCTGATTAATATTCCATACTCTTTCCATTCAGGATCACCTGACATCTGTCATCCTGAAACAGGTTTTCCTCTGCAAGCCCAAGTATCGGCTTTTCCAGATACAACGGCTGATCCTCCCTGAAAATATACATGCCCTCAATGGTTACAGCTTCCAAAAGCCCATGATCCCTGCCCAGGGAGTGAAAGGGTATCATCCGCACCAAAAGCTGCCCCTGTTCCACCTGCCCTTGCAACATCTCCTTTTTTATAATATGTACTGGCTTTCCCACTATCGGATCCACCAAAAGATTTCCCGTATCGAAAAAGCCTTTTGCCGGAATCTTGCCCTGCCTGGTAATCAAAAGCAAATCATAGGTGATATCTTTCTGCCGCCTAAAATAAGCCAGTATTTTCTCTGCAGACCATAAAAACACCGAAGCCGCAAACAGGCAAATCCAAAAATAACGGACGCCAACATTTGCCGCGCTCCACTCCATGGCTCCTCCCAACAGAATCATGGACAGATAAGTCATCACCCACTCTGCCAAAAATTCCCTGACCCTTTTGCACCGAAAACAGATCCAGATCATTAGCGGATTTATGATTAGATGCACCAAAAGCTGATACCACAGATAACGCCGCATCAGCAAAAAAAGGATTAAAGAGCCTGCCGATCCCGCTATGCCTGCCAACACCAGACTTCGAAAACGGATCCGCTGCTTCATCAAGCGCCCTGCAATCTCAAGCGCAATGCAGTCCATAACAAAATTCGTCAGAAACCAGACGTCTGCGTAAAGTTCATATTCCACACCGCCCTCCTTCCCCTTTCTATCTTACTTTAACCCGCCATGAAACATAGTATATCGGAAAGGGACAGATTATTTTGTCAAATTGTTGTCCGGTTTTACAAAGATTTGTCTACATCATACGACAAGAAAAATCGATGGTGTCGCACTAAGATATTTACTTGGTCAAAAGGTTTTGATTGCAAAGCAATGCAAACAAAATGCACAAAAATCATCTTGGAAAGCTAGCTTTCCAGAGTGATTTTTGTGCATTCTGTCTTTGCCGCATCAGCGGCAAGACCTTTTGACCAAGTAAATATCTTCGTGCGACACCCCCAAACTACCTGTTTGTGCTGAAAAGCGCACAGAATAGAGGAAAATATGAAGATACGGGAAAAGCTAACGTTTCGAGGACTTATTATTTCCTTGAAAGAATTAAATATTGCCAAGCCAGCTGATCCGGAGCGGTTTGTAATGGAAGATGGGCTGACTGAGCTGTTAGACGGCCTGTACCGCTATCAGGTGCAGATTGTCAATCTGGATATGTATCAGGCAGACAGCAAAGAGAAGCTTTTGGCAGTGCTGCAGCTTTTGAATCTCAAACCGGAGGAATGCTTGCTGCTGGCGGCGACGGACAAGGTCATGTCGCTGGCGCAGGAGCTTGATCTTGCTTGCATGGGTTATCTCAATCCCAGGATTTTGGGGCAGAGACTTTCCCAAGCGCAAATGCTGGCGCAGGGCTTTGAGGAAGTTGATGTAATGTTTTTAAAACGGGTTTACCAGAGAAAACATCAAATCCCATGGACGCTGATAGAGACAAGGCGCTGCATCCTCCGGGAGATTACCTTGGAGGATCTTGATGATTTGTATGAACTTTACCAGGGAAAGGCGATTACAAAATATATGGAGGGCTTGTATGAAAACCGCGTAGAAGAGGAAGAATATACCAAGGCGTATATCCAAAATATGTACCAGTTTTATGGTTATGGCATGTGGGTTGCGGTGGAGAAAGCTACTGGGAAAGTGATAGCAAGGGCGGGCCTTGACCATATGCAACTGCCAGAGGAGACGGTTTTGCAATTAGGGTATGTTGTTGGGGAGCAATATCAGAACCAGGGCTATGCCACAGAGCTTTGCGAAGCAATTCTTGATTATGCGAAAAATCATACCCAATTTGCGGAAATTTATTGTTTCATTCAGAAAGAGAACCATATTTCCATTCATTTAGCAGAAAAATTGGGATTTATTTGGAAAGAAGATATAAAAATACGCAGAAAGTCATTGCAAAAATATGTAAAGTCGTTGTATAATGTGGATTAACTCAAACGAAAAATGAAGGTACATATGGGGAACGGCAAGAGACAGGCAAGATGGAGAAATGCGCATGGAAAAGAATAAAAATCAATTGGAAGAGCAGCAGAATCTAAAAATGCAGGAGGATCATATTAAGCCTACCAAGGAATTTGTGAGTCCGGAAAGTTTATATGAAGATCTAATCGCAGGCGTGAGAAGGTACCATCCTTCCGCAGACATTTCCCTTGTTGAAAAAGCATATAAGATTGCAGACGAGGCGCATAAAGGGCAAGTGCGCAAATCAGGAGAGGCTTATATCATACATCCTCTGTGCGTTGCCATTATCCTTGCAGAACTGGAATTGGACAAAGAGACGATTGTGGCGGGAATACTCCATGACGTGGTGGAGGACACCGTGATGACCGAGGAAGAGATTGCCAAGGAGTTCAGCCAGGAGGTTGCGCTATTGGTAAATGGAGTCACCAAGCTTGGGCAATTGCCCTATGAGGCAGATAAAGTGGAAGTCCAGGCGGAAAATATGCGTAAAATGTTTCTTGCAATGGCAAAGGACATCCGCGTGATCTTGATTAAGCTTGCAGACCGACTTCACAATATGCGGACGTTGAAGTATATGAGACCCGAGAAGCAGAAGGAAAAGGCGCGCGAGACCATGGATATCTATGCCCCGATCGCCCAGCGCCTTGGCATTTCCAAAGTCAAGATCGAATTAGACGATCTTTCTTTGAAATATTTACAGCCAGAAGCATACTATGACCTGGTGGATAAAGTCGCCATAAGAAAAAGCGTCAGGGAAGAATATATCGCCCAGTTGGTGGAGGAAGTAAAAAATCATGTAAAAGGCGCAGGCATCAAGGCTTTCATTGACGGGCGCGCAAAGCATTTCTTTAGCATCTACAAAAAAATGGTAAATCAGGATAAGACTCTTGATCAGATTTATGATTTGTTCGCCATTCGCATAATTGTAAATTCTGTCAGAGACTGCTATGCGGTGTTGGGCGTAATTCATGAGATGTATAAGCCGATTCCGGGGAGATTCAAAGATTACATCGCCATGCCAAAGCCAAACATGTATCAGTCTTTGCACACCACCTTGATAGGTCCCACAGGACAGCCCTTTGAAATACAAATCCGCACGTTTGACATGCACCGTACGGCAGAATATGGAATTGCTGCTCATTGGAAGTATAAAGAAGTTTCCAATGGCAATAAGAATGTAGAAAAAAATCAGGAGGAGGAGAAGTTAAGCTGGCTTCGCCAGATTCTGGAATGGCAGAAAGACATGTCTGACAACCGGGAATTTTTAAGCCTCTTAAAAAGCGATTTGGATTTGTTTTCCGACACGGTTTTTTGCTTTACGCCTACTGGGGAAGTGAAAAATCTGCCGAATGGATCGAGCCCGATTGATTTTGCATACTGTATTCATTCTGCTGTTGGCAATAAAATGATCGGCGCCAAGGTAAACGGCAAGCTTGTGAATATTGATTATGTGATTCAGAACGGGGACCGTATCGAGATTTTGACTTCTCAGAACTCTAAGGGACCTAGCAGGGACTGGCTTAATATTGTCAAAAGTACCCAGGCAAAGAATAAAATCAACCAATGGTTCCGCAGCGAATTTAAGGAAGAGAATATCTCCAAGGGCAAGGAGATGATGAGCCAGTATTGCAAAACAAAGAGCATCGATTGGCATTGTTTGAATCAGCCATGCTATCAGGAACGAATCATGAGAAAGTATGGCTTTCGGGATTGGGAGTCTGTGCTGGCTGCCGTGGGGCATGGCGGTTTGAAAGAAGGGCAGATTGTCAATAAAATGATGGAGTACTATCAGGAAGACCACAGATTAGCCCTCACGGATGAAGATATTTTAAAAAATATCGAACATGGCGGAATGGGCAGAACGGCTTCCGGCGGGGGGAAAGAGAAACGTGTCAGCGTGCGTTCTAAGAGCGGCATCGTGGTAAAAGGCATTGATGATGTGGCAGTACGTTTTTCCCGCTGCTGCGCTCCAGTGCCAGGAGATGAGATCGTGGGATTCGTAACTAGGGGAAGGGGAATTTCGATTCACCGAACCGACTGTATTAATGTGCTCAATCTTTCGGAACTCGACCGGATGCGCCTGCTGGATGCAGAGTGGCAGACCAATGAGGACGAAGAAGGCCGTTATATGGCTGAGATTAAGATTTATGGTAATAACCGCACCGGACTTCTGGTGGATATTACCAAGGTTCTGACGGAACGTCAGATTGATATCAGCGCTGTCAATTCCAATACCAGTAAACAAGGGATCGCAACGATTACGATTGCATTTGGAACCAAAGGAAAAGAGGAACTCAACAGTTTGGTTGATAAGATTCGTCAGGTGGAGAGCGTGATTGATATAGAAAGAACTAGAGGGTAATAAGATATGTACAGATATTGTAAAATTAGAAAACAGCAGTGCCAAAGCTTTTGCCAGGGTACTGCTGTTTTTTTAATGTCACAGAAGTTATGTATCACACGATGACATGTAATTCTTATTTGCTTAAATGGAATACGTCGATCAGGCTCTTTAAGAGATTCGCCTGTTCGCTGAGCTGCTCGCTGGTAGCGGCGCTCTCCTCGGCGGTGGCGGAATTCGTCTGCACCACATTGGAGATCTGCCCAATTCGCTCTTGAATCTGGGAAACAGAATTTGCCTGGATCTTGGCTGCATTGGCAATCTGATTCGTTGTTTCTGCAATTTCATTTGCATTGGTCACTACGGATACAAGCTGAGAGGCAGTCTGATTTGCAATTTTGCTGCCATATTCTACAGCCGTGATGGAGCGTTGAATCAATTCCGTAGTAGATTTGGAAGCTTCTGAGCTCTTTCCTGCGAGTTCCCGTACTTCTTTAGCAACTACGGCGAATCCTTTACCAGCTTCTCCGGCGCGGGATGCTTCCACAGCGGAGTTCAAGGCAAGAATATTGGTCTGCAGGGCAATATCCTCGATGGTCTTGATAATCTTGCTGATCTCGTTGGAACTATCGCTGATTTCCTGCATCGCTTGGATCATCTCCTGCATCTTCTGGTTGCTTTCGGAGATCTGATCACGCAGCAATTCCACTTTGTGACTTGCTTCCTGGGCATTTTCTGCAGTTTCTCCCACATGGTGAGAAATATTCTGCATGCTTCCGTCCAGTTCCTCTACGGCGCTAGATTGCTGCACAGCTCCTTGGCTGAGCGCCTGAGCCCCGATAGACATCTGTGAGGATCCGTTTGAAACATAACTGGAACTTTCGGCTATCTGGGACATGGTACCATTGAGTTTTGTAAGGATGTCTTCCAAGGATTTCTTAATGGAAGTAAAATCGCCTACATAATCCTGATTGATCGTGGACGTCAGGTTTCCCTTGGAAATCTCTTCCAGTATAGAAGAAATCTCTCCAATGTAATTGCGTAGCCGCAGGATCGTGTTTTCAAAAGCTTCGGCAAGAACGCCGATCTCGTCATTGGAATGGAAATCCACCGTTAAGTTTTCACCTCTCTCAAGCCCCAAGTCTCCATTTGATATGGTCTGGGCAAGAGTAGTAATCTTCGAAAGAGGCTTGGATACGGCGCTTCTGATAAAAAGCGACATCAGGAAAGCGCTTATAAGGACAAGAGTAACTCCTGCAGCACAAGACAGCTTAATCGTGAGATCGATTTCTTCGGAAGCCGCCTCCATGGATACTCCTGCAAACACAAGACCGTTGATATTGCCGGCTTCATCCTTGGTAGGCACATAGGAACAAAGGTAATCGGTGTCAAAAAGGTTCAATTCTCCGATATAGGATTTGCCTTGCTCTAGCACGATCTCGGCAATGTCGTCAGCTAGCGGCGTTCCTATAATGCGCTTGCCATCCTGCTCCACGGTAGTGTAAGCCCTTGTGTTTCCTTCAAAGATCGTAAATTCACAGCGCATTTCTTCTTTTAGATCGTCAAGTATCTGGTTTATGGCGTCAGCATCATCTACATCATAATGCTGTAACATATAACTCAGCATGTTGGTGCCGTTGACGCAGCGGTTCTCCAGCATCCGCATGGTTTGGTGATTGAACATGTAGATACACAAGATTACCATAAGCGTCATGCTGACTAGCATCAATAACATTACCAGATTGTTTACTTTGCGTCCAAGATGTCGTACTCTTTTGTTTTTTTTGTTCATAATGCTCACTCCAGTTTTCGTTAAATTAGCTTATCATTTTGCAGCCTAAAAAATGATAAAGTACCATTCATTATATATATTATATAGTATTTGTAGAAATTGCAAGAACAAGTTTAAGAAAAAATACAAAAAATACAGAATTAATAATTTTATCTGGTCAATTTTTCCGGTAAGCGTTATAATGAGATAATTGTTAGTAAGAAAGGAATGCGCATACTATGAAGATTGAGCGATATTGTGTAGGGCAGGTTGGAACAAATTGTTATTTTGCAATTAATGAAAAGACAAAAGAAACGCTGGTCATTGATCCGGGGGATTCTGCGCAGATGCTGGCAGAAAAAATCCGCGAGCAAGGATTGATTCCAACGGCAATCCTGCTGACCCACGGTCATTTTGACCATGCCATGGCGGCAGAGGAACTCGCTGAGATTTTTGAACTAAAAATATATGCCCATGAGGAAGAAAAAGATACATTGCATCAACCAGGAATGAATGTCTCGGCAATGATTGGACGACGGGACAGTTACCGGGCGGATATTTTTGTAAAAGACGGGGCGCTTTTGCAGCTAGCGGGGATGGAGGTCAAGGTACTGCATACGCCAGGACATACGCCGGGAGGATGCTGCTATTATCTGGAAAAGGAGCAAGCTTTGTTTAGCGGAGATACGCTGTTTTGCCAGTCTGTAGGCCGGACAGACTTCCCAGGGGGAAGCATGTCAATGATCGTGCGTTCCATTAGAGATAAGCTTCTGGTTCTGCCAGATGAGGTAAAGGTATATCCAGGTCACATGGATCTTACGACTATTGGCATGGAACGAAGGCAGAATCCGTTTTTGTGAGTAGGAACAGAGGAAGAGTGTAAAATTTGTTAATTCTTTCGCGAACTACCTGTTGGTGCTGTAAAGCGCACAGAATGGAGGAAATGATGACATGATAACTGTATGCTTGAATCGGGCAAATTTTGAATATGATATCCATTCTCTGGTAAAGGCATTTTTTGCCACGGAAGAAGTAAAGGTTTTTGCAGATCAAGATAAAATCAGCAGAATCGAGCAGCAATCGCCGCCCCGGTTCCGTCTTGAGATCTGCTATCGGCAAGGAGAAAACGGACAAAAGGACTGCATAGAAGTCGTCTTGCAAGAACCAGAGGAAAGCGCTGTATACGCCATAAAGCTTAGGGACTCTATAGAGGCGGATTTTTCTTTTCGCATTGAGACGAAGAATCAGTTAAAGAGATGTCTCTATCAGATGCTTTCCAAATATACAGGGCAGCAATTGCCCTGGGGCGCCCTTACGGGAATCCGGCCAGTAAAAATAGCAATGGCCATGTTGGAAGAAGGAAAGGAAGAGGCGGCGGTCAGAGCGCATATGGCGAGTTCTTATTTTGCCTCACAGCAGAAAATTGATCTCAGTATTGAGATTGCAAAGCGGGAAAAGGAACTGCTAGGCACAGTGGACTATCAGGATGGATACAGCCTTTATATCGGCATCCCTTTTTGCCCCAGCATTTGTTCTTACTGCTCTTTTTCCTCTTCGCCGATCGAGAAATGGAAGGACAAGGTTCAGCAATATCTGGACGCTCTGGAAGAAGAACTTCGTTTTACAGGGAAATTATGCCGCAGGCGCAAATTGAATACCATCTATATCGGAGGCGGAACGCCGACCACCTTGTCCCCGGAGCAGCTAAAGCGGCTGTTTGCCGCAATTGAGAAACATTTTGACTGTGCGCGGTTATCAGAATATACCGTGGAGGCAGGAAGGCCAGACAGTATCACCAGGGACAAGCTGAATGTCCTTAAAAGTCATGGAATTTCCCGGATTTCAATCAATCCGCAGACTATGAAGCAGGAGACGCTAGACATTATCGGACGCCGTCATACCCCTGCCCAGGCAGAAGAAGCTTTTTTTATGGCAAGAGAGCTTGGGTTTGACAACATCAATATGGATTTCATCGTGGGTCTGCCGAAAGAAAATATTGATGACGTCAGAGCTACGATGGAAGCTGCAAAGAAATTATCCCCTGACAGCCTCACGGTCCATTCCCTTGCCATGAAGCGGGCGGCAAGGTTTCGGATGGTTCCAGAAGATTACGAGGGCATGGAAATGTCAAATAGCTGGGATATTATTGATCTTACAGCACGTTATGCCAGGGATATGGGGCTTGCTCCCTATTATTTATACCGTCAGAAAAATATGGCGGGCAACTTTGAAAACGTGGGATATGCAGCGCCTTTAAAAGCGGGACTTTATAATATTTTGATGATGGAGGAGAAACAGCCGATTCTTGCCCTTGGCGCAGGCAGCATCTCAAAGCAAATATATCCTGACGGACATATTGAGCGCTGTGAGAATGTCAAAGACGTTGCTCAGTATATCGCAAGGATTGACGAGATGATCGCAAGGAAGAAAGCGTTGTTTGCGCAATGGCGGGAAACTCTGTAAGCGTCACAAGAGAGAATTTTATTGACAATAAATGCAGGATGGAGGAAATGATATGGCATTGGCAAAGAAGCCAGTAAATGGCATGAAAGATATTTTACCAGAAGAAATGCAGATTCGGGATTATGTAATCAATGTAATAAAAGACACTTACCGCAGTTTTGGATTTACCCCCATAGAGACCCCCTGTATGGAAAATATTGGGAATCTCAGCAGCAAGCAGGGCGGAGAAAATGAGAAATTAATCTTTAAAGTGTTAAAACGTGGAGAAAAACTAAATCTTGAGACAGCGCAGACAGAGAATGACGTGGTGGATTTTGGAATGCGTTATGATCTGACATTGCCTCTGGCACGGTTTTATTCTAATAATTCCAACAGCTTGCCAGCTCCGTTCAAGGCGCTGCAGATCGGAAATGTGTGGCGCGCGGATCGTCCCCAGCGGGGAAGATACCGTCAGTTTATGCAGTGCGATATCGATATTTTGGGAGAGCCAGGCAATCTTGCAGAGATTGAATTGATCCTTGCGACTACGACCACGCTTGGCAGACTGGGATTCCGAAATTTTCAAATCCGCATCAACGAACGCAGAATCTTAAAGGCGATGGCAAAATACAGCGGCTTTTCGGAGGAGTCCTTTGACACGGTGTTTATCATTCTGGACAAGATGGACAAGATCGGCTTAGAGGGTGCGGCGCAAGAACTGGAAAAGAATGGCTTTCCAAGAGAAGCGATTGACAAATACCTGGCTCTTTTTAAACGTTTGCAGGGAAAAGAAGACGTGGCGCAGGGAGTCTCCTATCTGGCAGAGGAATTGGGAAGCTATCTTGATCAGGAAGTGGCTGCAAGCTTAAAAGAGATTGCGGCGAGCGTCAATGCTACCAAGGAAGCAGAGTTCGACTTGGTGTTTGACCCCACGCTTGTAAGAGGGATGTCTTATTATACAGGGACAATTTTTGAAATCGCTATGCCTGAATTTGGCGGAAGCTGTGGCGGCGGCGG
>OFFS01001100.1_pt1 | contig 13015 bp, 16 predicted proteins | sample 1521541 | NCBI WGS metagenome assembly OFFS01 (sample SAMEA3504127, study PRJEB24116) | mouse gut metagenome | biome: mouse gut; feature: mouse-associated habitat; material: faeces | place: Denmark | collected 2011 | reverse complement strand
TGAACGCCTGCACCTCCGGCTGTGTGGGCGGGGTGCTGAACATCGAAAACCCCTATGTAGCCGCCACCCGCCTCAAGCGGCTGGGGCGGTACCTCCCGGTCTCCTGCAACCACCTGGAGGACGCCATCCCCCCCGAGGCCAAGTGGGACCGGGAAGTAAGCTACACCCCGGTGATGCGCCTGGACAAAAACCCCCTCCACGCCATGGAGATGCTGGAGCAGATGGGCAGGATCGAGGAAAAGCTCCGGGGGCTGGACTTTGTGGAGCTGAACGCCTGCTCCGCCGGCTGCGTGGGGGGGGTGCTGAACATCGAAAATCCCTATGTCGCCGCCGTCCGCCTGAAAAGGCTGGCCCGCTACCGCCCGGTTTCCTGCAACCACATGGGGGACAGCATCCCCCCGGAGGCCAAGTGGGACCGGGAGATGGATTACACCCCGGTGATGCAGCTGGATCAAAACCCCTTCCGGGCCATGGAGCTGCTGGAGCAGATGGGGGAGATTGAGGAGCGGCTGCGGGGGCTGGACTGCGGCTCCTGCGGGGCCCCCTCCTGCCACGCCTTGGCGGAGGATGTGGTCCGGGGATACGCCGTGGAGGACAGCTGCATCTATGTCCTCCAGGAAAAGCTGGACGCGGTGATGCGCTCCATGCTGGAAAAGCATGACCTGAACGCCAAACAAAAGGAGGGAGCCGCCCCATGACTGGAAAGGAACTGGCCGCCGCCTGCGGCTTTACCCTGGCCTGCGGCACCGGGGAGCGGGAGATTGAGGGGGGCATCTACTGCTGCGACCTGCTCTCCATCGTCATGGGCCGGGCCCCGGCGGACGGCCTGTGGGTGACGGTGATGGGGAACCTTAACTCCATCGCCGTGGCGGTGCTCACCGATTCCGCCTGCATCCTTCTGGCGGAGGGGATGGCCCTGGATGAGGACGCCAGACTCCGGGGGGAGCAGCAGGACGTCACCGTGCTGAAAACCCCTCTGCCAGTATACGAGGCCGCCAGGGCGGCGGCAAAGGCGCTGGGCCTCCCCTGAAAGCAAAAGGCCCAGCGGGTTTAACAGACAATGTGAGGCGCAAAAATGACCTATTATTTTGAGTGTGTGACCAGCTATAATAAAGAGAGCCTCCGGGCCTTTACCAGGTACCACTACCGCCATGTGGTCCCCGGCCTGCCCATCCTTCTGCTCTTTTTGGGGGCGGTGTTCTTTCTGCTGGGGCTTTTTCAGGAGGGCGGCCTGACCATGATGGTAGCGGGAGCAGTCCTGCTGACCTTTGGGGTCAATCTGCTGCTGGGGCGGTTCGCCGCCGGGGTGCGGGAATCCCAGGACAACCGCATCCGCTTCTTTGATGACCGGGTGGAGTACGCCGGGCGGCAGGAGCAGGGCTTTTATACCTACAACCAGGTGCTCCGCCTGGGGGAGAGCCGGGAGTATTTCTTCCTCTATGTGGCTAAAAACCGGGCCCTGGTGGTAGAAAAAGCCCGGATGAGTCTGGGGACCCCGGATCAGCTGCGGCTGTTCCTCCAGGAGAAGCTGAGGAAGGGTTAAGGGAGAGGACTGCGGGATGGAATACTACTTTGAGGCCATCACCACCTACGACAAGGAGGCGGTGCGCCATTACACCACCTACCACTACCGCCATGTGGACCGGCGGGGACCGCTGGCCTATCTGGTGCTGGGGGGGCTGTTTGTCTGCCTTGCAGCCTGGCGGTTTTGGATGGGGGAGCGGCTGCTGCCCACGGTGCTGGGCACCTTTGGGCTGGGGCTGCTGCTGGCAGGAATCCGTATGCTCAGTGGTCGGGCCAGCATCAAGGTCCCCGATTTGGGGGACGGCCGGCCGCCAGTGAACCGCCAGCGGTTCTTTGAGGACCGGCTGGAGCACGCTGGGTCGCAGGCCCAGGGGTATTATGAATACCGCCAAATCTCCCGTGTGGGGGAGGACGAAGGGTACTTTTACCTCTATATCGGCAAAAACCAGGCGCTGGTGGTGCAAAAATCCGGGATGACCCTGGGTACTCCGGAGCAGCTGCGGGAGTTTTTGCGGCAGAAGACAGGGCCGGGGGTAATGGAGTAACAATGGCAAAGGAGGCGGCAGCATGGGTTTTTCCTACGACCTGCATATCCACAGCTGTCTTTCCCCCTGCGGGGACGACGACATGACCCCGCCGAACATCGCCAACATGGCGGCGCTGCTGGGGCTGGATCTTATCGCCGTCACCGACCACAACTCCTGCCGCAACGCCGGGGCGGTGATGGAGGCCGCCCGGATGCTGGGTCTGCCTCTCCGGGTGCTCCCCGGCATGGAGGTGACCACCGCCGAGGAGGTCCACGTGGTCTGCCTCTTCCCGGAGCTGGCCGCCGCCCAGGCCGCCGGGGAGGAGGTGGAGGCCGCCCTGCTGCCGGTGAAGAACAAGCCGGAGATTTTCGGCCACCAGTGGATTCTGGGGCCGGGGGAAGAGCGGCTGGGGGAGCTGGAAACGCTGCTCATCAACGCCACCGGTCTTTCCATCGACGAGATGCCGGGGTTCGCCAAAAAATATGGCGGCGTCGCCTTCCCTGCACACATCGACCGCACCTCCAACAGCGTCTTTGCCAATCTGGGGTATTTCCCGGACCACCTGGACTTCTCCTTCGCCGAGGTGTGGCAGCCGGAGGTCTTCTTCCAGGACAGCGCCCATCGGAACATCCGGGAGAGGTATGCCATCCTGAAAAATTCCGACGCCCATTATTTGGAGAAGATGAAGGAGGGGGAGCCGGAGGAGACCTTTGGGACGCTGGAGGCGTTTTTGGGGCGGCTCTTTTCGGTGTAGCAGGAGGCGGGGGCTTTTTACACGGCAAGGAAAAAGACGAAAAAAAGGGGAAATTTACTCTTGCATTCCCTGCGGGGGTGTGGTATAATAAATGAGCGCTCAAAAAAGAAATACCGCGGAGTGGAGCAGTCCGGTAGCTCGTCGGGCTCATAACCCGAAGGCCGCAGGTTCAAATCCTGCCTCCGCAACCAAAAACCCGCATGGCAAGCCGCTTTGCGGGTCTTTCTTTGCCATTTTTCCCTCCGGAGTTTGTTGCAGTTGGGATTTTTTCGCTCGTTAGGAAGAAGTGCAGCAAAAGTGAATAAATCCTGAGCGGTTTTCAGTGCGATTTGGCTTGTTGCAGTTTTGTTGCAGTCCTATTTTTTGCCGGAAAAAATCTTCCCTACTGTGGCGTGTCCCGCTCCGGCTCCTCTGTCTCCGGCAGGAAACCGCTCATCCGGTCGATGGCTTTCCTCTTTTCATCGTCCAGCACATGAGAATATTTCTCGGTGGTGACAATGGAGGCATGGCCCATCAGATTCTGGATGATGCGGATGGGAACATTCTGTTCCATCAGTCTGGTGGCGAAGGTGTGCCGAAGTGCATGGACATTGACTCCTTGCAGTTCACAGCGCTTGCAAACTGCCTGGACCCGTTTCTGGTAGGTTCGGGGGTCGGTGTAGGTTCCCCGTTTCGACGGAAAGATGAGGTTCTGGGGATTTGGCTGTCCATCGTGAAGTTGTACTTGCCGTTGGAACATGAGCAGCTGCCAGATATTCTCATAGACCGGCGTTTCCCGGTTGCTGGTTTTGCTCTTGGGGGTCTCCTGGAGGATCAGTTCCGTTTTCTTGCCGGACGGGTCGTCAAAAAGCTGTACCCGTTCCAGGTCCTTGTTGATGCGAATGGTCCGCTTTTTTTCGTTGAGGTCGTCCCACCCCAGCGCTAAGACCTCTCCCATCCTTGCCCCGGTAAAAAGGGAAAGAAGCATGGCCATCCGCAGCCGCTCGGAGAATATTTCCTTGATGAAGATCTCCATCTCCTCCACCGTCAGCACACGGCGTTCGGTGGGCTGTATCTCCGGGAGCCGGAGGTCAGCGGCGGGATTCTCAATGATGATTTTCCCTCTCGCCTTTTCCATAGCCGCATTCAGCACCACGAAGATGTTGTAGATGCTCTTGGGAGAAAGTCCTCCCTTCTTATCCAGCCGCCCATTGGTTTGCAGGTAGTTGAGATAAGTCTGCATATCGGCGTCGGTCACGGCGTTCAGCGGCGTTTTGCCAAAAAAGGGCAGGATCTGGGTCTGGTAGGTCTGCATATAGGAAGAATAGGTGGTCCGCTTCACCGAGGGCGGAGTCTTGTAGGTCTGGATGAAGTATAACACCCAGTCAGAGAGGGCGATGTCCATCTCGATTCCCGCCGGGGGCTTTAGCCCGTGGGTCGCATTGGTGAGCATCCGGTAGGTTTCCTGCTGCCGCTGCCCCCGGATCTCTTTGGCCCGCTTGAGAAACTCCTTGTACTTTTTGGCGACCTGCTCCTCGGTCTTGCCGGTGAAGGTCACCCGCCGGTACTTGCCGTTCTCATCGGTCTCATATTTTTGGAAGATCAGGTATCCGTCCTTGCGGAGATAGAGGGAGCCACCCTCGAAAAGCTTGGCATATTTTGTGGAAGGCCTGTAGTTGTCTTTATTTCCTGCCATGGATCATTCCTCCTGTTCTTAGTTGGTCAAGAATTGACGATCCATCAACAGCAGGAATTGAATTTCTTCCAGCTAATAGCAGAGAGGGGGCTGTGGTAGGGATAGGGTAAGGGGCAGGGCCAAAATTGGTACGCATCCAGCAAAGAAACTCCTCCTCCGGGATGCGATAGCTGTGTCCTACCCGAATTACCGGAAACGCCCCGGTGTGGATTAACCGGTAGGCTGCAACCCGCCCAATTTGGAGGATTTGTTGTATATCCTTCACTTTCAATACCCGTGGGAAAGAAATCATTTCACTCCTCAAAACGGAGAAAAAAGCAATACCCCAATGGGGGAAATTTTAGGGTAAATTGAGGGTAAACTTGGGGTAATTCGAGGGTAATTCTGGGGTAGATGCAAGGCACTTCCTGTGGTATCCTATTCTCTCGGCAGAAGAGTTCTAATTCTTCTGTGGTAATGACTGACAAGGGAAAAAGCATTGCATATCGCTCAGTCAGTGCGACAATACCATCGTCTCGGATTTTTCTCAGGGTTTTCATAGTCAACTGCATATCTTCCTGTAAGTCCCGCCAAATACAACGGTCAAAGTAATATTTTCGCAGAACCTCTGCCTGTGTCTCATCCAGTAGACTCATGTAAAAATCCAAACGGTTGATGGCGGTTTCCAATGCAATCAGCCTGCGGACCACCGCTTTGTAGGCTTCCTCATTCACCCGGTCCGCCACCTCCCGGTACCGCAGGGCTACATCAGCGGTCTTGTTCGAGATACACCCGGAGCGAATACCGTCTCCCATTTGGTGGGAAAGGGCCATCTCCTCAATGATCTCATCGTCCCCGACCTTCACAAAGTTCTTCAGCTCAAATCGGAGAGAGGTAATCTCCCTCACCATCCGTGTATGGTTTTTCAGCAGCTTGACAACATATTCCCTTGGCTCCATCTAAAACCCCTCCTTTACAGCGATAACACGATTGCTGTTTTTGGCGGAATAAGCCACTATCTTGCGGATATTCATACATCTTCCAGGAATAGGACCATCAAAAGGGTATGGCTCTATCGCACAATAGCCTTATAAAATTGTCCTGATTTCCTCCAGTTTCCTGGTCACTCATGCCTATCACCGTCCTTTCGTCGGGCCCTGGCATAAGCATAACCGAAAATTACCCGGAAGAAACTGCAAAGTGGGTCTGCCACCGGTCCTCGTTTACCAACCGGTAAACGAGCCTGGAAAGCCATCCCGGAGGGGATTCCGAAATCTTTTTGCGGAGCAGAACACGCCCAATACCGGGTGAGGAAGAAAAGAGCCTTGCCGCCATCGGCAAAAGAATCTTCATCAGCCAAAGATAGAGCCGCCGGAAATCATTGTCGTCGCAGCAGACATCCCAACGCCTTCCCTGGCAGACCTTTTCAAAGGTCAAAGCAGTGTGCTGCTTATAGGGCAGCAGAAAGTCCGGCAGCTCATGGTGGATATGGCCGCAGCCCTCACAGCGGTATCGCCGGATCATCAGGACTGCCTTTGTCCCATCCTCCCGGATAAAGTGCCGGCGGCGGGTGCCAACGGCAGAAAGCTGTCCCCCGCAAAGGGGACAGCCATGGGGCGAAGCCCTGCTCCTCAAATAAAAAGGTTATCCTCTCCCTTCTCGATCCTGTAATCTTTGCTGTCGATGCTGACCATGACTGTCACTTTCCTGCGTAATGGGAAGATACTGCCTCCTTGTGTTCAAACGCTTCCTTGTCAAAACCTGTCGAAAACAAAAAACACGGACCCCCCCTTTCCACAGGGCCTTTGCGTTTGACAGCTTCTGCCTTTAACTATCAGCTGTTATTCTTTGAAGATCACCGTCGTTGTCATCCATACATTCTGCCATCATTCGGATCCCTAACCGGAAGCCTAAGATAAAGTTTTCCCGTGCTGTGATACCGTCCATGGTGAATTGTGCTTCAATCAGTCTGCCCAGAATATTCCGTTCGGCCTCGTCCAGCTTTTTCATAAGCTGTTCCGCACAATCTGCGGCCTTACCTACCGCCCGATGCAGTTCCGAATTGGGGACCATTTCCTGATCGGCCGGCGCAAGATTGCCGTAGTAGAAATCCTCCAGAAATTTTCGCATTTTCCGTCTCCTCAAATAATGTTATTAAAGCGCTTTACAGTAAAAGTTTAGCAGAATTGCATGGAAAATGAAAAGTGAAACTACTTTTTTACTTTAAGTTTGAGGACAAATTTTCAAAAAATTTTAAAAAACCGGCTAGGTTTTCCCTGGCCGGAAACGCACACAGCGTTTTGTGACATTCCGCGATGTAAATTTGGAAAACAACCGCCATACGGCAGTTATTTTCCTTCCCTTCAAGCGGCCTTTTTCTGCCGCTGTACCCGGACCTGAAGATCCTGGGAGAACATTTGCAGGGTGGAAAACTTGTCGTTCAGATCGTCCAGTTGGCGGCGGAGGATGCCCTCATAGTGCCGCTTTTTTTCTTCCAGCGCCTCGATCTTGGCGATCCAGCGGTTCATCACCGCGGGGCTGGTAATGTCGGTATCGATGAAGTGTTTTACCCGTTCCTGGTAAAGCTCCACCTCTCGTCGCATGGCGATGTAGAACTCCTGGGCCATCTTGTCCCGCTGCTTCTGGTCGTCCAGCACATACATACTGTTGACGATAAGCTGGCCGCTGTTTTGGTTATTGGCGTTCAGGGACTCGATAAAGTCCTCGAACAACGTCACCTCCTGCATATGGGTTCGGGGGACGAAGAACAGCTTACCGTGGATGGAGATGGGTAGAGCTTCCATGCGGGAAAGGAAAATGTCCGTCAGCCCTTCCACCTGCTTGCGGGTGGCACAGCGCTTGTAGAGCCCAAACAGTTCCACTGCCTTCTGGCAGTAGTCCCAGGGGTCCACCAGGCTGTCCACAGCCAGGTTATCGTACCCCATTTGGTTGGTCTGTCGGTCCATCCAAAGGTTGGCCAGCTTGACATACTGGTTGGTGCTTTCTCCCAACTCCTCCTTCACTAGCTCCCGGCTGATGATCTACGAGGATTTTTCGTTATCCCGACAATAAATTTTGAAGATACTGCTGCCCTGAGTCTTGCGATCTCGGATGTCCCCGGTGGCGCTGCGAAAAGCATCGGCCTCGTTTAACCGACCGCCTTTGCTGTATGGCAGATCCATGGTCTGGCAGAGCTGTTCCAGAACCGGCTTTTCAATTAGGATGTTCGCCAAAGAGAAGTACAAAATCTTCCCTAGCACATCGCCGCTGTCTCCTTTGACTGCCATAAAGTTGCTCATGTTTGCCATAGTAGAACGCTCCTTTTCTTTTTTATGAAGTGATGGATGGGATTTTTTGTGCCTGACCGGTGGAGTAGAGGTACCGGGCATAGAGGAAATCGTCGATTCCCTTAAACCGTGCGTCCCATTCCAGCGGCTCAAACCGAAGGCCGTTCTGACGGGCGATCTTCTCCACCTGGAAGAAGGCGTCCCTCACCTGTGGATTTTCCAGCTTGTCCATGTCGTAGGCTCCCACCACCTTTTTCAGTGGAAGGCTGTTCAGCGTTTCGGGAAGGAAACGCAGACTGTTGACCCCCGGTACGCAGACAAAGAGGGCATCGCCCATAAAATAGCTGGCCACATCCCCTTTGAGCCCACCTTCGGTGACGCAGGCCACCTTGCTTTGGGAATCCCCGGTGACATGGACCCAGGTCTGGGCCTTTGTCCCCAGGGTAAAGCCCTTGGCGGGATTGCTGGAGAACCAGCGGTACTTCATGCCGCCTTCGGCCCGGTCGGAACGGATCTGCATCCCCTGGATGTAGCCGTCCTTGTTGTAGATAGGGATAAGATACCCGCCGTTTCCGGCAAAGGTCCACGCTCCGTCGCGCAGGTAGAATCCGGGGACGCCTTTTAGCGGATAGCTGGCCGAAAGTTTGGCTGCTATTCTTTTTCTTGCGGAGTAGGAGGCCGGCATCGAGCGATACCGGTTCTCCTGTATCCGCTCCGGGGAGAGCCCCCGTTTCAGAAGCTGCTTCTGGTGAAAGTCCGAAAGGGTCAGCAAATCCAACAGATCGTAGTAAACATCGTGGCGCAGGGGCAGAGGAGCCAACTTTGAGGGTGATTTTGCAGGTGGAGGCGTTTTAGCGGTCCCCTCCACCTTGTCCACCAGCTGCCGGTAGGCTGTTTTGTTGTCCACGCCGGTGATCCTGGCGTACAGTGTGACGCTGTTGCCGCCCGTCCCGCAGCGGTGGCAGCAGCAGAGGTCCTCCTCGGTATTGAGATACAGGTGGTGGCTTTTGTCGTCACAAAAGGGGCACCGGGCCTGTACTTCAATATCATCCAGAGTGGACGGCTTCATCTGGAGACCGCACAGAGCGGCGGCCTCCAGGATGGGGATACGGATATAACCGTCCATAAAACCTTCCTCCTAACTGGCTTTTTTGAGGGGTTCGGGGGCCTGCTGGCCGGGGGTGACTATCGAAAGGGGTGCGTTGGGAACCACCCTGGCCAGCAGGATCTGGTCCAGCAGCTTGGGCAGGGCGGTGATGCTCTCCACATCGTCGATAAAGACGGGATAGCGCCGCCCGGTGAGCCGCTTCATCAGCTGGGAGACCTCCAGGCCCGCCCGCAGCTTCTCCGAGTGGGAGAGCCGCCGGTAGTCCCTGCCATTGAACTGAAAGCGAAAGGCGCTTTTCAGCTCGCCGGTGGTCTTTACCAGGTCGTAGAGGGAGATCTTCACCTGGGGCATGGACAGGCTGGCAAAGGAAAGCTCGTTTCGCACCGCAAGGTAGTTGACCGCAGCGCTCATCAGCAGCTTTTTCTGCCGGATCAGTTTATCCACTTCCCTGTCGCGGGCGTTCAGGTCGGGGGCCGGCCGTGCGGAGACTTTTTCCAGGGCGGCCAGTTCTTCCTCCGCCTCCTGCTCCTCAGCGTGGAGCGCGGAAAGCCGCTGCATCTCCTCATCGTCCAGGTTCCCATAGGTTAAACTGGCAGTTCTATCCTGTATCTGGCTGTTCAAGTCCGCAAGTTCTTTTTCATAGTCCCGGAGTTCCTGCTCCATTTTAGCCCGCTGCCCTTGGAGTCGAGCCAATAAGGTGGCATTTTTCTCCACATCCTGTTGGTGGAATTGTTCAAAGGTTTCCCGTGCCTGTTTTTCCAGAGCGGTCAGGTCGTTTAATTGCGACCGCAGCCCCTGGCCCCGTGAGGTGACTTCCCTCAGCTTTTGCCGGAGATTTTCCTGGGCCTGGGCTACCGCATCGTTGGGGAGCGGCTGCTTGCAGGTGGGGCAAATGGCGCCGGGCTTGGTTGGCGGCAGGGTGGCGGGGGCGGCTGCCCGCTGTGTGACCAGTGAAGCCGTTTTCTGCGGGGCCGGGGATGATGCTGTTCCCGCCTTTCCCTGAAGCATCTGGGCATACCGGGCGTCCAGCGTTTTGCGGCCGGACTCGGTGATATAACAGTTTTTCCCTCTCTGCTCCACATCCACCCAAAGGGCGCCCATGGAGTAAAGATACCGGCCGATGCCCCACTGGACGGCGGCCCGCTTCATGCTGTCGGACAGACCGCCTTTGACCGGTTCAATATCCGTATCTTCCGCGCCGTCCCATTTGGTGATGAAGCCCTTTTCCGGAAAGCAGATAGAGATACCGCAGATCTGGGCATCCTTCTGTCCGGCCCGGTGCCAGGGCTTGTACTCGTTGTACCAGCCGTCCGGGCCCACCACGTCGTCCAGCCGGGCCTGGATGGCCCGGTTGGTCACATAGGGGACGGCGATCCCCCGCATCTTGCTCTCAATGGCCTTTTGCAGCCGCCACTCCAGGTCCTCCGGAGCGAAGGGCTGGGCCAGCTCCTGCTGGATCATTCTCGCGTCTTTCTGTGCCATAAAATTACCTCCGATTCAAAAAATCCTTTAGTGTCTGCCCATTCTCCACCAGTACATCGGTGTAGTAGTGAGATGGCGTCTTGGTCTTCATCTGCTCCAGCAGGTCACGGAATCCGGCATGGAGCCGGTTGTTCTGCTCGGAGTAGAGATCGTCATTGTTGGGCATCCGTAAAATGTACGCCGCCAGGGTGTGGAGACGGGCCGGGTTCTTATAGACCGGCAGGGCGTTGTTCCCCAGGCAGACGCTCAGATTGCCATGTACATTGGAAAACGGATACCGGTAGGTGGGGGTGTCCAGCGTCAGGCGCTCATCTTTCACCACGCACAGACTGGCATTTACAACCTTGCGGTCAGCGGGCAGATACTTAAAACAGAATACCAGCCGGGGGATGGGGAAGCGGAGGTACTCCGTCTCATAATAGGAGAAGTCCGCGTACAGCTCCGGGTATCGGATGTAGTAGTAGACATGTTTTTTCTCCAGCACCACGGCGATACAGCCCTCGGGCAGCAGGCCGGTGGGATGGCTCTCATCGTCCACCCGGCTGGTCAGGATGCAGTCGGAAAGTGACTGCGGGGAGATGTTCTTTCGGGTAATCACGCCCTTCTTGCTGTGTTGCTCCACCTCGACCTCCGCCTGGTCCGTGTTGATGCGGATGATCATGTTGTAATCTTTGGGCATTACGCCGCCTCCTTCCATTGCGCCGCTGTCACCAGGGACAGGGGGATGATCCTGGTTTCTTGGCAAAACTCCTGTTCCAATTTTTTGATGGTCTCTTCAAAGCTATATTTGATCTCTATAAGCCCATCAAAAATTTCATCCTGGTTATAAAACTCACAGCCGGTAAACAGCAGCAGGCATTTTCGGCCGCGGTCTTCTTTACTTAACCGCCAATCATAGCCATAACCATAACTATAGCTGAAGGTAAAGTATTCGCGTATAGTTTCCTCCAAGACTTTCCGATAGGGATTTTCCCCCTCTCCGATTCCCCCGCGTTTTTCATATTCCTCGCACAACTGGCAGAAGCGGTCAATGACCGGGTCCGTAAACAGCCAGGTCTCCAACTCGTCCCTGTCGTTGTAATAGTGGCGTGTGTCCTGGAACACCCAGCCAATGGCCTCATAGGCCAGTTCCCAGTAGAGATCCCCATCCAGAGGGTAACCGCCAAACCGATTCACGAGACATTCCGCCATATCATTGTCATACAGGCTTTTTGAGAAGCGCAGCATGGAGAAAAATTCATCGTACAATTCCACCATGGCGGCACCTCAACAGAACATGCGGGCCTTGCGGGCTTCCGGACGGATATTCTGCACAATTTCAGTAAGCTGCTGCAATTTTCCGCCCGCTCTGGATAGATCGTTGTAGTATCTTTCCAGCAGGTCAATGTCCTCCATATCGAAAGCGTCGTAGTCGATGTCCCGAAGGCAGACCTTCTCGTTGTTCATACAAGGCAAAAGAATTTTCTTCAGAAGGTACTCATTGACGCCATCCGTTTGAACCGGCGGCTCATCCTTTGCCTGAGAAAACCGCATCACCAGCAGCTTCAAATCCAGCTTCATGGCGTACCCTCCTCAAACTCCAGCGTGACCGCGCACAGGGCGTAGTCGCCAGGGCAGGCAGATACGGCCTTCTCCTGTTCCGGAGAGAGGACCGCCCGTTTCTGCTCCAGGTAGTAGAGTCCGCAGTCCGGCAGGAATGCTCCTTCCATCACGGCCAAGTGCCAGATGGAGTGAGCTTGAAGCGCTTCATTGCTCCCGTCAGCTGTGACGTGGCAGACCAAGGCCTTCCCGATTCGCTCCGTCTGGTCTAAATTGATATTGTTTAGCATCCCCATCGAGTGATAAGCGATGGCTTCCTCCTGCTTCTTCTTCGCCTGGTGGAATACGTTGAGAAAGGCCACCGGGTCCTCCCGTCCCAGCACAACGCTGTAGGGGGCTGAAATGTCCTGTCCCCAGGGCTGGCTGGCCGGATAAAAGCGGGAATAAAATTTCCCCAGATCAGGAAGCAGCAGCTGGGTGACCGCAGCCCACACCTGCGTGCGGGCCTGCTCTGTGTTTTGGGGCAGCCATTTTCTCGGTACAATGACCGCCAAATAATTAAATTTCATCGCACTCTCCTTTAATAATCCTCTGGAAGCAGCACAGCCGTGGCCGACCGGTCCCGTTCGGTGATAATCCAGAATTTGACGCCGTCCTTGCTGTGGTAGACGGAAAGCAGGCGCTCGCCGCCCTTCACCGCTCTGTCGTTGGCCCACTTGTCCTGCGGGCACACATCGCCCCAGTCGCAGTTCTGGTGTCTCTGGAGGGCGGCGAAAATTTCTGCCTTTGGGACTACCTTCAGCACATGGGGTGTCGCTACTGTCTGTCCCAGGGCAAAGGGGACAGAAATCGTTGGAAATTTCATACTCTCCTCCTTTAGGTCAGTGCCCGGAACCCATGCGGGGTCAGGACGTTGAAAATCATTTTGTTGGAAATGGTCTCGTGGATCTCGGAGCCGATATGTTTCCCGTTGGAGGCGTACCGTTCCTCACTCTCCATCCGGGTCACCTTGATGATCCGGCCCTTGATGATGTGGGGAGAATCGCATTGGATCAGCCCGTTTATCATCCCGGAGCCGCCAATCAGTCCGATCTGGCTGATAGACAGAGGGAGAAGCGGACGCTTTGCGCCCTTATCCAG
>OFFS01001095.1_pt1 | contig 13080 bp, 9 predicted proteins | sample 1521541 | NCBI WGS metagenome assembly OFFS01 (sample SAMEA3504127, study PRJEB24116) | mouse gut metagenome | biome: mouse gut; feature: mouse-associated habitat; material: faeces | place: Denmark | collected 2011 | reverse complement strand
GGCCTCGTCGATGCGGGAGAGGATGCCGTACTGGTAGGCGTCGCCGGTGACGTCGTCCAAGATCAGCGTCTCGATCTCCCCCTGGGGGTTCAGGGAGTACCAGCGCACCTTGCCGCTGTCCAGCTTCAGTCCGGCCAGCCGGCTGGGGTAGATCACCGCGCCCCGGTTATCGCTCACGTCCAGGATCTCCACCCCCTGGGCAAAGGCGTACTGATTCAGCTTGGCGCCGTCGGCGCTCACCTGGCCGCTGAGGGAACTCCCCCCAAGGCCCCGGAGGGTGACCTCCCCGGTCATGGCCAGTCCCCGGCGCACCGGGGTCCCGGTGAGGCCGAAGGTGGCCCGGATCTGGTTCTCCAGGTAGCGCTGGTAGGAAAAGTGGAACAGCTTGGCGTCGTTGCAGAAGAACACGAGCGGCTCGCCGTCAGCAGAGCCGGCTTCGCCGTACTTCTTGGTCACTTCGTTGTCCACGTTGCCCACGGCGGCCGGCCCATCGTACACCACCTTGAAGCCGAGCCACGCGTGATCGCCCTCGTCCATGGCCGCGAGGGCCCGCTCGAAGGTAGGAATGTCGGCCTCGGTCAGCGTGGCCGCGATGGCCGCCAGGGTTTCGGACCCGATATGGGGGTCGCCCGCGGTGGCCTCCTCGGAAAACGCCGGGAAGTCTTCCACGGCCAGCACCGGCGTGCGGCCCTCCCGCAGATCGGCGACAATCGCCTCGATAGTTTCGCGCTTCATATCATTCCTTTCAGAAGAGTGCGGGGGTTCTACATGATCGCTCGAGGACATCTTACCAGGCAGGCCATCCCATTCAACAATGCGGGGCGAAGAGCCGCCCCGTTGCGGCCAATTCCCAAAATTTGGCACGAAATCGGCGTTTTCCAACATAGTCAGCATGCTCAGTCGGCGAAACGCCTCTCCTCTTCGAGAGGCCTCTCCGCCGACCTGGGCTTTCTTCTTTCCGCTTTCTGGACGGCGCACTTTACCGGGCCCCCATTGTTGGAAAACGCCCTTTTTCTGCCACATTCCCTCACGCAGACGGCACGATGTGCACGTGGCGGTTCTCGTCCAGGGTCATGCGGCCCTCGGCGATGGCCCGCAGCACTTCGGGGTATATATGGTGCTCGGTCTCGTGGATGCGGGCTTCCAGGGCGTCGATATCGTCGCCCTCCAGCACCGGCACGGCCCGCTGGGCCACGATGGGACCCTTGTCGTAGTCCTCGTTGGCCAAATGCACCGTGACACCGGTTACCTTCACGCCGAAGTCCCAGGCATCCTGGATGGCGTGGGCGCCCTTGAAGGAGGGCAGCAGCGCCGGGTGCAGGTTCAGCACGTGATCGGGGAAGGCGTCCAGCACCACGGGGGTGAGCTTGCGCATGTAGCCGGCCATGACCAGGTACTCGGCCCCGGCGTCAGCCATGATGGCGGCGATGCGCCCGTCGGCGGCCTCGCGGTCCTCGTAGCAGGTGCGGTCAAACACCGTCACGGGAATGCCGGCGGCGCGGGCGCGCTCGATACCGTAGGCATCGGGGCGCGACGACAGCACGTGCACGATCTCCACGGGCAGCCCATCGTCGGCAATGGCATCGATGATGGCCTGCAGGTTCGTGCCGCTGCCACTGAGCAGCACCCCAATCTTCAGCTTATCGGTCATGCAAGTCCTTCCTCGCTTTTCGCTTCCTGTTGTTGCAATGCGAAGAAGTGCTTCTGCGCTTCAATCTCGGCACGAAGCTCATCTTCAGAAGGGAGGTACGGTGCATATTTTGCCGCAAATAGCTGATCGCTGTCGTGGAGAATGGAATAACGGGCAATATCCTCATCGGTTTCGGAACACAGCACAATGCCGAGTGTCGGATTATCTCCCTCCCCGCGCACGCGTTCATCGTACATACGCACATACATATCCATCTGCCCCACATCTTGGTGGCGAGCCCACCTTGCGCTGCAGCGTGCGCACGCTCCATCCCTGCTCTGCTGCTTCGCGAGCATACCATTCTCGGGCATCAGCGGCATGGACCTGGAGAAGGACGCGGTAGTGCGTCCATGAAAGAAACGGCACAGATTGTGTACTCACTGAGTACACAATCGGGTAGTGTCACGAAAGTTGGTGTAGCGCCCCGATCGGCGAGGGCGGTCGCAGACTGTCCGAGCCGATCGGGAACATCGCCAGAGAACCCCATTCTACACTATCGTCAGGCCGCCCTCCTCTCGCATCCCTCGTCGGCAAGGACCACCGTTATTATGCGGGCGGCGTGCTCGGCTGCGGTGCCGTCGTAGGACGGGGCGGGCGCCGGGGCCCATTTTGAGCGGTCCTCGTAGGCCTCCGCGATGGAGTCGCCGTCGAACCACCGGCGGCACGCCCACTCCTCGTCCATCTCGGAGAGGACGGCGCCGATGAGCCTGATCAGGGACTTCCTGGACGGGAACACCTGCACCACGCGGGCGCGGCGCTTGATCTCGCGGTTGGCGCGCTCCTGCACGTTGTTGGTGCGCAGGCGGCGCCGGTGCGCCGGAGGGAAGTCCAGGTGGGCCAGCGCGTCCGGCTCGGCCTCCTCCAGGAGATCCCCCACCGCCGCGTTGGCGGCGCCCAGCTCCCCGGCGGCCAGGTGGTAGAGCTCCCGCACCAGGTCGGGGTCGCTCTCCGCGAACACGGCCGAGAGCACCGAGCCGATCAGGCGCCTCTCCCGCCTGTTTCGCCCGAGCGCGCAGGCGTTGCGCTCCAGGTGGACGATGCAGCGCTGCCACGCGGCGCCCGGGAACACCTCCTCTATCGCGCGGCGCAGGCCCGCGTGGGCGTCGGAGGTGACGCAGAGCACCCCGGCGACGCCGCGCTCCCGCAGCGAGAGCAGGAAGGACCGCCACGAGGCGTAGTCCTCGGCGTCCACGGCCTCCAGGCCCAGGAGGGCCCGGTGGCCCGTGTCGGCCGCTCCGATGGCGGTGGCCACCGCGCAGCTGGACACGTGGCCGCCGTCGCGGCACTTGACGTAGGTCGCGTCTATCCAGAGATACGGGAACCGCACGCCCCCGAAGGAGCGCTCCCGCAGGTCGGAGACGGTCGCGTCCAGCGCCTCGCAGATGCGGGACACCTGGCTGGCGCTCATGCGGTCGGCTCCGAGCGTGCGGGCGACCCGCTCGACCTTGCGCGTGGAGACGCCGCTCGCCACCATCTCGGCCACCGCCGCCACGACCGCCCGGTCGACCCTGCTGTAGCGGTCGATGAGGTCGTCCGGGAAGAACGTCCCGCGCCTGAGCTTGGGTATCCTGAGCGTGATCGGCCCCACGCTCGTGAGCAGGCGGCGCTCGCGGTAGCCGTTGCGCTGGTTGCCCTCGGCGCAGGCGTCGTCGGCCTGGGCGTCCATCACCTCGTTGACGAGCGCCTCCGCGAGCGTGCGCACGAGCTCGTTCAGGTTGACCATGCCGTCGTCGAATCTGGGAATCTCGGGCATCGGCCCCTGCAAAGCTGGTAAAGTGTCCATTGCGGTCATCGCCTTTCTCGAATCGTTTACTTCGCAATAAAGGATTCTAGCGATGGCCGTTTCTCATTGGCCGGCTATTCGGCCGGAGAAACGATCGTTACACCAACATTCGGCACACGATCAGTATTCGAGTTTATCAGGAAAAGCAGTTGAAAATGATTTGCTGGTTACGGGCGTTGGGACGATAGGTGTACCGTGGCGTGTCCCCAGTTCAGAGCCAATATATTTCAAAGATGGAAACATCATCTGGTTTAAGAATATGAACGTGATCGATGGACTTTTCTTCTATTACAGCTTTACTTCTTCAAGCATCCAAGACTTTATTCGTAAATCAGCGGGTTCTGGAACCGTGGGGACCTTCACTATTGACACAGGAAAAAAGACGCCTATACAGCTTCCGTCTATAGATGAGCAAGCCCAAATCGGCGGCTTCTTCCAGAGGCTCGACTCGCTCATCGCCCTTCATCAGCGTGAGCGAGTCGAGTAATTTGCTCAGCCAGGATCGTCGTTCGACCATACCCGCAAACATCGCGCCGTCTAAGCAAAATTCAAGAAGATCCCCTATCGTGAGATAAAGCCTCTTTGCGGCTTGCCCAACGCTTCCTCGTGCGCTCTCCAAGCTCGTCTACAGTGATTTCACCGGCAATATACGCTTCGACATCCGCCCGAAACTCCTCGGATACCCAAGCGCCCTCCATCTCGCCAGAACGAATGGCCTCACGCATTACCCGTTCACGATCCACCGTGGCACCCTTCAATAGCCCAAGGGAAATAGCCGACTTCCCAACCGCATCCCCTGCATTGCCCGCCATTTTGCCGAACGGCTAAATGGCGGGCTCGGAGGGCTTACACGCCGAGAAGCTTAAGCTGATCTGCAATTTCTCGTTCTAGCTCGGCAATTTCTCTCTTATCCTGCTCGATCAACCTCAGAACCTCATCTAGGTCTATCTCTTCTTCCTCCTCAAACGTATCGACGTATCGAGGAATGTTGAGGTTGTAATCGTTCTCCCTCACCTCATCGAGAGATGCAACGTGGGCGTACTTTTCAACATCCTGGCGATTCCTGTAAGTCTCAACGATTTTCTCAATATTGGCGGGGGTCAGACGGTTCTGGTTCTTCGCTTTTTCGAACTCGCGAGATGCATCGATGAACAGGATATCCTTAGCCTCGCGCCCCTTTTTGAACACGAGAATGATCGTTGGGATACCCGTGCCGTAGAAGATGTTCGCGGGTAGCCCGATCACGGTATCGAGGTAATTCTTGTTCTCTATGATCGCCTTCCTGATCACGCCCTCGGCTGCTCCGCGGAACAACACGCCATGCGGAAGCACGATAGCCATAGTGCCGCCATCTTTCAGATGGTACAAGCTGTGCAGGATGAATGCGTAATCAGCCTTGGTCTTGGGCGCCAGCTTGCCGTAGTCCTTGAACCGCGCGTCCTTAAGCTTTGTATCGTTATTATCCCAATGAGCGGAATAGGGCGGATTCGCTACAACGGCATCAAAGGAACGCGGTCGATCGATGCCTTTCTCGTCCGGCCCATCCGGCCAGTCGCCTTCAAGCGTGTCAGCATTCGAGAGCGTCATGTTGTTGAACGACACCCCGTGCAGCATCAAATTCATACGCGCCAAGTTATACGTGGTGGTGTTCAACTCTTGCCCGTAGTACTTGATTGGCTGACTATCCGGAAGCTCCTGTCCGACGGTCAGCAGAAGGGAGCCGGAGCCCATGGTAGGGTCATACACACTGAAGGCTGAATCCGCATCGTTCCAGTTCATCGTCACGATTTTCGCCAAAATCTCGCTCACCTCGTGAGGCGTATAGAACTCACCGCCTTTCTTGCCCGCTGAAGCTGCGAACTGCTTGATAAGGTACTCATAGATGGCACCGAGAATGTCTTTGCCGTCATCGCTCTTGTACTCTATGCTGTCCACAAGTTTCACAATACGGTTAAGGGACTTGGCGCGCTCGTTCGTCGATGACCCCAGCCGCGAGTCGCCGAGATTCACATCGTTGAACACGCCGCGAAAATCGCGCTCCGCCTCCTTATTGAGCTCCGCATTCTTGTTGAAATGGTCAAACATGCTTTGATAGTCACTCGGTACGACCATGCTCTCGTCGATCTTATGGACGAGAGAAGCCCACGTATCAAGCGGCTCAATCGCATAGCCCAGACTTGAGGAGATGTCCTCCAGATAGTCCGCCAACTCCTCGTTGTTCGCCTGCTCAAGATAGGCTTGATTGACCGTATGACCAGGCTCCACGTCCAAAACATTATTGGTCACCAAGTATTCTTCCTGATGCTCCGAAAGATAGCGGTAGAACATGAAAGCCAGAATATAGTTCTTGTACTCCGCAGCGTCCATATTGCCGCGCAGTTCGTTTGCCATTGCCCAAAGCTTGGAGGAGATTTCGTTCAAATCGCTCATTTTCTTATATTCCTTTCTTAGACGAACATCTGCTGAAGCAGGCCTTTTTTCAATTCCTTAACATGATCCAGCTCACGCTGATGAAGGGCGATGAGCGAGTCGAGCTTGGCGAATGTCTTGGCGATAGCATCCTGCTCATCGATTGCGGGCACTATTAGCGAAGTACCAGCTATCACCGCTCTTGAAACAGAGATCACCTTAATACCCTGCATCAGAGGTTTGAGCTGATCGCGAAACGACGACGAGTTCAGATAATGCCCCAAGAATCCCGGAGCGTACCTCCTTAAGGGGCGCAACGGCATGGTGTGAAGCCCTGGGTAGACTGTTGCGTCCCCGATTTTCCGCAGCTCAACGCACTTCCCAGCTGCCTCGTCTTCCGCCGTATCGGCGACAACAACATCTCCGTTACGAAGCTTGTCGCACGTGAGCCTTGAGGCCATCTTATCGCTCGCGACTCTTGGCAGTGCCATCTTTTCAAGGTCGATAACGGATCCGAATTTGATTAGCACGTCACCGTAATGGACGTCAAAGCAGCTGCCCTCGGAATCGCTGAGTTCGGCACGAGAAAGCGTGTTGTTTCGCAAAAATTCGAATTCGTCCCCCAACCTACGCTGTTCCCAAGGGTCAGTGAAACCGGGAAAACGGAGTTCCGGTACATTCGTCCCTTCCTTTGGAAACATTTTTTGGAGCAGACCCTTCTTCAGTTCTTTAACGTGATCTAACTCACGCTGATGAAGGGCGATGAGCGAGTCGAGCTTGCGGAAGAAAGTGCCTATCAGCTCTTGCTCGCCTTTTTCAGGGAAGGGAACGTCGAGCTCCATAACTTTATTCTTCGAAATGTTGAAGCGTGATATGCCCTGCGCCAGCAATACAATGTCATATCTGACGCCCTGTGATCTCAGCATGTATGCGAGATAATCCGAGTCGAAGGATCCATCTTGTCTATATCCAAAACAAAAACTGTTCAGATATACATTTGGCTGGTCGGAGAGCCATACCGAAGACATACCCACATCTTCGGGCGTCTCAGATGAAACCGTGAAGAAAGCATCGCCGAACCTAACTTGGTTCTGTTTCGGGTCTATCTCAATGGACTCAAGCCTGCCGGTATCAGCGATCGGGTTTTCGAATATATTCGTATACGGAACGAATCTAGCTTCACCGTGGCCGAAGTCCTCTTTTGTTTTCCCGGATAGGCCTCCATAAGTTGTTCCGCATTCTCCCAACCTACGCTGTTCCCAAGGGTCAGTGAAACCGGGGAAACGAAGCTTGGGCACGTTCCTTTTTTCTTCCATTTTCTACCTCACTTCCCAACGACCATTGCGATTTGCACCAATGCGAATGAGTCTTCCTTCGACCTTCAGCGAAGCTATGAGTCGCTCTACTTGCCGTTTGCTCAACGAAAGTCGTTCAGCTAGCTGAGCAGCCGTAATGGTCGGATTAGCTTCCATTAGCGTGAGGAGTTTCCCTTGCGCCTGGATCGCCGCATTCGCTGTCCCATCATTTATACCGACATTTATACCGACGTTTATACCGACATCATCCCCTCGGGAAGCGACCTCATCAAGCGCGTCGGAAAGGGCCTTCAGCATAAAAGTCACGAACGACGTTGAGTCAGCCGCATTGTCCGCTTGCTGAAGCGCACGGTAATAGCCCTCCTGGCGATCTTTGACAATCGACTCTACAGGAAGCCACGCGAAGAGCGGATTCCAGTCACTAAGTATCAAAGTCTGCCACAAACGTCCCATGCGGCCGTTGCCGTCTGCAAAAGGATGGATAAACTCGAACTCGTAATGAAACACGCACGATGCGACAAGGAGATGCGCCTCGGAGTGCCTCAGCCACGAAAACAAGTCTTCCATGACCTCCGGGACGTAATGAGCCGGCGTCCCCGCATGAATAAGCTGATCCCCACCGAACACGCCTACATTCCCGCTGCGAAAACGACCGGCCTCCGGGGTTAGGCCGGACATGAGAAGTCGGTGCGCCTCAAGCAAGTCTTCCAAGGATGTCGCGTCGAACGTTGGCAGGGCCTCGTAGGCCTTTATGGCGTTCTGCACTTCCAAGATATCCTTGGGAGGTGCAAGCACACGCTTGTTGTCTACAATCGCCGTGACTTGCTCAAGGGAGAGGCTGTTGTTCTCAATTGCCAGCGACGACTGAATGGTGCGGATACGGTTTTCCTTGCGAAGCTGGGGGCTGGCGTTGAATCCTCCCAGTATCTCGACGCGACCGACCTTCTGCGCAATATCTGCAACCAGCTGCAGAATCCTCTCATTCAACTTGAATGGTGGTTCGTACGACATGCAAACCCCTAGCCTTCGACAAGAGCATCGGCTAATTTGTAAATAGCCTCGCGAAGTCCGTTGCGGTACTTGATTCTCGGCAGCGCGCGCACTTCCGCGTCGTTGGCCATAGCGCAATAGTCCTCGCTCGCATCGGCAATGATGGCCCGAAGGCGACCCGTGTCGTCAAGATCTTGCTGCCCATACCGATGATGGGCGAACAGCTCTCGCATATCGGCACTGCTCACGACTTCGGTAATTCCCCACTGATAGCGAAAATCGAGCAGCATCTTTTCCAAACTCACATCGTTGGCTTCCTCGATAACCCTCATGCTGTCCTTAAGCTTGTAAGGATACTTCAAGTCGGTCGCATCGGTCGGATAGTCTCCGCGCATGATCGCCGCCACTGCGTTGATCACCTTGGCGGCATAGGCGCGATCTTCCAAGCCATTGGCAAATTGCCTGATTTCCGATTGGGTCCTCTGCGCTTGCGCCTGTTCGCCGTCATGGACTTGGTTGAGCAGCATTTCGATGAGTTCAGTCAGATAATCGTAGTTGACTTCCACGTCCTTTACATGAGTGAGCTTCAACTCAAGCTGAAAGACGGGGATGTTCTTCTGCTTGGCAATGTATTCCTTGAGCTCGTTGGTGAGAACAGTCGTCAGCATGGTTTCCTGATCGGGCGACATCCCCAGCGCCACAATGAGCTCGTCGGGATCGTCGTAGTTGTAACCCTCTCCCGCAGCTTCTCCAGGTTCAAACTGCTTGAGCTTCGCCATGCCGGCATTGTACTCGCGCAAAAGCTCGAACATGTACTCCTTTTGCTTCTCCGAGGCCGGCAGCTGGGTAAAGCCGCTCGTCAGTTCATCGAGCTTTTCCACTTTGTTCTTCACTGCCTGAAAAACTTCCTCGAACTGCGGAGCCGTTAGACCATCGAGAACGTTCTGCCTGCTGCGTTCGGCATCCGAGAGATTGGCCGATTCCTTGTTAGCGTACACCGCGAGCGCTTCGTTCATAAGCCGCTCGTTTTGCGCCGGCCATCGGTAGTTCACAACGCGACCCCACGGCTTATCTTGCAAATCCGCAATACGATTCGTGCGCGAATAAGCCTGAATGAGACTAGCACCCTTCAGAGTGCGATCGACATAGAGCGTGTTGAGCTCCGGTGCATCGAACCCGGTCAGCAGCTGATCCACCACGATGACGATATCGAGATAATTGCCGTCGTCCGTCGTTCTTCGCAAGCGCGAGGTAACGTCTTCGGTATATCCGGCAACGTTATCCATGCCAAAGCTCGTTCCGAACTCCTTGTTGTAAGCCTGCATCGCACGATGAAGACCCCGATTCGTCTCCAGCTGAAAATCGTTGTTCGAGGTGTTCTGACTGAACGTGACCGCCACTTTGAGGGTTGACTCCCCCTGCACCCGCCGCTCCTCATTCACTCGACAGAACTCATCAAAGTACATCATCGCCATCGGCGTACTCGCCTTTCCTCCACCAACATGCGTGGTGAGCAGCGCGTTGTATTTGCCTTCGTTGGAGCGGTTTCGCCAGTTCTTGAAAATATCGGCAACAACGAGCTTGACGTGGTCTTTGTTCTCATCGTAAAAACTCGCGGCAACAGCATCATCCATATCTTCCGGTGTCATGTTGTCTATCTTGCGCCGAATTTGTTCGTCGGTCCAATCGGGATGCTGCTCGCGATAGAATCCGGGAAGATAACGTTCCTTCATTTCCTCTTCGTCGATTGTCGTTTCGAAATCGACCTTAAACCCAAGAACATTCTGATCGGCGATAGCCTCTCGAATGGTGTAGGCATGCAGCAACTCCCCGAAGATATCTTCTGTGCGAACACTCTGCCCGGCATCGTCGAAAGTGGGCGTTCCCGTATAGCCAACCCATGCTGCATGTTTGAATGCTTTCTGAATAGCTTTGAACGAGTCGCCCCCCGTCGAGCGATGCGCCTCGTCCACAATAAAGACGATATTCTTGTCAGGGGCGCTAAACGATGGGCGCTTAACGAGCTTGTCGAGCTTCTGCACCGATGTGACGATGATGCCGTTGTCCTTCGATTTCAACTTACGACTAAGATCGGCAGTGCTCTTGGTGTCCCGTACGCTCCCCGACGGATCCTCGTTGAAACTCCCCGTTGCCGCCATCTGCGCATCTGGGTCATAGGCACGGTAATTGTCTGTTGTCTGGTTGGTAAGCGCGATGCGATCGACGAGAAACACGACTTTGTCGATTTTGGGCATACGGCTGGCAAGCCAAGCGGTTTTAAAGCTCGTAATCGTTTTTCCCGACCCAGTGGTATGCCAGATATATCCCACCTTGTTATCGCCAAATTCGAAATCGATACGTTTAAGACCATCGATTACTTTTTGCGTGGCGTACACCTGATAAGGACGCATGACCTTCAGCGCTTCTTTGTTCTTGGTGCCATCGAGGATCATATAGTTCGTCGCCATCTGATGCGCCATAGGAATAGAGAGCATCGAGTCGGCGAACTCCCTCCAATTGCGCACAATGGCATTGTCGCTTTTTCGCTGCCAGTTGAAAGCGAAATCCTTGTTAAAGGCCTCGGCCGTTGTGTTCGCCATGTACTTCACATTATTCGGAGTGATAGCTACCAGTATCTGCAGCGTCGAGTAGATATCACGATATTGTCCTTCATCGATGTACTGATGCATCTGATTCAGTGCCTCATCTACATTGCGAGTATCACGCTTCTCCTCAATCTGAATGATAGGCAAGCCGTTGATAAGCAGCGTTGTGTCGAAGCGCCTGTCCTGCTTCCCTGTTATTTTTGCTGGACGCTCGATTTGGTTCACTACCTGGTAAATCGTATCGCCTGCGCCAATCTGGCTTTGATCGAATACCGTGAGAAACACATGGCGACCGTCATCGAGATCGATCTCAATCTGTGACACACCGTTCATCCCGTAAAGGAACTGACCCGCCTTATACGGCGTGCGCAAATCGGATATGATGCGTTTGACCTGGTTGAATTCGATCACGCTCAGAGGGTGATCAAGCGTTGCCCAATTGTGCCTCTCAAGAATGTTCTTGAAGTTTTCCCAAAGTTGATCGGTTGTCTTAATATCGGGCTCGTACTTCCAGAGCTTCGTTTTGACGACATAATCGACGGGTCGCTCTGCCACCGAATCAGCTTCCGGCGATTGCGCCGAAGAAACTGCCCCATGGCATAGATACTGTATTAGTTCGGTTTCAAATCGAAGCTCGTCCATCGCTAGTACGCCTCCTTGATTCTACCCATCACCACAAGTTTCTCTTTTTCTGCCACATCATGCCTCAAAGCGGTAACCCTATTTATACTGAAGTACAAACTGCCTATGGCCTCTTGCGTTGCCCGTGGAGGAAGATCGGGGATCAGCAGATCAGCCAACTGCCTTACGGTGTACTTCATAGTGAAGGAACCTTGCTGACCGAGCGCAAGCTGCCGCCTTACCCCTTTATGCTCGTTCAAAAGATAGACGAGATACCGAGCATCTATCATCGATGATGGATCAAGCTTTACGAAATTCTGCGTGAGAAGATACCCTTCATGGCATTCGCCCACTAATGTGGCCTTTCCCGACATAAGGCTGAACACGAGATCGCCCACGGAAAGCACCTCGACCGCATCATACGTGCGGGCCTTCTTTGCGCAATTTACGTCTCTCTTCTTCCCCGACAGGTCCGCCTCAAGCTCCTGCTGACCGTAAAAACAATAGACAGGCGCCTCCGGATCTGACGTTTCGACCAGACGAAACTGCGGCGTTCCGCTTTTCAGCTCAACCGCATCAATCAATTTCATAGTCTACAACCGTGCCTTTCTATAATTACACGTTGTATACTAATATAACTGACTGAGTTGTCAATAAAATTTTGTAATTTTTTCTAATTACATTTCTTTTGAAGCCGACATCTAAATACTCCACTGCTCATTCTGCGTCACGATGATGTGCTCGAGAACTTTTATGCCAAGAAGCTCTCCAGCTTCTCGAATCCGCTTCGTAACGGCAATATCTTTCTCTGAGGGCCTTGGATTTCCGCTAGGATGGTTATGGGCAACAATAATGCTCGCAGCTCGATCCTCGATTGCGCGAGCAAATATCTCCCGAGGGTGAATGATGCTTCGGTCTAAAGTCCCCTGAAAGACAATCTCGTTGCTTATAAGCCGATTAGCGCCATCCAGCGTAAGAACAGCGAAGCACTCCTGCCTCTTTGAACGGAGGTCTTTTAGCTGCTCCACAGCATCATCGGTAGAAGTAATGACCGGCTTGTCCGCAGGAATAAGATAGCGTCTCCCCAGTTCGAACAGGGCAATCATCTCACTTGTCTTGGCAACGCCCATGCCTTTTACCCCTGCAAGATCGCGATACGTCACCTCACCGCCCTTTTCTTTAAGCAGCTTGAGGATCTGAGTAGCAATCGCTCGCGCTGACACTTGCTTGTTTCCACTCCCTATCACAAGCAACAGCAGCTCTAGATCTGTTAATGTCGCTGCACCATATTTAGCGAGCTTTTCCCTCGGCATCATAACAAACCCCCTGACCTTATCTTAGGCGTTGCACTATACCGCACTTTAAATGAATTTGAAATACTGTCATACCGATAGCAGGGCTTGAACATAAGAGAAAGGACGGCTCGGGGGCCGTCCTTCCTTGAGAGTTCTCAGATGTCGCAAGCTGCGCAGTGGCGCCCTTCCGCGTCCCTACAGGATCATGTTGCGGGCGATCTCCAGTGCCTCGTCGATGCCGTCGGGGTTCTTGCCGCCGGCCTGGGCCATGGTGGGCTTGCCGCCGCCACCGCCCTGGACTGCCGGGCCCATGGCCTTGATGAGCGCGCCGGCGTCGAAGCCCGCGGCCACGGCCTCGTCGGTGCCGGCC
>OFFS01001052.1_pt1 | contig 13464 bp, 15 predicted proteins | sample 1521541 | NCBI WGS metagenome assembly OFFS01 (sample SAMEA3504127, study PRJEB24116) | mouse gut metagenome | biome: mouse gut; feature: mouse-associated habitat; material: faeces | place: Denmark | collected 2011 | reverse complement strand
TGAACTATATTATATAAAGAAGTATAATTCAATAAAACATATCAGAGTAGGGGATTTTGCATGGATACATTCGAATTTGACGGAGAGAAATACAAAACTGCTTCAAAACACCAAAAAGAATGGGGGAATGACCTGATTTCAGAGTTTTCGTTCAACGGAAATGAAACGATACTGGACCTTGGATGCGGGGACGGGATTCTGACAGAACAATTAGCATTATTTGTGCCACGGGGAAAGGTGCTGGGAATAGACGCTTCTCTTCACATGATTGAAACTGCCGGAATGATTCACAGAAATAATCTGAATTTCGCGCATATGGACATAAACAAGATGAATTTCGAGAAGGAATTTGACCTTATTTTTTCTAATGCAGCCTTACATTGGGTGAAAGACCATAGACGGCTTTTGAAGAATGCACATAAAGCGTTAAAAACAAACGGAAAAATACTGTGGGATTTTGGAGGTGCCGGTAATTGTGCTAATTTTGTCAGCGTGATTCAAAGTATCATAGCGGAACATCCGTATGCAAAATATTTTAAAGACTATGAATGGCCGTGGTTTATGCCGTCCAAAGCACAGTATACAGATTTTCTTTCAGCGGTCGGATTTTCTTCCTGTACAATTAGAGAACTAAATAGAGACAGATATTTCCCCAGCGCTTCTGATATGATCCGTTGGATTGACCAGCCCTGCCTTGTACCGTTTCTTAAACAGGTTCCCCAGGAATTAAAGGCAGCTTTCCGCCAGAGGGTAATCGAAGAAATGTTAGAAAGAACACAAACGCCGGACGGAACTTATTTTGAAACGTTCCGCAGAATCAGAATATATGCTGGGAAATAAAGGAGGAAATAAGATGGAGAATACGATGAAGAAAATTGATTTAGCTAATTGGGAAAGGACATTGCATTATCAAATCTTCAGAAACTATGCCCAACCGCAATACTGTGTCACTTTTGATTTAGATGTCACACATTTTCTGGATGTAATCAAAAAGCGTGGGTACTCCTTTACATTTTCATTCGTATTTGCCGTTTCCAAATGCGCAAATCAGATCAAAGAATTTCGCTGTCGCTTTGTTGACGGAGAACCGGTGATATTTGATAAGATTCACACCGCATTTACCTATCTGAATAAAGATACGGAATTGTTCAAGGTTGTGAATGTGGAAATGACAGATACACTGGAAGAATATGTAACTCTCGCGTCTGAAACAGAACAGGCGCAAAAAGATTACTTTACAGCGCCGCTAGGGAATGATGTGTTCCAGTTCTCCGCTTTTCCATGGGTCGCATATACCCATATTTCCCACACAGATTCCGGAAATAAAAATAACGCAACACCATTATTTGACTGGGGCAGATATGAAAAAAGGAATGGAAAAATCATGCTTCCCTTTTCTGTCCAAGTTCATCATTCTTTCGTAGACGGGGTGCATATAGGCAAATTAGCGGAGAATTTACAGCTTTATCTCAATACACTATCTTAACACTCATTAAGATTTTTCCAGTCAGGAATTGGTCTGCGAACGATTAGGTTCGTCAGACCAATTCCTGTAAGATACTTTTATAGATATTTCTTTCATGAAAAACAATTAATTATCAAGAATTTTCCCATCCGTAGAAATGGTTACAACTCTCCATGGTATAAATCTGCCACTCCTTTTAAGAGCCTCTTTTACCGCATATTCAATTCCGCCGCAGCATGGAACTTCCATCCTTACAACCGTCACACTCTTGATATCATTTCCTGCAATCATTTCCGTCAGTTTGTCCGTGTAATCCCCTTCATCAAGCTTGGGGCACCCAATCAGCGTAATATGGTTCCTGATAAACTCGCTATGGAAATTCCCATAGGCATATGCCGTACAGTCCGCGGCAATCAGCAGATTGGCATTCTCAAAATAAGGTGCCTTTACAGGTGCGAGTTTTATCTGTATAGGCCATTGCTTTAGCTGGCTGCTGACAGGGACAGCGGTAACAGAAACATCCGAATCCGCTGCATTTCTTGTAATCGTCCTTGCGTTTGATCCGGGACAGCCAACCTTTTTTGCAGCGAATACGGCCGCCTCATCATAGGCAGGCGCCTCCCGTTCCTCAAATGAAATCGCATCAGCCGGGCATGTTGGCAGACAATCCCCCAGACCGTCACAGTAATCCTCACGGGTAAGCTCTGCCTTCCCATCTATCATTTCAATCGCACCTTCATGGCAGGCTGCCGCACAGGCACCGCATCCGTTACATTTCTCTTTATCAATTTTAATAATTTTTCTGATCATATGAACTCCTCCTTGCTTTTCTGTAGCTATCATAATACAATAAACAAAACAATTCGGTTGTATTTACAACAGAAAGAGGATTTTATATGGAAAAATATGTGCCTGTGCTCAAAGAGACACAGCTGTTTGCTGGTGTAAGGGCAGACGAAGTCAATACAATACTCGGATGTTTCCAGGCAAAATCCCGTATTTATAAAAAAGAGGAATATATTTTCAGGCAGGGGGAACACCTGACCCATATTACGGTTTTGGTAAAAGGGAAGCTGCACATCCAGCGGGATGACTATTGGGGAAACCGGAGCATTGTCAACGTCATCCATGTCGGTGAAATGTTCGGAGAAGCCTATGTCTCCCCCGGAAGCGGACCGATTCTGAATGATGTTATTGCTGTGGACGACAGCACCGTCATATTCTTTGACGTACGGAAAATGCTGAACGTCTGCTCATCAGCCTGCCGTTTCCATTCAATCGTACTGCAGAATCTTTTTTTTGCAATATCTGATAAGAACAGGAAACTCGTACAGAAGCTTGGACATATATCAAAGCGTACCACGCGGGAAAAATTGATTTCTTATCTGTCCGAAGAGGCAAAAAAACAGAACGACAGTTCCATTACCATTCCCTTCAACCGGCAGCAGCTTGCGGATTTTCTTTCCGTAGACCGCAGTGCTATGTCCAATGAGCTGTGCAGGATGCGGAATGAAGGGCTTCTGACCTTTGAGAAAAATCAATTTACTCTGCTGTAGATTCATATTTGTAAAACTGAAAAGAAATACAAAAAGGCAGGACACCTTCCTTTTTACGGGAACATATCCTGCCTCATGTTTCATATTTCCTTTTTTGATTTTATCATTTAACCTTTTAATCGGTTTTCAATATCTGATGCACTATATAATACATCTGTTACAATCACTTTATCTCCCTGGATTATAAAAAAGACAGAATAATTGTCTATCAACAATCTTCTCATCTCTTTGCTTCGTTCCGGTTCTGATTCCATAATACAGATTCTCTCAGCCATAGTATCCAATGTCAAAATAGCGTCTGCAATCCGGTTATACTGATCCATTGCATTTTCCGGTGCCTGAAGGACATAAGCAATGTGATTGTATAATTGATCCATATCAGCCAATGCTTCATTTGTAATCTCAACCGTATATTGTTTCATATCAATGAGTCTCCCTAAATTTTGCGAACGCTTCCGCTGCATTTTGCACTCTACCTGCTGCTATATCATTGTAACCTTTTTCCAATTTTTGATGGATTTCTTCCGTTGTCATGGCATCTGCATGAATCGGTACTGGTGCTTTTGGTAAAGAAACAGAAAAAGGAATTCCACCTGTAAGAGAAATTTGATTCAAATATATATCAATTGCTGTTGACATGGGAACACCTAACTGAGACAATACTTTTTCTGCCCGTTCTTTAACAGTTGGATTTACTCTTAAGTTCAATGTTGCTGTTTTTTCCATAATTACACCTCCTAGTTTTTATATTGTAACGCTTTTGTCGTTACAATTCAAGCGCTAATTTCTTCCATAATATCAGACATACACTAGCGAAAAAACTCCCCAATATCCTGAAAAGTCCCCTGAAGCTATTCCTCTCCGTCACAATAACATAATACACTATTTTTAGACAGATTGAATCTGTCTTAGCGTTGTGCCTCCAAATATTCTAATTGTATCATTTTATCCGATAATGTCAGAAATTGACCATTCTGGTTTATAAAACTGCAGCCAGCTAAAAACTGAATAATAGCCTTACATGCAGAACGGCACAAAAAACAGAAAATTCAAAAAAGACTTCCTGTTTTTTTTGCCCATTTATTACAATTCATTTATCGTCTCTGTCACCACCATACTCCGAATGCGTTTCGCCGGAAAGTAGATTGCAGCCACGGCCGCTGCAAAAACCAACAGCACGATGACCAAAAGCGGAACGATTGGAATGCTCCACACAGCATATGGAAAATGCGGTATAATCAGGATACCGTACAGCCCTTTACTAATGAGCAGTCCAAGAATACATCCGGCCACACATCCATAGAAAGCATAAGCAAATGCCTCTGCCGCTATCATTTTTGTTACCTGCCATTCGTCCATGCCGACCGCGCGCATTGTTCCGTACTGCCTGATTCTGGCAGATACACTCATGGAAATACTGTTCACAATATTCAATACTGTCACCAATGCGATAATCGCCAGGAATCCATAAGCAAAAATCATAAATGCCGCATACGTGTTGCCTGTTTTCTGGCCGATCCTGTTTCTAAACGCATATTCACCGTCTATTTCATTGTCCGCTGCATTACGGATTGCTTCCACATCTCCATTCTCTACATCCTCTTCCATCTGCACCATGAGCAGAGCATATTCCGCAATACCCATCAGCCGTGTAAATGTTTCTTTTGAAGTAATGATTGTAACCTTTCCACCAGACGTCCCGTCACTGCTGAACGGATTCATTTTCAGCATTCCCGCAATCTCAACCTCTTCACTGCCAACCCGTATCTTATCACCTATCCCTACCGGAACATCTGCGTCACAGATTGCCAGAACATAACGGCTGTTCCCGTATACCTTTGAAATATCACTGCCTTTTTTAAGCTCCTTATCCTTTGTCAGACAGTCCAGATCAAATTCATCATAAGAAATAACATCCACCACGCCAGACGAAAGGCTCTCTTCCTCAAACTGCGCCGGGACATCAAAACAGCTCCTGCGCCCAAACACATTGGTTACTTCCTCCATGCCTGCAAGTTCATCCAGCAGTACGCTGCTTATTGAATTCGAGCCGTCACTGCTCGCAATCTCAATATCTGCATCATTAGATTTCTGGGGCATAATCAGGCTCACCAAATCTGCAAAAACGGTAAAACTTAAAAAAAGAATAATGCTGAGGGCAAAAGAGCCGGTCAGCAATATCAGGTTTTTCTTTTTCGATACCGCATGATGCATGCCAAGAGCGGTTTCTATTTTTGCAAACCGGGTATTTGCTGCGCTGCTCATATTTTTCCCATCCCCTGCATTCCCTGTAACAGCCGACACAGGCGACACCTTGGACGCTCTTTTTGCCGGAGACTGCGCTGCAATCAGAACCGTAATAATTCCCACTGCCACTCCGCTGACAATTCCTGCCGCACTCACTCCAAACAATGGAATACTGACAAATTCCTCTCCTGCCATAAACCGCAGCAGGGCGCACACTCCCCATGTGACCAGAATACCAAGGATGACACCTGCCGGAATCGCAATCTTACACCAGTTCAGGGCTTCCAGCCTTACGAACCGGATAATCTGCTCCCTGCTCATACCGATACAGCGCATCATACCGAAAAATTTTGTCCTTTGGGCAACATTGCTGTTCATACTGCCTGCAATCATCAGCGCTCCTGCAATCAGTATCAAAATAAACAGCATAACAGCAATCATGTAAATCTCCTGCATTCCCGAATCCCCACCAAGGGCTCCCGTCCCCATCAAAGCTTTATTTACTTCGATATTCTCATCCGCCCATCCATACTCTTCCTTGATGTCTGAAACATGTCTGCTAATATCTGCCTGGCTCTGATACCGTATATATAAGGATGGATTTCGGACAAGCCCGTACTTCTCGAACGCTTTTCGGTTCATATATACACTGAATGTTCCATATAATGCATTGAACTCCTCATCATCCTCACCAAATCCGGATATGGTAAAATCCATACTGCCGGAAGGTGTTTCTATGGTGATTCTGTCGCCTGTCTTTGCGCCAAACGCATCCTTTGCATTAGAGCTGAGCAAAATCTCCGTATCATTCTGCGGGAAAGAGCCCTCCTTCAAACCATTCTTGATATCCGTAATATAAGCTTCATCAACCCCATATAGAACAGCCTTCCTTTTCCCAATATGGTACTCTTCTTCCCTGCCGTAATTCACCACATCCGTCCATGCCGCAACAGAAACATCTGCACTTTGGCCAATCCGCTCTGCATCGGCTTCAGGCACATTTTTTAGCTGGATATGCCAGTTCCCATGCTTCTTAAGCATATTATTCGTCTGCATCCTATTTCCCATGTCAGCCATACTGAAAACCGCCGTCACCAGAAATACGGAAATTGTAATGCACAAAAGTGTCAGCCGGTTCTGCCGCCTGTGGACATGTGCAGAAATCGGAATTAAGCTAAGATAACTCTTCATTCACCGCACCTCCCCCAGATCATTCAGCTCCCCATCCGACACCTGCAGGATACGATCCGCTTTCTGTGCAATGCTGCGGCTGTGGGTAATCATAATGATAGTCTGCTCATACTTCTTGGACGCTTCTTTTAAGAGCGTAATCACCTCTCTGCTGTTCTGTGTGTCCAGATTTCCTGTCGGCTCATCAGCAAGGATGAGGGCAGGACGGGTAATCAGCGCCCGACCGATTGCCACTCTCTGCTGCTGCCCGCCCGAGAGCTGGCTTGGCAGATGGTGCCGGCGCTCCCGAAGGTTCAACACTGTTAGCAGTTCCTCCAGGTATCTTCTGTTTGGTTTCTGGTAATCAAGTAGTACCGGGAAAATGATATTCTGCTCGACCGTCAGTTCGGGAACCAGATTAAAGCTCTGGAAAATAAACCCGATATTCCTGCGACGGAAAACCGTAAGATTTCTTTCTTTCATTGCAAAAATATCCTTGCTGTCAATATATACCTTGCCAAAGGAAGGCATATCCAGCGCACCGATCATATTAAGAAGCGTACTCTTTCCGGAGCCTGATTCCCCGACGATTGCGACAAATTCTCCTTTCGGTACCGAAAAACTAACTTTCTTTAAAGCCTGTACAGCCGTATCTCCTTCCCCGTAGGTCTTGGAAATTGATTTAACCTCCAACAAATTCATAAATTAAAGCACCTCTTTCTCCATAAAATCCATACATCGAAAATGAATTCCCAAATCGTTATGCCCGTCTGCATGGAATTTCATTTTTAATGTATAAGAAGCATAACACACTAATCCTACAGGAATATTGCAATTATCCTGCTATTTTGCAGGAATTATCAATATATAGAGGTTCACTGCAGCATGAATAAAGAGGCTGCTGGTCTTCTTTAGCCTACATTTATGAATTAAAATATGGATTTAATAACTCATCTAAAAGCTATTGCAATGCTTATAATGATGCCTATTACAATGGCATGTCTCTTCCAGGTCAGCCGAAGATATCCTGCAAATTCACGGAGCAATGCATTCAGTGTAAAATACCATTTCGTCTTTGCACCAAACCCTACGCATTTTATTCCTTGCTGCTTCGCCAGGATTAAAGCTCTAAAGACATGATAAGCAGTTGTAACAATAACAATTTTCGCATTCTCGTTGTCTATCAACTCCTTTGAAAACATCAGGTTTTCCTCAGTTGATACCGATTTTTGCTCCATTATGATCTTTTCAGCATCCACTCCCTGATCGACAGCATATGCCGCCATAGCGGCGCTTTCCGAAATGTCTTCGCCTGGCCCCTGCCCTCCGGACATAATCAGTACCGCATTCTGGTTGCAGCGCAAAAGCTCTATTCCTCTATGAATCCGGGCCGCAAGCAGCGGCGTAACCTTAGTCCCAATAATCCCGGAGCCCAGTACAATAATATAGTCCGCATTCCTCTTTTTTCTCAGATGAATAAGATTAAGAACCGCAGATAGTGAATACATCGCCATCAGTGACAATACATATACAGCAGAAAAACTAATCGTTACATAAAGTATTGTACTGAATCTGCCCTTTTCCAGACTCCCAATCACTGGCCAGACTGCAAGATATCCAAACAGCAGGATTGAAAATAGCATAGATAATAAATTAGAAGGCTTCATTCCCTCATGCCGGATAATTTTTATTCCTTCTATAAAAAACGTAACAATCAAAACTGCCGGAAATGCGATTACGCTGACTACTGCCAAAATAAACAGAAAAACAAGAAGTCCGACGACTGCATCATGTGACGCAAGCCATTCTGAGTACTGGGAAAGTATAAAAAACAAAAAAACTGCCAGACTTGTCATCATCCAGAAAAATGAAACGCCGCTCCATAATGTTCTGGGATCATGCAGCATAATTCTCGCAAATATGCAAAATGGTATTAAAAAAAGAATAAATGAAATCTGCAACATATCTGTATTGCCCCTTTAAAATACGACATTTTAGAAAGCCCTTCCGCTAAGGGATTCTCTCCATAATTTTATCATACTCAAATGGCGGTGTAAAATACATTCTAATACACAATCAGACACTTGCTATTATTCGAGTATCCATATACAATTATATTTGTCACCAATTTCCGTCAGGAAATTGATGACCTGCTTGCGCTTCAGCGCAATTCCTATTGTATACTGATACAGTTTAAAGAAAGACAGGTACAAATACTTTGCAGCGAGAACCGCATACCGGATATTTCAAGACCTGGGTATATGCGGCTGATGCAAAAAGACGCAAAAAAGCTGATTGATGGAAGGGAGTTACGCCATGAATAATGTATTGATTATAGATAATGATAAAGAACTTTGCGCTCTTATGAAAAAATGCGTAGAGCAGGAAAATTTATCAGCCATAGTTGCATATAGCGGCATTCAGGGGCTGCGTCTGGCCGATGAAAACAAAGATAGCTGTTCCCTTATTATTCTGGATGTAATGATGCCCGATTTAAACGGATTTCAAGTGTTGCAGCAAATACGGCGGACAAGCAATGTTCCCGTCCTTATGCTCACTGCCAAAAGCGACGAGGAAGATAAAGTGTCCGGCTTGCGAATGGGGGCAGACGATTATCTGACAAAGCCATTTAGCATTAACGAGCTTATGGCACGTGTAAATTCTCTTATCCGGCGTTTTACATTGCTCAATCCTGTTTCCGGCACAGAAACGGATTGTATGGTATTTCAAGGAATGACGATTGATAATCTTAATCGTCTTGTTTTTATGAACGACGTACAAGTGGAACTTACAGGAAAAGAATTTGATCTGCTCTCTTTTCTTGCGGCGAACAAAGGGAAAGTATTTACGAAAAAGCAGATTTATACCCATGTATGGGAGGAAGAATATGCTTTTGATGATAGCAATATCATGTCGTTTATCAGCAAATTACGGAAGAAAATCGAACCAGACCCGGAACACCCTTTTTATATTCTGACTGTCCGGGGCGTTGGTTACCGATTTAACAGGGAGGCATAACATGAACTTAAATTCATTTTTATTAATTGCTCTCTGTACAGCGCTTTTGGCTGTCCTGTTTTTTATTACGAAACTTAGGCGTGTAAGAGGACAATTATCTATTATTGAAGAAGCCCTTGAAGATATAAAGTCCGGTAATCCGAACCGACGGGTTTTGGCGAGAAAAAGCGATATGACAAAGCGTATTTGCTATGCAATCAATGAAATTGCGGTCAAGAACCAGTCACAGCTTATCCAACAAAAACAATCGGAGCAGGCATACAAGCGACTTATGACAAGCCTTTCCCATGATGTAAAGACACCATTAGCTTCATTGTTTGGCTACTTGGATGCCGTTGAAAATGGTCTTGTGGCTGGGGAAGAAAAAGAAGCCTATATCCATATTGCAGTAGAAAAAGCGTGTCACTTAAAACATTTTGTGGAAGCACTATTTGAGTGGGTAAAACTAGACGCTAAAGAACAGGTTTTTCATTTTGAGTTATGTGATTTTAACGAATTGACCCGCAATATTGTCGCAGAGTGGGTTCCAACCTTGGAACGCAACCATTTTGAATATGATTTTGATATTCCTGAAGATGAATATTTTTTTCGTATTGACCCTCATTCCTATACCCGCATTCTTAATAATCTGTTTCAAAATGTGCTTATGCACAGTGGCGGCAATAAATTGACTTTGAAATTATTGGAGAATGAACAGCAAGTAGAAATTATCATTTCAGATAATGGAAAAGGTATTTCCTCCTCTGATATTCCGCATATTTTTGAGAGAATGTATCAATGTGACAGTTCACGTTCTGCCAGGGGCAATGGCTTGGGGCTATCTATTACGACAGAACTTGTAAATGCTCACAATGGGAAAATTAAAGCAGACAGCAATCCCGGAATGGGTGCAACATTTACGATACTATTTCCAAAAGCTCTGTAACAGCACAGGGCTTTTTGTATATTCATTGGAGGAAAACATGAAAAAAGCAAGGTTACGGCAAGGTTTTGGCAAGGTTAATGCTATATAATTAGGGATTGGAAAGGAGGAAAAGGCAATGACAATTATCTTTACTGAGATACTGAAATGGAAACGGAATAAGACAGTTTGGGGTATTTTTATCCTTACTGCTATTTTGGGAGTATTTGCGGTTGAGCGTGCCTGCAGCATATCAAGAAGCAATCCTCTCATGGATAGCTTTGGTGACTTATACACTTTGGCATTTAAGAACCTTACAAGCCTGTTTCTGCCTATTGTGTTGGGGATGTTTGCCACCACATTGTTCTTTGATGAACAGAAAAACGATACATTAAAAGGACTTTTGATTATTCCGATTTCCAAAGCACAGCTTTATTTTTCAAAGATAGCGGTTGTAATCCTTATGTCATTGGGGCTATGCCTGTTTACCTTTGTTATCTGTATCGTTGGCGGCTTAATTGCTGGCGGCTTTACTGATTTGAATACGGAAACAATACTACAGGCGGGGCTATTGTTTTTGGCTGGCGGTGCGCTGATCCCGGTTGCCATGCTCCCAATCATATTTTTAGCAACGCTATCAAAAGGGTACATTTTACCGATTGGGGCTGTATTACTTTATCTTGTGCCTGTTGTGCTTGCCCCGTCCCAGCTCATGGGACTGCACCCCTTGGCGAGTGTTATGGGAATTTATCCCCACATTTCACCTGCCGCTATTGAAATGGTAAACAGTTGGACAGGAAATGCAGTAATAACAGCATCACCGATGACTTGTTCTGTTTCTTTACTGGCTATAGGCATTATTTCGACAATCGTTTCTGTAATTGTTTTACAGAAGAAAACATTTTGAAGAGTTTTTACCAACTATTCAGCAAGCGGAAACTTGTATAACTATGTGATTTAGAAAGACCACGATAATTAAGAAAGTGAGGAAATATTATGTGCAGCTATGTGATTGAAACAAAGCGGTTAACAAAAAAATATGGTGAGCAGACAGCGGTCAATGCTGTTAATATCCATGTAGAAAAAGGGCGGATATACGGACTGCTAGGGCGTAATGGAGCTGGCAAAACCACAATAATGAAAATGATTTTGGGATTAACCCCTGTTACTTCTGGGGAAATAGATGTGTTCGGACAAAATATCAAAGGAAGGGAAAAACGGGTATATCCCCGGATTGGGGCTATTATTGAAACACCCGGCTTCTACCCAAACCTGACGGGTACGGAAAACCTTGAAATATTTGCGAAGCTGCGTGGCACTGCTGCCCCCAATGCTGTAAAAAATGCTTTGGATATTGTCGGTCTCCCTTATCGGGACAAAAAGCTATTCAGCAAATATTCTCTTGGAATGAAACAGCGTCTTGGTATTGCAAATGCTATTTTGCATGATCCGGAGCTGTTGATTTTAGACGAGCCTACGAATGGTCTTGACCCTATCGGCATTGCAGAAGTAAGGGATTTTATCAAAGAGTTAAGTGCGGCACAGGGTAAAACGATTCTTATATCCAGCCATATTCTTTCTGAAATCTCACTGTTGGCCGACGATATTGGAATTATTGATAATGGCGTTCTTTTGGAAGAAAGCAGCATGCGGGAACTGGAAAAGAAAAACCGTAAATATATCCTGCTGCAAGTGTCCGATATTCCAAAGACGACATTGATTTTAGAACGTCAATTCCATTTGACCGATTATTCTGTTCAAGACGACCATACGTTACGGCTTTATGACGCTTCCCTTGATATGGGCGAAGTCAACAAGGTACTTTTCATGCAGGATATTACCGTTATGAGTTCTCTGGTCTGCAACGATACATTGGAGGACTATTTCAAAAAAATTACAGGAGGGGAAGGCATTGCTTAAATTGATTGAAACCGAACTGCTGAAACTTCGCCGAAGAAAACTTTTATTGATTATGCTGCTCGCAGCACTTATTATGCCCTTTTTCGCAATGCTGCTGTTTCGCTACAAAGGAGAAACAGGAATAAACCCATTAGAGTTTTATCGGTGGTCTGCATTTGGTTATACGCTTTTTATTATTCTACCAGTCGTGTTGGGGATATTTTGTGTAATGCTTATCTATGAAGAAAAGCGGCATGATGTAGCAAAGCAGCTTTGGATCGTACCGATAAGCAGAATGAGCTATTTTTTCAGTAAGTTTTTTGTGGTTTTATTCTATTCAGTCGTTTTTATGATGATTACTGCAATAGCTTCTGCGGCGTTTGGTGTGCTTCCCGGATATATCGGATTTGACGGGAATCATATTTTGTACTTGTTTGAAAGATGTTTAGAAATAGGAGTGATTACAGCCTTTGCACTATTACCTGTTCTGTCAATCGCAACAATGACAAAGGGATATATTCTCCCTTCCTGTATCACATTGATATATGCCCTCTTAGGATTTTTCTTAATGAACACGAACATATATCTACACCCGATTTGTTCAACTGCGGCTATCATCATGCGAGACAGCGATATTCCAGGGCTTGCTTTTTCACAGACGATAAATGTTCCATTTGCATTGCTCTGTATTGCTGCTTGGGATATTATCTTTATCCTGCTTGCTAATATTGCTTTGAAAAAGAAGTGAGGTGTGTTCCATGATGAAATTACTTTGGGCGGAACGTCAAAAGCTTCGTCGCTCAAGTATCGTCTTACTTACCATATTTGCAACCGTATTAGTCGCTATTGTTGTTTTTATCGGCGGGAACAGTATGGATTTAGAAGCACAGTATATTGATAATGCGGGGTGGTACATGACAATGGTTCAGCCTTGGGCTACTTTGCTTGTTATTCCTGCTGTTATCGCTCTGTTGGGAAGTTATATGGTTTGCCGGGAGGAACAGGACGACACAATGAAAACGCTAAGGCTGATTCCTGTCAATGAAGTAAAATTGACTATCGTAAAGCTGGTGATTGCAAGTATTATAATTCTATTGTTATGCGGTTGTCTTTCGATTTTGTTATTGGTAGGGTTAAATCACAAAGAAAAGGAAAAGATATGCCATACTTGTTCGTGAAGAGTTCAGTTGCCTTATAAATTCGCATGA
>OFFS01001048.1_pt1 | contig 13485 bp, 9 predicted proteins | sample 1521541 | NCBI WGS metagenome assembly OFFS01 (sample SAMEA3504127, study PRJEB24116) | mouse gut metagenome | biome: mouse gut; feature: mouse-associated habitat; material: faeces | place: Denmark | collected 2011 | reverse complement strand
TACGTTGGTTCACACTCCATTTGGCGCGCTGGAGGGAGTCCCCGGTGAGGGCACTGTCCGGTTTCTGGGCGTGCCCTTTGCCCAAAAGCCGCTGGGGGACCTGCGCTTCAGGGCGCCCCAGCCTGTAGAGCCCTGGCCGGATGTGCGTCCCGCGAAAGGGTTTGCCCCCGATCCCATGCAGGATTACCGTGGTCTGGGCCCGGAGTGCTTTAGCGAGGACTGCCTGTACCTGAACATCTGGGTCCCGGACGGCCTGACTGCCCCGGCTCCCGTCATGGTGTGGATTCCGGGCGGAGCTTTCGCCACCGGGGGCAGCGGAGCCCTTGCCCCGGAGGGCCCGACCGCCTACGATTGCGAGCGGATTGCCCGGAACACGGGCTGCGTGCTGGTGTCGGTGAGTTACCGGCTGAACGTGTTCGGCTTTTTGAATCTGTCGGAATTCAGTCCCCGATTTGACGACAATGTGGGGATGAAGGACATCATCGCGGCGCTGCGCTGGGTCCATGAGGCCATCGGAGCCTTCGGCGGGGACCGGGATAATGTGACCCTTTTTGGCGAATCGGCGGGGGGCTGCGCCATCTCCGCCCTGTTGCTCGTCGACGAGGCTGTCCCCTATTTCCACAAGGCTATCATTGAAAGCAACTGCTTCGACTCGTTTTACACGGTGGAGGAGGAGCGGGAGATCTGCCGACTGTACCTGAAATTCGCGGGATTGGACGAGGGGGACGCGGAGGGACTGCTTTCCCTGCCCTATGAGACGTTGTTTCAGGCGGGGCGGGCGCTGGACCAGTATGCCTGGGAGCATTACATGGGCCGCTGTTCCTTCTGCCCTGTGGTGGACGGCGTATTTTTGAAGGACTTTCCCACCCTGGCCGACTTTACCGGGCTGGACAAGCCGGTGCTGGTGGGCTCCAACCGCTCGGAGGGCAACTTCCAGGCCGCCTATACCTGGCCCGACGGCGAAAAGTACGCGCCGCTGCTGCTGCAGCGTCTTTCCAAGGAGCGGCAGGAGGCGCTGTACGCCTGCTACCCAGGGCTGCCGGAACGGGCGGTTTTTGGCGAGATGCTCACCGACGTGATGTACACGCTGCCTAAGCTGCGCTTTGCCGAGCGCCTCAGCCGGGGCGGGAATCCGGTGTATGTGTATCGGTTCGACTACTACACCGCCGTGCTGGAATCCCTGAAGCTGTACGCCTGCCACGTGGCGGAGCTGCTGCCGCTGTTTGAGGTGGCCACGCCCAATTTCCGGCCGCTGTTTGCCGGCTCGGAGGAGGTGGTGCGGGAAATCGGAACCCGGATACACCGCTACTGGGGGGCCTTTGCCCGATGCGGCAGTCCAAGCGTCCAAGGCTTGACAGAGTGGAAGCCCTATACCGAGCACTCCCGCAGTACCTTAATCATCGACCGGGAGGACCGGCTGGAGAGTGACCCGGAGAGGGAGGTCCGGCTGCGGTATGAAGGGCTGGAGCGGCTGTTGATTTGAGCCGCAAGGCATTTCTGTGCCGTCCGGCTTTCAAAGAATTCAGGCCAGGCCGGGAGCGTTTTTAACGTCTCCCGGCTTGATTTTATGTCTATGAGGAATTAGAATCGATGTGCGGGATGTGGCCGCGGCAGGGCGTCAAGGAAAGGGAGATTTCGGCTGCTGCAGCGTGTGAAATAGGGGGAAATTGAACAACACAAAATATGCGATTATATACAAGAAAAACATGGACAAATTACTATCTTGCTTTGGGTACATTAGAGTATTATTAAACGAACTAAAAATGAGGTGCGTCAGGAGTCATACAGATTTTCACGCACCACAGCAGGGCAATGCCGCCCGTTTTAACCCTGCCCGTTGGGCAGGGTTTTTTGCGGAAAAATTCAATAGAACGAATCGGGAAGGAGACAGATATTATGCGCCATCTGATTGATTTTGGTGATCTGGCCCGGGAGGAATGGGACGAGCTATACCAGCGGGCTCAGCGCATCATTGACGCGCCGGAGCAGCACCTGGACGTATGCCGGGGCAAGGTGATGGCATCGCTGTTTTATGAGCCGTCTACCCGGACCAATTTCTCCTTCCAAACCGCCATGCTCCGTCTGGGCGGCACAGTGTTCGGTTTTGCCGACCCAAAATCCTCCTCCACCGCCAAGGGGGAGAGTCTGAAGGACACCATTAAGATGGTGGCAGGGTATGCCGACGTGGTGGTGATGCGCACCCCTTGGGAGGGAGCGGCCAAGGCGGCCTCGCTGTACTCCGAGGTCCCCGTCATCAATGCGGGGGACGGCGGACATATGCACCCCACCCAAACCACCACCGACCTGACCACCATTACCCGGCTGCGCGGGGCGGTGGATGGGCTGAGCGTGGGCCTGTGCGGGGATTTGAAAAACGGACGCACCGTCCATTCGCTTATTAAAGCGCTGGCCAAATTTAAGGACATCCGTTTTTTCCTTATCGCTCCGCCGGAGCTGGCCATTCCTGACTATCTGCGCCAGTTTATGAAGGAGAATAATATGTCCTTTTTGGAGGTCACCGGTCTGGATCCGGTGATTCCTCAGTTGGACGTACTGTACATGACCCGCATTCAGCGGGAACGGTTCATTGACCCTCTGGAATACGAGCGCTGTAAAGGCGTTTACATCCTCACCCGGTCCAAGCTGAAGCGGGCCAGGGAGAACCTGCTGGTGATGCACCCCCTGCCCCGGGTGGACGAGATTGCGGTGGACGTGGACGACGACCCCCGGGCGGTGTATTTCCAGCAGGCACGCTACGGAATGTTCTCACGAATGGCGCTGCTGGCCGACTTGGCCAACCAGCCCCGGCTGGACCCGGGGCCGGTGGAGATCGGCCATGGCCCGGTGTGCCATAATCCCCGGTGCATTACCCAAACCGAGCATTACCTGCCGCCGCTGATTAAAAAAGCGGGGGGCATAGATTGCTGCGCTTTCTGCGATGCGCCGCTGAAATAGGTTAATATGTAGAAAGAGAAGGGCCGGGTGAAAGCGAGAAATCGCGTTCATTCGGCCTTTTTTGACGCTTTACAGAGGGGTGTCGTGATACTATGCAAAATTCGTCCGCCGGAGCGGGATAAATTTAGCTGAAATATACAATCCTGGATGGGATGAATGTCCATCATTTTTCCCAATTTTGGGTACTATAAATATGGTCATATCAGGCCACACCGATGCGCGCAGGTGTTGGACCCCAAATACACTCAATTTTTTGAGTCGCTGAAATGAATAGGAGGAGCCATGAAAGGTATTAATGTCAGAAGCGAGATCAACCCGCTGAAAAAGGTGCTGCTGCACCGCCCCGGTAAAGAGCTGCTGAACCTTACCCCAGATACGCTGGGAGAGCTTTTGTTTGACGACATTCCCTTCCTCAAGGTTGCTCAGGAGGAGCATGACGCCTTTGCTCAGATTCTGCGCGATAACGGCACCGAGGTGGTCTACCTGGAGGATTTGATGACCGATGTGCTCAGTCTGAATCCCAAGCTGGTGGAGCCCTTCCTGCGCCAGTGGCTGTTTGAGGGCAATATCAAGACCCGCCGCTGGCAGGATAAGTGCCTGGAATACCTCACCAGCCATTTCCAGGGCAAGGCGCTGGTGGAGAAGACCATGGAGGGCATCACCCTGAAGGAGATGGGCGACGCGGCCCGGGCTTACTCCCTCCAGGACCTGGTGGCTCCGCCTGACGACCTGGTGGTCCACCCCATGCCCAACCTGTATTTCACCCGTGATCCCTTTGCCAGCGTGGGCACCGGCGTGTTCCTCCACAAGATGTACTCCATCACCCGCTGCCGCGAGACCATCTACGCCGACTATATCTTCAAGTATCATCCCGACTTTGAGGGTATGGTTACCCGCTACTACGACCGGGACCTCCACGCCAACATCGAGGGCGGCGACGTGCTCAATCTCACCGAGGACACCCTGGCCATCGGCATCTCCCAGCGCACCTGCCCCGATGCCATTGAGGCGGCGGCCCGGAACCTGTTCTCCGATCCGGAGGCCAAGATCCGCACCGTGCTGGCCTTCGACATCCCCAAGAGCCGCGCCTTCATGCACCTGGACACCGTGTTCACCCAGATCGACGTGAACAAGTACACCGTCCATCCCGCCATCCTGGGCCCGCTCACCGTGTACGAGATTACTCCCGGACAGGACGACCCCGCCGACCTGCACATCAAGCGGGTGGACTCCGACCTCAAGAGCATCCTGGAGAAGTATACCGGCGTGGAAAATGTGCAGCTGATCTACTGCGGCGGCGACGACCTCATCGCGGCGGCCCGCGAGCAGTGGAACGACGGCTCCAACACCCTGTGCATCGCTCCCGGCAAGATCGTGGTGTATCAGCGCAACGATGTGTCCAACGCCATTCTCCGCGACGCTGGCCTCACCGTGCTGGAAATGCCCTCCGCTGAACTTTCTCGCGGCCGCGGCGGTCCCCGGTGTATGTCCATGCCCCTGATCCGGGCAGAATAAGCCAGAGGCCCACCAATCTCAACTGAATTTTAGGAGGAATTTACAATGGCTATCAACATTCGCGGCCGCAGCTTTTTGACCCTGCTGGACTTCACCCCTGCTGAGATCAACTATATGCTGGACCTATCCGCCGAATTCAAGCGCATGAAGAACAACGGCGTGGAGCACAAGTGGCTCACCGGCAAGCAGGTGGTGCTGCTGTTTGAAAAGACCTCTACCCGTACCCGCTGCGCCTTCGAGGTGGGCGCCCGCGATCTGGGCATGGGCTGCACCTTCCTGGACCCCGCCTCCTCTCAGATGGGCAAGAAGGAGTCCCTGGCGGATACTGCCAAGGTGCTGGGCCGTATGTACGACGGCATTGAGTACCGCGGCTTCAAGCAGTCCGTGGTGGAGGACCTGGCTCGTTACTCCGGCGTGCCCGTGTGGAACGGCCTGACCGACGCCTTCCATCCCACCCAGATGCTGGCCGACATCCTCACCGTCAAAGAGGAGTTCGGCGATGTGCGCGGCCGCAAGCTCACCTTCTTCGGCGATGCCCGCAACAACGTGGCCAACTCCCTGATGGTGGTGTGCGCCAAGCTGGGTATGCGCTTCTGCGCCTGTGGGCCCAAGGAGCTGATGCCCGCCGCCGACCTGGTGGAGAAGTGCAAGGCCATCGCCGCCGAGACTGGCGCGGAGATCGAGCTCACCGACGACGTGAAGCAGGGCGCGAAGGACTGCGACGTGCTGTACACCGACATCTGGGTCTCCATGGGCGAGCCCGCCGAGCTTTGGGAGAAGCGCATTAAGCTGTTGCTGCCCTATCAGGTGAACAAGGACGTGATGGCTATGGCTAAGCCCACCGCCATTTTCCTGCACTGCCTGCCCTCCTTCCACGACCGGGACACCACCACCGGCGAGGAAATTTTCCAGAAGTTTGGTCTGCCCGCCATGGAAGTCACCGACGACGTATTCCTGGGCAAGCAGGCCCGCCAGTTCGATGAGGCAGAGAACCGTATGCACACCATCAAGGCTGTGATGTACGCCACTCTGAAGTAAGACGATGGGGAAGCGGATTGTAGTGGCCCTGGGCGGAAACGCCCTGGGCAATTCCCCCGAGGAGCAACTGAAGCTGGTGAAGGGCACCGCCAAGCCCATCGTGGACCTGGTGGAGAAGGGCTATGACGTCATCATCGGCCACGGCAACGGTCCCCAGGTGGGTATGATTAACCTGGCCATGGAGTTTTCCGCCAACAAGGGCGGGGATACCCCGTATATGCCTTTCCCCGAGTGCGGGGCCATGACGCAGGGCTATATCGGCTATCATCTCCAGCAGGCCATCCAGGACGAGCTGAGAGCCCGGGGCATCCACAAGGCCTGCGCGACTGTGGTGACTCAGGTGGTGGTGGACGAGGCCGACCCCGGCTTCCAAAAGCCTACCAAGCCCGTGGGCAGCTTCTATACTAAGGAGGAGGCCGACGCCATCGCGGCGGAGAAGGGCTTCACTTTTGTGGAGGACGCGGGCCGGGGCTACCGCCGGGTGGTGCCCTCTCCCATCCCCAAGCGCATCGTGGAGATCGACGTGGTGGAGCAGCTGGTGTCCGCCGGAAACATTGTCATCACAGTGGGCGGCGGCGGCATCCCCGTGGTGGAGACGGACGCAGGCCTGAAGGGCGTGGCCGCCGTCATTGATAAGGACCGCGCCAGCGCCCTGCTGGCAAAGGATGTGAAGGCCGACCAGCTCATCATCCTCACCGCAGTGGATCGGGTATGCGTCAATTTCAACAAGCCTGACCAGCGGGAGCTGCCCTCCATGACTCTGGTTGAGGCGGAGGAGTATATCAAGCAAGGCCAGTTCGCCCCCGGCAGTATGCTGCCCAAGGTGCAGTCCTGCATGGAATTTGTGGAGAACAGCATAAACGGAGGCACCGCCCTGATCACCTCACTGACGCGGGCGGCCGAGGCGCTGGACGGAAAAACGGGAACGGTGGTTGAAAAGTAAGGAAGATCGTATTATAGTATAAAGGAGAGATTGTCATGGCAGAGAAGAAAAAGAGACGCTCGTTAAATACCTTCCTGATTTTGCTGGCTGTCCTGCTGGTGGTGTCCATTGTCACCTGGATCGCCAATGGGCAGACCTACACCGGCTTCGACGAGGAGACCGGCGAGGCAGTGGAGATGGTGGTGGAGGGCGCGACCCTCAGCGACATCCTCATGGCCCCCCTCAACGGCTGGCATGATGCCGGGGATGTGATTGGCTTCGTGTTCTGCCTGGGCATTTTCCTGTCCATCCTGACCGCCACAGGGGCACTGGAAACCGGCATACAAGTGCTTGTGAGAGCACTTCACGGCAAAGAGCTGGTGCTGATCTGGATCCTGATGTTCCTGTTCTCCATCGGCGGAACCACCTACGGCATGGGCGAGGAGACCGTGGGCTTCTATATCCTGCTGGCGGCCACCATGGTGGCGGCGGGCTTTGACCCGCTGGTGGGCGCGGCCACCGTCCTGCTGGGCGCGGGCACCGGCGTGCTGGGCTCCACCCTGAACCCCTTCGCCACCGGCGCGGCGGTAGCCGCGGCTGGCGTGGACGTAAATATGGCCACTATTTTTGCCGTGGCTATCATCCTCTGGCTGGGTACGTTCATCCTCTCCGCCCTGTTCGTCACCGCCTACGCCAAGAAGGTGAAGGCTGGCAAAGGCTCCATCCTCACCGCCGAGCAGATCGGCGAGTGCAAGGCCGCCTATGGTACCTCCACCGAGATTTCCAGTGATGTCCATCTCACCGGCCGCCAGAAGGGTGTGTTGATCGTGTTCGCCCTGTCTTTTGTGGTCATGATCCTGGGCTTCATCCCCTGGGGCAGCCTAAACGAGGGCATCTATAACGCCCTGGGCTTCACCAGTGTGATCACCGGCAGCCAGCTGGGCGACTGGTACTTCAATGAGGCCGCCACTTGGTTCCTGCTGATGGGCTTTGTCATGGGCTTCATCGGCCTGGACGACAAGAAGAAGTTCATGCCCTGCGTGATCAACGGCTTTACCGACATGATCTCCGTCAACCTGGTCATCGCCCTGGCCCGTGCCACCACTGTCATTATGACCGTGACCGGTCTTGGCTCCTGGCTGGTGGAGGCATCTATCACCGCGCTCACCGCCTCCGGCCTGCCCGCCCCGGTGTTCGGCTTCCTGGATTACCTGCTCCATGTGGGGCTGAGCTTCCTGGTGCCGTCCTCCTCCGGTCTGGCTGGCCTGTCCTCCCCCATCGTCTCTCCCATCGTGGCGGGCATGGGCTGGTCCGTGGAGACCTCCATCATGATCAACGTGGCCGCCAACGGCTTCGTGAACCTGTTCACCCCTACCTGCGGCTTCATCATGGGCGGCCTGGCCCTGGCCCGGGTTCCCTGGGATGTCTGGGTCAAGTGGTCCGCCAAGCTTCTGGCCGTCATCGCGGCGTTCTCCGCTGTGGTGCTCACCGTGGCCATGCTGGTTCTGAGCTAATTTGTCCGATTCGCAAGTTTTATCCTCCCAATCATAGGAAAAGCCGGCCGTATGTGCCTGTCACATACGGCCGGGCTTTCCTGTTCCTGCGGGAACAAACAGAGAAAGGCTGAAGGTGATCCATTTGAACCGACCTGCGGCGATGCAGGACAATCTGTCCGCCTCCAACGATCCGGCCGCGATCTGCTCCTTTGACTATGAGGCCATCCAGGCACCCACCAAACCGTTGATTCATCAATCCGCCCGTTTTATCTATATCAAACGGGGCAGGGGAACCATTGAGGTGGGCGGGGTGAGCTACGATATTGTGCCCAATATGCTGGTGGCTGTCACTCCATGGACGATTACGGAGATTACGAAGGTGGAGCAGACCCTGCAGCTGATCCTCATTGTCTACGACTACCAGTACATCAACTCCATGCTCAAGGGAGTGCCGGGGATGGAGGAGGACAGCTCAGAGCTTCTGCGGTTTCTCTCCATGGAGCCAGTGGCTTATCTGGACTCGGTGCAGGCGGAATATGTGGACAATCTGGCGGAACAGCTCAAGGCGGAGCTGGGGGTGGAATCCACCCGGGTGAGCCCGCCCCCGGACAGGCCCATGGCCCAGCTCTATGTCACCAATAAGCTGGTGGAGCTGATGATTATGTATCGGCGGTACGTTATGGCCGTCCGGGGAGAGAAGGACTATGAAAAGGGGATTGCCGCAGAGAATTCTATCCTCAGCTATATCTATGCCCACTCTGCCGAGCGGCTGACACTGGCCAGCGTGGCGGGCGCGTTTTTCATTTCGGAATCCACCCTGTCAAAACGCATCGCCGATACCACCGGCACCACGTTTTCTAAGCTGGTGTCCGGCATCCGCATTGAAAAGGCCTCGGATTATTTGATTTATACCGACCTGACCCTGGATGCGATCGCAACGCTTACCGGGTTTGTAGATGCCTCTCATCTATCGAAGCATTTTGTAGCCCAGGTGGGGGTGCCCCCCGTCAAGTTCAGAAAAATTTATGGGAAATCCAAAACAAAGTTCAATCGCACGAACAAAAACGTGGCCTATGAGGTTACGGACTATATTTATAAGAATTATACCACCGAAAAGCTGACGGCCAGCCAGGTGGCGTCTAAGTTTGGAGTGTCTGTGGCCGAGATGAACCGGCTGATGCTGTACCACTCCGACATGAATTTTGAGACGCTGCTCAACTTTGTGCGGGTCAACCGGGCCTGCGAGCTGTTGGCATCCACGGAATACTATGTCATCGACGTGGCCTTTGAGGTGGGTTACAATAATATTAAGACCTTTAACACCAACTTTTTGAAGTTCAAAGGTATGACGCCCACGGAATTTCGCAGCCGTATCACCTTTCAAAAGGCGGATAGGAGCGAGGCGGAGCGGACTGGAAGGCGGGGGCCGGACGGCGGAAAGTGACGTAAAAATATGCGGAAAATATGCAAAACGTATTGCATGAAAGGCTGAGAGGGTGTATACTGACAACGCTTTTTCGGTGCAGGACCTGCTCTGGAGCGATGGAGAACACAGTTACGGTAGGGCGGGATGATATGCCGAAAGTCCATGCAAAAATTTGCAAGAATATACAAGAAAAACCGTGAGAAAGGGATAGCAGGCAGTGTCTTCGCTGCATATAATAGTTGTTATTTGCAGGGCCTTCGCTCCTTTCATACGGCAACTGAGAAGGATTGGAAGGACGCTCATGAAGAAGAATCGGCAGAAGCTGATTCTGGAACTGATTTCCAGACAGCCGGTGGAAACACAACAGCAGCTCCAGGAGCTTTTAGAGGAGAATGGGGTTCACTGTACCCAGGCCACGCTCTCCCGGGATTTGCACGCGCTTGGACTGGTGAAACAGATGGAGCCCAATGGGCGCATCCACTATGGCGTAAATCCGTTGTCCGTGGAGGACAATGATTTGAAGCGCCTGATGAATATCACAAGAATGGCGGGCATTTCGGCGGAGGCGGCGCAGAATATCATTGTGATCAAGACTCTGCCCGGCTTGGCCAATGCGGTGGGGTCTTATGTGGATAAGCTGGAGCAGCGCGGCTTTGTGGGGAGCTTGGCTGGCAATGACACAATTTTGCTGGTCATGAAAGATAATGAGACAGCGGACGAATTGCTTCGCACCATCCAGGAGTTACTGGATGGGAAGCACGCGCTGCCATAACGGAGGACATAATGCCATGAATGATTTTGAACAGAAAATTTTCCAGGCTGTGAAGCAGACCGTCCAGGAGATTTACGGGCTGGAGGCGGAGGACAATGTGCTGACGGTGGAGGTGCCCCGGGATACCAAACTGGGGGACTACGCCACCGGGGCGGCCATGAAGCTGGCCAAGGCCCTGCACAAGAGTCCCATGGACATTGCTGCGCCTTTGGCGGAAAAGCTCCAGGAGCTTTTGCCGGAGGCGGAGTCCGTCACCGTGGCCCGGCCCGGCTTCATCAACTTCAAGCTGAAAAGCGGCGCGCTGTCCGCCCTGATCAACCAGGTACTGGACGCCGGGGACAGCTTCGGCGAGAATAACTCCGGCGAGGGCGTGCACATCCTGGTGGAGTGGGTGTCCGCCAACCCCACCGGAGATCTGCACTGTGGCCACGCCCGGGGCGCGGCTTGGGGCGATGCCATCTGCCGCCTGCTGGAAAAGAGCGGCTATGATGTGCTGCGGGAATTTTACGTGAACGACGCCGGAAACCAAATCGTCATGCTGGGCGAGTCCCTGATCTCCCGGTACTTCGAGTGCTTTGGCAAGGAGTACCCCCTCCCCGACAACGGCTACCACGCCGACGATGTGAAGCAGATCGCCAGCGATATCGCCAAGCAGGACGGCGATAAGTGGCTGACCGCCGACCCCAAGGAGCGGCTGGAGTACTTCATGCTGGAGGGCAAGACCCGGGAGCTGAAAAAGATTGAGAAGGATCTGGAGCTTTACCGGGTGCATATGCAGTCCTGGATCCACGAGACATTCTTCTATGAGAACGATAAGGAGCGGATTAACGCCTGTCTCAAGAAGATGGACGAGATGGGCCTGCTCTACGAGCAGGATGGTGCGCTCTGGCTCAAGACCACCAACTACGGCGACGAGAAGGACCGCGTGCTGCGCAAGAGCGATGGCACCCTGTCCTACCTCACCCCGGACATTGCCAACCACGTCTACAAGATGGAGCGGGGTTACCCCACGATGGTGAACCTGTGGGGGGCCGACCACCACTCTTATGTCACCCGGATGCAGGCCGCCCTCACCGCCCTGGGCTATCCCAAGGGAACGCTGTCGGTGGATTTGATCCAGATGGTGCGCATGGTGGAGGACGGCGTGGAGGTCAAGATGTCCAAGCGGACCGGCAACGCCATCACCCTGCGGGAGTTGTGCGAGGATGTGGGCGTGGACGCCGCCCGGTGGTTCTTTGTGTCCAAGGACATCTCCTCCCAGATGGACTTCGACATGAAGCAGGCCGCCGCCAAGGATAACGACAATCCGGTGTATTATGCCCAGTACGCCTATTCCCGGATGTGCTCCATCCTGAAGAAGGAGGACATTCCCGACTTCCACCGGGAGGACAGCTATGACCGCCTCACCGATGAGAAGGAGCTGCTGCTGCTGAAGATGATGGGTGAGTTCCCCGGCTTAGTGGCCAAGGCCGCCCGGATGCGCAAGCCCAACATTGTGGCGGACTATATCCTGTCGCTGGTGAAGCTGTACCACAGCTATTACAACAGCACCCGGGTGAACAACCCGGAGGACCCCGAGCTGACCAACCAGCGGCTTGGGCTGGTGAAGGCACTCCAGGTGACTCTGCGCAACGCGCTGGATCTGTTGGGCGTGTCCGCGCCGGAGTCCATGTGAGCTGAGATGGAATATTCAAGGGGGCCCGATAGCGGTCGGGTCCCCTGATACGCGCCCGTAGTTCAATTGGATAGAGCGTCAGATTCCGGTTCTGAATGTTGGGGGTTCGAGTCCCTTCGGGCGTACCAAAGTAAAAATACCCGCAAATCGTTGCAAAATGACGGTTTGCTGGTATTTTTTTGCGCGTCTGTCGTACTTGACTCGAGGCAAACAAATGCAAAGTTTTGACTGATTTTGACTGATTTGGCGGTGGGAAAAATTAAGCAAGAAATACGGAAAAGCCGCCCCATCTCCATGACAAAAGATAGGGCGGCTTTGCGGGGCCCTGGTTTAGCGGGCCAGGAAAAGCGATTTTATCACATCAAGCTAAAAATTTCCTCAAAAGCTCATTTTCATGAACTCTTTGAGGAAATTTTTATGTCCCGTAAATGTCCCGTACTCTCCCGTAGGAACCCGTTTCATGGACTTTCCTCCTTGAATCATCATAACTTCATTGGCCGTTGAGAAATGAAACTGGCGAGGAGCATAAATGTCCCAGGAACGGCCGATAGGCCGTGGACAGCGTATATGTGCGCGGTGAAAGGATGAAACCAGCCCTGATCTTTTCCAATAATTCTGCTAATAGCGGAATCAAGACTGGTTTTTACTGTGAATTCATGCTATACTAATACAAAAAACAGGGACAAAAGGAAACACTATGGCGATCAATAAAGCGATGCGGGCAGCGCTGAGTATTCTGTCGTACCCGGAAATTGACGTGAAAAAGACCTATCTCGTGGAACGGGAGCTTCACAAGCTGCTCGCCCACCGGCGGAAAAACCCGGCGCTCTATCGCGTCTGGGAGTACCCGGTGTCAAACGGCGGCCACCAGGTCCCCGTGCGGGTGTTCAAGCCCCGGGTGGTCATCTGCGTGCCCTCCGGCATCACCGAGGTGGAGGAGCGCGCCGTCATTGATGCGGGCATCCAGGCCGGCGCCCGGCGGGTGTATCTCATCGAGGAGCCCCTGGCCGCCGCCATCGGCGCAGGGGTGGACATCACCCAGCCCGACGGCCACATGGTGGTGGACATCGGCGGCGGCACCGCCGACATCGCCGTCATCTCCCTGTCCGGCATCGTGGAGTCCGCCTCCATCAAGGTGGCCGGCGACGCCTTCAGCGAGGCGGTCATCAAGTACATCCGCAAGCGGCACAACGTCCTCATCGGCGACCGCACCGCGGAGGAGCTGAAAATGACCATCGGCTGCGTGTTCCCCCGGCCGGAGGAGATCTCCATGGAGGTGAAGGGCCGCTGCCTCATGACCGGCCTGCCCCGTGTGTTCACCGTCACCTCCGGCGAGATGATCGAGGCCTTTGAGGAGCCTTGCTCCCGGATTTTGGAGGCCATCCACGGCGTTTTGGAGCGCACGCCCCCGGAGCTGGTGGCGGATATCTCCAGCAACGGCATCATTATGACCGGCGGCGGGTCGCTGGTCTGGGGCTTTGACAAGCTCATCGAGTCCCACACCGGCATCGAGACCTATGTGGCCGACGACGCCATCTCCTGCGTGGCCCACGGCACCGGGCGCAGCCTGGACTGGGTGAACGAGATGCAGGACGGAACTATGAATATTTCGCGGAGCAGGCAGATGTTATAAAGAAGCGCGGAGCCGTCGTGAGCAGCGCGGATGGAGCGGAGCGAAAGCAAAAG
>OFFS01001045.1_pt1 | contig 13540 bp, 8 predicted proteins | sample 1521541 | NCBI WGS metagenome assembly OFFS01 (sample SAMEA3504127, study PRJEB24116) | mouse gut metagenome | biome: mouse gut; feature: mouse-associated habitat; material: faeces | place: Denmark | collected 2011 | reverse complement strand
TTCAAGTTTATAGATAAAATTAAAAACTGATAAAAATTTAATGATAAAAACATTGTCTTCTAGGAGGCGGGGTGATATTATTGACTTATTAAAGTCATATTGGGGGAGAATTTATGGGGAAAACAGGGGATTTTTCTAAAAAGCAACTGCATTTATCGCTTGGAAGCTATTTTATTGGGAATTTTAGCAGTGGGATATTTAACTTTATTTTAAGTCTTTATGTCTTAAAAGTGACAGATTCGAGCTTTTCATTTTCATTGATCTTGATGTTAGGGCCGTTAGCGACTATCTTAGGAAGTCCGCTAGTTGGACAGATGGTAGATAGATATCCACATAAGAATATCGCATTAGGGGCACAGTTTAGCAGTATTTTGATCGTAAGTTTAAGTATGTTGTTATTTACAAGGTTTCAAACGCCTCTTGGTAGCGTGATCATTGCAGGTACCCTAGCCTTTTGGTTGACATTATGTGATGATTTTCAAACGATCGCATATAAAGCCTCTACCTTGAACTTAGTGGCTAAGGATGATCATCAAAAGCTGATCGTAGGTGAACAAACGATCTCTGCTTTGATGATGTTAGTAGCTCCGATCTTAGGTGGTGTTTTATATCCGATATTTACACTGAGGCAGATAATGTTTTGCGAGATCGTTGGTGAAGCATTGGTCTTTTTTAGCTTGTTACGGTTAGATTTTAAGGCATTTGGAAGAGAAGCTAGGACCGATAAACAAGAAAATATATTATCAGGTATCGTTGCTGGAATGGGATATATCAAAGAAGATCGGCTACTGAGAACGCTACTTATTTTTGGAGTAGTAGCGAATCTAGTCTTGACCGCAGTAGAGGTAGGTGATCCGATAGTTTTAGTCAAAGATCTTGGTGTAAGTGCACATACCTATGGGTGGATCATGTCTAGTTTAGCTTTGGGGATGATCGTTGGTTCTGTTTTGATGGGAAATGTCAAAGTAGCGCATGGAAAATGTCGTTTTACGGCAAAAGTCTCATTTTTGATGGTCATTTCTTTGCTAGCTATGGCGACTGTCGTTTTGTATAAAAGCACTTTACTTGTGAGTACAGTCTTTACGGTGAGTTTATTTTTGCTAGGGCTAGCGATCTGTTTAGCAAATGTTCCTTATGCACTACACATGCGCACTGAAGTAGCTATGGAAAAACAAGGTCGTATCAATGCTACCTCTGCTGCAATATTAGAACTAGCTTCTCCGCTAGGGCTGTTTTTCTTTGGTACCTTATTTCAGTACTTAGCACCAGGAGCGATCTTCTTTTTGGCTAGCATAATTTTAGCTGGTGTTGGCTCATGGTTGTATGGTAATAAAAAGGAACACTGAGATCTTCAGCGTTCCTTTTTATCAACTTAAACTATCTAGTTTATTTTTTAGTAGTGGGGTAAGTTGCTCGACGAGTTGGCGATATGCCATCTCAGAGTAGTGCAGATCATCTGCTTGTAGTAGTTCTTTTGGATCTTTATCTTTGCAGAACTCAAACCAATCTAAGGCTGGGATCTTAAATTCATTGGCGACTGTCAAAGTCTCTTTAGCATACTGCTCCATCTTAGAAAGCGGGCGCAGATTGGCTCGTGTTGGTCCTGCGATCCCAGGCGTTACTAAAAGACATTTGTTAGGGCTGATGCAAGTCAGCATATAAGCTAAATTGTTGTGGTAATTAGCTAAGAAGACATCTTTACTGGAAACATCATTGGTGCCAAAGAAGATCACTACGATATCAGGGACTTCATTTAAGACATCCTCGCGTAGCCTTTTGCAGGCATTACGTGTTTGATCGCCGGGTAAACCACGGTTGATGAACTCAACATCAGGGAATTTATCTTCTAAAAGTCGGGTAAAGATGGGGCTAGGATGACCATCAACTACGCCTGCTGTTAAACTATCACCGAATAATACTACTTTAGTCATGTTTCCGCTTCCTTTATTGGTAAATTTATATAAAATCCGTGCTATAATTGTCTATTATAAGATAGAAAAGCTATACAAGGAAATAATACGCATGGAAAATCAAATAAATTACTATAAGATCTCACGCAAAGAGTGGAGTGGCTTTTATAAAGACCATATCACACCCTTGACTGAGGCTGAACTGCAAAAGATAAAATCGTTAAATGACCGTATTTCGACCGCAGATGTGGCTGAGATATACATGCCGTTGATCCATTTGCTCAAGATGTTTGTGACTACTCATCAAAAGCTCCAAGATGATCAGGCGAATTTTTTAGGGATACGCCCGCACAAAGTCCCCTTTGTCTTAGGGATCGCAGGCTCAGTAGCAGTAGGTAAAAGTACAACGGCCCGTTTGTTAAAGACGTTACTCAGCGAAGTTTATCCTGCTAAAAAAGTTGAATTGATCACAACGGATGGCTTTTTATACTCCAATAAGGTGCTAAAGAAAAAAGGCTTGATGAATCGTAAGGGCTTTCCTGAAAGCTATGACATGGAGCGGTTGATCAGTTTCATCAATGATGTTAAAAATAATTTGCCCGCTAAGGCACCAGTCTATTCACATGAGGTCTACGATATCATTTCGGGTGAATATGAAAAGATCGCATCGCCTGATATTTTGATCGTTGAAGGGATCAACGTTTTGCAACTGCCAAGTAAGCAAAAGATCTATGTGAGTGATTTCTTTGATTTTTCTATTTATGTCGATGCTAAAGAAGAAGATATCAAGCAGTGGTATTTGGAACGCTTCGGGTTGCTGTTAGATACCGCATTTAAAGATCCTAAGAATTATTACTATCCTTATACTTTAGGCGATCGTAAAAAAGCATTTGAGATGGCAGCTAAAGTCTGGGATGAGATCGATCACCCTAATCTGCACGATTATATCTTACCCACTAGAAATCGTGCCGACCTGATCATCGTTAAAGGGAAAAATCATTTGATAAATGAGTTGATGTTACGCAAATACTAGTACTGGTTCATTCGGATTCTAGCTAAAATTTAATTAAATTCATGAAAAATGTACGTGAAAAACGATTGACCCAGCTTAACACAATGAGTACAATGTAAGATAATACATGCAAAAATTTTATGATGAGGTGAATATCTTGGCTAATGTTGACATGCAAGCTTTTGACAAGATCATTGTATTGGACTTTGGGAGCCAATATAACCAATTGATCACTCGTCGGATCCGTGAATTCGGGATCTATTCTGAATTATTATCACACAAGATCACGGCTGAAGAGATCAAACAAATGGCACCTAAGGGAATTATTTTCTCTGGTGGTCCAAACAGTGTCTACGATGAGGGAGCATTTAAAGTCGATCCTGAGATCTTTGATTTAGGGATCCCAGTACTTGGTATCTGCTATGGAATGCAACTTATGACGCAAGAACTTGGGGGCAAAGTCGAAGCTGCTGATAATAAAGAATACGGTAAAGCAGGGATCACAGTAGCGGATGCTGATGCAGTGATGTTCAAAGATCTACCTAAGGAACAAACAGTATGGATGAGTCATGGTGACTTGGTGACAGAAGTTCCAGCTGGATTTGAAGTTACAGCAACAAGTGCAAACTGCCCAATTTCAGCAATGGCTAACACAGCCAAGAATTTCTATGCATTACAATTCCACCCCGAAGTACGCAACAGTGAATACGGTAATGATATCTTGCGTCACTTTGCGTTTGATATTTGTGGTGCGCGTGATAACTGGTCAATGGAAGACTTTATCGACATGCAGATCGCTAAGATCAGAGAACAAGTCGGTGATCGTAAGGTCTTGCTTGGTCTTTCTGGTGGGGTCGATTCTTCTGTTGTTGGGGTCTTGTTACACAAAGCGATCGGTGACCAGTTGACTTCGATCTTTGTTGATCATGGCTTGTTGCGTAAAGGTGAAGCTGAACAAGTTATGGAAAGTCTAGGTGGAAAATTTGGCTTGAACATCATTAAAGTTGATGCTAAAGAACGTTTTATGGATAAATTAGCTGGCGTTTCTGATCCGGAACAAAAGCGTAAGATCATCGGTAATGAATTTATTCGTGTCTTTGATGATGAAGCAACTAAACTCAAGGGTATCGATTTCTTAGCTCAGGGAACTCTTTATACTGACGTGATCGAATCAGGGACTGATACAGCTCAAACGATCAAATCCCACCATAACGTTGGTGGTTTGCCAGAAGATATGCAATTCGAATTGATCGAACCATTGAACACATTATTCAAAGATGAAGTCCGCGAATTAGGTGAAAAATTAGGCATGCCACACGAACTTGTTTGGCGTCAACCATTCCCAGGCCCAGGTCTTGGGATCCGTGTTATTGGTGAGATCACCGAAGAAAAATTACAGATCGTGCGTGATTCTGATCTCATCTTACGTGAAGAGATCGCAAAACACAGTCTCGATAAAGAGATCTGGCAATATTTCACAGTGTTACCAGGGATCCGTTCTGTTGGTGTGATGGGTGATGGTCGGACTTATGACTATACAGTCGGTATCCGTGCCGTGACTTCGATCGATGGGATGACGGCTGATTTTGCGAAGATCCCATGGAATGTATTACAAGAGATCTCGGTGCGGATCGTAAACGAAGTGGCTCACGTCAACCGCGTCGTCTATGACATCACTTCTAAGCCACCAGCAACGATCGAATGGGAGTAAAAGTTCGCAAAACTATCTGAGATCTATTATTAAATGATCAGTTGATAGAAAAAATAAATAACTCTGTATTAAAAGTCCTTAGTTATGGATAGAGATCCATGACTAAGGACTTTTGTGTCTTTATTCTGATCTTTGGGTTAGCTTTTGATTTTAAAATTTAATATAAAACAATATATGATTTGTGCAGTCGAACCGACTATAAATCATCAACAAAATGTAGAAACAGAAAGTAAAACTGATGCTTTAAAACAAATGCACAGATGGTAAAGTTACTGAATGTACTAAAACAGGCACCTATGCTTTATCAAGAATTGGGTAGTTATATCCTATCACCGATCCAGATAAAGATACACCAGTACCATATGAAAAGATAGTTCACTAGAGAAAAGCGAGTCAAACAAGAATACCATAAGAAGTTTTGACTTAAATTGATTATATACGACAAATACTGATCGCTTTAGGATCACCTGTTTATCAGAAAAAAGAAGATAAAGAATAGCGTAGCAGTGTTATAAAGAGTTTTATGAAGATAGCTTGAGCTTATTTGGGTGGTACTTTTTTTCTTATGGAGCTCAATAATTACATAGTGTTAGGTTTGCCTTTAGAGCCGATTTTCACGATAAATAATAAATTTATAAATATTTAATGTTTTACACAAACTACTAATTGTTGTATAAAATAATTTTTATAGAACAAAACGACAATTATGTGGTTTAAAAAGTTGTTTTGTCTTAATAAAAGTTTTATAACAAAGCTGAGCAGGATCGTATAGGGGGAGTATCTATAAAGGTAGGGAAAAATATGTTATCAAAAAACAATACAAATCTTTATTCAGCTAAATTAGCACCGAAACATCAGAAATTTGCGATCAAAAAGTTTACAGTTGGGGTGGCATCAGTCCTTATTGGGACAACATTTGCTGTCTATACTGCACCTAATGTTTTGGCCGATCTATCAGATGCCCAAAGTGATCCAGTAACGACTAAAGATCAAACCAATGCGTCAGCCTCAAAAGAGCAAGCATCACGAAAAGATGCGACATCTTCAGTAGATAAAACACCAGCAGAGCAAGCTCCTGTAGTTAAACAGCCTACTGAGCCAGAGCAAACTTCTCAAACTCCAAGTCAAGATGCTAGTCATGTAACTGATATGGCACAATTAAAAACTGCGCTAAATGACAGAAATGTAGCCGAGATCGTATTAGATAAGGATGTTACTAATGACACGGATAAATATGTAAATGTTGATCAGGCTAAAGTCGCCCGTAAAGTGACTGTTTGGGGTTCTAAAGTAGCTGATAAGACAACAACGCTAAACTTAGGCGATCAATCACTATATTTTTACAATAAGACAGAAGATGATGAGCATAAGTGGGATCTGACATTTAAAAATCTAAATGTGATGACCAATGATCCCCATGGATATGGTGTTGTAAGCTTTCAAAATAATGGTAAAAATGCCAATGTTACCTTTGATAATGTCAAAGCAGGAGGCAATGGGGTCTTGGCCTATGCACCTAAGGCAACGGTAAATTTGCATGATGTAAGTGTGACTCCAAGCTATGCTGAAAGTTCACCTACTGCCAATTTAACAGCCGATAAAGTTGATCTTAGTGGTAATGTTGACCTGAATGCTGAGGTAAATAATAGTTATACAGCGAAAAATGTTGAAGCAGGTGGTCAAGTTACGGTTAAAAGTGGGGCTAATGTAGTTTTAACAGCCACTAACTCAATTAGCAATCGGTTACAAAATTTGACAGCAGGTTCATTGAATGTTGAAAAAGGAGCTAAGCTAACGGTCAGATCAAAGACGACAGCATCAAATGTCAAAGTCCCTTCATCTGCTTCTTGGAGCGGCCTAGTAGATAATTCAAGTGCAGTCTATGTGACGAAAGGAAATGCTAAAGTTGATGGTGAGTTAAAAGTTGAGCCGTTTACTAAAGATAAAAAGTCGACTAGTGTGGTCGGAGCTGTTGTTTTAGGGGCTTCTGGCAATGAGGAAAATAATCTTGTAGTGGGATCGACAGGTAAATTAATTGTTGATGCGACACAAGCGCCTAATACCCGTGGCGTTTATTTTACGCATAATAATCATGATTTTGGTCTACAAACAGGAGGTCAAGCAATATTTAAGATGGGACATGGCGTTTCAAACGCTGTCTTTAATCCAGATAATCTGATCTTAAATGAAGGTTCTAAATTAGTTGTTGAGACTTATCAAGATAACAATGGGGTGACCAATGTAGGTTTTGATGATACTGGCGCAGGTGCTCATTCAGGTGTGATCACATTAAACTTAAATAGCAGCGATCATTCTAACAATTCTTATGTGACAGTTGGAAATATTCATGGAAATTTGACGGTTAAGCAAGATGCGCTTTTAAAAGTTGTACGTAAGGTAGATGAGACTAGTCAGCAAGCTGCAACGCCGGTATTATCTTTTGGGGGAACTGGAATAAATAACGGAACAAGTATATTAAATGTCGATCATGGTTCGGTAGTGCTAGAAGATGCGCTCCAAAAAGACAGTTTAGCACATTCCAATTTGAATTATTATTCATACTTAGGGATCAATAATAATGAACACTCACCGATATATCCATTGGGGATGGTATCGATGTGGGGAACAAGTTCGACCGATCGAGTGAATTTAGTGGCACCAAAGCTTTTTAAGATGGTGCGTACGGGTGAGCAAAAAGGGATGCTCTTTCGTTTAGAAGCTGAGGACAATAAAATAATGTTAACTACTGACGAAGGAAAAAGTGTACCAGTAAAATACGGAACTTTAGGCAATGTCAAATATAACAATGGTCTAGTTTCGCAGGCTAAAGATTATCGGTGGGATCTGACTCATTTGAAATCAGTCAATTGGTTGGGCGATTTTTCAATGAATTATCTCAATAAAAATCAAACAGGGACGCCATTTGGATTATCGCCAACAGCAAGTGTCAGCTTCAAACAAGAAACGCCCCAAGCTGCTAAAGATGATTTCAATAACTATTTTAACTGGTGGAGTTCTACGAATTTAGAGCTTGGTACTGATCTCAATGGTTTTCATCCATTTTATAGACCTTTAGTAGTTTTACAAAATGAAGTCCAAAGTGAAAAAGTATCATACCCTGAGCATGAAAACCCAGGTGATGTGACTTATAAAGTAGGTGCAACAGATGGCGACTGGGTGAAAGTCGATGCAACAGGGACTTTATCAGTAACGCCAAATGCTACAACTAGTGTGGGGATGCATAATGTGCCGGTCGAAGTCAGTTTTGCTAGTGGTCAAAAAGTAGTCGTTTACGCCCCAGTAACAGTACTAGATAGCAATTCTAAAGCAGTCTTTAATGGTGAAAATGTATTACTTGGTGAGGGACGCCCCGTATTTACACACAAAACCAGCAATAAGGCATTAGTTCCAGCTCCAATGCAAGCATTAAATAAATTAGTTGTTTATACTAAAGATCTAAAAACAGGGAAATATTTGCCAAGTGCAGTCTATGTTCCAGATAAAGCAGGCGAGTTTACTGATGAAGCTACAGGTAAGGCTTTAGTTGGTGTTAAAGTAACTTGGAAACAAGTCCCGTCCCCTTTGGTTGCTCAAGATAGCTCTAATACAGGAACTGAATCATTGCCAGCAGTGGTCAATGTAGCAAATGATCTGGTCGATTTTCCAAAAGGAGGTCGTTTCCCTGATCTGGGTGAACTACCGGTAATGATGACAATGTATGGTGCTAGTGCTAAAAATGATGTCCAGGCAACTAGCGGGTTAGAGAAGACGTTACCTAATGCAAGTGATGTTGTTCAAACTGAGGAGCTTACACCAGCGCATCATGCTGAAGTTGCCAGTGTTGCTTGGAAAACAAAACCTGAGTTAACGCGACCTGATCGCCAAGCTAAAGGGGTGGTCAGTGTTGATTTTGTTGATGGAACAACACTAAACGTTCCTGTTTTAGTGAATGTTGTTCCTAATATGGCTGAATCCAACACACCACAGGGGCAGGAACTGACTACTCCATTAAATCAGGTACCAGAAGCCAAAAGGGGTGTCTCAAATACTTCTGAGCTACCTACAGACACAAAATATAGTTGGAAGGCTCCGTTAGATGTGACAATCCCAGGTACGCGTCAAGCTACAGTAGTGGTAACCTATCCAGATGGAAGCCAAGATGAAGTGCCAGTTAAAGTGGTAGTAAAAGCACCTGAAAAAGTTCCAACAGATGCTGAAAAATATACACCATATGGCCAAGAAGTAGAGACAGCCCAAGGCAAGACACCAGAAGCCCAAGCAGGAGTATCTAATAAAGGCGACTTACCGACAGCCACAAAATATAGTTGGAAGGCACCGTTAGACGTGGAAACCCCAGGAGAGCACGAAGGAACAGTAGTGGTGACATATCCAGATGGCAGTCAAGACGAGGTACCAGTTAAAGTGATGGTAAAGGCACCTGAAAAAGTTCCAACAGATGCCGAAAAATATACGCCACAAGGTCAAGAAGTAGAGACAGCCCAAGGCAAGACTCCCGAAGCTCAGGCAGGAGTATCCAATAAGTCAGACTTACCAGCAGACACGAAGTATAGTTGGAAAGCACCGCTAGACGTGGAAACCCCAGGAGAAAATACAGATACGGTAGTGGTGACATATCCAGATGGAAGCCAAGACGAAGTGCCAGTTAAAGTGGTAGTAAAAGCACCAACAGATGCTGAAAAATATACACCACAAGGCCAAGAAGTAGAGACAGCCCAAGGTAAGCAGCCAGAAGCCCAGGCAGGAGTGTCCAATAAAGTCGACTTACCAGCAGACACGAAGTACAGTTGGAAAGCGCCATTAGACGTGGAAACCCCAGGAGAGCGCGAAGGAACAGTAGTGGTGACGTATCCAGATGGCAGTCAAGACGAAGTGCCAGTTAAAGTGGTGGTAAAAGCACCTGAAAAAGCATTAACAGATGCCGAAAAATACACGCCACAAGGTCAAGAAGTAGGGACAGCCCAAGGCAAGACACCAGAAGCCCAAGCAGGAGTGTCCAATAAAGTCGACTTACCAGCAGGCACAAAGTACAGTTGGAAGGATCCGCTAGACGTGGAAACCCCAGGAGAGAACGAAGGAACAGTAGTGGTGACATATCCAGATGGCAGTCAAGACGAGGTACCAGTTAAAGTGATGGTAAAGGCACCTGAAAAAGTTCCAACAGATGCCGAAAAATATACGCCACAAGGTCAAGAAGTAGAGACAGCCCAAGGCAAGACTCCCGAAGCTCAGGCAGGAGTATCCAATAAGTCAGACTTACCAGCAGACACGAAGTATAGTTGGAAAGCACCGCTAGACGTGGAAACCCCAGGAGAAAATACAGATACGGTAGTGGTGACATATCCAGATGGAAGCCAAGACGAAGTGCCAGTTAAAGTGGTAGTAAAAGCACCAACAGATGCTGAAAAATATACACCACAAGGCCAAGAAGTAGAGACAGCCCAAGGTAAGCAGCCAGAAGCCCAGGCAGGAGTGTCCAATAAAGTCGACTTACCAGCAGACACGAAGTACAGTTGGAAAGCGCCATTAGACGTGGAAACCCCAGGAGAGCGCGAAGGAACAGTAGTGGTGACGTATCCAGATGGCAGTCAAGACGAAGTGCCAGTTAAAGTGGTGGTAAAAGCACCTGAAAAATCCTTAACAGATGCTGAAAAATATACGCCACAAAGTCAAGAAGTAACGACAGCCCAAGGAAAAACTCCAGAAGCTGAAAGCGTTGTGACAAATAAGTCAGACTTACCAACAGGCACAAAGTACAGCTGGAAAGCCCCATTAGACGTGACAACCCCAGGGTCTCATGCGGGTACGGTAGTGGTAACATACCCAGATGGCAGCCAAGACGAAGTACCAGTTAAAGTGGAGGTAAAAGCGCCTAAAAAAGCCTTAACGGATGCTGAAAAATACAAGCCACAAGGTCAGAAAGTAACGACAGCCCAAGGTAAGCAACCAGAAGCTCAAACAGGAGTGTCAAATAAAGCAGATTTACCAGCAGATACAAAGTACAGTTGGAAAACACCATTAGACGTGACAACTCCAGGAGAACATGGCGGTACAGTAGTGGTAACCTATCCAGATGGCAGCCAAGACGAAGTACCAGTCAAGGTAGTCGTGGATGGTGCAGGCACAACAGCTGATAAACGCAAAGAACAAACGCAAACTAAAGGTACCAACAAAAATGCCTTGCCACAAACTGGCGAAAAGGACACGGTCGTTCAAGCTTGGTTCGGAGTACTTATCTCTTTACTAGCAGGTATGCTGGGAGCTAAAACTTTAAACAAGAAACATTTCCAAGATAAATAAAGCAATGATCGACAAAAAGCCGAGACTAGTAGCATATAAGCTATATCTAGTCTCGGCTTTTTTGTTTAACCAGTGATGCCTTTGTGTAAAGTTACAGGCAAGATATATTCAGTGTCAGTTGGCTCATTATTTAAGCGTTGCTTGAGCACGGTTATCGCTGTTTGAGCGATCTGTTCGAGCGGTTGGACGACTGTAGTAAGCCCAGGTAAGATGTTTTGAATTATCTGAGTTCCATCATAGCCGACGAGCAATAGGTCTTTAGGAACATGCAGGCCTTGCTCTAGTGCAACTTGCATGATCAGGGCAGCATCGACATCATTTGAAGCAAAAATAGCATCAAGATCGGGGTGATCTTTAAAGATCTGAGTAAAGATCTTTTTTTTCTCGATATAGGGGATATTAAAATCAACGGTTACTGTGATCGGCGTTAAACCGTAAGCCTTCATCGTATCTTCATAAGCTAAACGGCGCCGCTTGGTAGGTGACTCTAATTCGATCGGACCATTTGTATGGATGATCTTTTTAGCTCCTTGGTTGATCAGATGTGTCGTAGCTAAGACGCCCCCGTTATAGTTGTCTGATTCGATCACAGGAATATCTTGATTCATATTACGGTCGATCGCAACAACTGGTAGGTGAGAGTAATTATATTCTTTGATCCCGCGATTATGGGTCCCAACGATCAAACCATCGACTTGTTTAGTCAGTAATTGATTTAAATAGTGTGCTTCTTTTTTAGGATCATTCATCGAATTACCGATCAAAACTTTGAACCCCTCGTTATAAAGCCTTTTTTCAAGCTCGGCACTTAATTCACCAAAAAAAGGATTAGCGATCGTTGGGAACAGAAGCCCAATGATGCGTGTTTGCTTTTTGTATAATTGACGTGCGACTACATTTGGTTGGTAGTTTAGCTCTTTTACGGCTTGATAAACGCGGTCGATCGTTTCTTGGCTCAGATAGCCACGGTTATTTAGGACCCGTGAGACTGTCGTTTTAGATACATTGGCCAATTTAGCGACATCTTCTAATTTTGGGCGCATGACTTCCCCTCCTTTGCGATCTATTTTAACAAACTTTTAGGCTCAATGTTTATCAAAAGTGATCGCCTTACCTAAACGATAGAGCTGTATATCACATTTGGCTCTCGTATCTAGCCAGACTTCAGGTGTTTTCTCAAAATAAAAGCGTTCAGTAAAAACGGCTTCTCCATCATTGATAAAGATCTCAAGTGAGCTAGTATCGATAAAGAGTTGTAGTTTGAGCTTACTTTTTGGAGCGATCGTAGCGTAACGTTTATCTCCATTTTCAAGGATAAAAGTTTGCGCCTTTTGGTCAAAAGAAAGCTTTATTTGAGCACTTGTCTTGGGATCATTCAAGGTGAGACTAAAATCAGCAGAGTCAAGTGTTAGCTCGAGTTCGGCTTGTTTTTCACCTTCACAGAGCAAAGTTTTTTGCGTTAAATTTTTATCCCAGCTGGCAAGTTTGGCAGTTCGTAATTGACTTAGTTCTTTGATCGGACGCATGTAAAGTTTGTCATCCTTTAAAATTAATTCACGTGGTAAAGTCAAAGCTCCGGCCCAACCGTCAGCCTTTTCAGGAAAGTCACTTTCCCACATATCCATCCAACCAAAGACTAAGCGCCGGCCATCTGGGGCAAGCATCGTTTGAGTCGCATAAAAATCATGTCCGTGATCAAGTTCGATGAATGATCCATGACTAAAGCTATTTTTTTGATAGTCATATTCTCCGACAAAATAACCTGTTTGGAATAAATTAAGGTATTTTTGCCCGTCAGCTTTGATCCCTTGCGGTGAAAGCAATAAAACATCTTTGCCTGCTAGTTCAAAAAAGTCGGGGCATTCCCACATATAGCCTTCAGTTGCTAGTGACTTCGCTTTAGTGATCGCACCCAGATATTGCCAGTCTTTTAGATCTTTGGAACGGTAAGTGATCACACGACCGTGCCCATCTTTACCTTGACTGCCTAGGATCATGTAGTAAAAGTCATCTTTTTGCCAAACTTTTGGATCGCGAAAATGGTGGGTGTTATCAGTTGGAGGCAAGGCAATGATCGGGTTATTTTCATATTTGGTAAAATTGATCCCATCAGTACTATAAGCAAGATCTTGTGTTTGCCAAAAGTGATCAGGATCACCGTCACCATAGTAATGATGCCCCGTGTAGATGAGATATAAGACATCATCTTTAACGATCGCACTGCCAGAAAAGCAGCCATCTTCATCGGCTTTTGTATCTGGAGCGATCGCGATCGGTAAGCTTTCCCAATGGATCAGATCTTTACTTCGGGCATGGCCCCAATGCATTGGACCCCAATCAGCTGAATAAGGGTGATATTGATAAAAGATGTGGTAGTATCCTTTGTAGTAACAAAAACCATTTGGGTCATTTATCCAACCAGCAGGGGCACTGACATGGTAGCCTAAACGGTAGCGGTCGTTAGTTAATTCGATCATTTTTTTCATAATATAAAATTCTGCTATATAAAATATGAACAAACGTAATCAAATATATCAAATGATTACATTTGAGAAAGAAATATAGCTTTTCCTTTCCTAAATTTTATTT
>OFFS01001040.1_pt1 | contig 13604 bp, 9 predicted proteins | sample 1521541 | NCBI WGS metagenome assembly OFFS01 (sample SAMEA3504127, study PRJEB24116) | mouse gut metagenome | biome: mouse gut; feature: mouse-associated habitat; material: faeces | place: Denmark | collected 2011 | reverse complement strand
TGCTGGCGGCGAAAAATTTGAATTTTTAGATATTTTAGTGCTGGGGACAATCACAGCTCGACCGTGATGAGTACATCCTCAACCGCTACCGGGCCATACAAGCACTTTTGGCTGAGTGAAGGAGATAACCACATACTAGGAAAAGTTTGGAGACCGATACAGCAAATCGTGTTATGTTCTCTATCACTGATGAGGGGTTAACCCTGATTAATGATATTGTCGCTAGTTTTGAGTTTTATTCTGCAAGATACTGTAATGTCAGTACGGCAAAACCACTTCATCAAGCTACCTCTGTAGAAGAACTCAATGCGTTGATTAAGCCAGTGTTTGATGCAATTCAAAGATGTTGCGAAAGGAATATCTTTTTTAAGGATCAATACTTGATGCAGTATCGAATAAGCTTGGATAATCAACTAGACTAAAATCAGTACATCCAAATCCCATGCTACTCCATACATTTTCGTTTCGATACAAATGTGACAAGGAAAATATCAAAGTTGCAACCTTTTTCCACGGTTTTGAAGACGTGGTGGAGCAATCACGCATAAGAATATCGGTGTAACTTGGATTGTCAAGTAACTCCGATAAGACATTAGAGAGAGCACGATAATTATGGTTGACAAACGCATCTAAGTTAATGTAGTTCCGGGGCAAATAATCTAATTCAAAGTCGTCCTTACCAACGGGATCGTCATTTGAGTGAACATTGATAACTCTCCTGTTTTCGACGGAATACTCTGCACACTTCAATAAAATTATCAGCGTAATAATAGTCTGCGTACGACCTGTACTGTGCCATGTGCTCCATTCAATGTTTGAGTCTTCATAATTTACAGGAGAGCTCCGGTTGTAATTATCGAACAAATACTCGTGCATATGATTCCTGAGATCATGCGGTGTTGAATGTTCTTTGACATTTTTGAGGCCGAGAACCGCATTGTAAATTTCCGAGCCAAGTTCATTGCGCTCTGGGCTACTGCCCAAATCAAAAAACTGTTTCCAAATTTTGTCTCTTGTCCAACGTGATTTGGCCATTATGTTATCAACTAAACAGTCAAAACCATTTAGTGACTCATTGAAAAACATGAAAGGTTCTTCAAAGTATGCCCATTTTTGACCTACATCAATGTGAGAGTAGTTGTCAGGATCATGATGAAACCTAATGAGATGACTGATAAACGTAGTTTTTCCACAGCCTGCATACCCCTCAATGACAAACAATTTTGATGATTGTGGAAAATAAATATTTTCGTAAATCCATTTGTCACAGTCAGTGTTATACAGTGTTTGTCTGCCTGCGTTCGCTGAGATCCCCCTAGACACTTGAATGCTCCGATTATCAATTTGGGAATAATCAAGATAAATTCCGCCAGAAATATCCCAAAACATTTCAGGTGTCACGAAGTCTTCGGAACTGTTGCTATACCTAAATAGCTGAGAATTGGGATCGGCTCTTAAATACGCTTTCAAGAGGGTATTGCTTTTATTGATGGGAATGACAGCCATTGTATCAGGACTCCTTGATATTTACAATTCAGGGTTTATGTGATATGTGTTCCCTTTATCTACACGAACGACAATTTTGCGGCGTTCCAGCAAGTCAAATACATTCTCTGCAACAGACAGCTTTACTTTATAAAACTTCCTAATATTATCCACAACGGCATCCTTATCACGATAAGTGCATGCACTGAGAAACTTTTTCTTTTCCATCCACTGGAGCAAATTCAGAGAGAGAAAAAACTGCTTTTCACGCGTAAACAATTCGATTAATGCAATACCAGCACAAAAAGCCGCGTATGCTTGCAGTTTGTCTTTAAGGTGGGAAGGAGCTTTAATGCTTTCCTCAATAAGCAGCTGATCTATATTTTTATCTTCGCCCCAATCGCAGATGGCCTTGACAATAAAACAGGGGATTTTTGCATAGTAAATGCATTCTTTTGCCAGACCGTAGCCCTCCATTTCTCCACCTAATTCTTTCACATTCCCTGTTGATTGCTTGATCTGTTCCTTAACCTTTGCAGAAGAAACGACTGCTTCGCCTGTGCTCATATCGCCTAAAGAAACCTTCACATAAAATTTACGCACTTCGGAAGCAAGGACGAGCGAGGCAGATATTCGACATTCGTTTTCATCGTTGTTACAGAAATCCCGCAATGAAGAATAGATACCGGTAGAGGAGAACTTGTCCTCCAAGCATAAGTTAAAGTTATCGTGTTTAATTGTAAATTTTTCCTTTTTTCGGCCGCCTTTTCCAACCCTTTCCGCTACAAGTTTTTGCCCAATAGACCAAGGATATAGCTTTTTGGGAATAATAACATCGCCAATATCTTGGCTTTCAGTATCCCTTCCGTAACAAATTCCGAAGGAAATTATTGAATTTGGGCGCAACAAGTGGTGATTAGAGATATACCTTACCAAATCGGTGCTTCCGCCTGGAGTGTTTGAACCTGTTTCATAAGCGCGCAGATGCAAAATAACAGAGGAACCCTGATCAAATATGTACGCTTCAGGTGCCCCATAATCGCTGTTCTCAAAAATGGGGAGCGGATGCTTCCTTTTTTTAAGGTTCCCACTACACTGCTTGGAAATAACATAGTTCAACGTGTCACACTCAATTCTGTTAGCGGTTAAAATTACGCAGGAAACTATACTGAATAGGGAGTCGAACCAATTATCCTCGAGCACTTCAATTTGGTTCCTGTGAAACCTGTTGTGATCCAAATCCCTGATGGCGGCGTAACAATACTCCATGAGTTTGCCGGCATCAGAAGACAAAAATTTTTTCATGTAATCGACAATGGGGTGCGGGCTTGTTTCTGTGTGTTTCACCATTTCTACCTCCAATATTGATTTCCTATAGATGCCTAGGTAGCAGTGATTAGTGCGCGGAGCAATGCAGTCTCTACCAATCCCATAGCAGTATAGCCTTAAGATAAAATAGTTTTGCAGTTGCCCCAAAACGGGAGTATCTATCAAATTATTGCTTTTTGTTACAATGTATTACGTCGTAGGCGTCCTTGGTAGCGCAACATTAAACAACTTAACTAGCGTATCAGCCATTGCATTCTTTCTCCGCTTTGTCGATTTCTGACGATTAGTATATCACTAATACGACCGATATTCAATATGTATTTGTAAAAGCTGATAATAGTAGCAATGCCTCAGTATATACCAAGGCTCGATTATTGGCGGTCGATGCCCCCCAGCCCCATCGCATCGTCGCAGCTATATCCAATGCACAAACCGCCGTTGGCGTCTGTTGATATGGCAAAACCACCCTGCAAGGTCCCCAAATTTCTGCTCCATATAGAAAAACAGGCCCAAGACATACTCCAAAGTATACCCTGGGCCTGTTTTTCTAGGTATCCAATTCCTCAGCTTTTTATAATAATTCGACCAAAAAAGCCATGCTTTTTTGGTCGAATTGGTGGAGATAAGCGGGATCGAACCGCTGACCTCTTGAATGCCATTCAAGCGCTCTCCCAGCTGAGCTATACCCCCATGTTCAATTTTCCGTAACTTTTTAGCTGATTTTACTGATAAAATCTTTAATTTCCCATATAGTCTAGGAACAATTTTTGCGAATTCAAAATTTACAAATTACCATGAAACTGGTCTTGCTTTGGGGTCGTTCACCGAATGATGCGGGCTCCCAGCTGAGCTATACCCCCAGATATTTCCAGAAATGGAATTTTAGGGGAACCATTGTTAAGTTGTAGAATTGGGTCGTGGTTTGGTGCTCTTTTGGGGGTAGGCAAGTGCGCTATCCGCGCTCCCAGCTGAGCTATACCCCCAAGCAGAAAAGTGGAACAATTTGATTTTAACCCCCAGCAACAGAACCTCAAGTTCACTCTGCTCTTTGCCGGTTCAGCGCCTTGCCTTAGCGCAAGAGAAATAATAGCAGATACCGCGCAATTTGTCAATACTTTTTTTATTTTATTTTTTCGGCCTCAAAATTCGGCTCTGCCAGAGTACGGACCGACATGGCATTTTCGCCATGCCGGTCCGCCTGTTTCTCCCTCTAACGCTCAGATACTCTGCGCCATCGTTCTCGCTAAAAGCTTCATTTCCACCCGGTTTTCTTCGGTAAGCACCGAACGAATGGTGATTTTCGGCTCCAGAATATTCAGCCCCTTCATACCTTCCAGTTCCGCCATCATTGTCTTCATGGCCGTAGGCCCCCAAGAGCCGTTTTCCATCAGCCCCACCGAGCGGTCCCGGAACCCTTTGGATTTCAGCCGCGCAAGCAGCTGTGCCATAGGCGGGAACACCCCTGCATCGTAGCTGGCCGCGGCCAGCACCAAACCGCTGTATCGGAACGCACCAGCCACAGCTTCCGCCCAGTCCTCCCGAGTCAGGTCGCAGGCAGCTGCCTTCACCCCCTCCGCCTTCAGCATCTCCGTCAGCTCCAGCGCCGCCCGGGCGGTGTTGCCGTGGATGGAGGCGTAGGCCACCAGCACCGCCTCCGGCTCCCCCTTCGGGCGGGTGACCACATTGAAGCAGCAGTGCATCCCGTAAATAAGGTAGATGTAGGCCAGGCCCCCCGCCTCGTACATCACGTTGGTACGCCCGCCCTTTTTGGCGGCCTTCCGGCAGGAGTGGCAGGCGGGGTCGGCGGGGCCGCAGTAGGCCTCTGTCTCGGTGATGCGGCAGGCCAGGCGGCCCCCAGGGACTTCCCGTATCAGATACCGCCCAATAAGGTCCTTCGCCACCTCCACCGTATCCCGGAGGTAGAAATCCGGCGGCAGCTTTTCCCAAGGGTTGCTCACGAAATAAGCCCCTCGATGCCGTGGGTGCGGTTCACCGCCTTGGCCTTTTCAATGTTCTGAAGATGCTCCTGGTAGGTGCGGCCGTAGTAGTGGGTGTACTCCACATCGGTCACAAAGAAATAGTAGGTGCCGTCCAGGGTGTTCTTTTCCGGGTGGAGGGCGGCGTCGATGGCGTCCGCCCCGGCGCTGGCGATGGCCCCCACGGGGAAGCCGCTGCGGTCGTAGGTGTCGTAGGCGGTAAGGACCTCCTGGGAGGGCGCTCCCCCGAAATAGGGGGTGATATAGTCGTTTATAAAATTATTGGTGGTGCAGGATTCCAGCTTGGGGTACTCCGAGCCCTCCTCCAGGCGGTTGGTGAACACCGAAGAAACGTTGTACATCTCCTCCACGTTGGCGGATTCCTTCTGGATGATGGAGGCTAGGGTCACCAGCTCCTCCAGGGAATAACCGGCCTTTTCCATGGCGGCCCGGTTCTCCGGGGTGCAGACCCGGTTCTGGAAGTTTGTCAGCATCCGCAGGATGATGGAATCCACATCCTCGTCGGCGTAAAACTCGTAGGTGTCGGGGAAGAGGTAGCCCTCCAGCCGCACCAGCTTCAGGGGCTCGGCGCTCACCTCGTCTATAAAGTCCACCGCAAAGGTGTGCTCGTTAAGGGCGGTGATGAAGTCGTTTTCGCTGCAAAGACCGGCCTTTGCCAGCACGCCGGCCATCTGGAAGGCGTTGTACCCCTCCGGGAAGGTGACCTTCACCGTCTCCAGCCGCTGCTGCACCTGCTGAAGGGCCTCGATGATGCCGTCGTAGCCCTCTTTGGGACGGAGGGTGAAGCTGCCGTACTGGTAGCTTCCGTCCGCCTCCGCCTTATATTTGGAGTAGAAGCGGAAGATAAAGCTGTTGCCGATGGCCCCTTCCTTTTCCAGAATCGCGGCGATGTCCGCCGTGCCGGCCCCCTGGGGAATCTCCACCTCCACCTGGTCGGCGGAGCGGCGGGAGCCCGCCACCCCCCCCTTGTAGTAGGCGTAGCCGCACCCGGCGGCAACGGCCGCCATCACCAAAAGGAAGAGGAGGATAAGAGGGAGGGGATTTCTCCGCCGCCTTCTCCGCCTGCGCCGGGGACGGCGGGGCGGCTCCTGGGGGGGCTCCTTCTCCATTCTGCGGGGTCTGCGGCGTGCCTCGTATTGGCCCATAATGCTTGCTCCTTCTCCCCAGGCTTGTCCCCCTGGGGTCCAAATATTTACGGGAACCTTCCCATCTGTTCTTATAACGAAGTTCCGGCCCGTCCGGATTCGACGATATTTCTATTGTATCCCAGCCGCCTGGAAATTGCAAGGCAAAGGCCGCTTTTTGGGGGCCGGAATGCAAAACGGGAAGGGTTTCCCCTTCCCGCGCAGGTTTTTCTTTTATTCCAGGGCCGCGATGGATTCCATGAGCCTTGCCAGGTGCTGGCGGCTCACCTCAATCTTCTTGCGCTCCGCCTCCACCACCTGGGGGGGGGCCTTGGCCACAAAGGCTTCGTTCAGCAGCTTCTTTTCCACAAAGGCGATGTCGCTAAGGCACTTTTCCTTCTCCTTTGTAAGGCGGGCCAGCTCTTTTTCCTTATCAATCAGCTGTTCCATGGGGATGAGGGCCTTGGCGGCGGGGGTGATCACCTGCACCGCACCGGGGAGGTCGAACCTCTCCCCCACCTCCACCGACTGGGCGGAGGCCAGCCGCTCCAGGAAGGGGGCACCGGCCTGGAACACCCCGGTCTCCCCCGTCTGGATATAGACCTTGGCCTTTTTGGCCGGGGGGATGTTCATCTCCGCCCGCTGGTTGCGGATGGCTTTGATGAGGTCCATCACCTTCTGGAAATCCGCCTCCTCCTGGGCGAAGGAGAGCTTTTCATCGTACACCGGCCACTTGGCAACCATGATGCTGGGGCCTTCCCCGGCGTGGGGCAGGGACTGCCAAATCTCCTCGGTGATAAAGGGCATGAAGGGGTGCAGCAGCTTCAGGGTATTTCCCAGCACATAGACCAGCACCTGCTGGGCGGCCTTGGCGGTCTCCACGCCGGCCCCCAGGCGGGTTTTGCAAAGCTCGATATACCAGTCGCAGAGGATATCCCAGATGAAGTCGTAGAGCTTTTGGACGGCGATGCCCAGCTCGAACCGCTCCAGGTTATCGGTGACTTCCCGAACCAGGGTGTTGTAGAGGCTCACCACCCACTTGTCCTCCGTCTCCAGGGCGGCGGGGAGGCGGGCCTCGGTGATGCTTTCGTCCAGGTTCATCAGCAGGAAGCGGCTGGCGTTCCAGATTTTGTTGGCAAAGTTCCGGCTGGCCTTTACCTTCTCGTCCGAAAAGCGCATATCATTGCCGGGGCTGTTGCCGGTGGCCAGGGCAAAGCGGAGGGTATCCGCCCCGTACTGGTCGATGATCTCCAGGGGGTCGATGCCGTTGCCCAGGGATTTCGACATCTTCCGCCCCTGGGCGTCCCGGACCAGTCCGTGGATCAGCACCGTGTCAAAGGGGGCTTTGCCCATCTGCTCGCAGCCCGAAAAGATCATCCGGGCCACCCAAAAGAAGATGATGTCGTAGGCGGTAACAAGGGTGTTGGTGGGATAGAAATACTTCAGCTCCGCCGTCTCATCCGGCCAGCCCAGGGTGGAGAAGGGCCACAGGGCGGAGGAGAACCAGGTGTCCAGGGTGTCGGGGTCCTGCTCCAGCCTGGCGCTGCCGCACTTGGGGCATTTCTCCGGGGTCTCTCTGGCCACAATAAGCTCCCCGCAGTCCGGGCAGTACCAGGCGGGGATGCGGTGGCCCCACCACAGCTGGCGGCTGATGCACCAGTCCTTGATGTTCTCCATCCAGTGGAAGTAGGTCTTGTCGAACCGCTCCGGGACGAATTTGGTCTCGCCGCTCTTTACCGCTTCAATAGCGGGCTTTGCCAAAGGCTCCATCTTCACGAACCACTGCTTGGAGACAAGGGGCTCCACCGTGGTGCCGCAGCGATAGCAGCAGCCCACGTTGTGGCTGTAGTCCTCCACCCGCACCAGATAGCCCTGGGCCTCCAGCTCCGCCACGATGGCCTTGCGGGCGGCGTAGCGGTCCATGCCGGCGTACCTGCCGCCGTTCTGGTTGATGGTGCCGTCCTCGTTCATGATGTTGATCACCGGCAGGCTGTGGCGCAGCCCCACCTCGTAGTCGTTGGGGTCGTGGGCGGGGGTGATTTTGACGCAGCCGGTGCCGAATTCCTGCTCCACGTACTCGTCGGCGATCAGGGGGATCTCCTTGTTCACCAGGGGCAGCAGCAGCATTTTGCCCACCAGGTGCTTGTACCGCTCGTCCCCGGGGTTTACCGCCACGGCGGTATCCCCCAGCATCGTCTCCGGCCGGGTGGTGGCAATTTCGATATACTGCCCCTCCATCCCCACAATGGGATAGCGGACGTGCCAGAAGTGGCCCGCCTGGTCCTCGTACTCCACCTCGGCATCCGAAATAGAGGTAAGGCAATGGGGGCACCAGTTGATGATCCGCTCCCCCCGGTAGATGATGCCCTTTTCGTAGAGGCGGCAGAAGACCTCGTTTACCGCGCGGTTGCAGCCCTCATCCAGGGTAAAGCGCTCCCGCTCCCAATCGCAGGAGGAGCCCAGCTTTTTAAGCTGCTCCACAATGCGGCCGCCGTACTTTTCCTTCCAGGCCCAGGCTCGCTCCAAAAACTTCTCCCGGCCCAGGTCCTCCTTGGTGAGGCCCTCCTCCTTCATGGCGGCCACGATTTTGGCCTCGGTGGCGATGGAGGCGTGGTCGGTGCCAGGGAGCCAAAGGGCGCTGCGGCCCTGCATCCGCCGCCAGCGGATGAGGACATCCTGGAAGGTTTCGTCCAGGGCGTGGCCCATGTGCAGCTGCCCGGTGATGTTGGGGGGCGGGATGACGATGGTGTAGGGCTCCTTTTCGTGGTCAATCTCGGCGTGGAAGAAGTTCCCCTCCTGCCAGAAGGCGTAGGTGCGGTCCTCCACCGTTTTGGGGTCGTAGACCTTTGCCAGCTCTCGTGCCATTGTATTGCTCCTTTCGGGATGTTTTCCAAAAAATAAAAAGCGCCTGCCGCCCCCATGGGCAACAGGACGCGGATGCGCGGTACCACCTGCTTTCGCGCCCGCTGCGTGGGAGGGGCGCGCGCTTATAGGCCCGGTAACGCTGGGCGGGGCGCCGGGGCCTACCGGGGGCTTTTCCCCTTTCGGGCCGGGACTCCAAGGCGACTTCGGCAGCCCCCGCCGCGGCCTTGCACCAAAACAGCCGCTCTCTGCGGGCCGGGGGGCCCTGCCTACTGCTCCTTTTCGCAGTCGGTTTGCTTTGTTCTGCTGTTGCAGATAATGTTACCACAGGGGCGGGGATTTGTCAAACGGTATCCGCAGGAAAAGAACCCTGGGGCGAGGGGTGTTTTGCCAATGGAAAAAATCCCCGCCTGGGCGTTGCTATTTCTTCTGGGGCAAAGTATAATAAAAATGTATGCTGAAGCGCTCCCCCCGCCGGGGAGCCGCTGCCCGGAAAACAGTGTGATTTTATTAGGGAAGACAGGTGTTTTGAGAATGGAACAGCGCGTCACCGATTTTTTTGAGATGCTCCGCACCAGAAAGGTGGGGCTGGTGGGCTTTGGGGTCACCAACAACGGCATCGCCCGGATGCTGGCGGCAAAGGGCATCCATGTCACCATCCACGACCGCCAGGACCGGAAGGAGCTGGGGGAAATCTGCCAGGAGATGGAGGAGGCCGGGGTCTCCCTTTCCCTGGGGTATAATTATCTGCGGACCCTGGAGGAGGACGTCATCTTCCGGGCCCCCGGCGTCCCCTTCGACCTGCCGGAGCTTACCGCCGCCCGGAAGGCGGGGAAGGTCATCACCAGCGACCTGGAGATGTTCTTCGACCTCTGCCCCTGCCCCATTATCGGGGTGACGGGGAGCGACGGCAAGACCACCACCACCACCCTTATTGCGGAGATGCTCCGGGCCCAGGGGAAGAGGGTCCACCTGGGGGGGAACATCGGCAAGGCCCTCTTCCCGGAGATTGAAACGGTGTGTCCGGAGGACTACGCGGTGGTGGAGCTTTCCAGCTTCCAGCTCATTTCCCTGCGCCGCAGCCCGGACATCGCGGTGGTCACCAACGTCTCCCCCAACCATCTGGATATCCACGGCACCATGAAGGAGTACGTGGCCGCCAAGCGCAACATCCTTCTGCACCAAAACGCCTTCAGCCGGACGGTGCTTAACGCCGATAACGACCTGACCCGCAAATACATCCCCGACGTCCGGGGCTGCGTCTGCACCTTCTCCCGCCAGACCAACGTCCATCGGGGGGCCTGGGAGGACAGCAGCGGCACCATCTGGTATTCCGATAACGGCAGCCAGACCCGCATTATGAAGGCGGAGGAGATCCGCATCCCCGGCCTCCACAACGTGGAAAACTACCTGGCGGCCATCACTGCGGTTTGGGGCATCGCCTCCCTGGAGAGCATCCGGAAGGTGGCCCACGAGTTTGCCGGGGTGGAGCACCGCATCGAGCTGGTGCGGGAGTTGGACGGGGTAAAATGGTACAACGATTCCATCGCTACCAGCCCCAGCCGCACCATTGCGGGCCTCCTCTCCTTTGACCAGCAGATTATTGTCATCGCCGGGGGGTACGACAAAAAAATCCCCTATGGCCCCCTGGCCCCGGTGCTGCTGGACAAGGCGAAGGTGCTGATTCTCACCGGCGCCACCGGCCCAAAAATTGAAGCCGCCGTCACCGAAATCCCCAGCTGGGAAAAAAGCGGCCTCCAAATCCTCCACGCGGAAAACCTGGAGGAGGCGGTGAAGCTGGCCCGCGAAAAGGCCCAAAGCGGGGACATCGTCTCCCTCTCCCCCGCCAGCGCCAGCTTTGACCGGTACAAAAACTTCGAAGTGCGGGGCCGCCACTATAAAGATTTGGTAATGGCGCTGTAGGCGGAGGTGCGGCAATGGACTGTGAAACATTCCTCGCCTGGGCAGAGGGGAAGGGCTGGACGGTGGAGCGCCGGACGGTCTCCCTCTCCCTGCCCCAGGGGGTGACAAGGCGGTACGCCTTCCCCCCGGAGTACCTGGACTTTTTGGAGCGGGTGCTCCTTTGCGCCGGGCCCATGGACACCGAGTGGTTCCTCTGTGAGGAAGGCTACCGCCAGGAGGACCCGGACGCCTTCCGCTGGAACGAGCTGGAGCACATCAGCCTGGACGCCGCCCAGGATATGCAGGACCCGGAGGAGGAAAAACGGGTGACCGCCTTCTGGGACGGGGTGCTGCCCTTCTTCCTTTCGGTGGGCAGCGGGTACGAGTACTACGGCTTTGACCTGGGGGGACAGCACGGCCCCCCAGGGTGCATCCTCCACGGCTGGGAGCCGGTCTTTGAGGAGACGGAGGTCTTTGCAGAAAATTTTTCCGCCTTCCTGGACCGGGTGGCGGCGGGGGATGTCTCCACCGGCGGCGTCCTCTTTGACCCGGAGGAATACGCCTTTATGGAGATGGCGGGGCGAAAGGAGCAGGAACGGCATATGCGGGAGACCGCCGCCGCCCTCCAGGCCCTTCTCCACCCGGAGGAGGACCTTACCCACAGGGACGGCTGCGGCCACTGTCACGGAAGGGAGGACCAAGAATGAAACAAGCAGGAAAGATAGCGGCGCTGCTGCTGGCCCTGGCGCTGGTGGCGCTGGCGGGCTGCCAGCAGAAAAGGGCCCAGGACCCCTCCTCGGTCCTGGGAGATCTGCCCGCCGCCCCAGGGAACAGCCAGGCGCCTGCGGCCCCGGAAAAATCCCTGATGCAGCAGGGCCAGGAGCTGGTGGCTGAGATGGCAGAGATGGCGGGGAGCAGCCAGTACGTTCATTTTTACACCGATGATCAGGGGATGCGGGACCTATTGGCTGCGGTGCAGGAGGGGGACTTTTCCTCTCCCCAGGCGGTGTACGCCATCCGCTTCCCGGAGGAGGGCATCAACAGTCTATTGGAGCTGGCGGGGATGGACAGCCTGGACAGCTTTCCCCAGGAGCTGCAAAGGAACATCATAGCCAGGGCGGTTTCCTCCATGCCCACCCAGCTTAACGCCATGGGCGGGGCCGACGCTCTGGCTGCGGCCAGCATCTGCACTGCCAGCAAGTCCTTTGTCAACGGGCAGGTCGCCGAAAACGTCATCTATCTCTATACCTACCGGGACGCTGTTCCCGCGGCGGTAACCTTTTTCCCCGGCGAGGGCGGGGCGGTGTACGCCTCCGGTATGCTCATCCTCCACGACAGCTTCGGGGCCTACAGCCTGGAGGAGCTGGTGGAGCTTTTGGGGCGGATGGGCGCAGAGGTGGAGACCGTCGCCGAATAAACAGCGGGGAAAAGCGGGCTCGCCGGGGAGACCGGTGGGCCTTCTTTTGCCAATCCGGGCTGCCGCCCAGCCCCGCCTTCTTTTTCTTCTTGCGAAAGAAGAAAAAGAAGCAAAAAGAAGAACGGCCAAAATTTTGCGATACTGCAAATTCTTTCCAAAGCTGTGCGGTTCGGCTGCACCTGATTTTTAGGCTGGAGCAGGGGAGGAACTGAGATGGAGCTTGTAAACGGGGTGGACGCGGTGGAGATCGACCGCATCGAAAAAAGCTCCCGGAAGGGGGGCTTTGTGGAACGGTTTTTCTCGGAGGAGGAGCAGCAATACTTCCGGGAGAAAAAGATGGCCCCCCAGACCATTGCGGGGCACTTTGCCGCCAAGGAGGCTTTTTCCAAGGCCATGGGGACCGGCCTGCTGGGCTTTGCCCTGCGGGAGGTATCGGTCCGCCACGACGGGCGGGGAAAGCCGGAGCTGCACCTTACCGGGGCGGCGGCGGCCCTGGCGGAGGGCTGGCGGTTCTCCCTTTCCATCACCCACACCCAGGATACCGCCATCGCCTTTGTCACCGCCTGGCGGGAAGGAAAGGAGGGCGCGCCATGCGCTTTGTGACCACAGCGGGGATGAAGGAGCTGGAGCGGCAGATCGCCCAGGCCGGAGTCAGCTATCCGGAGATGATGGAGCGGGCGGGGCAGTCCGCCGCCAAGGCTATTTTGGAGCGGTGGCCGGTGGCAGGCAAAAGGGTGCTGGTCCTTTGCGGCAAGGGAAATAACGGCGGGGACGGCTTTGTTGTGGCCCGTCACCTGGCCGAAGCGGGGGGTGCGGTGACCGCCGCCTTCCTTTGCGGCCATCCCGCCACCCCGGAAAGCTGCGCTGCCTATGGGCAGATGCCCCCTTCGGTGGCGGTGACAGAGGACCTTTCCGCCCTCCCTTCCCGGATAGGGGAGGCCGCTCTCCTGGTGGACGGGGTGTTCGGCACCGGCTTTTCGGGGAGCATTCCAGGGGAGCTGGAGCCGGCCTTTGCCGCCGCCCGCCAGGCCCAAAGGACGGGGACGCCGGTGGCGGCCCTGGACCTGCCCAGCGGGGTGAACGGGGACACCGGGGAATACGAAAGCTGCATCCCGGCGGACCTCACCGTGGCTATGGGGGCGGTAAAGCCCGCCCATCTGGTGAACTGGGCCGGAGAATATATGAAGGAGCTGGCCCTGGGAGAGATCGGCGCCCACCCCAGGGTGGAGGACGCCTTTTCCGGCTGGCAGGAGGCACTGGAGCTTTACCACGTGCGGCGGTTCCTGCCCCGGCGGTCCCACACCGGACACAAGGGCCAAAACGGCCGGCTGCTGCTTATCGCAGGGTGCCGGCAGTACCCCGGAGCGGCGGTGCTGGCTACCGCGGCGGCGGCCCGGTCCGGGGCAGGGTATGTCCGCCTGGCCTCTATCCCAGGGGCGGTGAAGATCGTGGCCGCCCGCTGCCCGGAGGCCATCTACACCCTCTGCA
>OFFS01001025.1_pt1 | contig 13750 bp, 10 predicted proteins | sample 1521541 | NCBI WGS metagenome assembly OFFS01 (sample SAMEA3504127, study PRJEB24116) | mouse gut metagenome | biome: mouse gut; feature: mouse-associated habitat; material: faeces | place: Denmark | collected 2011 | reverse complement strand
GCTTTCATTGCGTTTTTCATGCCGCACGCTGTCAGGGCATATGTGTCCTGTCCATGCTGGATATGCACCACTGTATTTTCCACATGCTTTGCATCCTTTTCCATTTTCTGGCTGCGGGAGCTCTTCTGGTGCTTCACCCCGACATCGTCTATGGATACATACACACATTCCAGCGGTGAGGATTCCATATCCTGCTCTTCCGCTGCGGACGGTATCTTTTCATCACGGGATGCATTGACTGAACCAATGATGCTGTCCACTGCCCGTATGTCAGCCTCCGTCTTTTCCGGAATGGCAGGGGAGGTGAGGTTGGCGGAAAGACAGACTCCTTCCATGGGCCTGCCGGTTCCGCTGTCAAACCCGTACATTTTAAGTACCTTTTGCGTTGTCTCTTCCAGCCTGGCGGATATCTGTTCCCCGACACGCTCCACACTGTCGGAAAGGGTGCGCAGCTTTACGGCCTCACCGGCATCACGGTGCTGAAAAAGATTGAGCATCTCTGCCGCATTCCGGTAACTGAGCTTTGTACAGAGCCTGCAGGACAGTTCCATATAACCGATACTGCAGACCCTTTCCTTTGGCTGCAGGGACTGTGCCATATCATCCATGACACAGACGGGGATCCTGCCCAGTTCGGACTCTACAGCTGTCTCTCTTTCCCGGTTCCGGAATCCGCTGTTTTTTTTAAAGTACCCTTAAGGATCTCATCTGCAGCATCTGCCCCGATTCGGTTCCTTGCTTTCAGCACCGCCTTCTCCAGCAGGTCGAAATCCCTTAAGAATCCTTCCCTGGTGGAAATATCAAATGTTTCCATGGAAGGTATGCCCCCTTCCTCACTGGTGCGTTTTCCAACTACGTTTCCGTCATCATCTATGATTTCTGCAGTGAATTTTATTTTCATCCCAGATACTCCTCCCTTCATGCTGTCAGCAACACTATGGAATCATTATAACGCGGATGGAGAAATATGGGAATCATATTTCCATTGTTTTATTGCCGCTCCTAACTATATCCCAACCGCACAGGTGGAAAAAATTTACGGTTTCATCACTTTCCTCATTTTCTTCAGCATCTCTCGCTGCAATTTCATAATGATTCTGTCTTCTTTGAATCTCAAAGGTTTTTTCATTGGCTTTAAAACACGGGAATTTATCCGCTTTCTCATCATTGGTCAGAATGTGACAGCAAATCAGGTTATAATCTGCTGTTTTACCACCTTTTGACTGCGGCAATATATGATCTACATTCCATCCATAAGCACTGTTCCTGTCATTGTAAGCAGCCTTTGCAATCTCACGACCTGAAAAATCAATCGCCTTTTGCCGTTTTCCAAACTGCTGGCCCCAAAGTCGGCTGGCCGTTTCTTTGTTTAGTTCCATCTGTTTTTTCATGTGTCATACTTCCCTCTCTTAAATAAATGGCGAAGTATAATTACATTTGACCTCCTTCGAATAAAATTCGGCAAATACTCTGATTGACACATAGGGCAACCTACTGCTGAAACCTCAAAGGGTAATCCTTATAACAGCTTGACTAAGGATTTGCCAATCATCTTTTCACACCTGCGAAAAGAGATAAGATTTGCTTGCCCTTAGTATAACACATGGAAAGATTCGCCGCAATAAATGATAGATATGTATCTTTTCTAAAACCGGAAATTTCAATGCACCTTTTTTGCTATCCTGGTTTTACTTGTGGAGCTGTCGGCAGATGCAACAATTCCACAAACCCTGTTCGCTATTCTAACCGCTGTTCTACTTCCTGGCTTTCCGTCCGGCTATTCTCCAGAGAATCATCTTTTACTGGTACCTGCACTCCATCTGGAGCAAGCGCCTCATACTCCTCCACCGCCGGGTCCACAATCCGAGTCGTCCGCACCCACTCCTTCGTCCCCTCCACCTTCACCGCCGCCTGGGTATGCTTGGCCAGGAACCTGGTCAGTGGGTAAATATCAATCCAAATCTCATTATTCCCCTCTTTCTGCGACTCGTCAAAAATCAGCTGCAGCCCCCAGTGCAAATGTACAATCTCAATATTATTCACATTCTCCGTGGTGCTGTACCCTGTGTGCCCCATGTAGGGTTGTGTCAAGTTAGGACAAAAATTTTTTAACAATTCCGTAACATCTTTTCATCCATCCACCATTCTTCCGCAAAATTTGCTATTTCTTGATAAAAATGTAATTGCATTTTGCGCAGTTTTAAGGTAGAATGTAGTTAAAGAAGCTGTGAATCAGCGGTGGGTTGACACCTAAAATCTGATATGTTTTCCGAACGAAGGTGTCGGAGGTTGGCAGGCAACGGAAAAATCAACCATGGAAAGGGAATGTTTGGTGCTACGGCATTGACATTCCCTTTTCAGAATGCAAAATTGGTAAAGGGACATGGGGATGGACAAGAGAAGGGCAATTCAAATTATGGCGAAATCTGCTGGATTATATCATTTAAATCTAGAGGATCAAAAAGTCCTTTTACTTTATGGGGTACCATCAGAAGTGAAAGGGCAACTGCAAACAGGAAAACATTGCTGTCTGCCATAAAAAGTTATGAGGTAGTCTTTCATCGATACATTTTTCTGCATTTAACAGGAGTTAGGGTAAATTATTCAGGAGTAGGTTCTGCTATCCATTTCTATGAGAAATGTCTGGCTAGCCGTTTGACAGAAGATGATCGAGATATAGTTGCGAATCCGGTACAAAAGATCTATGCCGTATTCTCTAAAATGTATATGGATGAAAAATATTCTTTGATAGAGAAAATGGATAAAAGCTTTGGGGGAAAGAAAATACATTTTTCGGGAGAAATAGAGAAGCTGTTGGAAAGATAAAATCAGAAGTTAGAGTCCGGCTACAGATAAATGGGGTGTAGAACAGGATAAGAAGCAAGGGGGATTCATGAAATACGCAATTGACAGGTACGGTGTAGGTTTAGAAAAGGAAGTAAGTGCAGATATATTTTATAATAAGTATATTGCTCAGAAAAACGAAAGATTCTTTTGTCCGGAATGCGGGGAACCAGTATTTTGGAGTTCCAGAGGTGGGCCACTGCCAGACAGATTTTCACACTATAAGAGGACAGAACGGACGCCGGAATGTGAGAAGCGTGTGGATGGGTATTCAGGATTGAACTTATACGAGCGAGTGGGATTACCGGTTTTCCTGACTGTCAAATTTGACAGCCAATTTTGCCTGAATATTGGTTTTCCAGCAATAAATGGGCAGTTGCTGTCCGAAGCTGCCAGGCAGGGGATGAAGGTCTGCATTTCAGGTGCAGAGTACCGAAAGTTTCTTCACTGACAGTGGACAGTTATGAAAGAGGGATTCATACAGTTGATTTTTCTGTTACTTCGAAGGAAGCAGTCTTTTCCGTGGATAGAAAATATGCAGGGAGAGAGATATGCTTTCAAGCGAAACAAATTACATATCCGAAATTTGAATATATCTTTTCTGTTGAGAAAGAAAACGGAAGTTTGCAGGAATGGGAAGATGTTACAAGAGATTTCTTTTCAGAAGCCTTTTTTGTAAATTCTAATGCCAGGATGGAAATGTATATAGGTAGCCGGGATAAAGTATTTCGTCACATATCAGTTCGGGAATCGCAGGCGTCTGTCGCTGCCTGGTATAATGCGGCAGAGGTTCTGTTTGTAGTGGGAAATGGTGTTCTGAAGCATTTTCAGATAAGTGACACTAATAAGGCGGAACGTATAAAAAAACAACTGACAATGGATAAGATAAGGGAAAGTATTGGGGGAGAACAGGTACCAGTTCCTTATTGGGTAGCAAATATGCTTCTCATGTGGAGAAAGGAGGGATTTGGCAACATATTTGAGGAAGTGAAGAGAATGACTGGTAACGGTAAAATACCAATCAGGCTCCTGGAAATATTATATACTGACTATTGCGCAAGGGGGAATCGCATATGACACAGCTGAGGGAAAATGATTCTGTTCTTTCCATCTCGGATCTTTCAGAAGAGGAAATAAATTATATTTGCAGGCAGATTACACCATATCGAATACGGGCATATTTTAAGCGTTATCCGAAGGAATTTAACAAGATTTTTCCGGGATTCAGGGTAACTCATCTTTCCGACGAGAGCACAACAATGCTTGTCAGGAAATATATTAAGAATGATTTTATTGCTTCATTTATCAGAAAGCAGCTTGATGAATGGGGACAGAAAATAGAGGAAGAGCGGAAGACGTTTGAGGAAAAGGGCGAATCTCATCAAAGGGCGATGCTGAATGCCATAGTGAAAAGTGGGTTTGCAGGAAATGTGAGTCTTTTTTTCAAGATTACAGGGGAGTATGAGCAGTTTTCGGGGGAATATATTGCACTGGCAGAAAGTGCAGTATATCTATTACAAAATAAAGAAAGCGGGGAAGAGAACAGGGATGAGGCTTTGGAAGGCGGCACGGAGGAAAGAGCAGAGGAATCCGAAATCGAAGCCTTGAAAGGAAAACAAAAGGAAATATCAGACCAGATAACCGAGTTAGAGCAGGCATTGGAAGCGGAAAAGACTGCTCATTTTGAGGCAGAAAAAGAGATTGTTGGTTTATCTGAAAAGAATTATGTATTGGAAAGTAAATTGAAGTCTACGGAGGAACTATTCGAAGCATCAGAGGGTAAGGTGTCTGAACTTCAGACAGAACTGGAGAAATTCCGCAGACTTTCAAGGTATGCTGATGAGGAAGACGGAGCAGAACGAAGTGAGGAATACCAGTTTACCTCCATCTGCCAGATTTTTACTGACTATAATGGGAACAAGAGATGCAGGCGGTTGGCAGATATAGAAAATCGGAAGGTCAGCCAGTTTATCAAGAATGAAGAGGAACCGCCATATTTTAGCAATCGTGATAAGTTGCCCTTATTTGACGGTCCTGATACGGAAGGGCTTATTGGTGTATGGGATTGGAGTGCTGTTCCGAATAATAAGGATGTATATAGAGATTATATACATATGCAGTATAATAGCAGCATGAAATACATAGAAGTTGTGGAACTTACTGAATGCCATAGCTGTGAGGAAATCTCAGAATGTCTTGTTGGCAACACTTTTTCAGGAATAATAGGCGGCAAGGTTATATTTGTGTATCGAGTTGCTGAAAATCAAATGAGCGGTTTGCTGTGCGGAATGAGAGAACTTGAATCTGGCAATGGAAATGTCCGGGTGAAAAAGGATGTGTATATATTGCCCCAATATACGATTGATACGGGGGATATATTGGAGATTGCAGGGAAAAAGATTTATCGGTACCTTAACTTAGGCATACCCCAGACTGTTTTTCAAGTAAAGAGTCCGCTTAAAGTTGTAAAGGATATTATTATAAGGCGAGCCACAAGTGCCGTCTTTCGGCAGCTTGATCTTAACAGAAAAGAAGCACAGCGCTGCCAGACTTTTTTGAAGGGCCTGCCTGAAAAGACAGTTTATCAGGAGATTGTTGACGCATATGGTTGTACGGAAAAGGAAGCGGAAGACTATATCTTCGCTTTTATTGAGCAGGCAGATTCTTACCTGACGGAAAGAGATATTGATGTGAAAACACTGGGGGCTGCGTTGGCACGGAACCAGGAGCTTATAGCAAAGTGTAAAGAACTGCTTTCTGATGAATGGAAAACGGAAAACGCAGAGCAGCTTTTCGCGGCACAGAATGAGTTGGAAGAAGTTAGGAAAAATGTTGCAGAAGGACAAGCCCTTTGTCGTACATATCAGGAACAATATGGGGAAGCGCAGGGGGAATTGGAACGGATCCGATTGGAGATTTCCAGACAGGAAAGACTGGCCCGGGACGTAGAGGAAAAGATCGGGGGTCGCATTGCTGCTGCGAGAAAGGATGCCGCCGATTTTATATCCGAAATGGCGTTTGTCATGCCAAATGTTGTGCAGGAGGGTAATTTGGTATCAGAAAAGGACTCTTATGCGATTTCGGTTACTTATAGAAAAAAGAAGTATATACCGGGTGATCAGATAACGGATATAGATTCCTTTGAAGAAGAGTTGGCAGACAACTTAAGCAAGGCAGGATATGATGATACTGTTGCGTTTGGAATGGCACAGATGATAGTATTTGCTGTTTGCAACAGATTGCCTGTTGTATGTGGGAGTAATGCAGAAAGAATAGCGGATTGTATTTCGGCTATGTTTGGCGAAGAGGGAACTTGTATGCTTGCATTGCCGATAGGAGAGGCACGGTGTAAAGAATTATGCGACTTTATCAGGCAGGAGACGAAAGCCTCGACGAAAGTGTTTCTGGTGAATGGCATTTTTGATGGATTTTCGCTGAATGCCTTTCATGAGATACAGCAGTGTTCGGAAGAATGGGGGCATAGTGCCATCCTTGTTTTTCCTTTAAATGGCATCAACAGGGAGATGATTTCAGGTTATGTGTGGAATAGGACGATTTTTATTGATGGAGATATTGGAATAAAAGGTTTCGAATCGGACACATTAAATGCATTTCATCCAGATGTTGATTTCTCTTCGGAATACGATGCAAAATACAATAGGGAGGATTATAAAAAGAAACATAGGCTTTTAAAGCATTTTTGTGGAATCATTGACAATACGGCATTGTTGAATTACGCAAAATATCTGGCTGCCACGGATAGAACCATAGAGCCGGATGAAATGTTATTGCTTCAGATTTTATTGAGTGCAAAAGCGTCCGGAAAACAGGAAGAATTGTTGGACATTTTTACATCCTTTGGTTTCGACATAAAGTCGGATAAATATCTTAAAAAATATTTATGAGGTATGGCAGATGGAGGATAGAATTTTACATGCCATGGCGGCTGATTTGGGAATTTTCAAATATGAAAACGAGTCAGAAAGCCAATACTGTAATAGGGTGTTATATTCTGCCATAGCCAGTTGGATAAAGGCAGTCGCTTTGGATCAGCCTGTCACCAGTGGACAAATGGATAATCCTGGAGTGAGAAGAAGGCATATCTCTGATAAATGTACGGCTATATTAAACGAAATGCTGAAAAGATTTCCTGAATCAAAACCGTGGTTTGAATCGGAAAAAACGCAGGAAAGTCCTATTGCATTTTTGCTGAGTAGGCTTCTGCGGCATGGGGACATTCTGCAGGTTGGGTTTGAGACAAATCTGATTCTTGCAGGAAGGAATGAGACAATATTATCGGATAGGGTAAAATGCAGAAAGGGGGAGGTACTTTCAGAGGGGACATTTTATTCCGGTATTGCCATGCTTCAGAAGGTTCAAAAAAGTGAAGTATCTGAACCTTCTGAAGCAGTAAAAGAGGTTACAGTATGGTTTGAGGACTATATCAAATCTGCCTGGTGGAAAGAGACAGAAATTGATGATAATGTACAATATTTTAATGCCTATAAAAGAACAAAAAATAATCACTTGTGTTGGCAAACAGAGCGTCCGAAGCCGGTAAAAGGATTATGGCTTATTCGCCGTACTATTTATAAGAATGGTTATGAGTATTTTCTGGTACGAAAAGACGAGGAATTGTATAAGCATCAAATAGATCCCTTTCTTCAGGTAATGGGCGAACACAGGCGGTTTATGATAGCTATGAGGTATATGGCGGATAATGCGGTGCCGGTGCAGTCAGAGCGTTATTCCGATCATATTTCACTGAAGCTGAGGATTTATTTGCCGCAAAAGGAGAGTACATTATTAGAAACCTACGCATGGCCGCATAATGCAGCTGCGGACAGGCTGGAGTGGGATATGGATGAGGAGGTATGGGGATTTATAAAACCACATTTGTATCATTTGGGGTTAAAGCTGACTTAGAAAGGGGAATTATCATGGATAAATATGGGGTAAAGAGCACATATGATGCGATCAGAAATCGTCTGTTGGATTATATTAATACAGAGTATCTGGGGAAAAATGATGCATTGCGCATTGCCTGTGAAAAGGAATTGCAGAAGGAGGGATTGGTTTTTCAGGAGCCCTATATAGAAGCAAATCCTGCTTATTTTGAGGTGGAGGACGGCATCAGGCATACAGCGATTGACCAGGATGTCAAAAGGATTTTGCTGCGAATGGCAGAGTTGGATTTAGGTGTGTTCAAGAATCCTTACAGGCATCAGATGGAAGCTTTGGAAACATTTTATCATGGGAGAGACCTTTTTGTGGCTACAGGCACAGGCTCCGGAAAAACAGAATGTTTTATGTGGCCTATGGTAAGCAAACTGGTTCTGGAGCAGATGCATTCTCCGGGAACGTGGGAAATCCGGGGAGTGCGGGCAATTATGCTGTATCCTATGAATGCGTTGGTTTCCGATCAGTTGGGGCGGCTGCGCCGTATGATTGGCAATGGAGAAAAGGGATTTCACAGTCTGCTTAGAGAAATGGTTCCGGGAAGACGTGTCCCACAGTTTGGGATGTATACCGGCCGTACTCCTTATTTTGGCATGGTGGACATAAATAAAAACCGTAGCTTGGCTGATACAATGGAGAGGGATATTTTTTTACAGTCGGAGGAGGTAAAAAAGAAGCTTCGGGATTTGGGGAAATATCCCTCTAAAAAGGACTTGGGAGCATTTATTGAACGCTTGAGAAATCAGGAGGATTGTGTGACAGATCCGGAAGACGCGGAACTGATTACCCGCCATGAAATGCATCAGTATTGTCCGGATATTCTGATTACGAATTATTCCATGTTGGAATATATGTTGATGCGCCCTATTGAGCAAGGTATCTGGAGCAGGACGAGACAATGGATTGAAAGTAATCCGGATAATAAGATTTTGTTTATTATCGATGAAGCCCACATGTACCGCGGCTCAGCCGGTGGGGAGGTTTCCCTTTTGGTGCGGAGAGTATTACATAAGTTGGGCATCAGGCGCAGCCAGGTGCAATTCATTCTTACCAGTGCCAGTGTTCCGCCGGGAGAGGAACGGGAGGCGGCAATCTATAAATTTGCCTGTGACTTAAGTGCGCAGCGGGAAAAAGAAAATAATTTTATGTTGATTAAGGGAACAGAAGAAGAGATTCAGATGACGGACAGGGAATTTGAACCCACCGTTCTGGAAGATTATGATATTGATGCCCTGCAGCAGGACTGGACTGAAAGATACAAAGCTATTTTGGATTTTGCCGGACGAATCGGTTTTCACGGAAGCCGTGATCTAAAGGATGAGAAATCGGTTGAAACATGGTTGTACGACTGTTTACGCCAGTGCAATCCCATGCTGCGCATTATGAAAGAGACACGGGGACATGCAGTGCGATTTCAGGAGTTGGCGAAAATTGCATTTCCGGGAAGTGAAATATCTGTGGCTGAAAAGGCAGCGTCATGAAGATGCGGGACTTGGTCTGGGGCGTGTTTATCTGCGCAGACCTGGGACGCGGTGTAAATGCGGAGGCATGATCTATGAGTTAATGAATGAGCGTTCCTGTGGGGCGCTGTTCCTTCGAGGTTATCTGGACGTATCGGAGTATGAAAAACCTTTTGTCTGGAATGAGCCGGGTATTCAGTTTACAGACAGCCTGAAAGAAGTTCTTTTTTATCCGATTCCGAAAGATGGATGCTTTAGACGAACAGGAAATATGCAAATAGCGTGGCTTAATTCCATAACAGGGCATTTGGATAAATTTCATGGGGAATCTGATGGGGAAAACAGCTGTCTTCAGGTAGCCTATTGTGATAAAGAGATCAAAGGAAGGCCGGATTTATGGACATTCAGCACTTGTCCTAAATGCGATAAAATGCGGTTTGATGCAACAGATTTTGTTACAAAGGGAAATGAACCGTTTTTTAACTTAGTATCGGAACAGTTTTATGTACAACCGCCTGTTTCAGAATATAAAGAACAGGAAAATCAGGGGCGGAAAGTGTTGCTCTTTTCAGATAGTAGACAGAGAGCGGCGGTTTTGGCGAGAGACTTAACTCGTGCGGCAGATGAATGGGCTATGAAAAAAGCTTTGACAGTTGCAGCAAGTGAGCTTCAGGAATGGGCAGAGGGGAATGATAAAGAACCGACTCTGGATATTCTGTATGCCGTTTTTCTAAAGGTTGCATATTAGAACGGACTTAGATTTTTTTATGGGAATAATGAAAAGGAACTGTTGGAAGACCGAAAAACGATGGAGGAACTCTATCAGAAAAAGGATGGGAGAGTAAAGTATGATAAAGTTATTAAAAAATATTTTAAGCATAAGCCTGAGCAGTACTATGAGCATCTTTTGCGGCAATTATGTAGCAGCTTCCGGTCTTTGACAGATGCAGGGTTATGTTGGGTGGAACCGTGTGATATAGATGATGACACATTTGACGAGATTGAGGAGGAGCTGGAAGCGGCGGAGATTGAGATGTCTTTGGACGAATTCAAGATATTGTTTTCCGCATGGGCGATGGAAATCATGACTTCACAGTATGCCATCGGTTCTGAAATTCACAATGATGTGCGGAGAGAGATTACCGCATATCCACGGTTTGGAATTGAAGATCAAAACAAATTACCTGTACGGATTAGAAAAATATTGGAAAAACAGGGATTTTCAAAGGCGCAGATTGACATTGTGGCCAGACAGCTGGGAAGATATCTTGCAAAAGGCGATCACGTCTCAACATGGTTTCTGAATCTGGATATGATAGCGCTGCGCTTTGGGGAACAGCATGAATGGTATAAATGTCCCAGGTGCGGCGGAGTATTTCCGTTTACCTTATGGGGAAAATGTGCACATTGTGGAAATGGTGTTCCCAGACTGATGACACAGGAGGACTTTAAAGGCATCAAGTTCTGGAGGGCGCCCGTGTTGGGAGCGATACATGGTGATCCGCAGGTACATATGACGCGTATCAATACGGAGGAGCACACGGCACAGCTTTCACATAAGGATCAGCGGCAGAAGACATGGTCAACCACGGAAGACTTTGAGATGAGGTTTCAAAATGTCCATGTGGATAACGATCGTCCGGTGGATATATTGAGCTGTACCACAACTATGGAGGTAGGAATTGATATTGGATCACTAACCGCAGTTGGTTTGAGAAACATTCCTCCCATGCGGGAAAATTATCAGCAGCGTGCGGGACGTGCAGGCAGAAGAAGTGCGGCCATATCCACAATAGTTACTTATACTGATAACAGACCCCATGACAGTTACTATTTTCATAATCCTGAAAAAATCATATCAGGTGTTCCAAGGACGCCGTGGATTGATGTTGACAATAGGAAACTGGCATATCGGCACTTGAATGTAATCTGTGCTATAGAGTTTTTTGACAGGATGAGATCCGGGGCGGATGAAGCATGTACCTGCGGTTTTTTCCAGTCGGAGTATGAAAATTTCAGGCAATTTATTAGCATGAAAGAAGAAAAGAATTTCGATAGGGAAACGCTTGTTCCGGAGGGTGTCCATTTCAGCATTCAGGATTATAAAAAAGACTTTTTAGACCAGTTGGAGGAATTGAGAAAGAGGGTGGAAGAGTTCCCGGAAGAATATCGGGACGATGAAAATCAGGAAAAGAGTATTCTGGACACTTTTCTGGAAAGCGGTATTTTTCCCACATATTCTTTTCCCAGGGATGTTGTAGGATTTTATGTGGAAGATGAAAAAGGAAAATCCATTGTTCAAAAACCGGAACGTGCTTTGGAGATAGCAATAAGCGAATATGCTCCCGGGCGGTTAGTGGTGATTAATAAGGAAACCTATAAGTCGGGAGGTATTTACAGTTTTCATTCCAAGTTTCGCCCGGAAGGGCAGGAACACCCGGCCAGACTTTTTTTTGAGAGCAAAAGCAGAGAGTATTTTAAGGACTTATACTATTGTGATGACCCTGCATGCAATTGGATGGGATTGCAATATCAAAGGAAATGCCCATTTTGCGGAAAAGGGACTATTCAGAGGCAGAAAATGCTGAAGCCATGGGGATTTGCGCCTGTTAATGGGACAAGCATAAGGGAAGTGGGGGCAGAACCAGAAATGTCCTATGCGGAGGAACCCTGCTATTCGATTACACCCAAAGAGAATGAGATGAAGAGAACAAGAGGCTTTGATAATTTGCGGTTTTCCAAAAGGGCAAACGATCCGCTGATTATTTTGAATAAGGGGCCTAAAGCTGCTGGATTTATGGTTTGTAAAGATTGCGGAGCGGCTGTTCCCGGGAATGATGAAACGATGCTTCGAAAGATTCATAAGCCATATCGGTATCCATATACAGACTACAATTGCCCTCACCCGGTGGGAAATGTGGTAAATACCTATCTTGGAAATCAGTTTAGGACAGATATGGTGGTGTATGAGATTTCCCTTGATGCTGAACAGGTAAATGTAAATCCTGGCGGACTCTGGGTGCGGAGAGCGGGGCAGACTTTGGCGGAAGCGATGACTTTAGCCGGGGGACGTCTGTTGGATATTGAGTTTAATGAGATGAAAAGCGGTTATCGACTGAGATATTCGGAAGACGGGTTGAAAGCCTATGTAGATATCTTTTTATTTGACAGCCTTTCCAGCGGAGCAGGATATTGTTCTGCTTTGGCAGAAAATACAGAGGAATTGATGCGTGAAACGAAAAAAGTGTTAAAAAGCTGTCCTGCTGGGTGTGACAGCGCCTGCTATGAGTGTCTGATGCATTACTGGAATCAGCGTGTTCACGGTTTCCTGGATCGTTTCGCAGCATTGGAATTGTTGGAATGGTGCGAGAAATCCGCACTTCCGTCAAAGTTGTCTTACGATCAGCAGGAAAGACTGCTGGAACCGCTAAATGCTTTGGGAGCGGAATATAAGATAATTGGCAACGGAACACAGCACTTTGTGAAGTTTCAGGATAAAAGATGCAGGATAATTGCATATCCGGCAATGTGGAGTGAAAACAGCAGTTTGCTGCCAACGGAAATAATTGCCATTGCGGATAAACTTTTGAAGTATGCGCTGCCAAAAGCGGATGAGATGATTCGTGCAAAATTGTGTTAGGGAAATCGTTGGTAGAAAGGATTGTAATAGAAGGTGAAAAATAGCCGGATAAACGATACGACATCATGGAGACAGTGGGCAGAAGATTTCCAGAAATCCAAGGATGACGGCTTTCGGGAGTTGTTTAAAGACAAAATAAGAGGTTATTTTTTGACCAGTATAAAGAAACAGGTATTTAATACAATGGGAATGGAGATTTTTCAATATTATGATTTCGGATGGTCAAACGAGAATATCCTCACAGGCAAGGACGACTTGCCCGAGTATGATGTCTGTCGGTTTATTGTTGGAATTCATCAGGCGCACTCTATCTTCTTATCGCTGGATGAGATTCGGGAATTGCACTATTTTGAAATCTCAATTATGCTTTATCATGCGATACGCAACACATTTGTAATGCTTTGCCATAAACATAATGAAAAAAACGTAATAAATGGTGTGGATGTCGTTGCAATTACAGACAGGGATATAGTTGAACTTTTGTACCAGTATGAAAAGCGCTCTACAGAAAAATTGAACTTCAGCAAAGTCGGCTTCAAAAGTAGGAGGAGAATTTCATGGATGCAGGCACAATATTAGAACTACTGGAATATGGTGAGACCATCAATCTGGAATGTAAAAAGGCCGAAACAACCTTGCCGAATGCTATATGGGAAACTTATTCGTCCTTTGCAAATACCAATGGTGGGGTGATTCTGCTGGGAGTAGAGGAGTGTGTAAAAGAGAAAGATCCGGAGAAGCGATTTTCCTTTACATCTGTCAAAAATCCCACTCAGAGAATAAAAGAATTTTGGAATACCATCAATAGCAACAGTAGTTTACAATTTTTGAACCTTTCCAATCCAAG
>OFFS01000996.1_pt1 | contig 14109 bp, 9 predicted proteins | sample 1521541 | NCBI WGS metagenome assembly OFFS01 (sample SAMEA3504127, study PRJEB24116) | mouse gut metagenome | biome: mouse gut; feature: mouse-associated habitat; material: faeces | place: Denmark | collected 2011 | reverse complement strand
GGGCAGCCCCAGGGCGTTGGCCACCGTGTCCAGCTTGTGGTTGGGCAGCTTGGGGCACAGGTACTGTGCCAATATCAGGGTATCAAAGTACAATGGGTCAAATTTCCGGCCTGAACGGGCGCAGTATTCCCGGATGAAGCCGGTGTCAAAGGCGGCGTTGTGGGCGCAAAGCGCCGCGTCCCCCGCCCAATCCAGAAACAAATCCACCGCATCCCCTGGAGTTGGCGCACCCCGCAGCATTTCATCCGTAATGCCGGTGAGGGATACCGTCTTGGCGCTCAGCGGCTGCCCCGGTTGGGCAAAGGAGGCAAATTTGTCCACCACCTCCCCCCCCCGGATGCGCACCGCGCCAATCTCAATGATGGCGTCTGTCCGGGCATCCAGGCCGGTGGTCTCCAAGTCAAAGGCTACAAACTCCCCGTCAAGCGGCATATCCCCCGGTCCATGAACTGCCGCCTGTTCATCCACATCGTTCTGATAGTACGCCTCCACCCCGTAAAGAACCTTGATCTTTTCCCCCCGTCCGGAGGCGTTGTAGGCGTCCGGGAAGGATTGCACCACCCCGTGGTCTGTAATGGCGATGGCGGGATGCCCCCACTCAATGGCCAGCTTCCCCACCGGTTTGGTGTCGCACAGCGCGTCCATGGTGGACATTTTGGTGTGCAGGTGGAGCTCCACCCGCTTGTCCGGGGCAGTGTCCTCCCTGCCCGGCTGCTTAGGCACCTCATTGATTCCATAGGGTTCCAGCACAAGGTCGTTGTTGTCAAACCGCCCCAGGGTAAGCCTCCCTTGAACCTGAAGCCGCTGCCCCTTCTTCACCTGAGCGATAATGGGCTTGGCCTCCTCCCCCTCCATAAACCGGGTAATCCGAATGGAACCGGTGAGGTCGGTGATATCAAAGCACACCACCCAAGCCTTGCGGCGGGTGAGCTCCCGGGGCTCTACGTTGAATACCTCGCCCTCCACCAGCACGCTGCCCATGTCCAGCGCCAGTTCGTTCATGGGTACGGGCTTCTTCTTCCCGCTGATCTTGCCGTATATCTGTTTAACCCTCTTATTTCCCTTTCCGGGCGCTGGGGCATCCGAGCGCAGCAGTTTGCGCCGCATCGCCTCCATCTGTGTCTCCAGATCGCCGGCAGGTTCCTGAACAGGGGGAGGCGACGGCGCATGTTCGGACTGCCCCGGTTCCACTGCCGGCTCCCTGTTCCGCTTCGCCAAGGGCGGCTCATCCGCATCCGCCGGCGCCGGATCAGCCCCGGCGGGGTTATCCTTTCCCGGCCCCTTCACAGTGATTGCGGCGGAATTGAGGCCAAAGGTCCGTTTCAGACAATCCTCCGCCTGGGCAAGCGTTTCACGTGAAACGAACGTTCTAATTTTTTGAAGGAGGTCTGGAGAGTGAGAGAGGTCTGTTTTGGCATCGACGTGGGGGGGACTACGGTCAAGCTGGGGCTGGTGAGCAGGGAAGGGGACCTGCTGGACAAGCGGGAGTTCCCCACCTTCCGGGACGTGGGCGCCACCTTCGACGACATCGCCGGCCATATGCGCCAGGTGCTGGACGCCTTCCCCGACTGTGTCTGCGTGGGCGCCGGAGTGGGCGTGCCCGGCCCGGTGGTGGGCCAGTGCCGGGTGGTCCACTGCGCCAACCTGGGCTGGATGGACGTGGACATCGCCCGTGAGCTGTCCGGCCGGGCGGATGTGCCCGTCCGGGTGGCCAACGACGCCAACCTGGCCGCCTTGGGCGAGGCGTGGCAGGGTACCGGCAAGGGCTGCCGCAACCTGGTGATGCTCACCGTGGGCACGGGCATCGGCGGCGGCGTCATCTGCAACGGGCGCATTGTGGCCGGGGCCACCGGCGGCGGCGGCGAGGTGGGCCACCTGCCCATGCCCTTCCGCCCCGACTGGCAGTGCTCCTGCGGCAAGCACGGCTGCCTGGAGGTCACCGCCTCCGCCACCGGCATCATCCGCGCCGCCCGGGAATACGCCCCCTTCTGCGAGATGGAGGCCCTCACCGCCAAGGACGTGTACGACGCGGCCGCCGCCGGGGATGAAAACGCCCGCCGGGTGGTGGACGAGGCGGGCAGCGCCCTGGGCATGGCCGCCGCCATTCTGGGCTGCGTGGTCAACCCGGAGATGGTGCTGCTGGGGGGCGGTGTGTCCGCCGCGGGCCGGGCCCTGCTGGACCCGGTAGAGGCCGCCTTCAAGCAAAACGTGTTCCCCCCCTGCGGGAACGTCCGCTTCGCCCTGGCCCAGCTGGGCAACAACGCCGGCATCTTCGGCGGCGCGGCCCTGTTCTTCACTCAATCCGCATAAATTCCAAGCGTTGTCCCACTTTTTTAATAAGGAGCATCAAACCATGTTGAAACTTGATTTTTCCCATCTGGAAGGCGCCGTATCCCAGGAGCAGCTCAACGCCATGGCCCCCGAGCTGGAGGCCGCCCACGCCAAGCTCTACGACCCCGCCGCCCCCGGCTCCGACTATGTGGGCTGGGTCCGCCTGCCCGAGAACTACGACAAGGACGAGTTCGCCCGCATTCAGAAGGCCGCCGCCAAAATCCGCAAGGATTCCCAGGTGCTGGTGGTCATCGGCATCGGCGGGTCCTACCTGGGCGCCCGCGCCGCGCTGGAGGTCTTCCCCTCCGACGGCCCGGAGATCTGCTTCGTGGGCTGCTCCCTCAGCCCCAACGAGCTGGACAACGTCATTAAGAAAATTGACGACCGGGAGTGGTCCATCAACGTGATCTCCAAGTCCGGCGGCACCACCGAGCCCGCCGTGGCCTTCCGGGTGTTCCGGGAGCTGCTGGTGAAGCAGTACGGCGACAAGGCCAACCAGCGCATCTACGCCACCACCGACAAGGCCCGGGGCGCGCTGAAAACCCTGGCCGACTCCAACGGCTGGGAGACCTTCGTGGTGCCCGACGACGTGGGCGGGCGCTACTCCGTGCTCACCGCTGTGGGCCTGCTGCCCATCGCCGTGGGCGGCACGGATATCCAGGCCCTCATGGCCGGCGCTCACGACGCCATGACCGCCTATGACCGGCGGGATATGTCCAACCCCGTGTGGCAGTACGTGGCCGCCCGGAATCTGCTCTACCGCCAGGGCAAGAAAATCGAGCTGTTCTGCAATTACGAGCCGTCCTACTCCTTCTTCGGCGAGTGGCTCAAGCAGCTGTTCGGCGAGTCCGAGGGCAAGGACGGCAAGGGCATCTTCCCCGCCTCCGCCCAGTTCACCACCGACCTGCACTCCCTGGGCCAGTATATCCAGGACGGCGAGCGCCACCTGTTCGAAACCGTCATCTACGTGGACAACACCGGCTGCGACATCGCCATCCCCTACAGCGACGATAACGGGGACAACCTGAACTATCTGGCGGGCAAGCCCCTGAGCTTTGTGCGGGAGATGGCCTTCCAGGGCACCCTGGCCGCCCACAAGGACGGCGGCGCACCCTCCATGGTGCTGCGCATGGACCAGATGGACGTGCGCACCCTGGGCCAGCTGATCTATTTCTTCGAGCTGTCCTGCGGCGTCAGCGGCCACGTGCTGGGGGTCAACCCCTTCAACCAGCCCGGCGTGGAGGCGTACAAGAAGAATATGTTTGCCCTGCTGGGCAAGCCCGGCTACGAGGACCTGCGCAAGGAGCTGCTGGCTAAGCTGTAATCTGAGCCTACCAATACAGATGCCCCCTGATGTAATTCCTACATCAGGGGGCTTTTGTCTGCCGTCCTCTCAGCTGATTTCACCCGTGGGAGAACAGGTCAGGGAAGGATTCACAAGAATCGGGTCCTGCTTAAAAAGGTCCCCGGATACCCTTCAGGCAGTCCATCTGCCGCTCCAGAATTTGAACATAACTGTTTACAGCCGCCATATTGCCCCTCCTTAACCCAATTCCAGCACCCGGGCCAGCGCCGCGGTATACCGCTTGTACTCCCGGATCAGCGCGTCCAGATACTCTGTCCCCGCGTCGGTGACGGCGAAATAAATACGGGTGCGGTTGTCTTCGCTCATCACCTTCTCATGCTCCCGGATATAACCGTTTTCCTCCAGGCGGTAGATGGACAGGTAGAGCGTGTTGAAGGTGATGTCGCCCCCGCTGCGCTCTGTAATGGCGTTCATCATCTCGTAGGTGTACATGGGTTTTTCCAGCAGAAGATGTAAGACCATCATTTCCGTGGTGGCCTTTTTCAGCGCGATTTGAAGATTTTCCGGGCTGCCGCTTGTTTTTTTTCGTTTTACCATATGCGATCACACATGCCTTTTTTAGAATATAGGTTTATTATACCAGAAATTATTTTCATAGCAAGTATGTTTTTTGTTGATAAACAAATTCTGATGTAATATCAATAATATGCGCAATCCCTTTACGCAAGCGCCCCCGACTGGAGCAATTCCGGCCGGGGGCTGTTTTCATTTACAGGCCCAAAATTCGGGTGGCGATGGCAAAATAGACCAGTAGGGAAAGGGCGTCCACCACGGTGGTGATGAACGGGGAGGCCATCACCGCCGGGTCGAACCCCAGGCGCTTGGCCAGCATGGGCAAGGTGCAGCCGATGAGCTTGGCGATGACGATGGTAAAGAAGATGGTCAGGGCCACCACCAGAGCCACAGTGGCGTCCTTCCGGTCAATGAGCATCACCTTGCCGAACACCACGCTCCCCAGGGTGCCGGCGCACAGCACCGACACCCGGAACTCCTTCCAGATCACCCGGAACCAGTCGGGGAACTCCACATCCCCCAGGGACATGGCGCGGATGATGGTGACGGACGCCTGTCCGCCGGAGTTGCCGCCGGTGTCCATCAGCATGGGGATAAACAGGGTGAGGGCTGCGTTGGCGGCCAGGGCCTCCTCAAAGAAGCCCAGGATGGTGCCGGTGAAGGTGGCGGAGATCATCAGCAGCAGCAGCCAGGGGATGCGGCTGGCAAAGACGCGCCACACCGGCGTGTCCAGGTAGGACCGCTCCCCAAGGGCGGCCCTGTTGGTGTTTTTCATCATCTTTCATTTCCTCCTTGCTTCTCGGGGCTGGGCCCCGGTTTGGCAGGGAGGCCGGACAAATCAGGCCGCGCCGGGACAGACGTGGGCCCGGCCGGCGCTTATTCTGTTGTCTGGCCCGCCGCCTGCGTCCATCCTCTTCGCCTCCTTCCTCGTTGTCCTGCAAGCAAAAAGCCGCGCACCCGAACGAAAACGGGTGCGCGGCAATACCGCGATGCGCTCCGCCTCCGTTTGAGCTTTAGCTCCCCAGGGCGGTGAAATCGCGTTAGGTCATGCCTTGCATCGACAAGACCTGTTCAAACCAGCGCGGGATGTCTCCATCCCTTTGCGGCAGCGATCCATATCCCGGGGGTAGCCTTACCTACCGGCTGCTTGTACGTTCAGTATACCCCATAGGCCGGGGGATGTCAACCGCTTTTGCCGCCTTTTTCTCTACAGCTGCCGCAGGGCGGCCTCCAGGGCGGTCTTCTGAGTGGTGCCCTCGTCCTTCATCTTGATGACCCGGGCGGGACAGCCGGCCACCACCGCGCCGGCGGGCACGTCCTCGATGACCACCGCCCCGGCGGCCACCACCGCGTTCTCGCCCACGTGAACGCCCTCGATGACCACGGCGTTGGCCCCCACCAGCACGTTGTCCTCCACAATCACCGGCGTGGCGCTGGCTGGCTCGATGACCCCGGCCAGCACGGCCCCCGCGCCGATGTGGCAGTTCCTGCCCACCGTGGCCCGGCCCCCCAGGATGGCCCCCATGTCAATCATGGTGCCCGGGCCGATGACCGCGCCGATGTTGATGACCGCGCCCATCATGATGACCGCGTTGTCCCCGATCTCCACCTGCTCCCGGATGATGGCCCCGGGCTCAATCCTGGCGTTGATCCCCTTCATGTCCAGCAGGGGGATGGCGCTGTTGCGCCGGTCGTTCTCCACCGCCATGTCCGCGATGCGCTCCGCGTTGGCAGCCAGCAGGGAGCCCAGCTCCCGCCAGTCCCCGAACACAACCCTGCTGCGGCCCTCGCCGAAAACCTGGGCGGCGCCGTAGTCGATGGGCTCTCTCTCGTTAATGTACACCTTCACCGGGGTCTTCTTCTCCGCCGCGCCGATGTAGGCGATGATCTCCTGGGCGTTCATCATACCGCAGTTCCTCCAAATAAGATATCCTCCAGGCTGTAGCGGCCCTTGGGCATGTGGACGAGCCGGTGGGCCGCGTGGAGTGCGCCGTTGACAAAGATCTGCCGGGAGGAGGCCCGGTGGGTGATCTCAAAGACCTCGTCGGGCCCGAAGAAGCTGACGGTGTGGGTCCCCGCCTCGGTGCCGCCCCGGAGGGCATGGATGCCGATCTCCTTCTTCTCCCGGGGCCCGGTGACGCCGTGGCGTCCATAGACCGGCTTCCGCTTGTGCCGGGGGTCTACCGCATCCAGAAGGAGCTTGGCGGTGCCGCTGGGGGCGTCGGCCTTCTGGTTGTGGTGGGTCTCCACGATCTCCACGTCAAAGTCCGAGAGCACCCCGGCCACCTCCGCCAGGGCCCGGCGAAAGACCGCGATGCCCAGGGAGTAGTTGGCGGAGTGGAGCACCGGCGCGGAGCGGCCCAGATCCGTGAAGATCTCCAGCTCCGCCCCGCTCAGGCCCGTCACGCCGGAGAGGAGGGGCGTTCCGGTCTGGCGCACGTACCGGGCCACCGCCGGCAGAATTTGGCGGCGGACCAGCTGCACCAGCACCGAGGCCTGGATGTTTACAACCTTGTTGTAGTTTTCGGTCATGATTTCCCGGCGGGAGGCGCACTCCTCCGGGGTAAGAACGCCGAAGCGCCCCAGAAGCTTCCAGTTTTTAGGGTCCTCCAGGGCCTCCAGGGCCTGGACCGTGTCCCCAATCACCGGCAGGCCCCGGCTTTGGGCCTCCTGGACCCACTGCTGGCTGTAGTTATCGCCGTTGAAGACCACGCGGCTGTGGCTCCGGAGGGTCTCCCCAATCACCCGCTGGACCGTGGCCTGGGTGAAGCCCTCCTCCTCGAAGTAGATGGCAAAGGCGTTGAAGCTATCCGCCAAAATGGTGTTGAGGACGGTGTTGGCCAGGGCGATGGACTGGGAGGAGCCCACCATCCGGAATTCAAACTTGTTGCCGGTAAAGGCAAAGGGGCTGGTACGGTTGCGGTCGCTGTCGTCCGCCATCAGCTCCGGGCTGGTGGAAACACCGATGTTCAGGCTGTGGCTCTGGTGGTCCTCCCCAATCTCCTCCCCGGCGGCCTGGCGCAGGGCGTCCAGCAGGGCATCCCCCAAAAAGACGGAGATAATGGCCGGGGGCGCCTCGTTGCCCCCCAGGCGGCAGTCGTTGCCGGCGGTGGCGGCGGAAAGGCGCAGCAGCTCCGGGTAGGAATCCACCCCCCGCAAAAAGGCGCAGAGGGTGAGGAGGAACCGGACATTCCCCGCCGGCTCCTTGCCAGGGGAGAGGAGGTTCACCCCTGTGTCGGTGGTGAGGGAATAGTTATCGTGCTTGCCGCTGCCGTTGACACGGGCAAAGGGCTTTTCGTGGAGGAGGCAGGCCAGCCCCTGCTCCTTGGCCACCTCCCGCAGGGTTTCCATCACCAGCTGGTTGTGGTCGCAGGCCACGTTGCAGCTTTCGTACACCGGGGCCAGCTCGTGCTGGGCGGGGGCAACCTCGTTGTGCTTGGTCTTTACCGGGATGCCCAGCTCCCAAAGGCGGCGGTCCACCTCCCCCATAAAGCGGGCGATGCGCAGGCGAATGCGACCCAGGTAGTGGTCCTCCAGCTCCTGCCCCTTAGGCATGGGGGCGCCCTGGAGGGTGACGCCGCAGAGCTTCAGGTCCAGCCGCTCCTCGTAGGCGGCCCGGTCCACAATGAAATACTCCTGCTCCGCCCCCACGCTGGGCTCCACCCAGTTCACGTCCTCCATGCCGATGGCCCGGCAGAAGCGCACCGCTTCCCGGCTCACCGCCTCCATGGAGCGCAGGAGGGGGGTCTTGGCGTCCAGGGCCTGTCCGGTGTAGGCGCAGAAGGCGGTGGGGATATAAAGGGTGTTGTTCTTCACAAAGGCGGGGCTGGTGGGGTCCCAGGCGGTGTAGCCCCTGGCCTCGAAGGTGGCCCGCAGCCCCCCGGAGGGGAAGGAGGAGGCGTCCGGCTCCCCCTGAATCAGCTCCTTGCCGGAGAACTCCATAATCACACCACCGTCGGGGGATGGGGCAATAAAACTGTCATGCTTCTCGGCGGTCACGCCGGTAAGGGGTTGGAACCAGTGGGTAAAATGGGTCGCCCCCCGGGCCACCGCCCAGTCTTTCATGGCCTGGGCCACAGCGTTGGCCACCCCGATATTCAGCTTAGCCCCCTCGTCGATAGTCTTTCTCAGGGACCGATATACCTCAGCGGACAGATTGGCCTTCATCACCCTGTCGTCGAACACCATACTGCCAAAATACTCCGGTACTGCTGTCATCTTTCTTCACCCTTTCCGCGATCAAACGCATAAAAAGAGGCAAAGACGCCTTTCAGGAATAAACCTAAAAGACGTCTTTGCCTTTATAGGCGCATTATACGCCCTGGTCGGGTCGCTGTCAACCTGTTTTTTTCTATTTTTCAGGATTCTGTTCACTGTGGTGGAAAACTGCCTCTGGCTGTGGTATAATATCTGGGAATTTTGATAAAGAGGAGCGGGAGCGGTTATGAAATATACCAGGGAAGAAGTGCTTCAGTACGTCCAGGAGGAGGAAGTGGCCTTTATCCACCTGACCTTCTGCGATGTGTTCGGGCGGCAGAAGAATATTTCCATCGTGCCCTCGGAGCTGTCCCGGGCCTTCGAGTACGGCATCGCCTTCGACGCCTCCGCCATCGCCGGCTTCGGGGACGAGGCCCGGTCCGACCTGCTGCTCCGGCCCGACCCGGACACCCTGATGCTGCTGCCCTGGCGGCCCGAGCACGGGCAGGTGGTGCGCATGTTCTGCTCCATCCACCACCCCGACGGGCGGCCCTTCCCCTGCGACACCCGGGCTCTGCTCCGCAGCGCCATAGCGCAGGCGGAGCAGCGGGGGTTCCGTTTTCTCTTTGGCGCGGAACAGGAGTTTTACCTGTTTAAACGGGACGAAACCGGCGAGCCCACCAAAATCCCCTATGACAGGGCCGGGTATATGGACATCGCCCCCGACGACAAGGGGGAGAACATCCGCCGGGAGATCTGCCTGACCCTGGCCCGCATGGGCATTTCCCCGGAGTGCTCCCACCACGAGGAGGGGCCGGGCCAGAATGAGATCGACTTCAAATACTCCGACCCCCTCACCGCGGCGGACAACGTGATGACCTTCCAGGCCATTGTGAAGTTCATCGCCCAGCGCAACGGCCTGTGCGCCGACTTCTCCCCCAAGCCCCTGGCGGATGCGCCGGGGAGCGGCTTCCACATCAACATGTCGGTGAAGGCCGAGGACGGCCAAGACTATCTGCCCCAGGTGGTGGCCGGGGTGCTGGACAAGGTGTCCGATATGACCGTCTTCCTCAACCCGGTGGCGGAATCCTACACCCGCTTCGGCGGCCACAAGGCCCCAAAATATATCTCATGGTCCCACGAGAACCGCTCTCAGCTGGTGCGCATCCCCGCCGCCGTGGGGGAGTACCGCCGGGCGGAGCTGCGCTCCCCCGACCCCGCCGCCAACCCCTACCTGGCCTTTGCCCTGATGATTCAGGCGGGGCTGCAGGGCATGGAGCAAAATCTGGAGCTGCCCCCTGCCGCCGACCTGAACCTCTACCAGGCGGACGTCGAGAGCCTGTCCAGGTTCCGGTCTCTGCCCCAGAACCGGGAGGCGGCGATGACTGCGGCGCGGTCCAGCGAGTTTATTGCGCAGGTCGTCCCGGAGGCGGTAGCCGAGGAATATTTTAAGGGATGACGCCAATTTCAAAAGGAGGAGGGGATGTGTATGGGGTTACAGGAGCGGGTCTACAGCGTGCTGATTGTGTCGGCCTCGGAAAAATTTCAAAACGCCCTGCGCTCCCTTCTGCCTGAAAGCGCCTACTCCCCCATTGTCAATGTGTCCAGCGTGGGAGCGGCGGAGCGCGCCCGAAACGGCCAGGACTTCGACTTTGTGTTTGTCAACTCCCCCCTCCCCGACGACGCCGGCATCCGCTTCGCCATCGACTGCTGCCGCGCCGGGGGGACGGTGGTGCTGCTCTTCGCGGCGGCGGCGCTGTACGATTCGATTCAGAGCCGGGTGGAGAAGCACGGGGTATTTGTTCTGCCCAGGCCCGTACCCCGGGACGCCATCCTCCGGGGGCTGAGCTGGATGACCGCCGCCCGGGAGCGGCTGCGGAGCTATGAGAAGAAGGTCCAGCCCGTTGAGGAGAAGATGGAGGAGATTCGTCTGGTGAACCGGGCCAAATGGCTGCTTATCAGCGAGCTGAAGATGTCCGAGCCGGACGCCCACCACTACATCACCCATCAGGCGATGGACCGCTGCTGTTCCAAGCGGGCGGTGGCCGAGGAGATTATCCGGCTGTACGCCTAGCAATGTCAAGGACGAAGCCGCCAGCTGTTCCACAGGCAGATAACCTAAAGAATCCACTCCAATGATCTGGGCAATCTCCTCCACATTGTGATGGCAGGCGATGAGGTTTTCCCGGGAATCAACGTCAGTGCCATAGTAACAGGGATTCAGGAAGGGGCGCGGACACCCGGAGATGGACCTCCTGAGCCCCCGCTTCCCGAAGCAGGCTGACGATCCGGCCGCTGGTAGTTCCCCGGACGATGGAGTCATCCACCAGCACCACCCGCTTCCCCGCTATGGCCGCGCTGAGAGCGTCCTCAATGGAGGGGGTGGACAGCCGCTCCCTGGTAACAATGCAGGCGATGATCTCGGTATCGCTGGTACCATGGAAGACAGCTCCAGCTTGTCTCGATGCTGGGCTGCATTGCTCAGATTTCCGTCTAACCATAACGATCCAAAGGGCAGCAATCGTAGTGATCGCTGCCCTTTGGTCATGCTCAAAACGGTTGTTTTGTTGTTGTCCTTATGCGGGGTGGCCCTTCGGTTCCCTGTCTTTTCGGTTTAAGGGTCCGGCTTTGGGTGGATTGGGTGCTTCCCTATCAGTCCCCACCGTACGCCGGTGGCCTTTCCATGCCGTTATTCAGCTCAGCACATGATCTAATGTCTCCAACAGTTTTTTAATGTTAATGGGCTTGGAGATATGGCCGTTCATTCCGACTCGCAAGGCCTCCTGTTTGTCCTCCTCGAAGGCGTTGGCGGTCATGGCCAGAATGGGGATATTGGCCAGCTCCCGGTTCTCCAGCCGGCGGATCAGCTTGGTGGCCTCATAGCCGCTCATTACGGGCATTTGTACGTCCATCAGCACCAGCTGGAAGTGTCCCGGCTGGGACTGGCTGACCATCTCCACAGCCTTCCGGCCGTTTTCCGCCGTCTCCACCTGGAAGCCGGCCTCGCTCAGGATCACGGTAGCGATCTCCTGGTTCAGCTCGTTGTCCTCCACCAGAAGGATGCGCCCGGTCTTGAGGGGCGCCGGCTCAGCGTCCTCCGCCGCCTTCTTCGGTTCCTCCTTCAACAGGGAGGCAAGGCAGCTGCGCAGCTCGGACAGGAACAGGGGCTTGGCGCAGAAAGCGGTGACTCCCGCCTCCCGGGCCTCCTCCTCGATATCCGACCAGTCGTAGGCGGTGAGGACGATGATCGGCACCTCATCGCCGGTCTCCTTGCGGATTCGGCGGGCTACCTCAATGCCGTTCATGTCGGGCAGCAGCCAGTCGATGATGTAGACGCTGTAGTCATCCTCTCGCATCACGGCCTGACGGGTACGCAGCACCGCCTCCTTGCCGGACAAGGTCCACTCCGCCCGCATTCCGATCTGCTGGAGCATACAGGACACGCTGTCGCAGGTGTTGAAGTCATCGTCTACCACCAGGGCCCGGCATCCTTTCAGCTCCGGGATGGTCTGCGGCTCACGCGCCCCCTCCTCGCCGCTCAGCCGGAGGGTGAGGCTTACCGTAAACTCCGTCCCCACGCCTTGCCTGCTCTTCACCGAGATGGTCCCGTCCATCATATCCACGATGTTTCTGGTGATGGCCATGCCCAGGCCGGTGCCCTGAACGCCGCTGGTGGTGGAGTTGTACTCTCGCTCGAAGGGCTCAAAGATATGGGCGACAAACTCCTCGCTCATCCCGATGCCGGTGTCCTTCACGCAGAACTCATATCTGGCGTATCCCGCCGGGGCCCCCGGCTTCTCCGTCACGCGGACGCTGACCACGCCCCCCGCTGGGGTGTACTTGATGGAATTGCTCAGCAGGTTGAGCAGAATCTGGTTCAGACGCAGGCGGTCGCAGCAGATGTCCTCGTTAATTACGTCCACCGCGTCCATATACAGCTCCAGCTGCTTGGCATGGACATCCGCATGCACGATGTTGCGCAGCCCGTGGAGGATGTCGGGCAAGGAACAGGGCTTCTCCTCCAGGGACATCTTCCCGCTCTCAATTCGGCTCATATCCAGCACATCGTTGATGAGGCTGAGCAGATGGTTGCTGGATGTCATAATTTTTTTCAGATAGCCCTCCACCTGGTCCCGCTGGTCGATGTGGGTGGTGGCCAGGGCTGTAAAGCCGATAATGGCGTTCATGGGGGTGCGGATATCGTGAGACATGTTGGACAGGAAAGTGCTTTTGGCCTTGTTGGCCCGGTTTGCCTGCATCAGGGCGTCCTCCAACAGGTCCATCCGCTCGATCTCCCGGCGGGTATCCTCGTCCACATTCCTAAAGCCCAGCACCACCTCCCGGCGGTTCTCCCACTGGCCCGCCCGGACCGCTTTCATCTGGAAATAGCGGAGCTCTCCCCCGCACATCACCCGGTAGTTGAGGATATATGTATTTCTCTGGTTCAGCCGCTCGCCCAAATCCTCGAAGGACACCGCCTGGCGCACCAGTTCCCTGTCCTCCTCATAGACACATCGGCCAATATAGCGGCTCAGGCTCTCCCGGATGGGCCGGTCCTCCACAAATATTTCGTCCAGAACGTCAAACTTGCAGTCGTGGATCCGCAAAGGCCCGCCCTCGCCGGTATCCAAATCAAAATGACACACCAGGTTGTAGTCCACACTCAGGGCCTGGACCAGCTCGGCCTGCCGCTGCTCGTTTTCCGCCCGCTCCCGCTCCTCCCGGAGCCTCTGGGTTGTATAGTCCAGCAGGAAGCGCTGGTAGAACAGCTTTCCGCCCTCCTCCATCAGCTTGATATTGGCCATCACATGGAGAATCTCACCGTTGGCATGCTTCACCCGGTATTCCACGTTGGTGCTGTCTCCCACCTTGGCCAGCGACTGGATGCTGTTCCGGAGCTTGGCCTGGTCCTCCGGCATCACCGAGGGGGCGACCATCTCGAAGCCGCTGTCCAGCAGTTCCTTCTCAGAGCTGTAGCCCAATATCTGAAGGGCCGCCCGGTTGATGCTGATGATACGGGTTCCATCCACAGTATGACATAAAATTCCACAATCCATGGTCGTAAACACTGTCTCCAACGTCCGGTTCTTCTCCATGATTTCCTGCTCATACGCGCGCTCCTGAGTCACATCAATCGCAACGCCAACCGTCCCCATCACGCTTCCGTCCAAATCATATAACGGAGACTTATATGTAGTCAGAAGCCTCATACCGTCCCCGGTCTTGATGGTCTCCTCGGAAATACAGGTCTTCTGGCTGTTCATGACTTCCCGCTCAGATTCGATACATGCCGGGTCATCCTCTTCTACATCCCAGATATATGCGTGTCCCCGCCCCTCCACCTGTTCCTTTGTCTTGTTGACCGTCCTGCAAAAGCTGTCGTTCACTTTCTCATGTATTCCGTCCTTATCTTTGTACCAGACAAGGTTCGGGACATTGTTGATTGTTGCCTCGAAAAACTGGCTGGTCTGCCAGTAGTCCTTCTCCATCTTATATGTCTGCTGCCACTTCTGAAAACGAAACCTTGCCTCGGCATCCGTCATGGGCATGACCCATATATCGCGGACTGCTTCCAGATACTCCTCAAGCTCCGGTATCTGACTCTTGTCTGCAAGCACAATCAGATCCGTTTCCTTCTTCTTAGCTTCAAGTAATGTCGGTAATCTCTTTTGAACCTCCCTTCCCATAAGGTTCAAAAGAAT
>OFFS01000994.1_pt1 | contig 14114 bp, 10 predicted proteins | sample 1521541 | NCBI WGS metagenome assembly OFFS01 (sample SAMEA3504127, study PRJEB24116) | mouse gut metagenome | biome: mouse gut; feature: mouse-associated habitat; material: faeces | place: Denmark | collected 2011 | reverse complement strand
CCTGCCATAGGCATTGAGTGGCCCATACCCGAGGGCATGGAACTGATCATGGTGGAGAGGGACCAAAACTGGGGCAGCCTGGAGGCGCTGTCACGGTAACAGGGGCCTGTTTTCCGGCGGCTTTAGAGTGTATTAGAGGGATAAAAAGACCTGGCAGATTCAGGAGAGGAGTGCCGGAGTGGGCTCCCGGGGGAGGATGACATGAAGATCAGCAAGAAAGGCGGCATAACCATTTTTTCGCTTGTGGGGTTGTTGATGGCGGTGGTCATCATGGTGCACCAGAACCAGGGCCCCGGCGCGGATCCCCAGGAGGAGCTTTTGAAAAAGATCCTGGCCTGCGGGATGATTCTGGGAGCCTGCATTATTTTTGCCTTTGGGTATGACAAATTTACCACCCTTCCGGTGGAACTGTACCAGAGCCGTTTTCTCATATGGAAACTGGCCAGGAATGATTTCAAGAAGCGCTATGCCGGCTCCTACATGGGGGCGGTGTGGGCCATGGTGCAGCCGGTGGTGACGGTGGGGATGTACTATATAGTTTTCGATAAAATTATGGGAAACACCGGACGGGGGCCTGAGGACGCGCCTTTTGTGCTTTTTCTCACCGCCGGCCTGGTGCCCTGGTTTTATTTCACAGAAGCGCTCAACAACGGTACCAACGCCATGCTGGAGTACAATTACCTGGTGAAGAAGGTGGTGTTTAAGATCAGCATTCTGCCCATCATCAAGATTATCGCGGCGACCTTTATCCACATCTTTTTTGTGGCGGTGCTTCTGGTGGTGGCGGCCATGTATGGATATTATCCTTCTGTTTACACCATTCAGCTGGTTTACTACAGCTTCTGTCTGTTTGTTTTTGTGCTGGCCCTTTGCTATACCACCTGTTCCATTGTGGTTTTTTTCAAGGATCTGACCCAGATTATCAACATCGCCCTGCAGATTGGGATGTGGGCCACACCCATCCTGTGGGACATCCGGGCCGTCTCACCCCAGTGGGCTTTCTTCCTGAAGATTAATCCTCTGGTGTATATTGTGAACGGCTACCGCAGCGCCATATATGAGAAGGAGTGGTTTTTCCAGGATTTCTTCTCCACCATGTATTTCTGGATCGCTACCGTGGTGCTCTTCGGCATTGGAGCGGCGGTCTTTAAGAGGCTGAAAGTACATTTCGCGGATGTTTTATAGGGAGTGGACTCTTATGGAAAAGAGGCAGATTAAAGTGCAGGAGGTGCAGGTTCCTGCAATCGAAGTGAAAGACATAGTGAAAGTGTACAAGCTTTACAACAGGAACCGTGACAGGGTGGCGGAGGCTCTGGGGCTTGGCAAAAAAAAGACACACACCCTGCACTATGCTCTGAACGGCGTCAGCATGAGTATACAGAGGGGAGAAACCGTGGGGATCATCGGCACCAATGGCTCCGGCAAATCCACCATGCTGAAGATTATCACAGGAGTGCTCCATCCCACCACCGGTGAGGTGAAGGTGAACGGGCGGATCTCTGCCCTGCTGGAACTGGGGGCCGGGTTTAACATGGAGTACAATGGTATTGAAAATGTGTACCTGAACGGCACCATGATGGGATTTTCCGAGAAGGAGATTGATGAGAGGCTGCCGGAGATCCTGGATTTTGCCGATATCGGCAGCTATGTGAACCAGCCCGTGCGGACTTACTCCAGCGGTATGTTTGTGCGCCTTGCCTTTGCGGTGGCCATCAATATCGAGCCGGAAATTCTGATTGTGGACGAGGCCCTTTCCGTGGGGGACGTGTTCTTTCAGGCCAAGTGCTACCACAAATTTGAGGAGTTTAAAAAGCTTGGCAAGACCATTGTGTTTGTGAGTCATGACCTGGGCAGCATCAGCAAATACTGCGACAGGGTGTACCTGCTCAACAGGGGGGAGCTTATGGGGGAGGGTTCTCCCAGGGAGATGATTGACGCATACAAGCGTGTGCTGGTGGGGCAGTACGAGGTTCCTGAGGACAACGGCCAGGAGGCTATGCTGGAGGAAGTGAATGCAGCGGCGGCGCCGGCAAGCGAGAACAGCGGCGTGAATCCGGAGCTGCTGGAATACGGCACGGGTCAGGCCCGGATTGTAGAGTATTTTCTGACGGATGACAAGGGAATGCGGACCACGGCGGTTCTGAAGGGAAGCACTTTTACACTGCACATGCGGGTGGAGTTCTATGAGCAGCTTCCGGCCCCTATTTTTGCGTTTACCTTTAAAAATGTGAAGGGCACAGAGCTCACAGGAACCAATTCCATGATTGAGAAGGCTTTTCTGGAGAGCGTGGAGCCGGGACAGACAAAGGAAGCCACCTTTGCCCAGAAGATGAGTCTCCAGGGAGGGGAGTATCTGCTTTCCCTGGGGGTCACAGGGTACAGAGGGGATACTTTTGAGGTGTACCACAGGCTGTATGATGTGTTGAATGTCACCGTGGTGTCGGACAAGAATACGGTGGGATATTATGACATGGATTCAGTGGTGGAAGTTCGGGATGTAATGCAGAAGTGAGGGAAGACATGGCAGGAGAAAGCATGGAAAAAATCGGCAGAGTCAAACTTGACTACAGCAGATACCTGGGAGAGGATCTCTACTGCGACGGTGCGGTGGAAGATGAAATTCTTGACATTGTGAAAACACGCTCTGCGGCAGAGTATGCGGATATTATTGTGAAACGCAAAAACTGGCCCATTTTATACCATCTCTCCCCTCTGCGCGAGAATATTATCGACTGGATTCCCATGGAAGTCTCCCAGGAAATTTCCGGCAGCAGGGCAGGAACAGGGAGCCTGGCTTTTTCCCAGGGGGAAGCAGGCCCTTCCGGCGAAGACTTATCCCAGGAGGAAGCGCTCTCTTCCGGTGAAAGCTTATCCCCGGAGGAAGCGTTTCCTTCCGGCGAAGGTTTATCCCCGGAGGAAGCGTTTCCTTCCGGCGAAGGTTTATCCCCGGAGGAAATGGCTTCCCAGGGAGCTGTATCTCTCCGGGAGAACGTCTTATCCCAGTTAAAAGCTTTTTATCAGAAGGAAGAGATTTCTCAGGGAGCTGATTCTTGTCAGAAGGAAACAGCTTTTTCAGGGAAAATTTCCTCCCGGGGGGAAATGACTTCCTTAGGTTCTGACAGCATGGGAGGAGGTTCCCGGGGAAGCAGGCCCAAGGTTTTGGAGGTGGGCAGCGGGTGCGGCGCCATCACGGGAGCCCTGTCCAGGAAGGCCGGGTCTGTGACCTGTGTGGATCTGTCCAAGAAACGCAGCATGATCAATGCTTACCGCCACAGGGAGTGTGAAAACATAACCATTCATGTGGGGAACTTTAAGGACATTGAACCTCATCTGCCAAGAGATTATGATTTTATCTTTTTGATAGGTGTCTTTGAGTACGGACAGAGCTATATCGGAGGGGACACACCCTATGAGGACTTTCTGAAAATGCTGCTCTCCCATCTGGCTTACGGGGGACGCATTGTGATCGCCATAGAGAATAAGTACGGGTTAAAGTATTTTGCGGGCTGCCAGGAGGACCACCTGGGGACCTATTACTCCGGCCTTGAGAACTATGTGGACGGGGGCTGTGTGCGAACTTTCAGCAGGCAGGGTCTTGAGCGGATCTTCCGTTCCTGCGGGGTGGAGGAGTACCATTTTTATTACCCTTATCCTGACTATAAATTTATGTCCGCCCTGTACAGCGATGAGTATCTGCCCGGCAAGGGAGAGCTGTACAACAATCTTCGGAACCTGGACATGGAGAGAATGATCGTGTTTGACGAGAACAGCGCCTTTGACGGCATTTCCGAAGACGGACTGTTTTCTGTATTCTCCAATTCCTATCTGGCTGTCATTGGGGAGGGATTTGCCACCAAATTTGTCAAGTACTCCAATGAGCGGGCGGGGGAGTATGCGGTCAGAACTCAGATTATGGACAGCCATGGAATGGCCTGGGTGAGAAAATACCCCTTGAGCGCGGCCTCCAGGGACCATGTCCGGAGCATGGGAGCCGCCTATGAGAGCCTGAGAGACAGATACCGGGGCAGCAACCTGGAGATCAACAGGTGCCGGGTGGTGGAGGAAGAAGGGATTCCCTGTGCGGAGTTTGAGTTTGTTCAGGGTATGCCTCTGTCCGCCCTTATGGACAGGTGCATGGAAAAGGGGGATCAGGAGGGATTTTACAGGCTTGTGCGCCAGTATGTAAGGCGGATCGGCTACAACGGCGGATATCCTGCGTCGGATTTTGACCCCATTTTTTCCAATATCATTGTGGACGGGGACAGGTGGACCCTGATTGACTATGAGTGGACTTTTGGCAAACCCATTGAGACCAGGGAGCTTGTGTTCCGGGCGGTTCACTGCTACATGCAGGGGGGCGGGTTCAGGAACAGGTGCAGTCTTGAGGGACTGTGGAAGGAACTTGGCATTACGGAGGCGGATGCGGCGCATTTTCTGGAACAGGAGGAGGACTTCCAACGCTTTGTGACCGGAAAAGTGGTATCTCTGGCACAGATGAGAGAGTTCATCGGGTTCCGGACTTTCAATCCCAGGAAGATGGTGAGGGAGCTTTTGGAGGTGGAGCTGCTCCGTCAGATCCAGGTCTATGAGGACAGAGGGGGAGGCTTCAGCGAGATATGTTCCTATCAGGTGAAGGAGGTCTTCCGGGAGGGGAATGTGATGGAGACGGAGCTTGCAGTGGAGGAGGGGGTAAAGGTGCTGCGGGTTGATCCCGCGCTCCAGTCCTGCATTGTAAAGCTTCTGGAAGTGACCTTTAACGGCCGGGAGGTGCCCCTGCACAGGAAGAAATTCCTGCAGGTCAACGGCACCCTCTGCAGGCCCGGGCAGAAGGGGGAGAAGTACTGCCCAAGCATTATATACCCCACGGAAGATCCTAACATTGTTTTCAATCTGGGCATGCTGGAACGACAGCCGGAGAACAGGTTTCACCTGAGGATGGAGGTGCTGCTGCTTCCCCTTTCCATGGCGCAGGACATTGCGGCCAGGGGCCAGGGGCTGTTCCAGAGCTGACACGCAGGAAAAGCCCAGGGCGCCCACAGACACAGAGGAGCAGAGGTAAAATTTTATGGAAGAGACAGATTACAGAGAGGCCTATGAGCAGGAGCATCTAAAGTGCGCTCGTCTGGCGGAGCGGATAGCGGATCTGGAAGCCCAGAATAAGGAATATGTCCGGAAACTGAACCGTATCAAGGGAAATCCCCTGTGGAAGGCGAGCCTCCCTGTGAGGGCCTGTGTGCACTGGGCAGAGCGCAACAGGGAGAGGCTGAAAAACTGCGGGGGCATCAGGGGTGTGGTGCTGAAGGTGGGCTATAAGGAGCGGGAGAGCAGGGCCAGACGGCAGTTTGGCAGGGCCAGCTTTCCGGATCAGGAGCAGGCGGCCAGAGAGCGGGAGACCGTTTTCCCCCGTATGGTAAAGATCAGCATACTGGTACCCCTGTGGAACAATCAGAAAGAGTACCAGGTGGAGATGCTGGACTCGGTCATGAACCAGACCTACGGCAACTGGGAGCTGTGCCTGGCGGACGGCTCCGACCAGGACCACGCCTACCTGGGGGACATCTGCAGGGAGTACGCCGCCAGGTCCGGGGGCAGAATCGTCTATAAGCATCTGGATAAAAACGGGGGCATTGCAGGCAATACCAATGCCTGCCTTCAGATGGCCACAGGGGAGTACATGGGGCTTCTGGATCAGGACGATGTGCTTCACCCCAGCGTTCTCTACGAGTATGTGAAGGCCATCAACGAGCAGGGGGCGGACTATCTCTACTGCGACGAGACCACTTTCAAGGGTGGGGATATCGACCATATGCTGACCATGCATTTTAAGCCGGACTATGCCCCGGACAATCTGCGGGCCAACAACTATATCTGCCATTTCAGTGTCTTTGCCAGAAATCTTCTGGACGGGGACGAGCTGTTCCGCCCTGAGTTTGACGGCAGCCAGGACCATGATATGATCCTGCGGCTGACGGATAACGCGAAGAAAATTGTCCATGTGCCCAGGCTCATGTATTACTGGAGGAGCCATCCAGGCAGCACGGCGGCAAATATCGAGGCAAAACCCTACGCCGTGGAGGCGGCCAGGGGGGCGGTGGCGGCTCACCTGCGCAAGCATGGATTTGAGAATTTTCAGATAGAGAGCACCAGGGCTTTTGATACCATATTCCGCATCCGCTATCAGGTGCTGGGCACGCCTAAAATATCCATTGTGATCGCCAACAAGGACCATGTGGAGGACCTGCGCCGGGCGGTGGATTCCATATGGGGGCGTTCCAACTACAGCAACTACGAGATTATCATTGTGGAGAATAACAGCACGTCGGAAACGGTGCGGGAATACTACGGCACTTTCCTGGGGTATCCATACAAATCTACCCAGGGGAGCAGAGAGAAACCGCCTCTTCCTTCCCCTAAAGAGGCGGGAGGGAAATCTGCGGCCCAGGGGACAGGGGGAGAGATTGCTGTGAATCCGGAGACGGACGGCGGGGTGCTCCGCAGCCAGGACGGCCGCAGAGCCGTGGTGACATACTGTGGGGAATTCAACTATTCTGCGGTGAACAACCTGGGTGTGGCATACGCCCGGGGAGAGTATATTCTTCTGCTGAACAACGATACGGAAGTGATCACCGTGAACTGGATGGAAGAGCTTCTGATGTACGCCCAGAGAGAGGACGTGGGAGCCGTGGGGGCAAAACTCTACTATGAGGACCACACCATCCAGCATGCGGGGGTTGTCATAGGCCTGGGAGCCCACAGGACGGCGGGACATACCCACTACAGGGTGCCCACCCAGAACCTGGGGTACATGGGACGGCTGTGCTATACCCAGAATGTGACGGCGGTGACAGGAGCCTGTCTTCTGGTGAAAAAGCGCCTGTACGTGGAGGCGGGAGGTCTGGACGAAGATTTTGCGGTCTCCCTGAACGATGTGGATTTCTGCCTGAAACTGCGCAGGATGGGATACTTAAATGTATTCACTCCTTTTGCGGAGCTCTACCACTATGAGTCGGTTTCCAGGGGGTTGGACGACAAGGGGGAGAAGGCCCAGCGGTACAATCGGGAGTCTGAGCGCTTCCGGGAAAAGTGGAAGGCGGAGCTGGAGGCAGGGGATCCCTACTTCAATCCCAACTTTTCCCTGGACAAAAGTGATTTTTCCCTGAAAATACAGGGGAGAAAAGCTTAAAAATACTTGAAATACAGGGAATTTTATGGTATCATAACTCCTTGTGATGAATCAATTCCTTGCTCGCAGCGAATGCGGGCCAGAGACCAAAAGGAGGTAACAGGAGAATGAACAAGTATGAATTAGCCGTAGTTGTGTCTGCCAGAATTGAAGACGAAGAGAGAACGGCGGTTGTGGACAGCTGCAAGGCTCTGATTGAGAGATTTGGCGGCGCCATCACAGAAGTGGACGAGTGGGGCAAAAAAAGGCTTGCCTATGAAGTACAGAAGATGAAAGAAGGCTTTTACTACTTCATCAGGTTTGACGCCGAGAGTACTGCTCCCATTGAGATTGAGAATCGCGTGCGTATTATGGAAAGTGTCGTCAGATACTTGATCGTCAGGCAGGACTAACCAGGCTTGATTGGAAAGCGGGAAAAATATGAATAAAGTAATTCTGATGGGACGTTTGACCAGGGACCCCGAGGTAAGGTATTCCCAGGGGGCCAGCCAGACCACGGTGGGGCGTTTTTCCGTGGCGGTGGACAGGAAGTTTAAGCGGGAGGGAGAACCTGACGCGGACTTTTTCAACTGCACTGCCTTTGGAAAACAGGCCGAGTTCGTGGAGAGATATCTGCACAAGGGGACTAAGATCCTCCTCAGTGGCAGGGTGCAGAATGACAATTATACCAACAAGGACGGACAGATGGTTTACAGCGTCCGGGTCATGGTGGACGAGATTGAATTTGCCGAGAGCAAGAATGCGTCAGGCGGCAACGGCGGTGGCGGTTACAGTAACGGCGGCTACAACAACGGCGGCTATATGGGCGGCGGCCAGGCGCCCGCTGCTTCCGGCGCAGGCGACGGCTTCATGAATATCCCCGACGGCATTGACGAGGAATTGCCGTTTAACTAAGTTTTCAGCATGTATGATAGGAGGCATTGAGATGGCTTACAATAAGGCAGAAAAACCCGATGGTCCCATGAGGAAAAAGGGTGGTGTCCGCAGGAGGAAGAAAGTCTGTGTATTCTGCGGCAAGGACAACACAATTGATTACAAGGATACAAATAAGCTTAAGAGGTATGTTTCCGAGAGGGGTAAGATTCTTCCCCGCCGTATCACCGGGAACTGCGCAAAGCATCAGAGGGCACTGACTGTTGCAGTGAAGAGGGCTCGCCATATCGCCCTGATGCCCTATGTGCAGGATTAAAGAGAAAGAGGCAACAAAGCCGGCTGTCTGTGAAGGACGGCCGGCTTTTTTCCGGGCTGTATTCAGGTCCCGGAATGGAGTAATCCGCGCAAAACATTCCATTTTTTGACAAATTAAATTGTGGCATACTGCTGAAGAGTATGGTATAATGGGCAGGTGGGCAGTGAATTCTGCTGCATTTGCCAGACCTGTTCCATTCAGTCCGGGAGCCAGCCTGTGGAGGTCGGAAGGCAGGTGGGCAGTGTTCAGGGAAAATCTGAAGACCCTGCGAGGTACTTTTATGAAAAAAAGAATAAAGTTAAAAGGCCGTATTAAAACCTACATACAGTTTTGCATCTATCTGGGTGTACTTCTCTGTGTGGTGGACGGGGCCATGTTTTTTATCAATGTCCGTGCGGGACTGTTCCTGTCGGTGTATCTGGCCGCCTATTTTGCCGTAACCCTAAGCCTTTATTTCTATAACAAGCCCATTATTATGAATGAGCTCATCAGTTTTGCCACGGAGTATGGGCAGATTCAGCGGACTCTCCTTCGGGAGATGGATCTGCCCTATGCCCTTTTGGACGACGGGGGCAAGGTGGTGTGGACCAACGCTGCCTTTGAGGCCATTGTCCACCAGCCCAAGGGATACAGAAAGTCCATCACATCTCTTTTTCCCACCATCACCAGAGACCGTCTGCCGGAGGACAGCGGCATGGAGGAGGCTTCGTATGAGTTGAAATACGAGGGCAGCGAGTATGTGGCCAAGTTCAAAAAAGTATCCCTGAAAGACATGGCCAAGGACAGCGATATGATTGATGATAAGGATTACGACGGATACCTTATCGCTGTATATCTCTATGATGAGACCGCCCTTCACATTGCTCTGCAGGAGGTGGATGACCAGAGTCTGGCGGTGGGCATGCTCTATCTGGACAATTATGACGAGGCTCTGGACAGTGTGGAGGAAGTGCGGCGCTCCCTGCTGATTGCCCTCATTGAGAGAAAGGTGAACAAATATATCTCCGCCTTTGACGGTATCTGCAAGAAGCTGGAAAAGGATAAGTATTTGATCATTATACGCAAGCGCACCATTGCCCAGCTGCAGGAATCCCGATTTGACCTGCTGGAGGATGTGAAGACCGTCAACATCGGCAACGAGATGGCTGTGACCATCAGCATCGGCATCGGAGTGGATGGGCTTACCTACGCTCAGAACTATGAATTTGCCCGCAATGCCATTGACCTGGCTCTGGGCCGGGGCGGCGATCAGGCCGTGGTGAAGACGCCGGACAGCATTACGTACTATGGGGGCAAGAGCCAGCAGGTGGAGAAGAATACCCGTGTGAAGGCCAGGGTAAAGGCACAGGCGCTGCGGGAGATTATCACCAGCAAGGATCAGGTGCTGGTGATGGGGCACAGAATGCCGGACGCAGACAGCTTCGGCGCTGCTGTGGGAATATACAGGATTGCACTGACGCTGGGACGGAAGGCCCACATTGTGCTGAATGAGGTCATACCGTCCATACAGCCCACGGTGGAACTGTTTGGAAGCAATCAGGAATACGGGGATATGATTATCGGGAACCAGCAGGCCATAGAGGCAGCGGGAAGCAACACTGTGCTGGTGGTGGTGGACGTCAATAAGCCGTCCATAACGGAATGCCCGGACCTTCTGAAATATTGTAAATCCGTGGTGGTATTGGATCATCACAGACAAAGTACCGAGACCATTGAGAATGCAACGCTTTCCTATGTGGAGCCGTATGCTTCTTCCACATGTGAGATGGTATCTGAGATACTGCAGTACATTTATGATAATATCAGGATTCGTCCAGAGGAAGCCGACTGCATGTATTCAGGCATTATGATAGATACGAATAATTTTATGATAAAGACAGGTGTGCGTACCTTTGAGGCAGCGGCTTTCCTCCGCCGCAGCGGCGCAGACGTGACACGGGTAAGGAAGCTGTTCCGTGAGGATGCGCAGGGGTATAAGGCGAAGGCGGATGCGGTCAGTCAGGCGGAGATTTATAAACAATATTTCGCCATTTCTATTTGTACGGCAGATGATCTGCCCAGTCCTACTATTATCGGTGCCCAGGCGGCGAATGAACTGCTGAATATCAGAGGGATTAAGGCGAGTTTCGTTTTGACGGATTATCAGGGGAAGATTTATATCAGCGCCCGTTCCATAGACGAAGTGAATGTGCAGCTGATTATGGAGCGTATGGGCGGCGGAGGACATCTGAACACTGCCGCGTGCCAGATGGAGGGGACAGGCATTATAGAGGCTATCGGCGTACTGAAGCGAACCATTGACAGTATGTCGGAAATGGGCGAAATCTGAAAGGGATTTCATGCGCGGTCCCGGCAGCCAGGTATGAGAGGCTGCGGGATTGGCAGGAGGGATGCGGAAGTTCACGCGTAAAAAGGAAAGAAGGGATAAATGTTATGAAAATTATATTGTTACAGGACGAAAAAAAACTGGGCAAGAAGGGTGACGTCATCGAGGCCAGTGAGGGATTCGCAAGAAATTATATCCTCCCGAAAAAAATCGGTGTGGAAGCCACTGCCAAAAATCTGAATGACCTGAAGCTTCATAAAGCCAATGAGGACAAGCTTGCAAAGGAGCAGCTGGACGCCGCGAAGGCATTGGCGGCGGAGCTGGAGCAGAAACAGGTGACAGTAAAGATAAAGGCAGGAGAAGGCGGCAGGGCATTCGGCTCCGTTTCCAGCAAGGAGATTGCGGCGGCGTGTAAGGAGCAGCACAACATAGAAATAGACAAGAAAAAAATACAGCTGGCTGAAAACCTGAAGAATTTCGGAGCCTATGAGGTAGGCATTAAGCTGCATCCGCAGGTGACGGCAAAGCTGACTGTGAAAGTAGCGGAGAGTTAGGAAGCGGGGAGCCGGCCGGGAAGCATTCCCTGTCCGCAGAAAATGGCGGTCGACGATGAGTTGAAGGTGTGATTTCATGGAAGAAAATGTACTGAAAAGGATATTGCCCCATAGCCTGGAGGCTGAACAGTCCGTAATCGGCTCCATGCTGATGGACAGGGATGCCATTGCGGCAGCTTCAGAGGCGCTGGCAGGAGAGGACTTTTATAATAAACAGTACGGAATTCTGTTTGATACGATATGTGAGTTAAACGACAGCGGAAGTGCGGTGGATCTGGTCACGCTGCAGGAGCGCCTGCGCATGAAGGAGGTACCACCTGAGGTCAGCGGTCTGGAATTTATCAGGGAAATTCTCACCGCGCCAATTACCTCCGCCAACATTAAGCAATATGTTAAAATAGTATCGGAAAAGTCCATATTGCGGAAGCTGATCCGATTGAATGAAGAGATTGCCAATACCTGCTACAGCGGCAAGGAAACGCTGGAATACATATTGGAGGATACGGAAAAGCGTATTTTCCAGCTGGTACAGAGGCGCAGCACGGATGCTTATGTCCCCATTCGCCAGGTCGTCATGAACGCCATGGACAAGATTGAGTTTGCCGCGAAGAATAAGGGCAGCGTCACGGGGATTCCGACGGGATTTCTGGATCTTGATTACCGTACGGCGGGAATGCAGCCTTCCGACCTGATTCTGATTGCTGCCCGCCCTTCCATGGGTAAAACGGCCTTTGAGCTGAATATTGCTCACCATGTGGCATTTCGGAAGAATCTTACGCTGGCTATTTTCAGTCTGGAAATGAGCAAGGAGCAGCTGGTAAACCGTATGTTTTCCATGGAATCCAACGTGGATTCACAGAAGCTGAGAACAGGCCAGATGAATGACCAGGAGTGGGAGCGGCTGATAGAAAGCGCCGGTGTCATAGGGAAATCTTCCCTGATTATCGATGATACGCCGGGTATCAGCATTGCGGAACTGCGTTCCAAGTGCCGTAAATATAAGCTGGAGCATGACTTGTCCATGATAATCATAGATTATTTGCAGCTGATGACAGGCAGCGGCAAGGGCGACTCAAGACAGCAGGAGATTTCGGATATTTCCCGTTCGCTGAAAGCATTGGCGAGAGAACTCAGCGTGCCGGTGATTGCCCTGTCGCAGCTTTCCCGGGCAGTGGAACAGCGGCCGGACCATCGTCCCATGCTTTCGGACCTGCGTGAGTCGGGAGCGATTGAGCAGGATGCCGACGTTGTAATGTTTATCTATCGAGACGAATACTACAATCATGACTCGGAAAAGAAAGGAATTGCCGAGATTATTATTGCAAAACAAAGGAATGGTCCTATCGGTACGGTGGAACTGGCTTGGCTGCCGGAATACCAGCGATTTGTCAATCTGGAACACAGACAGACGGATTGAGAGAACAGGAAAATTACGAAAGAGAATGGGTGTATTTGCTCATTCTTTTTTTACTTTATAGGAAAGGGGCTGCGCATTATGAAATCCTACACAAGATACAGAATGTCCGGTAATCAGGCATGCCTATATCTGGTGGCCTTAATGTGACAGCCCTATGGAATAAGTAAGGCGAGTTTGCTTGCTTTTCGCAGGCCCAGATGGTGGAGGTTTGCCGTTAAAGCGGCATATGGGCCTATCTATCAGGCGGAAACAGGAATGACGGTAGAAAGGAGAAGAAATGGAAAATTATCTGCTTATTTCGGATGCTGCAAAAGAGGTCAGGGTGGAGAGCCATGTGCTGCGCTACTGGGAGGATGAACTGCACCTTCCTATAAAGCGCAATGAGCTGGGACATCGTTATTATACGGCGGAGGATGTGGAACGTTTTAAACAGATTAAGGGAATGAAGGAAAGGGGATTGCAGTTGAAAGCGATTAAGATGATTTTAAGAGACGGAAAGCTGGATGTATTGCCTACAGAGGACATGGGAGCGGCAAGGACGGGACAGCGGGAGGATATGGGACAAAGTACAACAGAAACCGAGTCTTGGCACGGCAGACAGGACGGCGGTGCAAACCGGGGGATGGGGACCGCATGGCAGGGCAGTACAGGGCAAAATACACAGGATCGGGATACCGCAGGCAGAATGTATCAGGATGCCATGGGACGGAATTTGACGGAAGGCGTGGGGGCAGTATCCGACAGCAGGGACAGAATAACAGGCCATATGGCGATTGATATTATACCGAACAAAAATATGCGTCAGGAGGTGTCCCAGGAGTCCCGGGAGGACAAATCCAGAAGGCTGCAGTGGCTTTTACAGCAGCTCATCAGACAGACACTGCAGGAAAACAATAAAGAACTGTGCCAGGAGATACGGGAGAGTGTGGTTAAGGAGCTTGACTATCAGTTTCGGATGCAGGAAGAGCGGGAAGAAGCCAGAGATAAGATGCTTGCCGAGCGTGATGAGGAGCATTTCAAGAAAATGGATGAAATCCTGCGCAAAAAGGCGAAACGTCCCGGAAAGGTAAAAAAAGAAAAAATTCCCAAAAACCAGACTACAGAAGAGGGTGTGGAGGAACTGCCGGAGGAAGGGCATCTCCCGCTGACCGATGAATCCGGCCTGGACTTTAACGGCGGCGAAAAGACCGCCCAGCGGTTTTTGCAGGACCATAAAAAGGACCGGCGCACCGAGGAGGTGGAGGCCGAGAGCATCTCTTACGCGGTCTGCCAATATTTTGGGATTCAGACCGGCGCAAACAGCTTTGGGTACATTGCGAACTGGAGCCAGGGCAAGGAGCTGAAGGAACTGCGGGCCAGCCTGGAAACCATCAACAAGACCGCCGGTACTCTGATTGCCGATATTGACCGCCATTTTCAGGAGGTCTGCAAGGAGCGCGGCATTG
>OFFS01000991.1_pt1 | contig 14177 bp, 7 predicted proteins | sample 1521541 | NCBI WGS metagenome assembly OFFS01 (sample SAMEA3504127, study PRJEB24116) | mouse gut metagenome | biome: mouse gut; feature: mouse-associated habitat; material: faeces | place: Denmark | collected 2011 | reverse complement strand
AGACCCTGCCCATCATGATCGCCACCCTCCGGGGCGCGGACTACATGAACTTCGATATGGGCAAAATTTACATGATGATTACCATCGCCATTGTACCGATCATTGTTATTTACCTGCTCCTGTCCAAGTTTATTGTGGAGGGCGTCACCCTGGGCGGCGTCAAGGAATAAATCAGAAAGCGCCGTCGGCCGACGGCGCTTTTTTCAAGGAGGAATTTTTATGGAAAAATGGATTCGTGCCCGTTATCAGCCCAATCTGCCCCTGGAAGGCGATCGTCGTGTGACAGCCAGCCCGGAGCATATCGCCCTGTCCCGCCGGGCTGCCCAGGAGGGGGCGGTGCTGCTGAAAAACAACGGAAATCTGCTCCCGCTGGCTCCCGATGCCCGGGTGGCCCTGTTCGGCAAGGGCAGCTTCGACTATGTGAAGGGCGGCGGCGGCAGCGGGGATGTCACCGTGGCCTATGTCAAGAACCTGTACGACGGTTTGAAGGAGGAGGGCGTACCCCTCTACGAGCCTCTGTCTGACTTCTACCGGGACTATGTGGCCGGACGGTATCAGGCTGGCGACATTCCCGGCCTGATGCCGGAGGTGCGTGAGCATGAACCGCTGCAGGCGTTGGACGGCGGCGGGGACGGTCTGGTTTTTTATAGAAGGATTCTGGAGGAGGGCAGGAAGCATCTCTTCGGCGGGGGAATGCTTTTCTTTGAGATAGGGCATGACCAGAGTCATGAGGTCAGTTGTCTGATGGAGGAGGCTGGCTTTTTAGAGGTAGACATTGTGAAGGATTATGCAGGATTGGACAGAGTGGTTTACGGGACTTTTAGCCACGGGCCGCATTAGGCGCAGGCTTTTGAATAATGCGGTTGAATGATGCCGTGGATATAGGTGAGAATAGACAGAGAACGCAAGACAGGGAAAGAAGGCCGAAGGACTTGGACGGCGGAATGCGAGGATGGATATGTTTGACAGATTAGAGGATTTGCTCATTCGGATGGAGGAAATCTTGAGTGAGCTTCAGGAGCCGGACGTGGCGAGCGACCAGAACCGGTTCCGGAAACTGATGAAGGAACAGAATGACCTGTCTCCAATCGTGGAGGCATACAAGGAATATAAGGCATGTAAACAGACGATTGAGGACAGCCTTCAGATGTTGGAGGAAGAATCAGATGACGAGATGCGTGAGCTTGCGAAGGAAGAACTGAATGAATCCAAAGCAAGAGTAGAAGAATTGGAAAAGGAACTTAAGATCCTTCTGCTTCCCAAGGATCCCAACGATGATAAGAACGTTGTTGTGGAGATCCGTGCGGGGGCGGGCGGAGATGAGGCTGCGTTGTTTGCGGCAGAGATCTATCGTATGTATCTGCATTATGCGGAGAGCAGGCGATGGAAGGTAGAATTGGTGGAGTGCGAAGAGATCGGGATCGGAGGCATGAAGAACGTCACGTTCATGATCAATGGAAACGGCGCGTATTCCGTGATGAAGTATGAATCAGGGGTACATCGTGTCCAGCGTGTACCTGAGACAGAATCCGGAGGACGTATCCATACGTCTACCATCACGGTTGCAGTGATCCCTGAGGCGGAGGAAGTGGATGTTCAGATTGATGAGAAGGATATCCGTATTGATGTTATGAGGGCTTCGGGAAATGGAGGTCAGTGTGTCAATACCACGGATTCGGCCGTGCGTCTGACCCATTATCCCACTGGTATTGTGGTGTACAGCCAGACGGAGAAATCACAGCTTCAAAACAAAGCAAAGGCTTTTGCCCTGCTTAAGTCGAAGCTCTATGATATAGAGCAGCAGCAGAGGCATGACGCGGAGGCGGAGCTGCGGCGCAGCCAGATCGGCACAGGGGATCGGGCGGAGAAGATCCGCACTTACAACTTCCCTCAGGGCCGCGTTACCGACCACCGGATTGGCCTTACCCTCTACAAACTGGACAAAGTTATGAACGGCGACATCCAGGAAATTCTCGACGCCTGCATTGCCGCCGACCAAGCGGCTAAGCTAGTGAGAATGGGAGAAACTTAAGAGCCGCTTGGTTGTACGACCAAAGCGGCAAAGCTAGTGAAAATGGGAGAAACCTAGAAGCCGCAAAGTTTTTCTTTACAAAAGTCACAAAAAAGTCTGTCAGTTTTCCTCACTGAGGGGGAAACCGGCAGACTTTTTTCACGCATCCGCACGACTGAGATTAAGCTTTTGCTTTTTCCTTGACGGGACGTACCAGGAAGATGCTGATGAGCATGGCTACAATATACAAGACAATGGTGACATACAGCACATTCTGGTATCCGGCAGGATTGATCTGATTGCCCGCTGCATCTGTTGTGAAAGATCCGGTGTGGGACACAATCCAGGTAGCCATCTGGTTGCCGGTGAGTCCGGCGATAGCCCAGGCGGAGAGGCAGAGTCCGTGGATCCGGCTGATGGACTTCATGCCAAAGTGGTCGGAGAGCAGCGTGGGCACATTGCTGAATCCGCCGCCGTACCCTGCGTTCACCACAAAGAGCAGGGGGATTACCAGGAAGGCCAGGTTGTTCACAATACCCTGGGTCACGATGGTAAGTCCGGTGAAGATGATGGACAGCGCAAAAATGATCTTGTAGACAGTATTGCGGTCTTTCATCTTGTCAGCCCAGGCGGAGAAGCCAAGCCTGCCGCCTGCGTTAAAGACAGCGGAGATGGAGCTGATGACACCCACCATTCCCACCAGGCCAATGGCTTTTACAATGCTCTTCTCCTGGGAGATCAGAGCCAGTCCACAGGTGATGTTGATGTAGAACATAAGCCAGATACCCAGGAAGGTCTTGTTCTTGAAGATGCTGACAACACTCTCGGAGCTCTTCTCGTGGGTCTCCACCCAGCCCTGGGGTTTGGCCAGAAGCAGGTGGCCCAGGAACATGAGCACAAAGTAGATCACAGCAAGCACATAGAACATGTTGACAATGCCCACTTTAGACTGCAGGAACTCCATCAGAGGGCTGGCAATTACCTTGGCCAGTCCAAATCCGGCTACGGCCAGTCCTGTGGCCAGGCCCTTCTGCTCACTGAACCAGAGCATCAGTGTCTTGACCGGGGAGAGATATCCTGTTCCCAGACCGATTCCCATGATGACACCGTAGGAGATAAAGATTCCCACGATGGATTTCTGGGAGATAAAGAATCCGGTTCCCGCCATACCTGCGGAGAAACAGATTGCTGCCACCAGGGAGGACCTGTGGATATCCTTTTCCACAAAGGGCCCCAGGAAAGCGGCGGACATACCCAGGAAAAAGATTGCCAGGCTGAAAGCCCATTCAACCACAGATTTCTGGGTGCCAAGCTCGGTGGCGATGGCATCACTGACCAGTGACCAGCAGTACACTGTACCAATGCTGCAGTGGAGCAGCAGCGCCGGGATGGCGGCGCGGATCCACTTGTTTTGAATGTTTTTCATGATACGACCTCATTTCTTTATGTAGTTTTTTGCACAATGTGCGGATTCCTACTAATTCTACTCGTTTTGAGACGAAATTGCAAGGCTGTATGTAGGATTCAGCAACAGTTTCTTATATTCCGGCAGGGGCATGCTCGTCCGGGGAGACAATGATGTTGTCCGCCATGGTGAAGACACTTTTCGCTCCCCTGTAACAGCACCACTGGGGCATCCTTTCATACCTGTGGGCCTTCAGCACAAAGCAGCCTATGGGTCTGTGAACCGGAAGGGAGAAATCCTGCCTGGCAATCTCCCTGGCACAGGGGCGGCAGGGGATGGCGGTCTCCGCCGTCAGCGTCAGGTGATCCGGGTCCGGACCGGTGTACAGCTGCAGGGATTCCGGAAAGATAATACCTGACCGGTGGTGGGATAAAAATCCAATGGTGATGGTTCCCACCGGTGTCACTTCCGGCAGCTGTCCGCAGACTTCCAGATCCTGCAGTGTTCCCCGCCATCTGCCGTCCAGGTAGTCCAGGGATCCTCGCTGGGGTTCCAGAAGATCTGTGATGCCCTTGCCATGGAATACAAGTCTTGGGTCAAACCTGGTGCTGCTTGTGAGGGTGACGCCCTGGAGGCCGAAACGGTATTCTCCGGCCTGAGTCTCGCTGCAGAGGCCCGAGGCGGGGAAAAGTTTTGCGCGGATCTCCGTGTCCCGGCACAGTTTCAGAGGCTCTGTGTAGAGAGGGGAGTCCTCTCTGGGATCGGTGCCGTCCAGGGTATAGCGGATTTCCCCTGGTTCCTGGGCGTGAAGCCGTACCACTCCCTGGGAGCCGGAGGGGAAGATGCAGGAGCCGGGCTCCATCTGCGGAGGCAGGGGCGGGACGGGGATTGTCTGTACGGTGGGGCTGCCTGTTTCCGCGTCGGTGTCCCCTTTGGATTTTACCTCTGCCGTCCCGCTCAGAGCCTCTTCCTTTTCTGCCATAAAAATGTCTTTACGCTCCAGGAGGTCCCCAAGTTTTAAGGAGATCCTACCCTGCCGGGGGGCGATGACCAGCCCATCCTGTCCCGCGCGGCTTACAGAGCCCTGAAGAATCTGAAAACTGTAGGAGAATCCCTCATGCTTCAACAGGATCTCTCCCTGGCTGCAGGACCGGAACACCGGAAGGGTGTCGAAGCACAGGCGGAATTCTCCTTCCAGAAGCACCTGGCCGGGCTTCATGGTAAAGACAGCCAGCGTCCGCTCTGTCTCCCGATCCTGAAGTATGGCCCGGGCCGTCACATCGTCCGGTGCGTCATAGGAGACAGTGCCCTGGGGCTCAGCTCCGTTTTCGTCCAGGAGACGGATGAAAGGCCTGTCTTTGACCGGACCGGACACCTGGGAGCCGCCTTTTTCCCTGGAGATCCATATCTGAGGGAACAGCAGGGGAAGGGCGTCAAAATTGCTCTTGATGTTGTCCATGGGCCTGTCCAGATACCTGGAGGGGTATTCCTGGCGGTACAGGAAGAGATCCCGGATCCGCAGCCGGCCTTTTTCCCCCAGGAAGCCAATTCGGTAGCTGCTGCAGGCATACCACTGGGCGGAGAGATTATTTTCCCGGTTCCAGTCCCCGGAGGCCTGGAAGGTCATGGGCGGGGTCAGACGGTAAGTCCTGCGGAACCAGTCGGCGGAGTCCGCCATGGTCTCAATTCGCACAGAACCTTCCTGCTGGAGCTGTTGGAGCTTTTTCAGCTGGGGCTCCATGCCGGGCTGGATGTTCTCCCAGAGGAAATTGTTCTCCTGGCCCACATGGGCATAGCCTACTCCCAGAGAGTCCTCTTTGGTGAGACAGTCAAAAAACCAGGAGATCCACTCCGGGTTTCTTCCGATGAGCCAGGAAGGCTCCAGCGTGTAGACGCCCTGAAGGCCGCCCCTCACATCCTGCTCAAAATTGTAGATGGGGTCCGGGCCCAGGAGTCGGAACATGGGTACGTTCAGCTGCCCGGCCTGGGTGCTGCCGGGCACATTTTCATTTTTACGGCTGGGGAAATACACACCGTTGGGAAAGCCTCCCCAAAGGGTGAAACCGTCCGTCCCCATCTGGTCCCTGCAGATGGCGCTTCCCAGAACGCCGTATTTCTCTGCCGCGTAAGAGACGGTGGTGGTGTCCAGTACCCAGGAGCCGATGGTTTTGGGATAGAAGCCGAACACTTCCAGGAAATCTGCCATGTAGGCGTCCACCAGCCGTTTCCGCTCTGCAGGGCTGTAGCCGATGCAGTAGGCGCTGTTGACACGGTCGTCATACTCCTCGGTCCAGGCGCCCTTGAAGGCCACCCCTGCCCTGCGGCACAGGGGCTGCGTGATTTCCCACCAGGCGGAGATCTCATCCCCGTTTCCTGTATAGGTTTTCAAAAGTTCCTGGTAGCGGGGCTCCATAAGGGCGTCGTGCTTCAGGGCGTAGGTGGCCGGAAAGCCGTACTGCCTGACCAGCGTCATCTGTTTTTGTACTGTTTCAAAGTCGTCGGAGATAAAGGTGCTTGGCTCCACATGGGACATGCGGATAAAATTATAGATATTTACAATTACCGTTTTCTTCATGGTTTCCCTCCTTGTGCAACATGGGTCAGGTTTCTTCTATCTTAACACAGTTGCGGCATTCGTCAAGTCCAGAACAGGCAGGTGGCGGAGAGGGCGGTCTATACAGGTTAAAACATATGAAAAACAAATCAAAAATAAATCATATAATAAAAATATTTACGAAAATATTACGAAAATCAAAAATGTTAAATTTACTCAATGGACTTGATGGAAGATTTTGTTAATGCTATAATAAAACTCCCCTCTTGTCTCTTTAATGGTGTCAGGACAGCATTTCTTTCCATGATAATGGGAGAAGGGCAGGAGTTGATACCCCAGCCGAGGGGTATCACTGGCACTGAATTGCAGTGTGCTGTAGTTATCAGAACAGCAGCGGACGTATACAGGGGCTGTGGTACCAAGAGGCGGATGCAGAGAAGGGTCGGGGGCAGACGGAAGGAAAAAACTTTTCCTTTCTAAAAAAATAATGGGAGAAAGGTAAGGGAGGATGAACGCATGAAGAGGAAGATGGCGTTAATTTTGGCGGCCGTATTGGCTGTAAGCGCGGTTTTCACATCTTATGCCATGAATGCCGGATGGGGAAAACAGGACACGGTGTCTGGAAACAGTCCCGGGGGAGAGGTCCCCAGTGTCTCAGGAACCGAGAACGGCACCAATGGACCCCAGGACGTCTCAGGAACCGAAAATGTGATACCGGATTCTGTATCCAATGGAAATGGTACATATGGTTGGAGAGTGTCACAGGAAAATCTTGGACCAGTGGGCCAGATCGACGTGAGCATTGCATCAGGTCTTGTCCTGTGCAGCTCCGCGCAGTTCCATGTGAGCCTCACAGGGAACGGAGTGGATCAGTCCGGTGATCTTACGATCGGCGGGGGCTCTGTGGACGGCAGTGCCCGCACAAGCCGGGTAAGTTTTGAAAATCTGGAGGATGGAACATATGTTCTGACCGTTACAGGTCAGGGATTTCTGCCCTTCAGCCAGAGCATCCAGGTGGAGGGAAAGGCTTATGCCATCAGTCTTACCACAGGATTCCTCAAAGGCATGAACTATGCGGCGGGAGCGGCCCATCCGGGAGTTCTTGTGGTTGGCGATGTAAACGGGGACGGCGTAGTGGACGAAGCGGACGGCAAATCTCTTGTGGATGCCATCCACGCCGGCACGGCCCCTTTGGAGCTCGATCTGAATAAGGACGGTGTGGTCAATCTGTCCGACCTGGAATATTTTACAAAAGGATTCGGCGTCACAGGGGATACACAGGCCACACCCGAGAGATCTGTTCCTGCCAAGATGATATTGGCGGAAGCGGACGAAAGTACAAAGGTGCAGGATGGAACCCTGGAAGGCCTGCTGCGGGGCAGCGGCGGTGTCAATCTGGTCAGGGCGGACGGAGCTTCCATCGGGCCGGATACACCTGTGAAGGTGGCGTTTGACTTTGCTGAGGGAAGTGCTGCGGACTCAGACGGAATCCTGATAGAGGCAAGGGGAGACAATGCCATCACCGATGCTGTCATCACGGTTGTGTATGAGGACGAGACAGGAACGCAGGACATAGTGGAAGTACCGGTGACTCAGGGAGTCAATTATCTTCTGAGCCACTCTGATGTCACGGCTACCCAGGACCATCTGGGAAATATCAAGGTGTCTCTGGGCGGACAGGTGGCCATGAAGAGGGTGACACTGACCATCTTCGGGATGAAGAAGAACACTGACCTGGCAGAGATCACCAAGGTGGAATTCCTGAACGGCATGGAGGAGAGAATTCCCGAACCCCAGACGGATATTCCCCAGAATCTGACTGCCAAGCCGGGAGATGCACAGTTTGTTCTGAACTGGGATCCCTGTGTGAATGTGACAGGTTATGAGGTTCTGATCAAACAGGGAGAGGGAGACAAAGAGTTACAGTTTACCACAATGTCAGCTGTCAATTCTATCACAATCTCCAGTTTTGGAACGGAGAAGATGAAGAATTACCAGGAGTATCATGTAAGCGTACAGTCCGTTAACGGCAACTGGCGCAGCGGATACAGCAATGAGGTGACGGTGATTCCTCTGCCGGACGGCAAACCGGAACCGCCGGACAATGTGTCTGCGGAAGGCCATTATCAGAGTATTCTGGTATCTTGGAAGGATATGGATGACACAATTTCCTATAGAGTATATTACAGGGAAAGAGACACTGGGGATTATCAGATGGTGGAAGTGCCGGAGAGTGATGGACAGCGATATACCATAACAGGTCTGAAGGACCTGGCAGATTATCAGGTATATGTCACCGGTATCAATGAGCACGGTGAAAGCCGGCCTTCTGTCACAGTGGCGGCAACGACCACGGATCTGAACCCTGCGGTAATGCACAGGTACCATCTGCTCAATATGGGAGAACCCGGTGAGGAGGACTGCCACATTATCAGCGCCTCTTCAAAGGCAAACTCCATGTTTGACAGTCCGCTGGATACCCAGTCAGGCACCGCATGGGGAACCATTGACAAGAATCCATCCTCTTACTATAAAATGGATTCTTGGGATGACGGCGGATATAACCCGATGGGATTAAACCATGGACTGACCTATGAGTTTGACCAGGCATATAAGATTGACAGCATTGCCTTCCATGATTTGACCAGCAAGGACACCGGGCTTTCTTACGCAAAGGTTCGTTACTGGGATGAAAGCGGCAAGCAGACGGATCTCACTGGTGTCTCTCTATCCAGCAGGCTTGATGCGGACGGGAGAAGGTACTATGTGCTGAAATTCCCTGCTGTCACCGCTAAGAAGATTCAGTTTGGTTTGGCCCGGTATACGGCCAACGGAAATATTACGATTTCCGAAGTCTACTTCTATCACTATGATGAGTTGATGGAAGAAATCATGGCTCTGTATGAAGACGATCTTCACACAGTTTTGAGGCCGGATGTGACCCAGGCAGATATAGACGCCCTGCGGGTGAAAATCAACACGGTGGAAGAGATCAGCGGGGAGTATCACCCTGACAGGGCCCTGCTTGAGAGGGAACTGCAGACGGCGGAGGCCATACTGCGGGATGAGGGGCTGAATGAGCCGGTGGTGATTCACTCAGGCATAACCACAAAGGATGTGGGCCGGGGCTTTGGCGGTTTGAATGCATGGCAGCCTCTGGGCGTGACCGCAGCGGCCCAGGAGAAAGTTATCATCTATGTGGGCCATAAGACCAAGAAGACGGGTGAGAATTCAGAACTGCAGCTGGTGGTGACACAGTACTATTCTTCTTCAGATTCTGTGTCAAAGGTGGTAGGAACCCTGAAAGTGGGAGCCAACGAGATCACCGTTCCCAAGATCTGGACCGGGGATGTGGAGACCGGCGGTGCGCTCTATGTTCAGTACACAGGAAACAGCGCGGAGGATGTTTACAAGGTTCGCGTCAGTGGCGGCGTGCAGGTGCCGATACTTGACCTGTATCAGGTGACGGATTCTGCAGAGCGGCAGGCCAGGGTTCTGTCCTATATGAAGGATCTGGAGACTTATGTGGCTGAGATGGAAGCAAATCATACAAAACACCACGCTCAGTCAGACAATGCTTTGGTGAATAAGTACGCTTATGACCGACAGACCTGTATTCTGGGAGCTTCCGATATCCTTCTGGATACCATGATGTTCTCTCTGCCGGCACCGCAGATTCTGGCCGGCGCAGGCAGCGGCACGGCGGAGGTGCGTGCTCAGAAGATGCTGGATTCCATGGATGCCATGGAGGATATGATGTACCTGTTCTATCAGCACAAGGGGCTGAATAAGAACGCCACGGAGGCGATAAACCAGATTCCCAAGGGGCATCAGAATATCCGCTACCAGAGGATGTTTGCGAAAGCGTTTATGTACGCTTCGGGCAACCACATCGGTATCGGCTGGGGCTCCGCAAGCGGTATGGTGGGCGGAGTGCCTGTGGTGGCCGACGAAACTGGAAAGTACGTGAGCGGTCAGTATTTTGGCTGGGGCATCGCCCATGAGATCGGGCACTGTATCAACCAGGGCGCATATGCCGTGGCTGAGGTTACTAACAATTACTTTGCCGTGCTTGCCCAGGCACATGAGGGCAATGGAGATGTGCGCTTCCAGTATCCCAAGGTCTATGAGAAAGTGACTTCGGGCACCAAGGGCAGGGCAGGCAATGTGTTCACGCAGCTTGGTATGTACTGGCAGCTTCATCTGTCATATGACAGAGGATATAACTACAAGACTTATGAGAACTATCAGGAGCAGCTGGCAAATCTGTTCTTTGCCAGGGTGGACACCTACGCCAGGAATCCTGGAAAGGCACCTAAGCCCGGCGGCATTGCTCTGACCCTGGCAGGAGATTCGGATCAGCAGCTTATGCGTCTGGCCTGTGCGGCGGCAGAGAAAGATATTTTGAAATTCTTTGAGCAGTGGGGAATGACGCCGGATGCCGACACCATCAAGTATGCGGGACAGTTTGCAAAGGAGACCAGGGCAATCTGGTACGCCAATGACGAGTCCAGAGCTTACTGGCTGGAGAAGGGAACAAGTTCCCTGAATGCCGACGGCTCTACGGCAGCGGTGGGAAATGTCACCGCCCAGGTGGATGCAGATAACCGGAACCAGGTGAAGATCAGCCTGAGCAACACGCTGGCCAACCCTGCGGATCTGCTGGGATATGAGATCACCAGGTATATGATGGAGAACGGAGAGCCGCTGAAGAAAGAAATTATTGGTTTTGTGACGGACGGCAGTGAATTTATTGATACTGTTACCATCAATAACCGTGTGATGTGGTATGAAGTCCGGGTGGTGGATCAGTACTTGAATTATTCTGCACCCAAGGCTCTTGATCCCGTTAAGATTGAGCATGACGGAAGCCTGGATAAGACGTTCTGGAGCATAAGCACCACAGGCTTTATCGCTAAGGCAGTGGAGACACCCAATGGGGATGACCAGGATCCCTGCGATCCCGAACCGGAAAATCCTGCCGTGAAGATGATAGACAATGACTCCTCTACCGTCTACGAAGCTGTAGCTAATGGAAATGCGGAGATCGTACTGAACTTTAATAAGACGAATACTGTTACAGGATTTAAGTATACGGGCCTTCAGGGAGCTGCCGGAAACTATGAGATTTACGTGCAGACCAACGGCGAATGGCTGAAAGTGGCAGATGGAACCATAGTGCAGGGGTCAGAAACCGTATACTTCGCCAGCGAGGATAAGCACTATGAGAGCAAAGGCTATGTGAGCACTTATGGGGCCACCGCGGTGAAATTTGTGCTGAAGAACCAGAGCAATGTTCAAATCTCCATCACGGAACTGGATGTGCTGGGAGTAACCGGCGACAATGTTGACTTTAGAAGAGTGACAGGAGACGCCGGTGCGGGGACTTCTCTGATCGGTACTCTGAATGCTGACTATGTCTATGATGACAAGGGAGGCAAGATCCCTGCGGGATCCATCGTATTTATGGGGGCTTACAAGGGAAGCTGGGCTTACAATGTGGTGGTTCTCTATGACCAGGACGGCAATGTGGTTGGCGGCAAGGATGCCGATGGAATGCTGGCGGCAGACAGTATTTTCCTTGCGCCGGATCCTACAAACACCGCTGATATTACGGAGACAACCGACGGCACCTGGGTATACTGGATTGAACCGCAGTACAGTGTGGATCTGAGCAGCATCAAGAAGGTCCGCGCAGAGCTGTACAGGGTCAACAATGCCAGCACCAATAAGGGAGAGAGGCTTGTGAGCGATTCTCTGTTTGAGCAGGTGCCGGCCACCCTGCCTGGTATTACGCTGGATCCCGGTACGGGAACACGTCAATGATGGGAGGAGAGATGAAAAAGTATTTGATGCATATGTTTGCGGCGGCAGCCTTCTTGGCTGCGCTGCATCCGCTGCGGGCGTCTGCCGCTGCTGATGAAGTCCAGGTGGATGAAACGGGGGCGGTGAGCATCGTGTCGGAGCATGCGGCGAAAGATGAGATATCTTCCCTTCAATTTGGACTTTCCGTGGATTCTGCAGATGCGGCCACGGTGACATTTCAGTTTAACACAAGCAGGGCAAAGGTGCAGGACTATCGTTATGATGCGGAGAAGAAAGTGCTGAATGTGTATCTTGCAGGTACAGAAGCGCTTTTTGCCGACGGGGCGGACACCCTTTCAATCGGGAAGCTTGTGGTTTTGGACGCAGCCGGTCAGGATGCAGGTGCTATAGTCAACCTGGTGGAAGGCTCCCTGCAGTATGTGTATGGGACAGAGGTGAGGAAAATGGAGGATTTGGAGGTTCCGGGAGATGTGCATATCGGTCCTTCTCCTCAACCCAGCCAGGAGCCAACTCCCGGCGTGCCTACCCAAGCGCCAGTACCTGGTCCCGGTGAGCCCACTCAGGCGCCTGTTCCTGGTGGACCCACCCAGGCACCTTTTCCCGGCGTGCCTACCCAGGCACCTTCTCCCGGCGGACCTACCCAGACGCCTGTTCCCGACCAACCCGCCCAGGCGCCGGACACAGATCAGGATTCCCAGGGGAGCGGGTCACAGGGCGGCAATGACAACCAGGGAAACACGGGCCAGAATAACACGGCTTTAGGGACCGGAGTCGCCACAGGGGGCGGTACGCCCCAGGGCGGACAGACTCCCCAGGGCGGCGGCTCCCAGGGAGGAAGCTCTCAGGGCAGTGGTTCTCAGGGGGGAAGCTCCCAGGGCAGTACTGGAAACAGGCAGCCTGGCGGCCAGAGCACAGCAGCGAGTTCTGAGGAACCGGAGGAATCGCCGGAGGTGAGTTCTCCCACACCGGAGAGCAGCACTCCGGAACCGGAGACGGAGAGCAGCGCAGGCGAGATGGAGGAAGAATCTTCCGCCTCCGCTTCTGCCCCGTCGGAAGAGGAAGTACCTGAGGAGACTTCCTCAAAGGAAATTGACTGGATATTTGTGATAGCGGTGACTGCCATTGTTCTGGCAGTGGCCGCCGCCACAGCAGCGGTTATAATACTCGGCAGAAAGCCGAAAAAATAAAGATATAACGGCAGACTGCCGGACGGGCGTTGGGTATTCCATGCGCGTCCGGCAGTTTTTTTGCACCCATATTGAAATAAAGGGCATGGATGTGTTAATATGGAACAGGTATAGCCAATGGATAACATATTACAGGAGATATTTATGAAAAGAAACAGAATCTGGAACAGATATATGGGATTTTGGGCGGCCTGCCTTCTGCTGACGGCAGCGCTTCTGACGGGGGGATGTGCCGGACAGGAGGAGAAGGAAGTGAGGGTGGGATCCCTGAAAGGACCTACCTCCCTGGGCATTTTATTTCTGATGGACCGGGCCGGGAAGGGAGAGACGGAGCATGCATATGAGTTCCGCATGGCCGTGGGAGGGGACGAGCTTCTTCCTCTGATGGCAAAGGGAGAAATGGACATAGCCCTTCTTCCTGCCAATGTGGCGGCAGTGCTTTATCAGAAAACCCAGGGGGCAGTGGCGGTGGCGGATATCAACACCCTTGGGGTCCTGTATCTGGTCACAGGGACGGAGGACATTTCGGAGGCCGCTGATCTGAAGGGCAGGACCATCTATCTCACCGGAAAGGGAACTACGCCGGAGGCTTCGTTGAGGTATGTTCTGCAGTGCAGCGGTTTGGACCAGGAGGATTATGTTCTGGAATTTCGGTCCGAGCCAACAGAAGTGGCCGCGCTGCTGGCGGAGGATCCTTCCGCCGTGGGCCTGCTGCCTCAGCCCTTTGTGACAGCCGCTCTGATCCAGAACCAGGATCTGAAGGTGGCTCTGGATCTGAACCGGGAGTGGGAAAAAGTTCAGGGGCCGGAGGGAAGCGGAATGGTCACTGGGGTAACAGTGGTGCGCAGGGAGTTTCTGGAGGAGAACAGGGCGGCGGTGGAAGAATTTCTGCAGGAGCACCGAAACAGTGTGGCGGCCGCAGGGGAGGATCTGCAGACGGCGGCTGCACTGGCGGTGGAGGCAGGTATTGTGGGGGCGGAACCTGTGGCCAGACAGGCCATTCCCCAGTGCAACATTGTGTGCATCACAGGCCAGGAGATGAAAGAAGCCCTGTCAGGATATCTGGAAGTACTGTACGATTTTGACGCCGGACTTGTGGGTGGAGCCCTGCCCGGGGAGGATTTCTATTATCTGCCATGAGGAGAATGTTTAGAAAATGCGGCATCCTTCTTTTCTGGGTTTTTCTCTGGTATG
>OFFS01000989.1_pt1 | contig 14209 bp, 10 predicted proteins | sample 1521541 | NCBI WGS metagenome assembly OFFS01 (sample SAMEA3504127, study PRJEB24116) | mouse gut metagenome | biome: mouse gut; feature: mouse-associated habitat; material: faeces | place: Denmark | collected 2011 | reverse complement strand
CATAGTATGTATGGTACTCTTCCACCTCGAAGTTATACACTTTCACGCTCTCTTCGAGTTCCTCCACATACTTCTCTTCCACTTGGAGTCTGCGCCCTTCGCTGTCCAGCACATAGTCTTCTTCCGTCAGCTCTCCTGCCGTTACCCAGCCTTCCCCGTCCACATAGAACGGATGTGTTTCCGTGGTAACGATTTCTTCCCCGCTTATCCTCAGATGCACCAGGGTGTCGGTCTCTTTCACGAAGGTTCTGACTACTTCCTTCTCTTCCTGCCGTCCTGTCTCCGGGTCTGCGGCCAGCACTTTGTCTCCCGGCTGGATGTTCTCTATCGCTTTTAAGCCTAATGAGGTCAGCACCAGTGTCCCGGCGACAAAGCATGCCCCTCCGTTACTTCCCAGCGGGTCTTGCCTGAGTGGGGTGTTGTTTCCTTTTATCGCGTTTCCGATGGCGGATGCGCCTTTCTGTATTCCGTAGGCTGCTCCCGCCAGGATGCCTCCTGTGGCTCCCCCGGATACTCCGCCGATTACAGTGTCTTTTGCCACTGTTGCCGCGTCGTTCCCGGACAGGAGAGATTCGGTGAATCCATAGGTTGCCCCGCCGATGGCTCCTGCCGTGGCTCCAGTTGCTATCGCTGCCGCCAGACCGCCTGAGGACAGATGGAGCGCCGCCACTACCGCGGCTCCCGCCCCTTCGGTTGCTACGGTCATCAGCTTTGAATTCTGGGCGAAAATAAGTCTGCGTAATCACATTTCGGTATATGTACAAGATACTATATTTTTCCTTATTTCTCCAGCATATTTTAACAATACATAAAACTCTTCTTAATTTACATGCCTTTCTTACCCCGGACGCAAATACAGCCCGCCCCCTTTCCCACGCAAACGGAACATCATTCCGACGGACTAACTGCCAACTACGGCTAAAGCGTTCGGGAATGCCCTCACGCTTAAGTCTCCGTAGGCAATGGATTCCGTCTCCATTAAAAGCGTTCCTGACTGTTCGCTTTGGGAGATGGGGCGGGCTGTATTTGCTGTTTAATGGATAGATTCACAATTCTTGATTAAACTATATCCAAGTATACCCCTCTTTTATTAATTCATCCATCGAATCGCTGATATATCCTTTCCATACAAAACCACGATGTTCAATTGTTACTTTTTTAAGATTTTTTCTTATCCATTTACTTAAGTCCCGGTAGAGTTCATCTAATTTCTTGCTTTTAGTTCTCAACACCCCTTCGTCATCATAATATTTCATTTCCAGCCATAACCGACCTAGCATAATCGTCTTTTTCTTTTTTCCTATTATCGTCCTACTAAATTCAATAACTGGCTCGCAAACACTTGAAATATATTTTCTGCCACCTGGCAAAACTTCAAATGTCACTTTCATTTCATCCTTTGCAGAAATATATATCTGAAACCAATCATAATTTATAAATTCATCTGATGCTTCATATATCCTCCCCTCTTCAAACTTCTTATCACAAGAATATAAGTTCCCCCTTTCTAAGGCATACTCCAAAAATCTCTTTTCGTCTTTCCTGTCAAGCATGAATCCGATCTGTTTTCCCATAGCAGCCCCCTTTTATTCTACCTTCTCATATATAATTTCTTCACCAACTTTTTTTACTCTTAATTTTCCACCTTTTTCATAATCATGAAAATATACTTTCATATCCTTATTTTCTTCATACTGCGTTGATTTGAAAATATCCTCAAATGCTTCTCTTTCCCTCTTAACTGGTTTATTACCTTTTTTGAGTGTTTTTCCAACTTGATGTACCTCCCTTATCTCTTCGTTTTCTGTTATTACCACATCAGCAAATCTACTATCTTTCTTCCCTCCTTGTATATGAAATTGGCGTTCTGTCATTGCTTCTGCATTTGGGTTTTCGACCAACGCATTCGTTTCCGCATTTTTTATTGTCCTAAGTTTTCGTAAATATTTTCCTCATCAACCTCATCCGCCTTTCCCGCTGTATAATAATACTCCCCGGCCAACCGGAGATATTTTTTAAACATCCGTCCGACAACTTCCAATTCATCCCCTTGGGTCACCGGATGACTTAATTCATGCGGTTTACGGACAAAATTCAATTCCCAGTCCCCCGGATTACTGTAAAAATCATTTGCCCGAAATGCCCCTCTTCCGTGAGTCAGCATCCCGTCCCAACAACAGCTTTTTCATGTGTTGTATAGTTTTAAGCAGTTAGTCCCTGAAATCCATCGGCAAATTTCTTTTCTGCTGCTGCGGTCCCGCAGGTTCCGGACGGGCTTCCGGATCACGCGCATCAAAATAATAAATGCCGGCACGGTCAAAGTCCCGGTATGCCTTTTCCATCCGCCGGGTAAAACTATCGTAATCCTTCACACCGGCAGGTGTCCATGCAGATTCCGCCAACGCGCAGATGCGGGGAAAAGTCATAAAATCCAGTCTCCGGGTATTGTGCATACGTTCGGTCCACACATTAGCCTGAATCCCCCGGATGTGCATAAGGTGTTCCGCAGGAATTCCCCAGGCCGCTATTCCCTTGTCAGGAAAAGCATACACATCCTCCAAAGGACAGAAACCGGACCATACCCGTCCCCATTTGTGAGTTTTATGTTGAATAAAATCAAAATACAAAGGCTTGCGCGGACACAGCACCGTCTCATATCCTTTTGCCAGCAACTTTTTGAGCTGGTTCACCCGGTCGTGTCTCCACCAGAATATCAGCGTTCCGCCGACAGGTACGCCGGCATCCAGTAATTCATCCCATCCTGCCAGCGTTTTTCCCAACATACGGACAGAATCCGCTATCCGGTGCGTAAAATAGCGTTCGGCTTCTTTTACTTCCGTCAACCCCTCTCTTTTCATCATCCCCTGCACATCCGCATCGGTTTCCCAGGCTTTTATTCCATAGGCTACCTCATCTCCCCCGGTATGTATCAGAGAAGAAGGAAACAAACCGGTCACTTCACGCAATACATCGGTCAAAAACTGATATACCTTTTCCTTTCCGACATTAAAAGTAAACTCGGGATGTTCAGGCGTTCCCCCGCCCGACAGTCCGGGATAAGCAAAATTAGCGGCAGTAGCATGTCCCGGCATGTCTATTTCCGGAATAATCTCAATGTGCCGCCCGGCAGCATAAGCCACAATCTCCCGGATTTCATCCTGGGTATAAAAACGGACATCCTGACAATTCGGGTCACTCCAATTCCCTTTTCCCCCCACTGTAGCCAAACGGGGGTATTTCTTTATCTCAATCCGCCACCCCGGTTCATCCGTCAAATGCCAGTGGAATTTGTTGAGTTTATAATACGCCATCCAATCCAGCAATTGCTTCACTTTTTCCTTACCAAAAAAGTGGCGGGATTCATCCAGCATATAGCCTCTCCAATCATAACGCGGCGCATCTTCTATTTCACAACAGGCCAAATCACGTCCTCCGTTTCTCACCAATTGCAGAAAAGTCTGGATGCCGTAAAACATCCCGGCCCTATTCTTCGCCGCAATGGTTACCCCCTTCGGCGTAATTTGCAACCGATACCCTTCCCGGTTTTGTATGTCGGCCGATTGGGTTAAAAGAATAACCGCCTTTTTTTCATCCTTGTCTGCTTTCATCCGGCAAGACAAATCCTCCAATTGTTCGGCCAGGAATCCGGCTTCCGGAGCAAATTCCGCAGTTCTATACCCGATTTTCCCGGCTTTCAGGCTGAATTTCCCATCCAGCATCCGAACCGATGCCGGATAAGGAATGACAGACACTTCCTGTGCACGGAGTACACCGGAAAAAATCCAGCCTATACAAACAACAACAGCAACTAATAATTTCATCGCTAATGATTTAAAAACCTACATGCTCTTTATCGCTATTCAGTGATTCCGCCTCGCCGGCTTTCATTTCCCGGGTAAAATGCCAGTCAATAGAATCCTCATACACTTTTCCATCTTTTTTAACGACGGTTTTCAATGTATTATCGCCCTGACGCAATTTCACTCCGCTGAAAATGTAATGAATATCCGTATATCCTTTTTTCACCCCGTTTATCTTTTCCCCGTTCAGGTACAATTCCGGTTCCCCGACATTAGAATAAACCGTGACATCGGTCACCTGTTTTTCACGCTCTTTGAGTCTTCGCTGGGTGATATGTACCACCGGTTCTTCGCTCCAGTTGGCTTTATAAAAATAATAGGCGTCTTTCTTCACCTTCCGGTCAATGGTAATCAACCCCTTCATGTTCCGGGCGGGCACGCCTCCCCGGTCGGACATCGGCACGCCGAAGTCGAACATATTCCACAAATAAGATGCAACAATATAAGGATGTCTGGCAATGACACTCCACTGGTATTCATGGAGCTTGGTCTGGAAAGTTTCCGGATAATAGGGTTTTCCCCAGTTGAGGGATTCCCCTAAATATTCGGTCTGATGGGCAATGTTCGCATCCGCACCGTATTCCGACAGCATAAACTTCATACCGGGATATTTGGTTTCCAGATTTTCAATCCAGGGCACAATGTCCTGAATTTTTTTCTCATACCACCCGAAATAACGGTTCATACCCTGAATATCGGCATTCAGATTCACCGGATGTTCCATAATACCATAACCGTTAACAGAAACGGTGTACCGGTCCGGGTCCTCGGTCTTGGCCAAGTCATGCAATTCCCGGGTCAAAGCGGCCGTATAATCCTCCGGACTGTAAACTTCGTTGTGCAAGCCCCATACATAAATGGACGGATGGTTGAAACTCTGCCGGATGAGTTCCCGCAACTGGTCTTTCGCATTGGGTCCCTCCTGTGCAGATACCCGGTTGACAAAAGGAATTTCCGCCCAGATAATCAATCCCAGACTATCACATTTCGAATAGATATAATCCGATTGCTGATAATGGGCAAAACGGACGGTAGTAGCACCTATTCCCATAATCTCCGCCAAATCGGATGCATGATGTTCGTTGGTCAGTGCAGACCCTAATCCCCACCAGTCCTGATGCCGGCATACACCATACATCGGGTATTTTTCTCCGTTCAGATAGAAACCTTTTCCGGCAACAATCTCAAACTTCCGGATTCCCAATGGTTGGACAATCTCATCCAATATCTGACCATCCCGCTTGAGCCGGGTGACCACTTTATACAGATAAGGGTCTTTTCTTCCCTGCCACAAATGAGGTTTTTTCAATAGAAAAGCCTGTTCAAAGCTTTGGTTCCCCTGGGGCAATACCACAATCTCCTGTGCCTTTTTCAGGCAGATTTTCCCCGAATAATCGTAAATTGTGTTCTCTAAGAGCACTTTTTGCGGCTGCAACTCCTTGTTTTCCAATTTAACCCTGACATTAACCCGGGCACTCTGCGGAGAAACGTCTTTCTGAGTAATATACACGCCGGAAGAAGCACAATCGTTCACGGCAATATTCAACTTGTCCGTAATTACAAGCCACACCGGCCGGTATATTCCTCCGTATACCCCGAACAATACATGATTTACAGGAATTACTTCCGGCGAAGCAGCATTGCTGACCCTCACCAGCAACTCATTTTCCTGTCCGTATTTCAAGGCTTTGGATAATTCAAAAACACAGGCAGAATACCCGCCTTTATGATTTCCGATATAACGCCCGTTAAGATACAAATCCATCACCTGCCCCACTCCTTCAAAACGCAAAAACACCCGTTTTTCTTTCAATCCGGCGTCCACCGGAAACTTTTTGCGGTAATAAGCCTCCCCGGCATAAAACTGGTTGTATTTCTGCTGCATATCCCGGGCATTCCAGGTATGAGGAATCTTCACCTTGTCCCATTCCCGGTCAAAAATCTCTTTAAATTTCACCTTATCTTCCGTAAAAGGTCCCTTTTTAAAAGTCCAGCCATCATTGAAAGACAATACTGTTCTTCCGGCGGCCATTCCCTGACTAACGGAAAACAGTACCAATAACAGTAAACACCATTTCATTTTAATCATCATTTTAATATTTCAATTGTATTTCCTTTCCAATCGTCTTGCGGCAATTCCACTTTCCGGCTGAGCTTCACGCGGGAAGTCGTCAGGCAGACGTGTGCCGTTTTCTTGTCCTGCATCGGGTCGGCCAGATAAAGCGAAGGACGGCGTGTTTTTATTCCTTTCACCATCAGTACGCAAGGGATGTCCACCTCCAAAGCGACTCCCGAACCTTCAAAACGGACACTGTCGTAACATACTATCTGTAAAATATCCGCGTGCTTCTGGTAGACCGCCTGCACCAGCGTGTCATTCCGGACAATCTCAATCCGGGCCGTATCGTAATTCTCCGCCTGCTGCGCACCGGGGACAATGACATAAGCATAGCCGGCATTTTGCGGGTTATTCCCATGGTCTATCCACAACGAAAAAACCGGTTGCCCGACCTGACGGACCGGATAATTATAGTTTATCTCCGACCAAGCTCCTGTTTGCAACCGGTTTTCCCGGCATACCGTTTTTCCGCCGGCCGGAAAATAATACAATACATTTCCTTTCCGGATTTTATTCCCTTTCCGAATGACATTTTCCCCTTCATTTCTGCATTGCTCGACCGTGGTACACACTCGCCCGCTTCCCTGTCCGTAAATTCCCGTCCCCAGGCACACCACCTCGTCATCAAACATAAACCAGGCTTTTTGGGCTTTCACTCCGAAATCATCCATCCGATAGCCCATGGCACTGTATGTCCCGTCCGAAACGCCGCCGGAAAAAACGGCTTTCCCCCGTCTTCCCCAATCGGCAGCCTGCAAACCGGCATTGGAATCCAGTGCCGTTACGCCCGGAATCCGGTTCCAATCCCATACCGGAAAAATATCATAGTATTCTTCGCCGGTCACCCGCAGACAGACGGCACCATCCGACAATAAGGCTCCCTTCAGATTTTCCCCGTTACCGCTTTCTATTTTACAGGTACGGACGGAGGAAGTACGAACAGAAAAATCAAACGCCTTACGGTTGTGCAAAGCATAATCCGAACGCCAGAAAACCCGGCTGCAGTCACTGCGGCAGGAATCCGCAACCCCATTGAAACGGACTTTCGCTTTTTCGTAGTCGTCCGCATGTTTCCGGTCGATTTCTTTCATCCGCTCCAACACACCGGCCATCCCGCGGCTCAAAGTGGCTCCTTCCCGGCTTATTCCCCGTCCCAATACACTGAAATCCTGGTAAGGACCGCGAAAAATGTTGAGGTAAGTGTCCCGGAAAAAACGGCTGAACATCTCCAATTGTTCATCTTTCAAAGCATAAGGAGTGTCCCGGAACCATTCCGCCGCCTTTAAAACACATTCGACAAAAACAGCACCATATCCTCCGATATATAATTGATTGCCATGCTGATGATAAGAATAATCAACCTGCAATCCTTCCTGATTTGTAAATCTCAACGGATAAAACAATTCGTCAACCGCTGCCTTTACAATGCTGTCGTTTTCCAACAAACATCCCCGTTGCACATGATGCAATGCAATGTCCTGTTTATTTGCTCCCGTCCATCTCCGGGGATCCGGCCAGGCCATTAATCTAAATAATCCGTCCCGCAATTCACCGGACAAACGCTTTTTACCGCATTCCATCAAAACCAGCATATTCCCTAAACACTGGGGTACGGCAATTTGGTTATACCACCAGTTATGGCATTTGGGCCTGCATTCCAACCAGTAGCCTAAGGCATCCCGGATGACGGTGTATAATGTGTCATTGGCATAATATATACTCTCCGGGTTTACATACGACAGCACCTGTTGATAAACACGCTGCAAATGCCGGATGGGTTCCCAGTTGGTACGCCCGTAACAAGCATAATCCAAGTCCGCCCATTTTCCCCCTCTGTCCAAAGCAGCAACCTGCTCTTTCACCTCAGCGTCATTTTCCGGCACATTCACACGTGCCAACAAGCCTTCACGCATTCTTTCCAATATCAGCCCGAATCCCCTGGCCGGCTTAGATGGCCTGACGTATTCCCGCACATCCGACTCCCGTAACCGGTAAGCCGGCTGCCGCTCCTTTTTGGAGCGAAGTACAACACCTGAGATTTCCAATGTTCTGACTCCTGCATTTGTATATACATCGGCAATGGCGAGCACCTCTTCTTCGTGACGGTTTTCGGGCCGGTAGATCACGCGGACTGCCGCTTTTTCACCCGGCATGACTTCGCCCGACGGGAAACTGGCGGCCACGCATCCGCAACTGGTCAGTACTTCCTTTATTTTCAAAGGTTTTTCCCCGGTATTCGTGAAATAAAAATCATGTACCACCGGACCGTCGGACTCGGTAATCGTATCAAACCGACATACTTGCCCGCTAAAACTGATTTTCTGAGCATTCGTTACCCATGTACACAAAATGCACCACACAATCAACAAACTAACTTTCATCTTCTAATTCTGAAAAAAAATCCGGGGCAGTTATCAAAATACTCCCCGCCATTCATTGCACAAACGATTGCTCAAAATTAAAAATCATTCTTCATATTTGCTCCTGTCTTTCCGGATATTATCCGAAAATAAGACGATTCTAATATAAAATGAGAGTTTTTTTTACATTTCCGCAGGGAAATCATTTCCTGCGGAAAACCATAAACAGTCCGCCCAACGCCGCCACCACCACCAACGGCAACAACAAATTAAAAAGTTCCCAACGTCTCCGTTCCGCCTTTAACCGGGTTTTGTCCAGCAAATACAGAGATAGGTTTCTGCCCCTAAGTTGCATCCATCCTTCATCGTCGCACAACCAGTTCACGCAATTCAGCAAAAAATCCCGGTTTCCATACACTTTGTCGGCATATTCATCATATCCCAACGGAACAGCCACGGCATTTTCCCCCACTCCTCTCACTTTATTGCGGATAATATCTCCGTCTGCAATAAAAATCATCCGGTTGTAACCACTTTCCGGCTTGAAAGAAGTATTCACCACGCCCGGCATGTTCCGGTATTGGAACAAGGACTTGAATCCGCCTTCCACAGCTACGGCTACGGGAATATATTTCCGGTTGAATTTTTCCGGGGTCATTTTCTCCCCGGTCACCGACAAAGTTACCGGACAAGGCGTCTTCATTGCCGCCGAATACTGTGAAGTTGCCAGGAGCACAGTTTTCCGCAAACCGTCATTACCACCGACTGTGTCTATACTGTTGGCATAATCCACCCGTACAGGCATCAGCCCTGTCGTAACGGGATGAATCCGGCGGGGTAGCAACAAAGGCGAATAATACCAGGCCCCGGGACGATATACAGGACTGTTTCCGTTCATCCCGGTGATGACAGGTATCAATACGCTATTCCCGTCCAGCAACAAATCCGGATTAATCCTGACACCATAACGGAAAAACATATCTTCAAGATTTAACGGACGGTAAAGTGCCGGTACCGTCTCCTGCTCTTTCAGTCCGTCATGATTCACTTCAACTTCGTCAATACACCACAATAAACGTCCTCCATTCATTGCATATTGGTCGATGATGAATTTATCCCGTTCCGGAAAATCAGTTGAAGGCCGGGCAATAATCAATGCCTGATAACGCATTAAATCCATAGCCAGCGAATCGGTACTGACAAAATCCACCTGATAATACCAGGACAACATTTTAGCCATATCCATCACCTCCGGATAAGGCAACTCCCCGTGTCCGGTCAGAAAAGCCACCGATTTCAATTCCTGCCGCATCAGCAGACGCACCGCTTTGGTCAGTTCATATTCCAAAGCCTCTATGGAATGGTTGATATTCTGCTCCGCCGTCTGACCGGGCACATTTTGCAACAACTGGATACTGACCTCCGTCTCCTTGTCGTATACAATCGCACCGGGATAAATAAATTGCCGGGACAAAGTCTCATCGTCCGTCTTACGGTTCAGATTTACCGGCATGATTCCGCGCTCAACCAGATACCTCACCATGGCCTTTTTCTCCTCCGGGTCCCCGGTTTCGGCCGGATTTATGATACTGTAACGAAAATTATTTCCGGAAATCCGGCGGAATTCTTCCAACATCCGCGTAAGTGCATATTGTAGTTTCTGCATTTCGGCGGGCAGATTGCCTGCCAGGAATATGTCCACATGAATGACACGGTCCGCCTTTTTCAGCAATGCTTTTGTGGGAGCAGATAAAGTATAGCGTTTATCATTGGTAATATCAGCCCGCCAATATACGCTCCCCGCCCACAGATTCAACACCACCAATCCAATGACCACCTGCCACCATTTCAAACGTGTTCCCTTGAAATGCCGGACTGTCAGCCACAAAAACAAAAAGATAAAAGAAAGAAAATAAATCACATCTCCCAAGGCGATAACTCCCCGGGACATCGGTTCATAATGATAATTGATGCCCAAAAGCTGTACAGAGGCCTGAATATTTTCGAAAGCAGGTATTTCTCCTATAAAATCCAACCCCGTATACAACAGAAAAGCAATCACCACAGCATACAGAAAAGCAACAATCTGATTGTCCGTCAAGGAAGAAGTCCAAACGCCGGCAGCAACATATATTCCGGATAAAAACACCAGACCGGTATAAGACCCCATAATTCCCCCTATATCTATATGTCCGGCAGGCTGTGCCAGCATCCAGAGAGAAAGCGGGTAAATCACCGTGGGAAGGATGGACAAAATGACCAGGATGAAACCTGCCAAATACTTGGCTATAACCACATGCCACACCGTTAAGGGACGGGTAAACAACAATTCCAAAGTGCCGGTCCGGCGTTCTTCTGCAAAAAGACGCATACATATGGCCGGGACCAAAAACAAATACAATACAGGCGCAAGCGAAAAAAATGGCTGTAAATCAGCCATATTGCTATCAAAAATGTTGTAACTTCCCGGTATAATCCACAAAAACAAACCGCTCGTAATCAAGAAAAACGCCAATACAACATACCCCGATAAGGAAGCAAAAAAACTCTTCAACTCTTTCCTGATTAATTCTCCCATATTCCCGTTCCGTTTTAATCGTTCAACGACTTTCTGCAGTCTTATTTCACCAACCCCGAACTTCGCAATTTGATTCTGGTCAACACTTTTTTGGTATAAAGCGGAAATTCACTTTTCATCATCCAATCATAATATCCCTGTTGTTCCTGCAATACTTTCTCCACCGGAATTCCCTTGTTTTTTCCAAAATTGAAAACCTCTGTTCCCTTCTCATCATAGATAATAAATCCGGCAAAGTCAACGTTCTTATTTTGAGTGGAAAATTTACTCAGGAAGTCTATATTATTTTCCAGTTTATCCCCATAACGGTCCAACTGCGCCTTAAGCACCTCATAAGTGGCCATCGTATCTGCAGCAGCAGAATGGGCATCTTCCAGGCATTTATCGCAATAGAAATGATAAGCAGCAGACAAAGTCCGCTGTTCCATTTTATGGAAAATGGTCTGCACATCTACAAATTTCCGTCTACTCATATCAAAATCAACTTCTGCCCTCAGAAATTCCTCGGCCAATAACGGAATATCAAACCGATTTGAATTGTATCCGCCCAAATCACACCCTTCAATGTAATGTGCCAGCTCTTTAGCTATGTTCCTGAACAAAGGGCAATCCTTCACATCTTCATCATAAATGCCATGCACTCTTGATGCTTCCTCGGGAATGTGCATTCCCGGATTCACCCGGATTGTCTTTTGCTCTTCCTTGCCGTTCGGATATACTTTCAATACCGAAATTTCTACAATCCGGTCTTTTGCTATATTTATCCCCGTCGTTTCCAAATCAAAAAAAACAATCGGGTTTGCCAAATTCAAATTCATAACATCCACTATATTTATTTTTCCGGAAATTTCGTCCTCTTCCCCTGAAAATTTTGTTTTAACACTATAATTATTTCATTTTAAGAGTCGTCCGGATTCCCAAACGACTCTCTGATGATATGAAATAAAGATTTTTCTGTTTGTTTATACCATCATAGGCATCAACAACATCAGTAAATCTTCATCCTGATCTTCATTTTCAAAAGGCAGGAACAATCCCGGACGTGTGGGGTCGGACAATTCAAGCACAACGCTTTCAGAACCGATATTAGAAAGGATTTCCAATACAAAAGGCGACTTAAATCCGATAGCTATATTTTCGCCGTCATATTGGCAAGTCAAAGTTTCATGTCCGGACATGGAGTAATCCATATCCTGAGCCGAAATAATGATTTTACCTTCCGCAACATCAAATTTGACCAGATTACTAGCCTGGTTGGCCATCACCGACACCCGGCGCAAAGAGTTATACAACTCTTTTTTCTCAATAATGATTTTTTTAGGATTATTCTGAGGAATCACCGAATTATAATTCGGGAAACGTCCTTCTACCAAAGTAGAAGTCATTTTGTAATCTCCGAACACAAAACAAGCCATCTTTTCATTAAAAGACAACCTCAGTTCCGAATCATCTTTCGGTAAAATGTTTTTCAGCATCAAAGCCGGTTTCTTCGGCAAAATCAATGAAAATTGTCCGTTTTCACTTTTGGCGTCAAAACGTTTATAACGGACCAACTTATGAGCATCCGAAGCGACAAAAGTAAAGTTATCCTCATTCATTTCTATCAGGATACAATTCATCACGGGACGCAAGTCGTCATTGGCTGTAGCAAAAATGGTTTTGACAATCCCCTCCAGCACCAGACCGCATTTTGTTGTCAAATCATTACTACTTTCATTCAACGCAGCCTGCACCGGATAATCTTCAGCACTCTCTCCCGGTACAGAAAATTCACCTTTTTCTGAAATAATCTTTACCTCATTGGTTGAAGTGTTAATATCAAAAGTCAAAGGTTGTTCCGGAAATTCTTTTAAAATATCCAGCAATATCTTTGCCGGAATTGTTATTTTTCCTTCCTCCTCCAGATTTTCCAATTCTACCCTGGCTTCCATTGTAGTTTCCTTGTCGGATGCTGTCGCATACAACACGCCTCCGGTTGCCACCAGCAAAATATTATCCAGAATAGGCTGTACGGATTTCCCACCAATCACCTTACTCACCGCCTGCAAACGGGTCAGTAATGTACTGCTTGATACAACAAACTTCATAAGTTCAATATTTTAGATTTTACTTTAATTTTCTACAAACAGACGACTAAATTAATATTTTTTCCCGTCATGGAAAAATTTTCTTTCCAAAAAAAAGAATAACCAGCCACACTGTCTCCTGAACCAATATCTTTTTCATCACGAAGGCCAGGGTATGGCTTACATCCGGAGGAGTATCGGAGGTGTACCGGAGCAATAAAAGCCAATCCCTAACGAATCCCTGTGTTATCCTGAAAAAAGTTTGCTATAAACTTCAGTAAACTCATGGCAGTGCGATATAAAGGGACAGAACTTTGGGGTCTCTGAAATCTTCCGCAAGAGCCCAAACAAAAGCAACCCATCCTATTGAACAGGCTGCCTTGCAAACGAAAGAAAGGTGTTGGCTTTCTATATGTTTTTGGTAATCATTATTAAGAAAAAGAAATTATTTCTTTGTTTCCTGCAAATATTTGTTTACCGGATATACCCACATGACTCTCCATCTGCCGCTATCCGACGGGATTAATTTGGCAATCTCGGACTTCATTTGGCGAACCGAATCGAAAACCTCCAACCATTGCTCATCCGTCAAGGGAATGCCCTCCTGTCTACTTCCATTAAAAGTAATGTGATATACTTCACCTTTCGCATTTAAAGTAAAATAAAGGGTAATCCTTTGATTTACAAACTTCTTTTTAACATCAGCAGGAAGAGATTGTAGCATCCTTCTACCTACATTATTGACATCATCGGTAATCATTATTGGACATCCTGCTTTTTCATCCACCTCAAAATCGGGAGTATCATCAACAAGAGAATAAATGCTCCAGCCTTTTTTTGTAGTATCTACTCTGAAATGCTCAAAGTTTTGGGCCGTCAAAGACATCGCCAGACCTATCAGCATTAATAAGAGTAAAAAGTTTTTTTTCATAATTTTAAATTTATGCCATGAGCGTCCTCTAATTTACACTTACCCTTTTGGGAGGTATCGGATAAAAGGTCGTGGTACTTCCATAAGACAACCACCCGGGAGTTAAATGCTGGATGACTAATTTTTCGTCTGAAACTTCTAAAACTGGCCACAACAAAAATCAATAAAAATTTTTACGTTTCATTATTATAACACTACCTTTAAATTCACCGTTTCTAAGTTAAACATTTTTCCGAAATAACCAAAACAAAAGCAACCCGTCCTATTGAACAGGCTGCCTTGCCAACGAAAGAAA
>OFFS01000988.1_pt1 | contig 14211 bp, 10 predicted proteins | sample 1521541 | NCBI WGS metagenome assembly OFFS01 (sample SAMEA3504127, study PRJEB24116) | mouse gut metagenome | biome: mouse gut; feature: mouse-associated habitat; material: faeces | place: Denmark | collected 2011 | reverse complement strand
ATACTCTCTTCCCGCATGCAGATGCACCCAGCAGAACACTCATATATGAAATAAAATGATGAAAAATAGTATTCACATTAGTTATAATTTGTGTTAATATTAACGAAAAATTAAATAAAAGTTAGTTAACGCTGGGTAAAATAAAATTTATTTTGGTTTTTTAAGCGAGATCAGCGCTTAGAGTGACTAAGGTATTGTAAATTAAAAAAGGTGGAGGAAATTATATGCATTTTGAGGAATGTCAATTACATAGTAAGGTTTTAGGACGTTCGATGAATTTTAATGTTTATGGGCATGCGGGAAAGCCGATCTTAGTTTTTCCGGCTTCTGGTGGTAGTCATAATGAATATGGTGATTTTGGGATGATCGCAGCATGTCAGCGCTGGATCGATAGTGGTCAGGTACGCTTTTTTACCCCAGATTCGTTTGATAAGGAAGCTTTTGAGGCTAATGAGAAAAGTCCCCATGATCGTGCCTTAGCGCATATGGCTTATGAGCGCTTTATCGTTGAAGAATTAGTACCACTTATCTATGACAAGACAAACTGGTCCGGAAGTTTGATAACAACTGGCTGTTCGATGGGGGCATATCATGCGATGAATTTTGGGCTCAAATTCCCTGAGATCTTTGATACTGTTATTTCGTTAAGTGGACTATATGATCTGCGATTTGTCGTAGGTGATTATGGCGCTGATGAGCTAGTTTACTACAATTCACCAACTGATTATCTATGGAATTTAGCTGATTCATGGTTTTTTGAAAAATATCGGCAAAATACTTATATCATCTGTACCGGTCTAGGACCTTGGGAAGAAGTTGATGAGACTCGTAAGCTTGAAGCAGTTTTTAAGGCTAAGCAGATCCCCGGCTGGTTTGATTACTGGGGAGAAGATGTTTCGCATGACTGGATCTGGTGGAAAAAACAGATGCCATATTATTTAAGTAAATTATCTGAAACGGGACAAATTTGAGTAGAAGGGACAAGTTGTAATGAATTTTATTGTTATTTCGCCCCATTTTCCTGCAAATTTTGAGCAATTTTCAGTGAGTCTCAGCAATAATGGGATCACGACTTTGGGGATCGGGGATAAAGCTTACGATGAATTGACACCTAGTTTGCGCACCGCGTTGCATGAGTACTACAGAGTCGATGATATGGAAGATTATGACCAAATGTATCGAGCAGTAGCGTACTTTGCATTTAAATACGGTAAGATCGATCGCTTGGAATCACATAATGAATATTGGCTGTTTCAGGATGCTAGATTGCGGACAGATTTTAATATCCCCGGCTATAAGAGTGATGAGATGGATAAGATCAAGTATAAGTCAAAGATGAAACAGGTCTTTTTGAGCCACGATATTCCAGTTGCACTAGGAAAAGTTTTTCAGACCGCAGAGGAAGGCTGGAATTTACTAGAACAGTTCGGTTATCCAGTGATCGTTAAACCCGATTCTGGAGTCGGAGCTAGTGACACGTATAAGATCAGTACGCCCGAAGACTTCACTGATTTTTTGACCAAACGTAATCCCGATGTGACTTATTTTATGGAAGAATTCATCAAAGGAGATATCATAACTTTTGATGGGCTGACAGATCAAAACGGACGTGTGGTTTTTTATTCTTCACTCGTTTACCAGGAGCCTGCTTTAGATACAGTCCATCGCACAGGTGACATGTATTTTTATGAGACACGTGACATTGACGCGGATCTTTATGAGTTAGGGATGAAAAGTGTAGCAGCTTTTGATATTCGGGAAAGATTTTTCCACTTCGAGTTCTTTAGAACAGCAGATGATAAGCTCTATGCTTTAGAGATCAACTGTCGTCCACCAGGTGGGCCTTCAATCGATCTGATGAATCATGCCCATCAGTTGAGCTTATTTGAAGAGTATGCTCATATAGTTAAAGAAAATAAATTTTATGGAGATAGTACTTGTCCGTATTACAGTGTTTATATTTCGCGAAGTAACAAGCAAGACTATCGCTATGACCTAGATAATATCAAACAAAAATATGGAGATGAGCTAAAAGAGATCCAACATGTTCCAGGAGTGTTTGCTGAGATCATGGGAGATGTTGGTTATATTTTCAATACTGAGACTAAAGAACAGATGCACGAGATAATTGAATTTGTCGGTGCACTTAAGATGCAAGCATAGGAAATGAGCCGATCAAAAGTTTGACCGGCTTTTTGTATGGCTATGACTTTAAAAAGGTTTGTGATCTATGGTAAACTTAGCTTAATTGTTAATTAAGAAAAGAGGATATTTACCATGAATATGGACACCACATATTTTTTTGTAGGCATCAAGGGGACGGGGATGAGTGCATTAGCCCTTATTTTAAACGACAAGGGCTGTAAAGTTGCCGGTTCAGACATTGAAAAATACACGTTTACACAACGTGGTTTAGAACAGGCTGGAATTGAGATTTTCCCATTTGACGAAAAAAATATCCATGACAAGATGACGATCATCGCTGGTAATGCTTTTGGTGATGATCAAGAAGAAATCAAAAAAGCACATGACTTAGGCTTAAAAGTTATGCGTTATCCGGAAGTTGTTGAAATGTTGATCGAAGAGACGACAAGCATTGGGGTCGCTGGTGCCCATGGTAAGACGAGTACTTCAGGTTTGTTGGCCCATGTTTTAAGTAGGGTCTCACCAACAAGTTATTTGGTCGGAGATGGCTCAGGTAAAGGGATTCCTGATGCACGGTTCTTTGTATTTGAAGCTGATGAATATCGTCGCCATTTTGTAGCATACCATCCAGACTACACGATCATGACCAATATCGACTTTGATCACCCTGATTATTTCACGGGGATCGAAGATGTTTGTGATGCTTTTGAAACGTTGGCTAAACAAACTAAAAAAGGCCTCTTTGTCTGGGGTGAAGATAAATATCTTCGCAAACTAAAAGCCGATGTACCAGTATATTATTATGGGACTGAAGCTGATGATGATGTGCGTGCTGAAAATATCAAACGTACGACTAAGGGCTCAACTTTTGATGTGTATTTACACGATGAATATTTAGGCAACTACGAGATCCCAATGTTTGGTAAGCATAACATCTTGAACAGTTTAGCTGTTATCGCTGTTTCGCACATGGAAAAAGTCGATCAAGAAGAGATCAAAAAAGAATTATTGACTTTCAAGGGGGTCAAGCGGCGTTTTACTGAAAAGCGTGTTGCTGACATGGTGATCATTGATGACTATGCCCACCATCCATCTGAGATCACTGCGACTTTAGATGCTGCGCGCCAACAATACCCAGACAAGAAGATCATTGCAGTGTTCCAACCGCATACTTTTAGCCGAACAGTCGCATTGATGGACGAATTTGCTAAGAGCTTAGATCTAGCCGATAAAGTCTATTTGACTGATATTTTCAGTTCGATCCGTGAACATGACGGTAAAGTTTCGGCCAAGGATCTAGGTGAAAAGATCACCAAGGGGGGCGAAGTTTTAGCTCTAGACAATATGTCACCATTACTTGATTACCATGATGATGTCGTTGTCTTTATGGGTGCCGGTGATATTCAAAAATACGAATATGCTTATGAAAAATTATTGAGCGATCTTAGCTTGAATAATAACTAATAAAAGACGATGCGTTAAGCGCTCTATGAATAACAAAACCTCACTATGATGCAGATTTTTAACAGCATAGTGAGGTTTTTTGTTATTCAGGTAAGAGAATGACAGCATCTAACAAGCGGTTAGCATAACTGGTATTAGCATTGAAGTTATGGTAGACCCATCTTGCTTCAGTGACATTATCGGTGATTATCCCATCTACATCCAAGAAAGCAGCCTTTTTAAGATCTTCCTCGCTATTGACAGTCCAAGAATAAACTTTTTTAAAACTGAGCTTGGCTTGGGTGACAAAAGAGTCATTTAACGTTGTCTTTTCCATCGTATAACCATTAGCTGGTGTCTGCGGGAAGATGAAATTATACGGTAGGATATAGTAAGCATTTAGTGTAGGAGCATATTTTTTAGCATTAGTAATAACTTTATAGTCAAGTGATTGTAACTCATGATTATTTTGTTTGAGCGTAGTTTTGTATGTGTCAAAGAAATTTTTTAACATATTTTTTGAATCACGTTTAGTTGTCTTGATCTCGACTAATAGTTTTTGCTTGTATTGCTTGGCAACGCTCAGATACTCGTCGAAACTAGGGATCTTAGCTTGGTGACCATTTTCGTGTACGGTCAAAGCAGTCAATTGAGCCAGTGTCAGCTCTTGGGGGCTAGTATCAAGATCGGCGAGTTGCTTTAGATTTTCATCATGCATGACGACAAATTTATGATCTTTGGTTTCTTGAATATCGATCTCGATGTAATTTGGTTTAGCTTGGGCAGTCTTACGAAGAGCAGGGATCGTATTTTGGACGCCATTTTTTGCATCGACTCCACGGTGTGAGATGATCAATGGTGTTTGACCTAAATGAACTAAGTAGGCCCCGTTACCTAAAAGAGTTCCAAGTGTAAATAAAGCGAACAATGGCTTAGCTATCTTGCTGAGCCAGCTTTTTTTAGTGCTTTTGTAAGTCGCTAAAGGAACATTGGTTGGTAAAATGAGCTGCAAAAGAGCAACGCTAGCCCAGACCGAGATCAGAAATGAGCCGATCTGCAGTAAGGTGACATTGATACTTCCACCAATAAGTGCACTCAACGGAGAAGTCTGATCGAGTCCAAGCTGGATCGAGTATAAAATACCAGTCAGCCCTAAGTTGGTGATAAGCGCAATAAGTGAGATCTTTAGGAGTTTTAGCGTATAAGACCAAAACTTGTTTTTAGTCAGTTGCCAACTTTGCGCGAGTGCTGTTTTGATCTTGACTTTTTCAAAAAGCATCAGGGGTAAAACAAAGAGCAAGCGGATGCTCAAAATAAAGATCGCTAAATAAAAAATACTGATCAAAGTTGCATAAAGCGGCTTTTGTAAGAGAAAATCCAAGATAAATTCAGGAATGACTACTTTACTCAAAAGTGGCGAACTAAAGAAGATCCCACTAAAAGGCACGATCAATAAGAAATAGCCGGCAAAAAAGAAGATCCCGAGTGGATCAAGCTGGCGTAATTGCCGAGCCGTGTTTTTTAAGATCGCACGAAAGCTGAATTCATCTTGCCTGATCAAAACAACACCATTTAGGATGAGTGCAAATTGTCCAAAAACACAGATGATCAAAATGATCAATTCCAAAAGTAAGCCCAAGGTGATATAGGGATGGCTCGTAACGAGTGAAAGTGCATTGGTATAAGATAAATAGGGGATCGCACCTAAATTCAATAGTAACGAAGTCCACGCATTAAAGAGGGGGATAACCGCGACCTCAAGTGAAAGTTCGACCACTAAAAAGAGGATCAGATAATTTTTCCAATGTAAGCTAAAATCGCGTTTTAAACGCATCATATCACTCCGATTTTTTAAATTTTATTACATTGTACCCAATATAATGCGCAAGAACAATAATTATCCCTAAATCTAGGTAATTTGATCTAGACCTAACGTTTGAGCAAAAAGAAGGGGTATGCTATTATTAAGGCAGACCACTTAGAGGAAGGTGAAGCTATATGCCTGATGATGTGCATCGGCAGGGCAAAACGATCGCTGAGATCAAAGAAGGCGATTCATTGACTGTAACGGAAAGTATCTCAGAACGAGATCTATTGATCTATTTGGGACTGACTAACGATAATAACCCACTGTATATTCAAAATGAATATGCACAAAAATTAGGGCACGCTGGTCCAGTTGTACCGCCAGTATTGTTGAGTGGGATCATTACGAGCTCAGTTTCAAAATTATTACCTGGACCTGGGAGTGAAGTGGTGAATTTTTCAGCTAACTTCATTCGGCCAGTCTATCATGATGAGATCGTCACATTCAGTTTTGAAGTGATCAAAGTTGATACGATGAAAGAAGTTGTGATGATCTCAGTTGAGGGTAGTAACCGTCAAAATGAACGTGTTTTAGATTCAGTTGTCATGGCTCGGCCTCCGCGTCAGCAAGATTAGCTACATTTATGATCAATTAAATACTTGAAAGAAGGAGAATTTTATGAATAATAATCCCGAAGTTTACAACAATAGTAATGCCGGCTTGAACAGTTTCTTTACTAAGATGTATGGGTATATGAGTGCTGCAGTAGCAGTTTCGGCGCTAACGGCTTTCTTTGGTTCGTTTAGCCCAACTGTGATCCGGTTTATGAGTAATCCGATCGCCTTATTTGCAGTCTTTGGGGTCCAATTAGTTTTGGCTTACTCCATGTCGTCGCTTAAGTCACAACGTTCACCTTTAGTGAGTGCTTTAGGTTTGTTCGTCTTTGCAGGGTTGGAAGGTCTACTCTTTAGTGGGATCTTTATCGTCTACACTGCTCAAAACATTACCAGTGCTTTTGTTTCCGCCTTTGTGATGTTTGCTGTTTTGTCCTTTATGGGCTCAACAACTAAAAAAGATCTCTCAGGGATCGGTCGCCAAGCTCGTGCCGCTTTGATCGCGTTTATCATCGTCTCGTTGATCAACTTGTTCTTGCAAAGCCCAATGATCACTTATGTCTTTTCCTTTATCGGTTTAGTGATCTTTGCTGGTCTGACAGCTTGGGATACCCAACGCTTACGTCAAATGTATCTTCAAATGGGTTCACAAGTAAATGTTAATAATTTGGCCTTGATGGGTGCTTTACAGCTCTATTTAGATTTTATCAACATTTTTATCTTCTTGTTGAATATCTTTACTGGTGCTGGTGGCAACCGCGACTAGAGCACAGATCATACTTTAAAAACACTGGCTCTTTGTCAACCACTGTGTAAAGATTAAATATTTTTAGAGAAGCTCTGTGAGAATAGCTTAGGCTATTTTCACAGAACTTCTTGTATCTTTACCAAGATATGTTTGGAGATAGATACGAGCTTTGAGATGTTCAAAATTACGATAACCATAGGCTGTTCTTTGGATCTGTTTTATTTTACGATTTATCCCCTCTAAAGGCCCATTAGTATAGTGACAATATTGGGGTTCTAAAGCTGTAATGACGGGAATCAAATTATCATAAAGTGTTAGAAGTGCTTTGTCAGCCTTAGATGCTTCAGAACGGGAGCCAGAGTATTTTTGATTTACTTCAGTAAGGCACTGCTTGAATATTTTTATTTTAGAAGGTGTTGGGTCATCAATAACCTCTAAGAGCCGTTGATAGTCCCAATATGCTTTGCGGAAGTCTTGATCAGCTAATTGAAGTCCTTGATTGACTAACTGTTCCGCAGTCACCCATTCACGTTGAGATCTTTCATAAAACTGATAGGTACAGTTTAGATCATCATATCGTTTTAAAAAGAGCTTCCAATTACGTTTAAACAGCTTATAATTTTTAGAATTATTATCAAACCGATTCATCAGATCAGTACGCATTGAATTTACGGCGCGATTGAGCATTTGAACGATGTGAAATCTATCGATGATGATCTTAGCATTAGGGAAAAGCTTTTTGATAAGATCAACGTAGTACGAATTCAGATCACAGCTAACAGTACGAACTAAGCTTCTTACAGGAGCGGGGAAACGCATGAAATAGTTGAAAATAGTCTGTTTCAATCGGTTAGGTAAGATAGTCTGAATGGCGTGGTTATCAGCATCTAGACAAATAAAGTGGTATGTGTTGTGAGTGCCTCTGAATTCATCAAAGCATAGATGGAGCGGTAAGAAGTTAAAGTTATTCCGAAACTCGCAACGAGTAGAGTCTAGCGTGCGATTGACAGTAGAGGCAGAAACACCTTCTTCAAATGCGATAGTTTTAGCACTGATATCCATTCTTAATCTGACAGCTATTTTGGCTTTAAGGAGTTTAGAGATCTGACAACCATGATCAGTGAGCTCAGAGCTTGCGGAGCAAGTAGAGTTACAGTTACGACAACGGATCCTGGCAGAACGAGCAGCAATAGCTGTTTGATATGTTGAATTGACAGAAGGAACTTTTATAAGATGCATAGGAGTGAACCCATTACGATAGAAAGAGGTAAAACCACAATTATGACATCTAAAATCAGCTAATTCCTGAGGCAAGAAGTAAATAGTAGCAGGGAAAAGGAGATATTTAGTTCCTCTAAGAGTATCTTTATAAGGTTCGTCATCAAAGATAAGATGCGGGTCATGACAATTAAGGCAAGATTTAACTGTTGAATCAATAATATTTGTAGTATAATTTAAAGAGGTCATAATGGACACCATACTTTCTAATTGAGTTTTCGTGGTAGGATACACAAGAGAAAGATGCCATTATGGCTCTTTTTGTGTATACCAGGATACTCTTTATTTTATGATAAATCAAAAACTGCGTAATGAAATAGTATCATTACACAGTAAAAAGTATAGAGCCCTTGAAAAATCATCTTTTGCAAGGTTTACATCACGTATTTTATCTGCAAAATCGTAAATATCTTGGAATAGATAGTGGTGAATAGCCGATAAGCCCTTAAAGGTTCCAATTTCAAACTCAAATAATTTTTTGGTTTCGATCAATTCTTTAGCTCTCTTTTTAGATAAGCTCTCTTCTTGTTTCGCTAACTCCGCTTGATCAGTAATACCTAATTTATTTTGCAAATAATCACCTTTTCTATGTCACCCTAAATGGATGATAAAAACAGTATACGATTCTTATCATAAATCGTCGATACGATGAACATATTGTCTGATATATGCACGTGCTTTGCAAGTTTTTACGCTGTCATATAGTTAGCATACGTAGTTATAGTTTCCCATATTTTCTTGAAAAAACGTGATATAATACTTGTATGGTAAAAGTTCTTTATAATTTTATTATGAGAACTAAAATTTGAGCGAAAATATAAATAAATACTAAGTGCAAAGCTCTCGAGAGCTGATTGTGAGATAAGAAATTAAAGGGTTGAGTTTAAAATGAGTAATTTCGATATGTTTCAAAAACAATGGCCAATATTTGCGAAATTAGGTGGGCGTGCAGAGGTAAATGTCTATAGTGATCCAAATATTTCCATGATTAAAATTCGCCAATTTGCAGAGCAAATGACGGAAGCGATTTTTTCTTTGGAAAGATTAACACCGTGGAATCTAGAAACACAAGTAGATAAACTTCGTGAATTAGAGCGTGTAGGTGTATTAGACTCGGATATTTCGGCTATTTTTCATAAAATTCGTATAGTTGGCAATAAAGCTGTACATGATGGTTATGATGATGAGAGAGAGGCAATGAACATGCTTCGTTTGTCTCATTATTTATCAAATTGGTTTATGGAAGTCTATGGAGATTTGAACTTTAAAACGACTGAATTTATTGAACCTAAGGATATCGACAAATTTAACGCTGAAGAGATCGCCAAACTCAAAGCACAAATCGAATTAGCTGAATCTGAGAAGCAAGAATTCCAAGCTCAATTAGAAAAAATAGCACGGTCTCAGAAGGATGAAAGCGAGGCATCATTTAATAAATTAAAATCTGATCGTAGACAACGTTCAAGGAAGTTTTTGCGTAATAATGATTTAACTGAAAAGCAAACGAGAATAATGTTCATTGATGAACAACTACGGGATGCAGGTTGGGAAGCTGATACAAAAGAACTTGATTGGTGTAATGGTGCTCGCCCAGAGAAAGGTAAAAATAAGGCAATTGCAGAGTTTCCAACTAAAAACGGACATCGGGCTGATTACGCATTATTTATCGGACTTAAACTTGTCGGTATTATTGAAGCCAAAAAATATAATCAGTCTGTTGCTGGTGATATAGTTCAATCAAAAGAATATGCTAAAGAAGTGGCTTCAGCTTTGGAGTATACTTTTGATGAAGTAAATGATGGATATAAAGTCCCATTTATTTATGCTACAAATGGGCGTCCATATTTGAAACAACTGGCTGAACAGTCGGGGGTCTGGTTCTGGGATGCTCGGACACCGCAAAAGGCATCATATGCTTTGGAAAGTTGGCATAGTCCACAAGATCTGCTGCAAAAGCTAGTTGTTGATGAAAAAAAAGCCGAAAAAGAATTAAAAGAAGAACCTTATCCTGAATTTGTCGAACGAAAGTATCAAATTGCGGCGATTGAAGCCGTTGAAAAGGGCCTTGCAGAGAAAAAAAGACGCATGTTGCTTGCGTTAGCAACTGGGACAGGAAAAACTCGCATAGCTTTGGCCTTGATGTATCGTTTGATCAAAACGAAGCGTGCTCGACGAATATTGTTTTTAGTCGATAGAAAAAGTTTAGGGATCCAAGCAGCAGATGCGTTGAAGGATAACAAAGTTGATAATATATCGCTGGCGGATATCTATGATGTTAAAGAAATTGGCGATATTTTGCCAGAACAAGATACTAAGATCCATATCGCAACCGTTCAGGGAATGGTGCGTCGCTTATTCTTTAAAGAAGATACTAATGAAAGACCGTCTGTAGGTACGTATGATTTTATTATCGTTGATGAGGCGCATCGTGGATACACAGAAGATAAGGATATGAGTGAGGAGGAGCAGTTTTATCAAGAGCAAAAAGATTATGTTAGTCAATATCGCAGAGTCATAGATTATTTTGACGCTACAGTTCTTGGATTAACTGCAACACCTGCTTCACATACGACAGAGATATTCGGTGCACCAATATATACTTATTCATATACTGATGCTGTCGTTGATGGATACTTAGTTGATCATGAGCCACCTTATGAATTTGAAACGGAATTAGCAAAGAATGGAATCAAATTTGCTGCCAATACAGAGGTTGATGCGTGGGATGATAAATATAAAAAGATCGATAAAATTCATCTTGATGATGAGCTTGAGTTTGAAGTAGATCAATTCAATAAAAAAGTTATCACGGAAAACTTTAACCGTGCTATTCTCGATGGATTGACGTCATATATTGATCCTAATGAACCAGGTAAAACACTAATCTTTGCAGTAAATGATCAACATGCAGACTTGATAGTTCGACTATTAAAAGAAGCATATGCTACAAATGATATTCCTGTTGATGATGATGCTATTGAAAAAATAACAGGTTATATCAGGCATCCAGAGCAAGAGATCAAACGGTTTAAAAATGAAAAATATCCAAATATTGTTGTTACAGTTGATTTATTGACAACGGGAATTGATGTTCCTGAAATCGAAAATTTGGTCTTTATGCGACGAGTTCGATCACGTATCCTATATGATCAAATGTTAGGTCGTGCAACTCGTTTATGTCCAAAAATCGGCAAAGATTCATTTAGAATTTTTGATGCTGTCCACTTGTATGATTATCTACAAAATATTACAGATATGCAGCCTGTTGTCAAAAATCCAAAACAGACGATACAAGAGATCCTTGAAAAGGCACTAGAAGCGGAAGATAATGCTGAATTTGCCTTCTTTAAAGAAGAACTGGTTGCCAAGTTACATCGTAAAAAACAGAGACTTAAAGCAGAAGACGAGGCAGAGATAACTAGTCTAAGTAGGGGAAGTATCAAAGACTTAACTTTATGGATCCAAAGCTTAAAAAGTATGAATAAAGCTGAATTAGAAGCTCAGACTGAAAATATTCAACGTGTTGCTTCTTGGTATACGTCTAAAGATCCAGTAGTTATCTCAATACATGAAGATAGGCTCCTTGAAGTAGCTAGAGGATATGGTGCAGGTAATACTAAACCGGGTGACTATTTAAATGAATTTAATAAGTTCATTAGGGAAAATATGAACTTGATCCCTGCTTTGCAAGTAGTTGTGACACGTCCAAAAGATCTGACTTATCAAGATTTACGTGAGATCAGGTTGCGCTTGAAAGAAAATAAATTTGAAGAAAAGGCTTTACAGGATGCTTGGCGTCAAGAAAAGAAAGAATACATTGCAGCTGATATCATCAGCTTTATTCGGCAGGCAGCACTCGGTACGGAGTTAGTTGATCATGAGACCCGTATTAAAAGGGCTATGCAAAAAGTTTATGGTGTGGAAGATTGGAATCCTAGACAGATGCGGTGGTTAGAAAAAATCGAGAAACAATTACTTAAGGAACCTGTACTAGCCCCAACGGCAGAACAGTACTTTAATACTACGGAAGTTTGGAAACAACAAGGTGGTTATAAATTTGCATTAAAACAGATTGGAGAGAATGTAGACAACATCATTCAATTATTAAATGAGCAACTATATATTGCTTAAGCAGAGTAACGAGGAGAATTGTAACGTGACAAATAATGAAATTGTACAGAAATTGTGGAAAATGGCTGATGTGCTTCGGGATGATGGGATCAGTTACCAAAACTATGTGACAGAATTAACGTATATTTTATTTTTGAAAATGATGAAAGAGCAAGAAACTGAGTCCGTCATTCCAAAAGATTATCGTTGGGATAATTTAGTTTCAAAAGAAGGATTAGAGCTGAAGAAATTCTATAAAAAACTTTTGCAAGATCTAGGAGATCCTGATGTTGCTAAAGATAAGCGTCTCAATATGATCTATGCTGATGCTTCAACGAGTATTGATGAACCTAAAAATCTAGAGAAGATCATCAAGGATATCGATACTTTAGATTGGTATTCTGCTAAACATGAAGGGTTAGGTGATCTGTATGAAGGATTGCTTGAAAAAAATGCGAATGAAACCAAATCAGGTGCTGGTCAATACTTTACCCCACGAGTGTTGATCGATGTGATGGTCCAACTAATGGATCCTAAGAAAGGTGAACGCCTTAACGATCCCGCTGCAGGTACTTTTGGATTTATGATAGCAGCTGATCATTATTTAAAGGAAAAGTACGATGACTTTTTTGATCTTTCACCTGAGGAAGTTGAATTTCAGAAAAAAGAAGCTTTGAGCGGGATGGAACTTGTTCCTAATACACATAAACTAGCATTGATGAATGCTTTGCTGCATGATATTGAAGGTCGACTAGATCAAGGAGATTCATTGTCAGCAAATGGTAAATGGATGAAAGATTTTGATCTTGTCTTAACTAATCCACCATTTGGAACTAAAAAAGGGGGCGAGCGTGCTACTCGTGATGACTTGACTTATGAAACAAGTAATAAGCAGTTGAACTTTTTACAAACTATCTATAATTCTTTAAAAACTGATGGTAAAGCACGTGCTGCGGTCGTTGTTCCGGATAATGTCTTGTTTGATAGTGGTGTAGGTGAGTCTATCAGAAAAGATTTAATGGATAAGTGTAACTTGCATACGATCTTGCGACTTCCAACTGGTATTTTTTATGCTCAAGGGGTCCAAACTAATGTGTTATTCTTTACTCGTGGCACGACAGAAAAGGATAATACGAAGGATATTTGGTTCTTTGATATGCGTAATAATATGCGTAAATTTGGAAAACGTAATCCATTAAATGTTAAAGATTTTGCGGAATTTATCGAATGTTATAAACGTGATGATATGGAAAATCGAAAGGAAACATGGAGTGAAGATACTCCAAATGGTCGTTGGCGTAAGTATACGATCGAGCAGATCAAAGCGCGAGATAACACAAGTCTTGACGTTAATTGGATGGAAGCAGAAAGTGATACACCTGATTACACGATTTCAGAGATCCTTGAATTGATGCAGAAAAAATCTAACAATATTTCAAATGCTGTAGCACAACTTCAAGAATTATTGGGGGATGTAAAAGAATGATCGATACAAAAGTGCTTAGAGAAAAGATCTTAGATTTGGCGATGCGGGGGAAATTAGTTCCACAAGATCCAAATGATGAGCCAGCAAGCGAACTTCTAAAGCGGATCAAAGCAGAAAAAGAAGAACTCATTAAACAAAAGAAAATCAAGCGTGATAAGAACGAAACCGAGATTTTTAAAGGTGATGATGGTTTACATTATGAGAAGTTTGCGGATGGGACTGTGAATCCACTCCTCACCACCCTTGATTTCCCAGATAATTGGTTACCAATCAAATTATCTCAGATTCTTAGAGTCTCTTCTGGTAAAAGTTTAAAAAGAACACAACTTACGGAAGACGGCAACGTGCCGGTATACGGTGCTCACGGAATAATGGGTTCTTATTCTGAGGGATTTATTGAAAAAGGCACATTACTTATTGGACGTGTTGGTTTTTATGCGGGATCAATTATGCGAACTAAAGAATTTTCATGGGTTACCGATAATTCACTTATAGTTTCGAGTTCTTCAGTTGTTAATTCAAATTTTTTAGAGTTGTCACTTAAGCATTTGAATTTAGGTTCATTAACAAGCCAAACTGC